>Ga0335079_10002457_pt1 | contig 21390 bp, 20 predicted proteins | sample Lox_Sample_33_FD_206719 | JGI IMG/M metagenome (GOLD analysis project Ga0335079, IMG submission 206719) | Soil microbial communities from Loxahatchee National Wildlife Refuge, Florida, United States - Lox_Sample_3.3 | ecosystem: Environmental > Terrestrial > Soil > Wetlands | place: USA... | reverse complement strand
TTCGCTGGAGTTGCGTCTTCACCACCGGCCACTCGCTGTCCAAAATGCTGAAGTACACCGTATCCCGTACTCGTCCTGTCCACGTGAGCAGATGCCGCCGCAGCGTACCTTCCTCTTTCGCCCCGATACGCTGGATCGCGTTGCGCGATTTTTGATTGAGTGCATCCGTCTTCAACTCCACACGCATGCATCCCCACACCTCGAACGCATGCTGCAGCATCAGGTACTTTGCTTCTGTATTCACTGCGGTGCGCTGCCACGCGCGGGCGATCCAGGTTGAGCCAATCTCTACTCTCCGGTTCACGCGATCGATGTTCATGAAGCGCGTGCTTCCGACGACTTGATTCGAGGCGCGCTCGACCGTCGCAAACACGATCGATTCGCCCTTTTGCTGTTCGTCGAACGCCTTCTCCACGAGCTTGACGAAGTCTTGACTGGTGCGCACCGCGTATGGGATCCAGCGAAAAATGTCCTCTAGATCATCTTTCGCCACATTCCAAAACAACTCCGAGTGATCTCGCCGGATCGGCTCCAAACGAACTGCCTGTCCTTCAAGTGTGATCGGCAACGTTATGTTGAGGGGGCCGGCTTCCATCGTGCTATTCATCATCGCTCTGAGTCTCGATCGATTGTACCTGCCTGGAACAGCGCTTTTGCGCGAAAGCTGCTTCTCCGTCATAATCTTGCATCTTGGCGCTGTTTGCTGCATCTCAACAACGGCGCGGTACAAACGATGAATTCATACGTCCAATCCCGTATGCGGCGAAGGCATTGTCAGGAGACCTGTCAGTGAAGGCCCATTGCCTGCCGTTCTCGCAGATTCCCCATACCAGCCGGCTATTCACAGATTTCCTGGCCTATTCCCCTTCAATCCAGCCGTTCTATCCGCGATCGCCCTATCTTGCCCAATGGGTCCAAGAAGAATCCGGCAAGATTTCTTACGATGACTCCCGTCGCGAGCGAGTAACGGCGATCCTCGATCGCCAGAATAAGTCCTGGAACGCGTCCCCTAAGACGCTGGAGAATCTCGATCGCCTTCGCAAAGGCGCGGCAGCGGTTGTGACCGGGCAACAAGTCGGTCTGTTTGGCGGACCGACGTTTGCCATCTATAAAGCGCTTACCGCCGTGAAACTCGCCGAGGAAGCAACCAAGGCTGGGGTTGATGTCGTCCCAGTCTTCTGGCTGGCCACATACGATCACGATCTTGCGGAGGTCAATCACGTGTCGATTCCTGGCGCGGACGGCCTCCTTCAGACTTTCACTGGTCCGACGACTGGCGTTGCAGGAGCTCCGGTCAGCGACTTGAACCTGACCAACGAGATCACTTCTGTCATCGATCAGGTTGCGCCACTGTTGGGCGATATGGACGTGACCGGCGCGCTGCGAGAGGGCTACGTGCCCGGAGCCTCGCTCGGCGCCGCGTTTGCATCCTTCTACGCTCGCATCTTTGCGGAATGGGGCGTCATCCTGCTGGATGCGTCAGATCCGGAGCTCGCGAAGATTGCGGAGCCGATGTATCGCGCGTCCGTCGAACACTCGGAGGAGCTCGCAAAAGCGCTGCTCGAACGTGGCAAAGCGCTGGAAGCCGCTGGCTACCACCAGCAGGTGAAGGTTGCGGAATCCTCGGTTTTGTTATTTACCAAGGTCGACGGAGTCCGTACGCCGATCCACCGCCGCGACGACGGCGAGTTTGTCATCGGTCCGGAAACTGCGCAAGAGAAGATCTCGAAGGCTGATCTGCTCCAGCGGATTGCACAGCATCCAGAGTGGTTCAGTCCCAACGTTCTTCTGCGGCCGGTTGTCGAGGACTACCTTCTGCCGACGCTTGCCTACACCGGCGGGGCAGCTGAGACCGCGTATTTTGGCCAGGCTGGAGTCGTTTACGAAATGATCCTCGGGCGCGTGACGCCAGTCGTTCCGCGTTTTTCTGCGACGATCGTCGAGCCGAAGATGCAGCGGCTATTGGAAAAACACAGTATTAGCGTCACAGATGTTTTCGAAGGCCCGGAAGCTGTTCGCCGCGAAATTGCTGCCCATAGTTTGCCGGCCGATCTCAAACATGCTTTTGAGACAGCCAAAGCATCGTTCGACTCCAATTTCGCGGCCCTGAAAGAGAAGCTGGAAAAACTGGATCGTACTTTGGTCGACGCGGCCGACACGTCGCTTTCAAAGATGCAGCACCAATTGGAGAAACTGCATGCTCAGGCGGCCCGCGCTGAATCTCAGAAGGGGGAACTCGTTTCGCGCCACGCGGAACTGCTAAGCCAGTCGCTTTATCCGGACAAAGGATTGCAGGAGCGCGGAATCGGCGGGATCTATTTCCTCGCTCGCTACGGCAACGGCCTCCTGCACCAGCTTCATGAATCGATGCATTCCGACTGCCACGATCATCAGATCCTGGAACTATAGCCCGCGCTACTTCAACAGCGACTCCAACTGCTGTCTCATCCGCGAATAGTTCGGATCATCCGGAGGACCGTGCAATTGCGCGACCTCCTTGCCCTCGCGATTGAAAAGCACAAGATAAGCGGCGTCCGGCAGTGTGTAGTCGACTGTTTTCTTCAGTTCCTTTTCGCCTTGGAGCACAGGAACAAAGTGATCGCGTTGATTCTCCGGAACTCCGCTCTTGATTCCCGAAAGCACCATTCCTCGAAACAATCTCGGCACATCTTCCAGAACCGGCAATTGATAGAGTTCAAAGCCCTGCCTCCCGTCAAAATCCCCGGCAATTTTCTTGGCCCATGCGCTGGTCGGCTTGCTTGAAGCCTTCGTGAAACCAAAGATCAGGACAGCTACTTTTCCCTTCGCCGCAACTGGCAATTCAATCTTGCGGCCTGCGAAGGTCTCTCCCTGTATGCGTAGAAAATCTCGTGGAGCTTGCGCAATCGCAGAAATGAACAGGAACGACGAGGCTACAAATCCCAATGGAATCACAATTCCTCGATGCAACTCACTTCCCCTCGCTCGTCGCCAGATACGTGCCAAGCCCAATCATGATGACGCCAGTTGCCGTGCGTTGCGTTCGTCGGAATTTCGCCGAGGACCGAATCTTTTCCCCCAGGGGACCGGCCATCGCAATCACTATTAAGTCCGCCGTCGTGTTCAACATAACCGAGATAGTCCCCAGCACTACGAATTGCAGAAAAACATGTCCGCCGCTGCGGTTTACAAATTGAGGGATAAACGATAGGAAGAACAGCGCCGTCTTCGGATTGAGGACCTCGGTCGCAATACCCTGCCACAGCGGATTGCGGGCCGGTTTCATCGGTCGCGCGAAGCCCTCTGCATTGTTCCCATCGCGACGGGCGTCAAGAATCATTCGTACGCCCAGAAAGCACAAGTACGCTGCCCCAACATACTTCACCGCGGCAAAAGCCAATGCGGACTTCGCGAGAATGATGGAAACCCCTAGCGCTGCCGCGAAAACGTGCACCATTCCGCCCATCAAGGTACCCAGAGCCGAAAGAATGCCCTCGCGTTTTCCACCAGCCAGGCTGCGCGCTAGCACATAAAGCATGCCGGGTCCGGGAGCGATTGCCAGCAACACGGCCGCCGTTAAAAACAGAAAAAACCGCGCATTCTCAAACATGAGATTTACCCCAGATGGATTCGAACTACTTGTCCAGCCAGCTTTCTAAGTCTTGCAGCGATTCAACGCGAGGAAGCTCGCGTTCCTTATACGTTCCCGCCACATCGAAAAGCACGGCTTGCATGCCGGCTTCGTGGGCCCCGACATAGTCCACAGAATAAACATCTCCTACATAGAGACTGTCTGCGGGATCGGCTTTCATTTTATTTAGTGCGGCTTCGAAGATCGCCGGATGCGGTTTTTCGTGGCCCACGTTCCCCGAATCCGTAATGCTCGCAAAGCAATCGCTGATTCCGCATCGTCCGAGCACAGCGTTGATCTTGCCGTCGGAGTTTGAGATCACCGCAATTGTGTACTTCTCTCCGATACGATCCAGCGCCGCGCGCGTACCAGGAAGAATCTGGTTCCAGTTGGCGGAGTTCTGGGTATTCACTACAAGTTTGTCCCGAACAGCCTCATCCAAACTGCCGAGTTGTTCCAACAGATGAGTATGAAATGACCACCAGAAACTGTGATCCACCTTGCCGCTCGTCAAGTCCTGGTCAAACTCATGTTTCGTGCGGCGCTCAAGCGCCTGCCAATCTGTCAACGATGGATGCTTTTCCTTGGGAATTGGCGCGAGTATGTCCGCTCGATTGGGGAATAACAAAGTGTTCCCAACATCGAAGAAGATGAACTGCGGTTTCGGCATAAGCCCATATTACTAAGCCACGTTGTTTTGTGTCTGCTCGCGGAATGGACGTGCCGGAAATGATCCCTACCCGTGAACCCAGGCTGAAAAAGATGTAATAATCCAATTTTCAATTCTCGGTTCCTTGAACGAAAATGCTCATCGCAACGGCATCCCTGATTACCGGCATCACCCGTAGTACACGCGCAGCCCTTGCGGTTTATCCCGCTGGGGGCGGCATTGCTGCTGGATTCATTGGTCTGTTGTGGATCGCTCTTCTACGCGGATCACGGCAAGACGTCTACAACATACTGTGGGCGGTTGTTTTCGGATTCGCCACCCTGAACATTTTGAGCCTTGCCGCACGCCGCATGGAGCCCAGCAAACGCGGCCTGAGTTTCGGCGAATTTATGGCCGTCATGGTTGTTGTGATGTCAGTATTTCTTTTGGGGTGGGAGATGCTGAACGTTTTTCACTTCTTCCCTATCAGGCTGCACCACTGAAGGCAGGGTTGGGTCCGGTCGCCTATCTCACAACCAGCACTTCCCGCACATTATCCCGAGCCAGGAAAAACTTGATCGAGGCAAAGTCGCGGAATAGGGTCTCGATGTGACGGTTATTGAAGACGCGTTGCAGCCGGAAGCCGTCCGCAATCGCCGTGTGGACCGCCCCCGTTGGACCTCGCCTCGCCTCGCGCTTTAAGACGATCCGCTGCATTTCCAGCGCATCTTTGTCGAGAATGTGAAATCGGTAGCACGGGGAGTCCGGACCAGCGTCTTTGGTGTGGAAAAAGGCCAGAAGCATCCCGCCCGGTTTCAATACCGACCACAACCGCCCCATTACCGGGCGAACCAGGCTCTCATCGAGATAATCCGGAAGATTCCAGCACAACACAACGTCGAAGTGCGCGGCTGGATACTGCAGGTTCTCGGCAAGGAACTTGCGGCTATCGAGGACGACATTGCCTTGTTCGTCCTTCGTGCTCAGATGAGGCTCGGTGGACGCCACCAGCAGGTCCTCGCTGTAGATCTTGTGCGCACGTTCGGTGAAGAAGCGTATGTTCGACGGCGACGTTGATCCGAGGTCAAGCACGCACAAGGGAGTTTCTGAATCCCACAGGCGCGAAAGTTCTCCTAGCCCGCTCGATCGGCGGGTCAGTTTCTGGGCAGGTTGCGCGGTTTCGCGCTGGCCCCCGCCCGATGAGCGAAAAAGCTTCATGAAGTTTTGCGTCACAGATGCCACTGGACCGATCTCTCCAAGTCCAAGGCAGCTGGTTGCTCTGGGACTAATCCTGAGTTATTACCTTAACCCGTGAAGCGAGTTGGCAGAAGTTACTTTCCAGCCGCCTTCTCTGCTTTGCCCTGAATATCGACCTTGCCCTTCAGGTAGGCGCCTTCCTCAATCGAAATCCGCTGCGTCGAGACGTCTCCTGTCACAATCGCAGTCCTGCGCAGTTCCACTCGGTCACTTGCTGTGATATTGCCTTCCAGCTTTCCTTGCACGATCACACCCTTAGCTTCCACTGAAGCCTTGATCTGTCCATGCGGACCAACCGTCAAACTGTTTCCCTTGAGCGCGATGCTGCCTTCGACCTGGCCATCGACGTAAAGATCCTCGCTGCCGGATAGCTCGCCTTTAATGACCACCGACTTACCGATTTGCGCCAAATCTACGGACAACGGAGCACTCATAAGTTTCTCCTTTGGAAACGGATACTGCACCACCGAGAGACTGGGAAGGCGGGTACAGGACGGCCGCGTCGCTCTCAACGACTATACCCAAGTCCACGAACCAGCGGCAAGCCAGTGCTCGTGCATCCAACTTGCTAGAGGCGCCATTCTGCAACCATTTCGTGGCATTGTTACACTAAGCTCACCGATGGACCCTGCGCCCGTAGGATCAATCCGCGGCAACGTGCGCACCTGGTGCGCGGTGTTTCTTTTAGCATCCTCTGCGCTCCTTGCGCAGGATGAGAAACCTCTGCAAGTCCTCCCGGGCGAACTTGTTCGCCAGACTGTGGCTCAGGAAGTTGCCGCCGCCAATCGCTCCGACGCCAAGCACATGTTTGTCTCACATAAGAAGAGTGCCAAGGGAAATCAGGCCCGAATCTACGTCGAGACAACCGAAGCGATGGCGGCCATGCTGATCGCGATTGACGATCAGCCCCTCAGTCCGCAACAGCACCAGGCAGAGCTAGACCACCTGAATTGGCTGATGAGTAGTCCCGAACAGTTGCGGAAGAAACACGCTCGCGAAAAGGAAGACGCCGATCGCACCCTCCGCATCGTCAAAGCCTTGCCCGACGCCTTTCGCTACGAGTACGCGGGCACCCAGGCGGGGGATGCGAACGTCGGCAAAGCAGGCGACACGCTCATACGGCTCAAATTCACTCCGAATCCTTCGTACACGCCTCCCAGCCGCGTCGAGCAGGTTCTGCAGGGCATGCAGGGCTATCTTCTCGTCGATCCTGCTGAACACCGCATCGCGAGAATCGATGGCACTCTGTTTCGCGATGTCAACTTCGGCTGGGGCATCATAGGTCATCTTGATAAAGGCGGACGTTTCTTCGTTCAGCAGGCCGACGTCGGCGAAGGTTGCTGGGAACTGACGGCCATGAGCCTAAACATCACGGGGAAGATTCTCTTCTTCAAGGGAATCAGCATGATCTCAAATGAAACCTTCAGCGACTTCACGCATATTCCAGCGGACACGACGTTCGCGAAGGGTGTCGATATGCTGAAGGCTGAACAGGAAAAACTCGCGCACCTGAAAGATCCCGAACCCGCCGACACCAGGAAAATTCCCCAGTAGTCGGCGGGGCCGGGGTGACTGGCCGCTATTTCTTGGGATGGAAAACGCTCACCGGATAACTGGCGACGAAAAGTTGCCCCTGGTCTGAGTCAATCAGATCGAGATCGAGAAACGCTTCGGTCTGGCTTCCGTGCGTGCGCGCGCGGAAGTAATAAGTCCTGCCCGGTTCCGCAGTGAAGTGGGCGAGCGCTACCATCTGCGAGGCAACTTTGAAATGCGACTGCCGGTTCACGCAGAGATGGTGTTCGCCCGGATCCACTGAAAAAGAGAAGTACGAATTGTGTTCGTTCGCCCCGATCCAGTTGCCGTCCATCCCAACCTTGATCGAAAGGCAGTTCCCAACACAACGGTTCACGCCGATATCTTGAATCATGTAGACCAGCGCTTTGCCGTCTTCTACTTTGCCGAGAGGATGAGTGGTTAAGTCCCTCTTAGTGTCGTAGTTGATGGCCGGTGGCCCACACGCAGCCTGAGCAGCACTCACAGCGGCAGGATCTTGAGCGAAAGCGAACGTGGATAGTAGAAGCAGAATCACAGCAGGTTTCATGATGACCTCCAAAACGAACCTCGATTTACAAAATTCTGCCTGCTACGTTTCACCCCAGCTACGCGCGCAGGGTTTCCTTCCGAACCGTCAACTTTTCAATTAAATCGGTTTTCATTCGATAACCGGTCCCAAGTTGATCGCTGATTCCGATCATTCCTTGTGATGAGACCGTGACTTCAGGATCGATGATGTCCTCTTTCCAATACCTCTTCGAGGCCGAAACGTCTCCTGGCAGACTGAAGTTCGACAACGTCGACAGTGCGATGTTGTGCGCGCGACCCACGCCAGTCTCAAGCATCCCCCCACACCACACCGGGACCTTGTGCGATTGCGCCGCGTCGTGAACTGCGATCGCCTCGCTGAATCCGCCTACACGGCCCACTTTGATGTTGATGATCCTGCAGGCTCCGATGTCCAACGCAAACGCTGCGCTCCTCGCGCTCACGATCGATTCATCCAGGCAGACCGCCGTTCGCAACTCCTTTTGCAATCGCGCATGATAGTAGATATCGTCGTTCCACAGCGGCTGCTCGATCATCAGTAGATTAAACTGGTCAAACTTGCGCAGATGCTCGGTCTGGTCGAGGGTGTACGCCGAATTCGCATCGCAGCTCAGCGTGATCTCGCTCCAACGCGACCGGATTCGCTCCAGCACGTTGATATCCCAACCGGGCTTCACTTTCACCTTGATGCGCCGGTATCCAGCCCGCAGTTCTGTATCGATCTTCTCCAGAAGTTGTTCCACTGAATCCTGAATGCCAATCGATACTCCGCACGGAATCTCAGTCCGCGTTCCCCCCAGCAACTTCCACAGCGGCAGTTTTTTCTGGATCGCGTCAGCCTCCCAAACCGCGTTCTCCAGCGCCGCCTTCGCCATACGATGCGATCGCACTTTTGCCAATAGCGCAGGCACATCCCGACCCGATTCGATCTTCTTCCCCAACAGCATCGGGATCAGATACGCCGTCAAGGTTGGCCAGGCGGTCTCGATCCACTCACTGCTATAGAAGGGATTCTCGCCAACGACGCTCTCGCCCCAACCGTCCACTCCATCGCAATGCACGGTGACGAGAAGAATTCTCCGGCTGTAGGTTCGCCCAAAGCTCGTTTCGAAAAAGTGAACGAGCGGCATCTGAATCTCGCGTAAAGTGATCGCTTCAATCTTCATGAATTTTTCGTCGCGCCTGTGCTTGCATTGAGCTTGTTGCCTTCGCTGTTCATCCCTTCGATGCGTACGACCAGTTTTCATCCCACCGGCCGAGCAAAAACTTACCGTTCCCTGCTGCGTCCCGCTCGTACCCGAGTACGGCGAGTCCACCACCGAAGGCCTTCAGGAACTGCTCACGATTGCGTTCCTGAACCTCTCGCGCTTTCTCCCGCGTCTCCGGCGCGGCTTTCCAGGCGTAAATCTCAGCCGGAACGGAGATCGAGCTTTCGCTCTTGAAACTCGATCTCGCTCCTCCGTTCAGCAGCGATTCCACGCGCTTCGACTTGAGCCACCATTCTGCAATCAGGCGATCGCTGGGCAGTCCTCCCTGCAAAGGGGAGGATGTAATCCCGTACTGATTGATGTTGTACCGCCGTACGATCGCCCCCAGTTTCTCAACGTTCAGATATGCGTTCTTGATCTCGAGCGGATCGAACGTCCACTCGATCAGTTCAATTCCGCGCGTCAACGCTTCCTCGCGTTGCATCAGTTTCAGGCGTCGGCCGAGTCCCCCGTTGCGGTACTCCTTCCTCACCGCCAGCATGTGCGAATGCAAGTACACATGCCCGGACCGTGTTCCCGGTACCGACAGCGCAAAACCAACCATCTGGGACCCTTCAAATGCCCCCATGACTTGCCCGCCAACCTTGTCGGCTACGACGAACATTCGCAGAGGAACAAGGTCCGCGTCGCTGAAGTTCCAGACCTCCTTTTGTAGGGTGACACAGGCGCGAAATTCTTCGATCGAATGGCACCTTCTCAGTTCAATTTTGTCGGCGGTCACGCGCTCCGCTCCCGGGTTCCCTGTGTCTCTGTCTGCTCCTGTTTCTTGGCCCGCTGCCACAATGATTCGAGTTCCTCCACTGAAGCCTGATCCGCCGTTCGTCCCGATTCATGCAGCCGGTCTTCCATCCACTGGAAGCGGCGCTTGAACTTGCGATTGGTCTTGCGCAACGCCGACTCCGCATCCACCGACAGATAACGCGCGATATTCACCAGAACGAAAAACAGATCGCCAACCTCTTCCTCGATCCGCATCTGCAACGCTTCAGGCACAACCGTCTTGCCGGAACTTGCGACCCCGCGGCTCTGTGGAACGGGGCCGGGAGCAGGGAACTCGCTCAGTTGCTCGCGTAACTCCTCCGTCTCTTCGTGGAGCTTCTCAAAGAGTCCGCCGATCTTGGGCCAGTCGAAACCCGTCTGTGCCGCTCTCGAACTGAGCTTGTGTGCCTCAATCAGCGATGGCATCGCAGAAGAGACCCCGGCCAGCACCGATCGCTTCTCTTCCGATGCAGCGTCTTCATTCTCTGCGCGCTTCTTCCGCTCCTCAACTTTCAACGCTTCCCAGTTGCGTTTCACCTGATCCGATGTATCTGCCTTCACTTCCCCAAAGACGTGCGGATGCCGGTGGATCAGCTTGTTCGACAGCCGGTCGAGCACGTCGTCGATTGAAAACGAGTTCTGCTCCTTCGCCATCTCAGCATAGAAAAGCACCTGTAGCAGCAGATCGCCCAATTCTCCGGACAACTCCTGCCAGTCGCGGTTGTCGATCGCCTCCAGGACTTCGTACGTCTCTTCCAATGTGTAGGGCTTGATCGTGTCGAAGGTCTGTTCGCGATCCCACGGACAGCCTCCGGGAGCACGCAGCCGTTCCATGATCTCGACGGCGCGTTCGAAACGTTCACCTGTACTGGGCATGCGCCAACCAATGTAAATGACGGCGAATACGGCTGCAATGCGCCAAGTCGCATCCATCCCGGAGTCCGGTCACGACTTGCCAACCGCTCTCCGGGCTTCGGCATCCTAACGCCAGCGCACCGTTGCTTACCTTACGCAATCAATCCGCACTCGCTGCAAACCTCATACCGAAGAAGGAGGACCAAATCATGGCAAGCACGAATCTCGGCGGACGCCGGATCGCCATTCTCGTTACAGATGGATTTGAACAGGCTGAACTCCTCGAGCCTCGAAAGGCGCTCGATCAGGCCGGAGCGACCACAGAAGTGGTTTCACCCGCCAAAGGCAAGGTTAAAGGCTGGAACATGAAGGAATGGGGAAATGAGATCCCGGTTGACATTCCTCTGGAAGAAGCGAAGGCCGAGGACTTTCACGCCCTGCTGCTACCCGGCGGCGTCATGAATCCCGACCATCTCCGCATGAATCCCGACGCCGTTGCGTTCGTCAAGCACTTTACTGATGCAGGCAAACCGGTGGCGGCGATCTGCCACGGCCCATGGACCCTGATCGAAGCCGGTGCTGTCAAAGGACACACCATGACCTCTTGGCCGTCTCTGAAAACGGATCTAAAAAATGCCGGTGCAAACTGGCAAGACAAAGAAGTCGTCCGCGACAAGCAACTTGTGACGAGCCGCAAGCCCGATGATATCCCCGCCTTCAATCGCGAAATGATCAACATGTTCGCAGAAGAAGCCGGAGAATCCCCCCAGCTTCGAAGAACCGCCTGAACTCTCGCTAGCAACTTGAGCAGGCCCGGCAATTCATCACCGCCGGGCCTCATTTCATGCGGGCGCAGTCCCGGTTACTTTCGTTATCATTGTTCTCACGAGCCGCTTGGAACCCGCTGATTACCGCGATGAACCAACGTTACCTTCATCAAACCGGTTTCAGGCTGCAAAATTAGTGCAGGTCTGCGTCTACCCACGTGCGGCACTATCCGACCCTCTGACCCAGGGCGTGTACGTGTAACGAAAATATGGCCTTAGCAGTCAAACCTCGGCCTCCTTTGGAAGGACAGCACTTCCACGTAATTGTCATCGGAGGTGGAATCAACGGGGTCGCGATCGCCCGTGAGTGCGCCCGCGCCGGAAAACGTGTTCTGCTGCTGGAACAGAACGACTTTGCCTCCGGCGTGACCAGCCGTTCGACCCGCATCATCCATGGAGGCCTGCGATATCTCGAGCATGGGGAGCTTAGCCTGGTTCGCGAATCCTTGCGCGAACGAGAGCGGCTGCTTCGGGAGCGCTCGCATCTGGTTCATCCGGTCCAATTCATTTTTCTGTTAAACGAGAAGAGCCAGCGAAGCGCAATGAAGGTTCGCGCAGGCTTGTGGCTCTATCAAAAAACTGCCGGACGCCAGGCCGCCAAAACCAGCGAGATCGAACTGATGCGCGTGCAGCGCGCGCTAGATGCAGGTCACCAATGGCTGTTGTTGAACTTCGAAGACGCTCAATGCGAATTCCCCGAGCGTCTCACCGCCGAGTGGATGACCGAAGCAGCCGGCGCAGGAGCGGTGATCCGCAATCATTGCGAGGTTCTAGCCGTAGATGTTGGCCAGGGCCGCGCGCGCGGCGTCCTGCTTCGCGACCGCACCACCGGGAAAGATGAACGCGTCGATGGCAGCTGGATCATCAACTGCACGGGCCCCTGGGTCGACCGGATCTGCCAGCGGTCCACGGTTCGCACAAGCAAACCGTTGCTCGGGGGTGTTCGCGGATCCCATATCGTTCTGCCGCGTTTTTCGGGCGCTCCCACGGCTGCTTTGTACACAGAGGCCGCCGACGGCCGTCCCGTCTTTGTGCTGCCCTGGAATGATCAGATCCTCGTCGGCACGACTGAAGTTTCCGACAACGGAGACCCGGCGCGAACCGCCCCATCCAACGAAGAAGTCGAATACTTGCTGCGCACCGCGGTGCAATTGTTTCCGAAGGCGAAGTTCAGCCCGCACGACATCAAATACACGTTCGCGGGAATCCGGCCGTTGCCGAACTCTCCCGGAAACAGGCCGTCTGCCGTGACCCGGAGGCACTTCCTCCACGATCACGCGGATGAGGGCGCCACTCGCCTCATCTCAGTGATTGGCGGAAAGCTGACGACCGCTGCCTCTCTTGCCCGCGAGTGCGCGCGCAAAATCGGTCTCGCCGTCGAAGAGCCAAACGCCGTCGCGGTCGGGCCCGGAAGCGCGCTTGATCCCATGCTCGACCAGGAAGTTCTCAACATCGCCCGCGCAGGATCCGTCAGCGAAGAAACCGCGCGCGGCATGATGGAATGGCACGGCAAGCGTGCCATGGATATGGCTCGCATGGCGCTTGTTAGCGCCGAGTTGCGTGCGCCGATCTGTCCTCACACCTCTCACATCGTCGCGGAAGTCCTGGAAGCTTATCGCAAGGAATATGCGGTGACTCTCGCCGATGCTCTGCTGCGCCGTGTTCCTGTGGCCCTCGGACCCTGCTGGTCTGAGTCTTGCAGCCGCGAAGCGGCCCTGCGAATCGGCGCTGTATTAGGATGGAGCCAACAGGATCTTGGAGCCAACCTGGAAGCCTTCGAGACTGAAAGAACCGCCTTCCTACGCAAGCCTCAAATCAGCCGCTCCGCACTTGAAGCCGCAGCCGACTAGCTCCGCGATTCAATTTTGAATGTTCGGCAAAGCAGTCCCGTCCGGTCAGAAATAAGTCCGTCCACTCCGGCCTGAGCAAACCGCATCATTTCCGCGGGATCGTTCACCGTCCAGACGAACACCTTCTTTCCCGCAGTCTTCAGTCGGTCAATCGTGTCGGGAAGAGCCAGTTTGCGGGATATCATCACGCACTGGATCGGCAGTTCCGTCTGCCTCGCAAGTTGAGCCGGCTTCTCGCAGATCAGCCCCAATGGGATCTGCGGTTCGATCTCATGAAGCGTTCGCAGCACTTCGGGCAAGAATGACGATACGACATAACCGCGAGATGGCTCGTTCTTCTCAAGCAATTGGGCTGTGATCTCTTCCAGTCCGGGATCTTTCAGCTCAATATCGAGAAAAGCGTTGCGCTGGTATCGGGCAACAACATCCCCGAGGCGCGGAAGTCTCTTCAATTTTTCAGCGGAATTGTGCGCGATCTTCAGGAGCCGCACTTTTTCGTCGTGGTAAATCACTGCGACGCGGTCGCGCGTCAGGCGCACATCGAATTCAAATCCGTCGCATCCATCTGCTAGGGCGCGGTCAAAAGACTCAATCGTATTCTCGCGAATGGCCTTGACTGCGCGCGCTCCGCGGTGGCCAAGAAGCAGGGGACGGTTCATCGGGCGGTAAGGTCAATCCAGATCAAAGTCACGGATCGGTTTACCCGTGTCAGGTGTTTCCTTCGCCTTCTTCAGCGCTTCCTGGAATTTCTTCTCCAACAGATCCGATGCATGCTTCTGTGCTTCCACCGATTGCTGGAAAATAGATTCGCGGCGGCTGTCCTGCTCGCGCATCGCCTTGGCGGCCGCTTCCATATCGGCGAAGGTCTTCGGTTTCACAGCGGCGGTGTGAGCGATCACAGCCTGTGTCTGCGTATCGACCTTCAGGACTGCACTGCAACACGGACAGGTCACTTCAAACGTGCTGGGTTTCTTCGCCATTTGAGCGAATCATACCGCAAATAGCCGCTCGATGACGAAGACGGCAAATACGTTCGGAAGATGGGCTTCAGGCAACTCAATCGGTGTCTGTACCATCTGCACCGATTGACGAATCCTATCCGACGGGTTCAAATGGAATCCCCGTCGCTGGCAGATCTGCGAAGATCTGCGTCTAGCGGTATTGTCAGGAGTGCGCGGTGGGTTGTTCGCAGTCTTCCAATCCGCTTTCGCACAAGACGGGTCCACTCGCCCGTCTGAAGCGAACCGTCGTTCTGGCTGGCGTTGTCTGCGTGACCATCGTCGCCTACGCACCTGCGCAAGACCAGCCCGCATCAACGCAAACGGAAGTCGTGGGCGGCACCGTCGTCAACGCTGTCACTCAAGAACCCGTTTCCCGCGCTCTCGTTACGTCAACGGACGAACGATTCGCGGCTCTGACCGACAGTTCCGGTCATTTCGAGTTCGCAGTTCCAAAAGAACAAAGTCAAGCCACGACCGATACGAATACTGGTCTCCACCGCTTTGACTTTGCGAGTCGCCGCGAAGGCCTATGGCTGTCGGCGCGCAAGCCCGGATTTCTCAACGAGCAGGACACTCAACCCTATCTGCGCTCTGTCGCAGGAAAAGACAACATAATCGCCCTGGTTCCCGAAGCTCTCATCAAGGGACGAATCAGTCTCTCCACAGGCGAACCCGCCTCTGGCGTAACGATTCAACTTTATTCGCGCCAGGTCTTGTCGGGATTTCCCAAATGGGTGCCTGGGAAAACTGGCCGCACTAACACTTCCGGAGAATTCCGCTTTGCCGAGTTGGCAGGCGGCGCTTATAAACTGGCGACGTTAGAATTCTCGGATTCAGATCCGCAAGTCAACGGGCCCGCCGACGACACTTTCGTGTTTCCTCCCGCTTACTATCCGGGAGTATCAGACTTCAACGCCGGGGCGAATATCAACGCCTCAGCCGGACAAATGGTCGAAGCCAACTTGACCTTGACTCTCCAGCGTTACTACCAGATACAAATTCCAGTCGCGAGTGCAGAGCCGAACATCGGCCTCAACGTCTCCGTACAAGGCCAGCATGGTCCCGGATTTGCCTTGGGTTATAACGCAGCCGAGCGGCGGATCGAAGGCTCGCTCCCCAATGGAAATTACATCGTCCAGGCAACCACCTACAATCCACCATCCTCGAGTGGCAGTGTCACCCTCAATGTGCAAGGAGGCCCCACCGAAGGGCCAGTTCTGTCTCTGGCCCGTGACGCAACGATTCCCGTGGAGGTGAAAGAAGAATTCAACGACAAGATGTGGAACGGTTCAATGACGATGAGCATTGGCGCCCGCAGCTTTTCGGTGAACGGACCTCGACGGTATCTCAGCGTCTATGCCGAAAATGCAGATGAGTCTTCTTCCCATCCGAGGGGCGGCGCATTGCGCCCGCCTACCGGGCCGAACGACAACGCCCTTATGCTGGAGAATCTCTCGCCTGGCAGCTATTGGGTTCATCTCGATACGTCCCGCGGATATGTTGCATCTGCCATTTCAGGCAATATCGACCTCCTGCGTGAACCACTGAGGGTGGTTTCTGCCGCGAACTCGCCGATCGAAGTTACGTTGCGCGATGACGGAGCATCAATCGATGGCACGATCGCGAATTGGTCCGAGTGGTCCTCGAAGGTCGGACCTGGAGCGACCGCATATCTGATTCCACTGCCCGATAGTCCCGGACAATTTCAGCAACGCGGGATTGTCGACGGTAAGTTCGAGTTGTCGATACTCGCTCCCGGCTCTTATCGTGTCCTGGCGGTCGCTAGGCCTCTGCGGAATCTTCCGTATCGCGATCCGGAGAGCATGAAGGCTTACGAAACCAAGGGTCAAGTCATCCGCGCGGTAGCTGGACAGAAACTCACCGTTCAGGTGCCTTTGATTTCTTCGAGCGACGAAACAGGTCAGGTGAAGTAGTGACCCCGCGAACAAAATTGCGAATGCAAATCGCGGTGATGCTATTGCTGTCTTCCGTTTCTGCAGTGGCACAGGCCGCGAATCAGCAGACCGCCACTTCTGCGAACGGATTTCGCGTTGCGGGCACAGCCGTCAGCAAGATTGACGGACATCCGCTCTCCAGGGCTCGAATCATCCTGCGCGATTCACGCAACCCCAAGGAATTCGAAGGCGTAATCACGTCCGATGACGGCAAGTTCGAGTTCACCGGACTTCCTGCCCGAAAGTTCTCCTTAACAGGATCGAAGAAGGGCTTTATCACGAGTGGCTACGATCAACACGAGAACTTCTGGACTGCCATCGTGACCGGCGCAGGTGTCGACACCGAGCACTTGACCCTCAAGCTTGCTCCAGCGGCAATCATCACCGGAAAGGTTTTGGACGAGGCCGGCGAACCTGTGAGAGGCGCTTTATTGGAACTGTTTCTCGATAGCCATGACGAAGGAGTCGATCAGATACGCCGCTTCCGGACCACCGAGACGAATGATCTCGGTGTGTATGAACTTACTCCCCTGATGCCGGGAACGTATTTCCTCTCCGCTAGCGGGAGGCCATGGTATGCAGTGCATCGTCAGACTCCGCCTTCCAATCCGGATGCGCCGAAAGATGCTGCTTCGGACGTTGATCGCTCGCTGGACGTGGCTTATCCGACAACCTACTATGCTGACGTTCTCGATACGGAAAGCGCGACCCCAATACCGGTTCGAGGCGGCGAGCGCCTGGAGATTGATTTTCATATGAGCCCGGTTCCGGCGCTGCGCCTTGTGTTCCATGTGCCGGAAACAGGGAAGAACAACTACGTCTATCCGCGTCTTGAGCAACCTGCATTCGACGGGTCGAGCTTCTTCCATGCAGGCGGAATGCGGATGATCTCTCCAGGACTTGTCGAAATGACCGGAATCCCCGCGGGACGCTATGACGTGCGACTGCAAGGGCCCGAGACGTTCTCGCAAGTGAACGGGGTTGACCTCACGAAGGACGGCGAGGAAATTGACGTCTCTAACGCAGAACCGACGAGCACGGTCAAAGTCTCGGTGAGGCTTCCCGGCGAACCATCGCTTCCTCCCGAACTTGCGGTAGGACTACGAGGCAAAAGCCGAGCGATTTCCAATTGGAAGAAGTTGGATGCCAAAGGAGAGGCAGAGATCGATCTGATTCCGGCGGGACGCTACGAACTTCTGGTTTGGGGATCGCGAAAACCGGTGATGGTTGCCAGTTTGTCATCGCCCGACACGGAAGTTTCCGGGCACACAGTCGTCGTGCGTCCCGGCAGTTCGCCCTCCCTGACGATCACATTGACTCAGGGCGAATCCGAGATCAACGGCACGGTGAAACGCGCCGGTAAGCCTTTTGGCGGCGCGATGGTCGTTCTGGTGCCAAAAGATCCGGATGCCTACAAAGACCTATTCCGCCGCGACCAGAGCGATCTCGATGGAACTTTCACGATGAGAAACGTGATCCCAGGTTCCTACACGATTCTTGCGATTGAGAATGGCTGGGACTTGGAATGGTCAAAGCCTGACGTCGTTGCTGCTTACGCCAAGCACGGACAGAAGGTGGAGATTGGCTCTCGAACCGTCAATCTTTCCGAACCAATTGAGGCCCAGTCCAAGTAAATTGCGCGGACGCTTCGCGAACTATTCCCGATCCGTCTTCCACACGATCACTCCCATGCGGAACAGGAAGTGTCGCGAGATTTCAATCTTTCTGCCTGATCCGTTCATGAGAATCTGCCGCACCTCATTCGGCGTGTAGGCGCGTTTCACGGAGGCGACTCCATCGACGCGGGAGACGTAGCTGCGCATAAGAGGGAATCCTGCGTAAACGAGCGCGAGATGCAGAGGATGACGAACCAGATCGTTGATCAGAAATGCGACTCGGCTCACGCGCACGGCTTCGTGCGCGAACTGAGCGAGTTCCGTGGGCTGGAGGTGATGCGCGAACAGGCTGCAGCTAACCAGATCGAAGCTGTTGTCGCGGAAGGGAAGCGCCAATGCATCGGCCACGAGCGCGCGGTGATCGCGCTGAAGGTGAGTGTCGACACGGTCGAGATCCGTGATGTCGATCGAAATCCCCTTGTGCTCAAGTTGCGTGCCCGCAGTGCGCGGAACTTCGCCGAAACCTGCGGCGACTTCAAGCAATGAGAGTCGCTTGCGGCCAGACACTTTGGCTGCGTGTTCGATCAGGCTCCTGGTCGTTGCGACTCCGCCGAACCAGCGGTTGATGCGACAGAGATCGCGCAGAGATGCCTCGACCTCGTCGCGAGGGCAGGATTCGGAGTCAAGGATTTCCTCGGAGTCTATCCGCTGCATAGTGTCGAAAACGCTGATTGTGCCAAATACCCCAGTCTAGAGAGGACAAACCTGCCGGTTGTCACAGGAATGTCAACGTTGTTTGAGGCATGATAAGCGGAATTGCTTGGAAAGATAAACCCTAAAGCTAGAGGTTAAACTTCCGCGAGTTCTTCTTCCAGCAACTGTTTGTTGTAAAGATCGCTGTAGTAGCCATTCAGGGCGAGGAGTTCATCGTGCGTGCCGAGTTCCACGATCCGTCCACCGTGAAGCACGGCGATGCGGTCCGCATTGCGCACGGTCGAGACGCGGTGCGAGATGAAGATCGTGGTTCGTCCCTGCATGACATCTCGCAGGTGGTTCAGGATCCGATCTTCGGTCTGTGTGTCAACGCTCGATAATGCATCGTCGAGGATCAGAATGCGTGGATTGCGAATCAGTGCACGGGCGATGGCGGTACGTTGCTTCTGTCCTCCGGAGAGAGTGATCCCACGCTCTCCGACCATGGTTTCGTAACCTTCCGGGAAACTCTCGATGTCGGAGGCTATATTGGCGGCGTTCGCCGAATTGTGGATGTCCACGTCGCTTGCGGCGTCAACGCCAAGAGCAATGTTCTCGCGGATGCGGTCGCTGAACAGGAAAGTCTCCTGCGGGACAAAGCCGATATTCTTGCGCAGCGACGACAGTGAGTATTCGCGGATCGGATGTCCGTCGATCAGAACCGTTCCAGGCTCGGAATCGTAAATGCGCGGAATGAGATCAACCAGCGTCGTTTTGCCGGATCCGGTTGGGCCGACGATCGCGAGGCTGCTTCCTGCTGGAACGTGCAGGTTTACGTCGTGCAGAACTTGTTTTCCCTCATAGCTGAAGTTGAGATTGCGGAACTCGATCTCGCCTGCAAAGTCGCGATCCCTCGCGTTCGGCGAGTCCTCGATCTCAGGCGGCTCGTGCATGATTTCGTTGATGCGAACGAGGGATGCGGTTCCGCGTTGGAAGATGTTGATGACCCATCCGAGCGCGATGATTGGCCACGTCAACTGCATCATGTAGGTGCTGAAAGCGACGAATTGTCCGACGGTCATCGATCCGTCGAGCTTCACGGTGGTGAGGATTCCCGGATTCCCAGCGCTCAGGTTTGTGACCAGCCGCAGTGTTGATTGACCGACCATGACTTCGCGTCCGCCGAGCCATAGCACAAGTACAACGGCGCAACCGAGCATCAATTCGAGTGTCGGCCAAAGCATTCCCATCAGGCGGACAAGCTTCAGGCTGCGGCGAATGTATTCGTTGTTCTCCCGCTCGAATGCCGCGATCTCGGCGTCCTCCTGCACATAGGCGCGAATCAGGCGAGCGCCAGAGAAGTTTTCCTGGGCGCGCGCTGAGATGTCAGAGAACATTGCCTGTATCCGCTCAAAGCGGTCGTGGATGCGGCGTCCAAACGTCTGGATGATGATGCTGACTGCAGGCAGCGGCAGAAATGTGAACAGCGTCAACCAGGGACTGATCGAAATCATGAACGCCAACGCGCCTGCGGTATAGACCATCGTGTTGGCGGAATACATGATTGCCGGACCGAGCAACATGCGCACGGCATTCAGATCGTTGGTCGCGCGGGCCATGATGTCGCCCGTTCGATTTCGCTGGTAGTACGAATAGCTGAGGCTCTCGAGCTTTGCGAAGATGTCGTTGCGCAGATCAAACTCGATGTCGCGCGAGATGCCGATCACGACCCAGCGTGTGAGGAACTGGAAGATTCCTTTGACGACCGCGATGGCGATCAGAATTCCGGCGTAGACGAGAAGCTTGTGACGCGTGACGCCTCCGTGCAGATCGTCGGCTGCTTTTCCAAGAACCAGCGGGAAAAGGATCCATGTGCCGTTGGTGAGAAGGACCGTAGCTGTGCCCAGAATGTATCCCCAGCGATAACGTTTCGCATAGGGCAGCAGCGGACGAAGGCTTTTAGGAAACATGCAAAGTCAGTAGATGAGATTCTAGCAAGCGCGGGTGCAGGTTTTCGGGGTGAGACAGACGTCGGAGTCGTTGTGGATAATTGCCTGAAAAAAGTTGATGCGAGGGCGAGTTTCTGGCTTTTTTTCTACAAGTTTCATTTTGGGAAACGAAGTGGGCCGGGTATACCCCCTCCCCCCTGGGGTCTTGCAGAATCACCGAGTTAGCGGAAATTCCTGAAATAATCTCTGGGACTCAATGAGTTACGGGTAAAATATTGATTCCGAAAGACTTAGCCAGCTCTGGACCGCGCTTGCGCGTGCCGCTATCGCCTTGACGATGATCTGCTTTTCAATTTTTCCGGTCAAGGTCAGATGTCACAAAGGGCTGAGGAAAACTCTGCGGTTTAGGATGTCAGGCAAGCGGCAGCATATAAACTAGGGATCGCATGTACCCCATCCGGCAGAGCTGCTTTTACTTGCTGATTTGTATTTCAACTGCGATCGGTTTGAGCGCGGCGCAGGCTGCTGCGACAACTCCCGCTCCGGGCCCGAGCGAAGGTTCCCCCGCCACGCAGGCTTCTCCGAAGAAGCAGGTCACGCTCGGTGAAGTGGTGCATGGGGCGATCGCGCAGGAACGAAAGATGATCCGGCTGCTGCGCAACTTCAAGCCGGTCGTTGAAACCTACGTACAGGAGCAACAACCGGATGCGGCGCTGGGAAGCGTTCCGCGCAGCGACGACTACTTCCTCAGCCGGCTGGATGTGACGGGGAAGGACACATCAACACTATCGTTCACCGGTGACGACCGCGAGAAGAAGTCCAAGAAGGACGACGCGTTCTCGGCCGGGGGCTTTGCCGAAGCGCTGTTTCCTGATCTCGATAATTTCAACACCGACAACTATGACTTCGAATTCGTCCGCTGGGAGACACTGGGCGAAGTGCGTTGCGCGGTACTCAACGTTGCGCCCAAGGCGAAGACGGAGAATCGCGGATTTCTC
>Ga0335079_10002456_pt1 | contig 21391 bp, 18 predicted proteins | sample Lox_Sample_33_FD_206719 | JGI IMG/M metagenome (GOLD analysis project Ga0335079, IMG submission 206719) | Soil microbial communities from Loxahatchee National Wildlife Refuge, Florida, United States - Lox_Sample_3.3 | ecosystem: Environmental > Terrestrial > Soil > Wetlands | place: USA... | reverse complement strand
GCCATCGCTACTTCGAGCGCTCGATACTTTCCAGCACCTTCGTGAAATTGGGATCGGACTTGCGCATGTACTCCGCCAGTTGCTTCCTTTCTTCCTCGGTGAGGGTGGGAAGGCTGGTGGTGATGCGCCGCAGGGTGGCGGCAATGTCGTCCACGTAGTTCATCATGCGAATGATCTCACCGGTAGCGGGCATGAGTGCGTTCTCCTGTTGTCCCCGGGCCACAGTGGGGAAGGGCTATTGTCGTCTGCCGGTGGAATCTTTGTCCACCTCAACTTCCCAGCCTCAGCATGGCCGCACGCAGTTGCGGGTGAGATTGCAGCAGGCGGATGTAGCGCGCCTCGTCGGGCCCGCCTTTGGCGTGGATGATGGCCGCCAGCTTCCTTTTTTGGTCCGGCGGCCAGCGCGGGAAGTCCGGCGCCAGCGCCAGCACCACGGCAAAATTTTCCAGCGCCGTGCAGTGCGGTTGAGAAAGCTTGCCGGCGTTGATGTCCAGGACTCGGGCGAGCTTCGCACGGGTGACCTGGCGCATCTTTTTCGCATCACCGCCGAACTTTTGTGCCATGTAGCGGTTGACGCGGGAACCGAGGTGGCGCACGCGGAAGCCATCCCATGCACCGACCTCGGCTCCCGGCAGCTCGTAGAACACGTGCCCGGCAGCGAGCTTGCGCAGTGTGGCCGCGGGCGTGCGGTAGCCGGGACGGGCAGCGATCTTCTGCTCTTCGCGCGCGAGCAGGCGCCGTACCTCAGGCCTCCCCGGTCGAAATCCCAGCTTCCGATAGAACCAGAACGCGCCCGAGGCGATGGCTTCTTCGTTCTGATCTCCGAGCTGGTAGGGATAGACGGAAATGCAGCGGGCCCGGTGGAGTTGGCTGAGCAACCGCAGCGCTTGTGCGTAATGCCAGGCCGATTCGCCATCGCGATAGGCGTAGAAGGTGTTGAAGCCGACCTCCATCCACTCGAACAGAGATATGCCCTCGATGTAATTGATGGGCACGCCGTTCTTCAGCGTGAAACCTGCGAGATAGGCGCGCAGCGGCAGTCGCCGCTCTGGAGGCAGGCCCCACAGAAAGATCTGGGTGCCGCGTCCGGGGCGCGCTTCCACCACGCTTCCCGCGTCGCCGAGAGTAGTGCCATAGAGCTCGCGGTAGCGGACCAGCATGATTTCGCGGATCAGGTCCATCACGCGCTCGCCCTCGCGGCGCGAGAGTTTCCGGATCGGCAGCGACGAAGCTATCTCTGTGGCCAGCGAGACTTCGTTGCGCCGGATCAGCGGGGCATTGTGATAGAACACCGAGCCAACCGCCCGCCAGTTGCGGGTGCGGCTGGCACGCAGGTTGCCGACTTCCCACTTTGTCGTCAGCCCGAGCGAGTTGTAGAGTTCCGCCTTCTCGCGTTCGGGGACCGGCAACTGCTCGATCCGCTCGAGCAGCCACGGCAAGATCCCGCGGCGTCCGGATGCCGCCCGAAGCCACTCGCGATACGGTACGTCCGCCTCAACGTCAGCATCGTCGGCCAGCAAGGGAATGAATCGCGGCAACGTGGCCGCCAAGCGGCCCTCCTGGTCGTAATCCGTCCAGTCGATGGAAGCGTTGCGGGGGAAGCGCCGGGCCAGCCAGCGGATGACGTCGTAGTTCCACGTGTCCCGCATCGCGGTGCCGGCCATGCCGGAAACCTGTTCGGGATCGAACACCTCCATGTCCACTCCCGCCGCGCGCAGGCGCTTGACGCGTTCGGCGAACGTATCGAGTAAAAGCCCCGCCTGGCGATGGACGGCAGCATTGTGCGGATACGCGCGAGTGAACAACAGCGCGTCATGAAAGCGGATCAGGGTCTTGGGATCGCGAAACTGGCGGCGTCCGAGCGCATCCAGCAAGCGCAGAACCTGCGCGGCATTGCCGCGCGAGAAGTTGGTTTTCTCTTGCTCCAGCCGGGCCAGCAGGCGATCGAGTGAGGGCATCGTTTGGTGTGCAGTGTACTCCGGGTGTCAAACCGGCCGGCGGGGTGGATAATGGCAGGATGCTGCGCGACAAGAACCTCATTCCGCTTTCGCATCAGCACCAGCACGCGCTGGCGATGTGCGTGCGCCTCGACCGCGCCCTCGCCAAAGGCAATGTTGACCTCAACGCCTGGCAAGAAGAAATTGTCGGGATATGGGAGAGCGAGATTCGCTATCACTTCGAGGCGGAGGAGAAGATACTTTTTCCGGCGGCCGACAGGTACGCTTCCCTTCAGCCGTTGGTGGAACAACTGCTCTCCGAACACGTGGCCCTGCGGGACTTTTTCGCTCGCGCAGGAGCCCGTTCCTTGGACGCAGCGACTCTCAAAACCTTCGTCGAGACACTCGCCCAGCATATTCGCACCGAAGAACGCCAGTTGTTCGAAGAGTGCCAGCGCCAGATGCCAGCCGAGGAGATGGCCCGCGCCGGCGCGGCTATGGACGACTACTTCGCCCACTCCGGCATGCCCGGGGCGAGCTGCGCGCTGCCCTCGGCTTCGAGAAAGCAGTAGCTGAGCTCCCGAACTACCGGCCGAATCCGTGCCATTTCGGTCCGCTCCAAATGGGAGCGTGAGCAAAGATTTACACTGCCTTCCCGGTCGCCTAGCTGAAATAATCATCGTTATCGCGGCCTGCGTGGGGAGGTGGCGCAGCGAAGCCCAAATCCCGTTCCAAGCCAAGCACGCGCAATCCGAGCGAGCGAAAGCCACGAGTGTCTCCCGCCAGCGGCAAGAACCGCTCCGCCCGCGGTGTGCGAGCCGTTCCGGAAGCGGAGGCGCTCTATCGCGGCTTATTCAACCGCATGGCGGACGCCGTGTTCGTCATCGACGCTGAGACCATGCGTTTTCTCGATTGCAACGACGCCACCTGCCAGGTCTACGGCTACAGCCGCGAAGAACTGCTTTCCATGACGCCGGTTCTATTGCATCCGCCGGAAGAGCGCGAACTCGCATTGCGGCGGCTGCAAGAGAAGCAATGGGCGCAGCGTACGTATACCCATGTTACTAAGGCAGGCCGGCGGCTGGCGGTGGAGGCTCGCACCACCAACGTCCGCTATCAGGGCCGCGATGCCCACCTGAGCATCGTCCACGACGTCACCGAGCACAAGCAGGCCCAGGACACGCTGCTGGTGCAATCGGCCTATCTGGAACAGCTGATCGAAAGCGCCCCGGAAGGCATCGCCGTGCTGGACAACCAGTACAACGTCTTGCGCGTCAACCGCGAATTTACCCGCATGTTCGGCTACATGGCGGAGGAGATCGTCGGTAAGAGGCTGGAGATCCTGGTTCCCGCCGAGCGCGGCAAGGAATCCAATTTCATTCGCAGCGCGCTGGACCGTGGTCAGACCATCAACGTGGAAACGATTCGCTGCCGCCGCGACGGCTCACGGCTGGAGGTCTCGATCCTGGGGACGCCCATCAAGGTCAGCGGCAGCCCGGTAGCTTTGTACCTGATCTACCGCGACATTACTCACAACAAGCAGGCCGAGCGCGCGCTCATCGAGAGCGAAACCAAGTTCCGAGCGGTGGCCGAGACGGCCGCGACGGCCATCTGTATCCATGACAGCACCCGCTTTCTTTATGTGAACCGTGCCGGCGAGAAGATGCTGGGCTACAGCCGAGCTGAGCTTATGAGCATGAATCCGGTGCTGCTGGCCCATCCTGAGTCCCGCGAAGACGTGCGTCGGCGCGGAGAAGCTTCCCGGCATGAGTCGAAGATCGTCACCAGGAGCGGAGATATCCGCTGGCTGGATGTGAGCGTTACCGCCATCCAGTTCGAAGGTAAAACTGCAACCCTGGCAACCGCTGTGGACATCACGGAGCGCAAGCGCGCCGAAGAACTGCAGCGGGCGCTCTACCGCATCGCCGACCAGACCAGCGCCGCCACCGACCTGGAGGAGTTCTACGCGGCCATCCACGGGATCGTGGGCGAACTGATGGACGCTCGCAACTTTTATATCGCGCTCTACGATGAGGAAACTGGCCAGCTCAGCTTCCCGTATTTCGTCGACGAGCGAGATCCCGTACCATCCCCGCGTCCGCTGCGCAAGCGCATCACCGAGTACGTGCTGCGCAGCGGCGAGCCGCAGTTGGTCCCGGCAGAAGGCTTCCAGGAGCTGTTGCGTTCGGGAGATATCGAAGAAATCGGCACTCCGTCGCTGGATTGGCTGGGCGTGCCCATGAAGAAGGGCAACCAACCCTTTGGCGTACTGGTAGTGCAGAGCTACAGCGAAAACGTTCGCTACAGCGCACGCGACCTGGAGATCCTAAACTTCGTCGGCCAGCATGTGGCCACGGCCATTGAGCACAAACGCGCCGAGAACGCACTGCGGCATTCGGAAAAGCAGCTTTGGCAATCGCAGAAGATGGAAGCGGTGGGACGCCTGGCCGGCGGCGTGGCCCACGACTTCAACAACCTGCTCACCGTAATCAAGGGCTACACCGAGCTGATGCTCGAAGACCTGAAACCCGCCGACCCCATGCGCAGCGAGATGGAAGAGGTGCAAAAGGCGGCCGACCGCGCCGCCGCCCTCACCCGGCAACTGCTGGCCTTCAGCCGGCGCCAGGTGCTGGCTCCCAAGGTGGTCAACCTGAATTTCCTGGTCGAGGACATGAACAAGCTCCTGTGCCGGCTGCTGGGAGAGGACATCGAGCTCTGTACCAAGCTCGACGGCAGCCTGGGCTCGGTGCAGGCCGATCCGGGCCAGATCGAGCAGGTCATCATGAACCTGGCAGTCAACGCACGCGACGCCATGCCCAAGGGCGGCAAGCTTACCCTCGAGACCGCCAACCTCGAACTCGACCCGGCCTACGCTCGCGAGCATGCCATGGTCCAGCCGGGTTCCTACGTGATGCTGGCCATCTCCGACACCGGCTGCGGCATGGATGCCGAAACTCTCTCCCACGTCTTCGAACCGTTTTTTACCACCAAGGAACAAGGCAAAGGCACCGGCCTCGGACTTTCCACCGTCTATGGCATCGTCAAGCAGAGCGGCGGCTACATCTGGCCTTACAGCGAGCCCGGGATCGGCACCAGCTTCAAGATTTACTTGCCGCGCGTCGATGAGATGGCGCAACGCGAACAGGAGCGCGCCCAGGCGGCGGCGTCCGGGCTGGGAGGCACGGAAACCATCCTGCTGGTTGAGGACGAAGAGGGAGTTCGCGGGCTGACCCGGCAACTTCTCCAGCGTCACGGCTACACCGTGCTCGAGGCCGAACACGGCCAGGACGCGCTGCTTCTGTGCGAACGCTATTCCGGGCCGGTCCACCTGCTGCTCACCGACGTGGTGCTGGCGGCACAGATGAGCGGCCGCGAGCTGGTCGAGCGCCTCCGACCGCTGCGGCGCGAGATGAAAGTCCTCTACATGTCCGGCTACAGCGACGAAGCCATCGTTCACCACGGCGTGCTCGCGCCCGGGACGGCTTTCCTGCAGAAGCCCTTTACCACCGAATCGCTCATGCGGAAGCTGAGGGAAGTGCTCGACAGCAAGAAGGCGCAATAGTAGATCGAAGAGCCGGCCGCGGTCTGCACTGCTGGGCTTGCCAGAATGTTAACCCCACCCCCGTCACTCCCCCACTCCCCTTCCCCTGGTCTATTAGAATCATCAGATTCCGCGGAAGGAACTGGGCCGGAGCAGCTTGGCTGAGATAATGAATTGCCCACTTCTGGCCGTGGGAACAGCCCCACCCTTGGCAAAAGCGGCCAAGGGTAGGGCAGCCTGGAGTTCGTTTTGTGATACGCCGCATGGGCGGCGGTAGAGTCGGGGAACAGATGCTGTGTTAGTCCTGCGTCACGAAAAGGCGCGATAATCTTTAGGGCACCGCGGCCGGGACGTAAACTCTGTCCGCCGAAACCAGCTCCACATTGGGTACCTCGGTCGTGACCTTGACTCGCTGCAATCCTGCTTTCTTCTGTGGTTTGGCGGCAAATGTCAGGAGATATTGGTGGGTCAACCGATGCGACAAATCGTCAAGGTAGGGAACGAAGCTTACCGGCGAGCCATTAAGACCAATGTAATACGATTCACCTCCGGTCTCCTCTGCCACCTTGGCCAGGTAAATCTGGCCCCAGTACGTCAGCCAGTAGCTGTGACCGGCGTGGCCTGCGCCAGGTGTATAAATCACAAAAACCACGACGCCGGCGCGTTGAGCATCTTCGATGGCCGCGGCGAGATACGGATCTGACAGATCGCCGCTCCCGTAGTAACGGTCAACTCCGTCGGAAACCATGAGTACCTCGCGACGGGCGCCAGTTTCAGGCCAGTGTTTGACCAGATCGCTCAGAGAAAAATATGGGCTGGCGTTGATGCCGCTGATTCCCAAAGGAAGGCGCAGGGCTTTAGCAGCAAGAGCTGGATCGCTGGTCAGGCTCTGCTCTATGCGTGCGCTGCCGTTTCGCATGTAAGCGACTCCAACCTTGGTTGATGCCGGCTGGGAGAGGATGAACTGGCGAAGGTCCTCCAGTTGTGAACCGAGACTGATATTGGAGCCATCGTCGAGTAGAACGAAGAGTTCGAGCGCTGCATGGTCTCCCTGCGCGGGAACCCAATCGATTACATGATCCCGATCACGCCCTTCGTAAACCATCACATCCTCGCGGTTAACGACCGGAAGGTTGGAACCATGACGAGCTTCGACCGTCACCAGCATGTGTGCCGGTACCCCTGTTGCAGCCGGAGTTTCCCCAGCCACGGCGCTCCTGGTGAGGGACGCGCAGAGAACCAACCCGAATATTGTGCTGATTGTGAAGAGGTTCTTGTTCATATGGCTACCACCCGCGCCTGGCTGAACTGGGGCTGCTTGTGCAATTGGGCGAGAGATTTCACACTCCAAGTAGTTGGATGCCATCCACTTCCACGATAGTTGCCGGTGGAACACCGTCCGCAGCACAAGAAGAAGCCAACGAAAAACGCGGCCCGCAGGCCGCGTTTTTCTTGCGCGAAACGGATTACTGCCGGTCTTCGGAAACGGCCGCGCTCTTGACCGGGGGCTGCGCTGGCATGTTGGTCGAGACTGCCGGGGCGTTGATGGCATCCTTGTGGCTTGGACCCAGTCCGAGCTGGATCAGCGCCCGCGAATCGGGAAGGTTCTTGGTCTGCCAGCCGTGGTCGGCCTGGTAGCGGGTCATGGCGTCTTTGGTCGGTTCGTCCCAGACCCCGCTGGGTTCGCCCTTCATGTAGCCTTCGCGGACCAGGGCCGTCTGTATCTCCCTGGCACGGTCGCCATCGATCACCTGCTGTCCCTTGGCCTTCTTGGTTTTCTTATGCGACTTGGTGGAAACCAGGTTCAGGTGCGCGCTCTGCCTGTGGGACGAAACCGCGGGTGAGCTGCGCTGGGATGAGGTCTTGCGTACAGCGGGCCGGGTTGCTGCGCCAGCAAAGCCAGCACCCAGAAGCAGGATGCCGACACAAGCCAGCGGCTTGTGGAAAATTGTCTGGTTCCTCAAATAGACACCTCGGGAGAGGCCGACGAAGTGTGCGCAAGGCCTTCTCACCGCATTAGTTCTATTGTCAACACGGGACCCAACGGGCTGAGTCCAGCGCTGCGGCATAATAGCCATTTTGATGCCGCAGCGCCAGCTCTAAAATCGGCCCCGAAGGGTTACGGAAGGGTACCGGCCAGAAAGATGGTACCAGCGTTCCTACCCCGCCCCTGGCGCACCAGAAACACTACATCTTGGCCGCTCTTGAGCTGGGATTGGACCTTCTTGAAGTCGTCCTCGTTATTCACTGTCTGTTTATTAACTTCAAGAATAACGTCCCCGCGGCTCAGGCCCACGTCCTCGCCAAACGAGCCCGCCCGGACGTCCTGAACGATCACACCTTTACCGGCGGGAATACCCAGCCGGTCGGCGATGTCGGGAGAGATGGAGCGGACGCTGAGCCCCAGCTTGGTCTCCTGCGGCTGCTCCTCCTCGCCGCCGCCTTCGTCCTCGCCGGTGCGAGCGGCAAAGAGCTTGGCGCGATCGGCGATGGTCACGGTGGCTTTGCCTTCCTTGCCGTTGCGGAAGTAAGTCAGGGTGTGTTGGCTGCCGGGCCGCTGGGAAGAGATATCGGCCACCAGTTCGTCGCCGTTCTGCACCGACTTGCCATCCACCGCGGTGATGGCATCACCAACCTTCAGGCCGGCCTTCTCCGCCGGACCGCCGGGGGTGACTTCGGCGATGATCACGCCGCCCTGAACGCCATAAACGCGGGCCAGCGCCGGGCTGGGTTCGGCGTTGAACAGCACGCCGATGGACCCCCGTACCACCTTGTGATCGGGGCTGGTCAACTGGTTGTAAACCTTGACCACGGTGTTGGAGGGCAGGGCGAAACCAACGCCCTGGTAGCCCTGAGACTGGGTAAAGATGGCGGTATTGATGCCGATTACCTCGCCGGCCATGTTGACCAGCGGTCCGCCGGAATTGCCGGGGTTGATGGCGGCATCGGTCTGGATGAAGGACTGAAACTGGCGCGAGGGCACGATATTGCGTCCCTTGGCGGAGACAATGCCGGCGGTGACCGTCTCCTCCAGACCGAAGGGACTGCCCACGGCCAGCACCCAGTCGCCCACCTGCATGCCTTCAGAATTGCCGAACTTGGCAGCTGGCAGAGGCTGGCTGACTTCGATCTTGATCACGGCCAAGTCGGTCTCTTTGTCGGAGCCCACGACCTTGGCGTCGTGCAGCACGCCCGGAGGATCGCTCTTGAGCTGCACGCGGATGCGGTCGGCTTTCTCCACCACGTGTTCATTGGTCACGATGAATCCCTTGGGATCGGCGATCACCCCCGAGCCCAGCGAACGCTCACGCGAGCCCTCAGGCGTCTCCCCCTGGTCTCCGCCGAAGAAGCGGTCGAAGAAATCCTGGAAGGGATTGTCCTGATCGTTGCCCTGTCCGCCCGGGTGTCCCTGGGGCAGGCGCTGCCGCTTCCGCGGCTTGACCTGGGATTCGGTGTTGATGTTTACCACCGAGGGCTCGATCTGCTTGGCAATCTGGGCAAAGGCAGAGGTGGAACCCTGCTGCAGCGATGGCACCGCCAAGGGCGTGGCCGTCTCGCCCGCCTTTTGCCCTTCTTTTCCCTTCACCCCGATGGAAATGACGCTGCCAATCAGGATGCCAACCGCCAGCGTCACCACCACCAGCAACGTGGAGCTCACGCGACGACTTTTTATCTTTTCCATAAGACCGGTTGCACGCGGATCCATTACTTTCCCTCCGGCGGAATCCGATTATACCTTGCGGGGTGGTCTTTCCCTGGAATGGACATGTACGGAAGTACCAGTAGCATTAGATGCAACTCAAGCGGAAGCGTTACCCAGCTTCTTTCCTGCCGATGGCATCGACCGGCGCGCTGCCTATTTCGTCGCTGGGCTGGCTGGCGCTGCCTTTGAGTTCCGACAGCAGCACTCCCGCGACGATCATCACCGCGCCCAGCCCAGCGCGCGTCCCCAGGCGCTCCCCCAGGAGCAGGTAGGAGCTGGCCCAGGCGAAAACTGGCTCGAGTACGAAAATCAGCGCGGTGTGAGTGGGTGGCGTGAACTGCTGGGCCCAGGCCTGAATGGTGAAGGCGGCTGCGGTCGCCAGCAGGCCGGTAACCAGGATCGCAATCACCACTCGCGGTGACCAGATCACGTGCGGCCTCTCGAGGAGCGGTGCGCTCACGGCCATCAGCAGCGCCGCCACGCAGGCCTGCAAGGTCGCGATCTGCTCAAAGGGATGCGAGCGCATAGCCCGGCCCATAAAGATGATCTGGAAGCCGAAGGCCACGGCGCAGCCCAGGGTGAGCGTGTCGCCCTTGTTGATTCCAGAGAACAGGCCACCGGAGCCGGCATTGGGGACGGTGAGCAGGTACAGGCCGATGAACGCGGCCAGCACTCCAAGGGACGTCCAGCGGTTGATGTGCCGGCGCCAGATCAGTGCCAGGAACAGCGGCACCAGCACCACCGAAACCCCGGTGAGGAACGCCGACTTGGAGGGCGTGGTGTAAACCAGGCCGGTGGTCTGGAATTCGTATCCCATCCACAGCAACGTGCCCATCCAGAGGCCGGTGCGCAGCGCTGCGGCAGTCATGCGCAGGTGGCGGCGGAAGATCAGCAGCAGGGCCGTTCCCGCCACGCTCATGCGCACGGCGTTGAATAGCAGCGGCGAGACGTCGTTGAGCGCGTCCTTGATCTGGACGAAGGTCACCCCCCAGACGAGCGTTACCAGCACCAGCAGCAGATGGGCTTTGAGGGAGCGGGACACGGGGAGCTAGATTAGCAAACTGAACATGGCGGCGTGGATCGGCCCGTTGGGCGATCGGCCGACACAAACAATTGAGTCATTGAGCCATTGAGTCATTGGGTCATTAAATCGCGGACGCCTGCGCGGTTCTCAATGGCTAAATGGCTCAATGACTCAATGAACCAATGGCTCAATGACTCAATTCGTAAACGGTCCTGCCTCCCACGACGGTCCGCAGCACTTGTGTTTTGAGAATTGCGGCGGGTGCGACTCGCGTGATGTCGCGGTCGAGCACCACGAAATCCGCCAGCATGCCGGGCTGGAGCAGGCCCTTGTCGTGCTCGGCGAACTCCGCGTACGCCGAACCCGTGGTGTAGGCGGTGATGGCCTGCTCGATGGTCAGCTTCTGGCCGGGGAAGAATTCCTGCTTGCCGTCCTCGCCGCGGCGTGTCACCGCAGCATAAAGGCCGCGGAACGGCGTGATCGGCTCGACCGGATAATCAGTCCCGAAGCAGAGCGAAACTCCGGCGTCCACGAACTCCTTCCACGCGTAAGAGTGTGCTGCTCGTTCCTTGCCGAGCCGGGCTTCCGCCCAGCGCATATCGGTCAGCAGATGATTTGGCTGCATGGAGGCGATCACCCCCAACTCCCGGAAGCGCTTTACCTGCTCGGGTGTGGTGACCTGCGCATGCTCGACGCGGAAGCGGAAGCCCTGGGCCGGAACCTGGCCGCCCTGGCGAGCGTCGCTCTCGGCGGCGTTGAATGCATCAAGCGCCATCTCCACTGCCCGGTCGCCGATGGCGTGAAAGCCAAGCTGAAAGCCAGCCCGCACCCGCTCGACCGCCATCTGGTTCAGCTTTGCCTGCTCGTATCGCGCCAGGCCGGTGTTGCCGGGATCGTCGGCGTAAGGCGCCAGCAGGGCGGCGGTGCGGGACCCGAGCGAGCCATCCATGAAGCCCTTCAGCATGGTGGTTTGGAGCAGTCTGTCATCGTGCGGATGATGGGCACGACGCGCATGGAGCAACCCCAAAGACGCGTTGAACGGCAGCCACTCAGCAAGCCGCAGCGTCAGCTTGCCTTCACGCTCCAGGTCCTCGAAGATCAGGAAGTCTTCCCACTGGGAATTATCCTGCGCCGAGGTGATGCCCCAGCGGGCAGCATCGGCCAGAGCGAGCTCCAGCCCGCGACGTCGTTGTGCCGGCGATGGTGCCGGAAGTTTGGCGAGCAATTCATCCTTCACCGTCTCGCGCAGAATGCCGGTGGGCTCGCCCTGTGCGTCGCGATCGATCTTGCCGCCGGAAGGATCGGGAGTGGATCGCGTGATGCCCGCAAACTTCAGCGCCGCAGAGTTAGCCACCGAGATGTGTCCGTCCACACGGGTGAAAATCGCGGGATGGCCGCCGGTGACAGAATCGAGATCCTGGCGGGTCGGCAGCATCTGTCCCGGCCACAGCGTATGATCCCAGCCACGTCCGGTAAGCCAATCTCCCGCCGGCGTGGTGCTGGCGCTGGCGGCAATGCGTTCCTGCATCTCGGCCAGCGAACGCACGCCCGACAGTTCAACATGCAGCTTCTCGAAGCCGGCATTGGCCAGGTGCACGTGGGCGTCATTGAACCCGGGCATGACGAAGTGCCCGCCGAGGTCCACGATCTGGGTGTGCTTGCCCTTGAGCTTCTCGATCTCTGCATCAGAGCCGACGGCAACGATGCGCCCATCGCGCACGGCGATCGCCTGAACACGATGCATCTGTTTGGCGGAGTGAACCGATATTTTGCCGTAAAACTCTATTGACGCAATTGTGCCTGGCAGTATGTCGCCGTGCAGAAAGATCGCGTCGGGGGAATCGTCATTCACTTTCGTTGAACCAGGCAGCGCGGTAATCCCCAGAAAGAAAAAAAGGAATATCCGCGTTACTCCGCGTAAATCCGCGGCGAGAGGGTTTCTCATTTCACGCCGGCGAGCGCCAGCACGGCGAGCAGCACGCGCTTCAATCCCAGGTCGCGCTCGGCCGGGTCATACCATTCCTGCAGAGTATGGGCACCGCCACCGCTGCCGCCGGCGCCAATGGAGATGGCCTCCCGTCCCAGCGATAGCGGGATATTGGCGTCGGTGGAGGCGCGATGCGGCCGCGCGCGGTTCCCCAAATGCTCGTCTACAGCGCGGATGACATGCAGGATGCGCGCGTTGGAGTCAAGTTCCGCCGCCGGACGGCAGCCGATGAGCTGAATCTCGCAGCCGATGCCCTTGCTGCCGTTGCGCGTGCGCTTGGGATATTCCGACGCCACCTCGGCCACCGCTTGCCGCAGCGCGCGCTCCACCCGCTCCATCTCGGGCTGCGAAGCCGAGCGAATATCCACCCGCATGCTGGCCGATTCAGGGATGGAATTCACCGAGGTGCCGCCGCTGATCACGCCCACGTTGGCGCTGATCTTGGGCTCGGCCGGCAGTTCGGTGCGGCTGAAGCGGGCGATGGCGCGCGCCAGCACCACAATCGGGTTGGGCGCTCCGAAATCGCTCCAGGAATGCCCGCCGGGACCGGTGATGGTGACCTGGAAGCGCCGGCTTCCCAAAGCCTGCGTCACCACGGTATCGGTAGCGGCGCCGTCGAGAACAACCGTGGGCCCGATGCGATCTTTCCAGGGGGATTCGCAAAAGATGTGACGCATGCCGCGCAGATCGCCTTCGCCCTCTTCGCCCACATTGCCGATGAACAGGAGGCCGGCGGAATGGCGCACCTTCGCCGACCGCAGGGCCGAGGCCAGTGCCAGCAGCCCGATGATGCCTGCGCCGTTGTCGGAGATGCCCGCGCCGTGCAGACGGTCGCCTTCGCGGCGGACGTTCAGGGGCGTACCGGCGGCGAACACAGTGTCAATGTGCGCGGTGACGGCAACCAGTTTCTGATCCGGGTCGGAGGGCGGGCGCAGGCCCACCACGTTGCCCACCGCGTCCACCTGGACATCCTGCAAACCCAGTTCGCAGAAACGCGCGCGCAGCCACTCGGCGCGCGGACCCTCTCCGAAGGGTGGCGCGGGAACGGCGGCTACCTCCAGCTGCCAGTTGCGCAATTCGGGCTCGTGGGAGCGGAACCACTCCATGGCAAGGTGGACATCCCGCAGGCCGGCCAGCCGCGTGATTTCGTGCTGAACCGCTGTCTGGGCGTTGATGGAGGCGGGAAGAGCCATGGCTGGAAACCTTCAATATACAACGCGCGGTCGAGGGACGCGAGCGACGGAGGTCAGTTTGTGACAAGGAGACACTAAACGGATTTGTGAAGCACGCCCTAGCAACTTTTTAAGGCCCATTTCCGAAAATAACTTTGAGAGCATTCGCTGCGCATGTATCGCCGGCAAGCGAGTGCCGGAGCTGTCGCGATAGGAAGGGTGCTACATGAAGATTGGCAGCAGCGCGGATCTGGCACCGGATTGGGAGAGCTCTCCGGATCCTGCGACGGTTACGCAGGCTCGCGGTGATGAAACAACGTTGTCGCTAGTGGCATCGCGGCTGGGCGTCAGTCCGGAGGACTTGCAGAAAGCGAATCCTCAGATCGCCGATCCCAACCAACTGACTCCAGGCGCGGAACTCCGGATTCCCACTTCTGTGGTGGACGGTTCGGCGGCGAGCGCGGACACGGACAGCGCGGCGTCGGCCGCCTCGAAACGTATGGAAGGCAATCTCGACGCCGCCCTGATGCGCGCCTCGCTCAGCGCTGCTCCACTGAGCGTGACGCCCGACAACTTTGGCCCATCGGGCAGCAGCGGTGGAGTCACCCAGATGCCGCCGGTTGCCGATCCGGTTGCCGAAAGGGCAGCGGGACAACAAACGGACGACCTCAAGGAGCAGCTGGGCAGGGTTTATCGCGCTGCCGAGTCACTGGGTGTCAAACATGAAGACATAGTGTCGATGCTGCATACGCTGTCGGGAAATCCGCCGCTGACTCCCGAGAAAATGAGCAAGGCCCTGCACCTGTTCTTCATGGCCAAGGACCTTTCTCCGGCAGACCGCAAGCTCGTAGACCAGGCCTTCGTGGGGTCGCATGGCGATCCCGAATATGTCGATGCTCTCTCGAAACTGGTCGCAGATCCCAAGTTCACTAATGCATCCACGCAAGTGAAGCAGCAATGGCTGGAGAAGTTCCAGAACCTCGCCAAGAGCCCTGACCTTAACGGCCTCAGCTCTGAGGAGAAAAGCATTGCCCTGCACGCGCTTGCTTCAGACCCGCCGCCATCGGCAGATAAGATCGCAAGCACTCGAGATGTGCTTGCGTCGGCGAAGGATCTCTCTCCTGCGGACCGGAAGCTTTTTGTCGACGGGCTATACCGGAACGGCGGCGACCCTGCCTACGCGGCCAATCTCAAGAAGCTGATCGATGATCCCAAGTTCAAGAGCCTGAAGCCGGCGGAAAAGACCGCTGTTCTGAGCCAGACGAAGAATTATGCGAGTGCGAGTTCCGTCGCCAACATCGACCGCCTGCTGCAGAAGAACTGGTTCCGGGCGGAAGGTCTGGGTGACAAGCAGCGAACCCTCAAAGCCATTGGAAGGTTGTCGCAATACGCCACAGGAGACCGGCAGGTCATCGACAATACACTCGACAAGTTGCTGGACCCGAATTCCCGCATCAAAGTCGAGTGGAAAAAGTACCCAACCGACGGAAAGAGCGGCACCACATGGGGCGAGATGGATGAGCAGAAGAATGTCCTCTCTCTCCACAATGGGGTGATCACGGCTGACAATAACAGCATTCCCGAAACCGGCGATCCCGATGAGTTTGCTCTGACGGTCATTCCTCACGAAGTGAGCCATTCTGTGAATCCCACCCCAGTGGGCCCTACTTTCAAGAACTTTGAGGACGAATATCGTGCCTGGTACGTCGGCTTCAAGGCCCAACATGGCCGGCCGCCCACGAACCAGGAAGCGATGGAGCAGCGCATCAGCTGGCAGCTTAATCCCGACAGCCCGTATGGGAAGAATTCTTTACCGGCTTTGAAAAATCCGAAGGAAGCAGAGAAGTTCTATCATTTCCTGGAGAGCGTTACCGGGATGAAAGTCAATGCGAAGAACTGGAAGGACGTGGTCAAGTCGGATCCGGCCACATGGCCTGACAAGGGCCAGTCGCCGGCGCCGGTGCCATCGGGGAACGTTGACAATCACTAGCTTGCTCCCGAAACTGTTGTTTGGGCTGCTTCTAGGATTGAGCCTGGGCACGAGAGTCGTGGAAGGAACAACCATGGACGACAAGGTTCAACAAAAGATCGCGGAAGCAGTGCACGCCGAGTACGGCTGGAAGGTCGATGAGGTTCGAGTCGACGAGGTGGAGCGGCTGCGCCGGCAGTCGTGCTCGTTCTATACGGCCGTAAGCACCCAGCGCCCGCTCTCCTATCAGCCGAACTACGCCGTGTTGACGGGAAACCAGGTGATCGGAATCAGCTACGATGGCGCGGTCGCGAAAATCCTCGACGCCTGCTCCGCCGGCGCCTCCGCCGACTGGTGGGCGGAGATCATCACCCGCTTCCACCCCGACCTGGTCGCAGGCATTGTGCTGACCGACGAGGAGGTGAGACCGGACATCGTGCGTAAATTGACCCAGGCCGGCCAGACGTTCGCGCCGCCCGCGTTCGGCTCTGACAAGAAGAGTGTCAGCTTCCTGCTCCTGAACCCGGAGACCTACACCCTTTACCGCGTCCAGGCGACGCGCACCGCCGGCGGATCGGTCGAAGTAGTTAAGACCAAGTTGCTCGGGAAGGCGCCGGCGACTCAATCAAACTCCCAGGTTCTGCAACCCGATGCCAGCGGGACACGACAATGACGGTCGAGTGAGCAAAAGAAAAACCTGGTTCCATGCGACCCTCCCGGCTGCCTCCGGCGAGGTGCGATTGTGCGGGGAGGATCGAACTCCGTCCAGCTAATTTGAGGGCTCGTCAGAAGCGCTTGGTCATGTAGATTTCCGCCCCGCGGCGCTCGAAGCGCACTTCATCCACGAGCTGGCGAATCATGTGCAGGCCGCGGCCATGGTCGGCGGTCAAACCGGCGAGTTCCAGGGGATTGGCAACGCTGGTCGGGTCGAAACCCGGCCCGGAATCGCGCACGATGATGGTCATCGCCAGGCCGTCGGTGATGACCTGGCACTGCACCTTGAGCGAGGGATTGTTCTTGCTTCCGTGCTTGACGGCATTGGCCAGGGCCTCGGTCAGCGCGAGCGCGACCTCCTGCTCCTTGCCGGTCTCACCGTACAACTGGGAGGCCAGAGCGACCACTTTGTCCACCACTTCGCCGACGCGGTTGACGTCCGCAGGAAAGCTGATGTCCAGCCTCGTGTGAGGTTGAGACTGGCCTGCTCCGGGCGTGGGGCGTGTGGACATGGCGCGGTCTTCTAGGAGGAAGCTCCGTTGCAACAGGCGAGGATTTCCTGTTCGGTCAGCAAGCGGTCGGATTGTTTGGCGCGCTCGAAAATGCGGTTCACGGTCTCTTCCGACGCCGGCAGTCCTTTGCGTTCCAGCCAGAACAAGATGTTGGACTTGCCGCTCATGGGCCCGATTTCGATCACCTGGTCGAGTCCAAAGAAGTGCGAGGGTACACCGGAATAGACGCTGTTGGCCAGTTCAATGTCATTTTTCCGGAGCGCCTTGATCACGGCGGCGGCGTGTACCCCGGTGGCGGTGCGAAAGGCGTCGTCGCCCATGACGGGGTAGTTCTTCGGAATAGGTACGCCGGTGGCGTGCGAGATTGCCTGGCAGTAGTCCTTCAGGCGCGTCAGGTCCTGCGTGCCCCAGGGTTCGACGCCCATCAGCTTCAGGTTCACCAGCATCAAGTCCATCTGGGTATTGCCGACGCGCTCGCCGATGCCGATGGCGCAGGCGTGCACGCAATCGGCGCCCGCCGCCAGCGCTGCCAGCGAGTTCGCCACCGCCAGTCCGCGGTCGCAGTGGCCGTGCCAATCCACGCGGATGTTCTCCCCCGAGGGCTTCACCACCTCGTTGATCACGAACTGCACCAGCGCGTAGACGCCCATGGGCGTGGCGTGGCCGCAGGTGTCACAGATGACGACGGCGCGCGCCCCCGCGTTGATGGCCGTCGAGTATAGGCGTTTGACGGTCTCGGGATCACAACGTGAGGTGTCCTCGGTGACGTACATCACCTCGAGGCCCAGCGAGCGCGCGTATTTGACTGCGTTCTCGGTGGTGCGCAGCAGGAAGTCATCGCTCCAGTCTTCGGTGTAGCGGCGGATGGGGCTGGAGCCGATAAAGGTCGCGGCCTCGATGGGCACGCCGGTCCTTTCCACGATCTCGGCGATGGGGCGGATATCGTTCTGGTGGGTGCGGGCCGCACAGTTGGCGCGGATCTTCAGGCGGGCACGGGCGATCTCCCGCGCCAGTGCCTCCACATGGGCTACGGCGCGCGGGCCGGCGCCGGGCAGTCCGAGATCGAGGGAAGTAATGCCCAGCGCCTCCATCAGGTGGAGGATTTCGATCTTTTCCTCGATCGATGGATCGCGCACGGAAGGTGACTGCAGGCCGTCGCGCAGGGATTCATCATTGAGTTGAACCGGCCCGCGCGGCGCCAGTTGCCGCGGCGGCACCTGGTTCCAGTCATAGATCAGTTCCGAACGGTTCAGGGTCACCTCGCGGCTTGATACTCACTTCTCCTTCGGCGGCAGCGTCAGCCCGAAAGTCGATATCTGTCCCTGGCCGGCCACGTTAAGCCCGCTGGGGTCGTCCGCATTGGGTAGATAGAGCGTCTTGCAATGCTCGCAACGGTAGATCTCAGCGTTCGGGCCGAAGGCCTTGGCTACATCGCCGCAGGACTTCTCCTTTACGTCAGCCATATAGAACCAGCGCTTCAGGTGCCCGCCGCAGAGCTTACCCTTTGCGTCCTTCTCGTTGCAGGCGCGCTGCCCCGGCTTCTTGATCTTCACTTTGTGGTTGGGGAGCTGGGCTAATTGCGTTTGGGAGGTAGCCACGGATTCTCCTATGATGACATTGCACTCGCAAGAGTGCAGGCTATTTTACTAGATGCGGACAAGCCGCTCCAGGAGCGACGTAATCGCCACCAGGCTGTCATCCTTTGGTTGTCGGAAGAATGACAGAGTCGATTAGGATGCGGGGCGCATCCCCCTCGCCTAGGAGTCATGGCCATGCTCGAAACCGTTCTGAAGCGCTTTGAAGAGCCCGACGAGGTACGGACCTTCCAGAAAGGAAAATTCGAACTCGTCCGCATCGGCGGCATGACCATCGGCCGTGCCACGTACCAGCCCGGGTGGAAGTGGTCGGTTCATGTTGGGCCCACGGTGGGCGCGACGCGCTGCAACGTCGAGCACGTTGGGCTGGTGCTCTCCGGCTGCGCCACGGCCGCAATGGAGGACGGTACCATCCACGAACTCCGTGCGGGTACGCTGTTTTACATTCCACCCGGGCCGCCTGGCCACGATAGCTGGGTGGTCGGTGATACGCCCTACGTCTCACTGCACTTTCTCGGCACGGAGAAGTACGCAAGCAAGTAACGGTTCTAAAGTCTTCCGCTGCGGAAGTATGCCCGCATGGCGCTTAGTCCGCCGGTGATTCTCCGCAGCCAGCTTGGAGAAAACAGAAAGTCCACGAAGCCGCGCATCTGCGCCGAAAATCGGCTGCCATAGCCGAACCACCACACTTTAGGCATGCGCGGGAGCAGGTCGGAATCCAGATATTTGACGCGGACCATCTCTTCGAGTCCTAGGCGGCCGTGGGCGCGGCCCAGTCCGCTTGATTTCACGCCACCGTGCGGCGCCTCGCTGATGCCGAAGCAACTGATCACATCGTTGACCATTACTGTACCCGCCTGGATGCGGTGGGCAAGGGTTTCGCCGCGGCGGCGGCCGCTGGTCCAGACGCTGGCCGCCAGGCCAAACTCGGAGTCGTTGGCCAGCCGCACGGCCTCGTCGTCGGTTGCGAACGGCATTACCGGCAGGACCGGCCCGAAAGTCTCCTCACGCATGATCAGCATCTCGTGGGTGACGTCGGCCAGCACGGTGGGCGCGTAGAAATTCGGGCCAAGCTCGGGCAGGCGGCGGCCGCCCGCGAGCAGGCGCGCGCCGCAGGCGACGGCATCTGCGACGTGCGCTTCCACCACCCGTAACTGCTGCTCGTGGATCATGGGGCCGATATCGGTTGTTGGATCGATGCCGTTCCCGACGCGCAGCCTACGGGTCTTCTCCACGACGCCAGCCAGAAACTTCTCATACAGGCTGCGGTGCACGTAGCAGCGCTCGACCGAGAGACACGTCTGGCCGGCATTCATAAACGCGCCCCACAGAGCGGCGCTCGTGACCACGCCGAGGTCGGCATCTTCCAGCACCAGCATCGGGTCTTTGCCGCCCAGCTCCAGGACTGCGGGGAGCAGTTTTTTCGCGGCAGTTTCGGCGACGCGCTTGCCCGTACGCACGCTACCGGTGAAGATGGTCTTGTCGATCGGCGCTTCTACCAGCGCGGCGCCGGCCGAACCATTGCCGACGACTACCTGGAAGATGTCCGCAGGCACACCAGCCTGGTGCAGCAGCGCCCCCAGTTCCAGTGCCGCCAGCGGCGTGAACTCCGAGGGCTTCAGTACAATGGCATTGCCTGCAACCAGCGCCGCCAGTCCTTCGGTTGCCGGGGTCGAGAACGGGTAATTCCACGGGGAGATGATGCCGATCACTCCGTAGGGCTCGCGAATCAGATGCGCCGACTTGGTCTTCATCACCAGATTGCCGTGGGGCACCGGTTCTGGCTTGAGCAGAGCGTGCGCGTTCTCGATGAGGAATCGCGCCGCATCCAGCGCCACTACCACTTCGGTCAGCAGCGCCTCGACCTGTGGCTTGCCGTTCTCGCGCGTGATGGTGCGGGCAACTTCGTCCTTCTTCTCGTGCAGGAGGCGTCGGAAGCGCCGCAGGATCTTGACCCGCTCCGTCACGCCAAGCTCCGCCCAGGCAGGTTGCGCGGCTCGCGCGCGCTCCACCGCAGCTCTGACCTCGGCCGCGCTCGCGCATTCAAACTCGCGCAGGGTTTCCCCGGTGGCAGGATTGCGCGAGATCACCCGCCGGGCTCCGATCTGGACATCTGTCGCCATGAGGTTCTTGTCGGCCTAGCCTACAACATTAATACTCCACGCTCACCAGATATAGCCCGCAGGCCGGGGCGGTAGGACCGGCGGCGGAGCGGTCGCGCGCCTCCAGAATGCGCTTCAGGCCGTCGCCATCCAGCGTGCCTTTGCCCACCAGCAGGAGAGTTCCTACCAGGTTCCGTACCATGTGGTGCAGAAATCCGCTGCCGCGCACGGTGAAGGTCGACTCGTCGCCCTCGCGCCTCCATTCCGACGAATAAATTGTGCGCACGTTCGAGGCTTCCTGTTCTTCCCGCCCGCGCTCCGGATCCACGGCGGCGAATGAGGTGAAGTCGTGTTCGCCGATGATGACGTCAGCCGCCTCCCCCATCGCTGATTCATTCAACGGGAAAGGATGGTGACAGACGTACCGCCCAAGAAACGGCGAACAGATTTCGCCGCGATAGATGCGGTAGCGGTAGGTCTTGGCGCGGGCCGACCTGCGCGCGTGGAACTCCGGCGCCGCCGCTTCCACGCTGAGCACGCGAATGGCCGGAGGCAGTACGTGGTTAAGCGCTCGCGCAAGATTCTCCGTGGGGATGCCGGCATCTATCTGGCAGGACGCCACCTGCGCCAGAGCGTGCACGCCGGCGTCGGTGCGGCCCGATCCCTGCGGCAGGACCTGGCAGCCGGTTACGCGCTCAATGGCCGCCGCCAGCGTGCCCTGGACGGTAGGGCGCTCCGGTTGCACCTGCCATCCGTGGAAGTCGCTGCCATCGTAAGCCAGGGTGATTTTGAGGGTGCGCACGGTGGTGCGGACGTCCGCAGTTACCCCTTACAACTCGCAGAATAGTTGAACTTGTGGGATATACTAACTCAATCCCCCGAGAAATATAGGCCGCGGCCGCGGACCCGCGCATGACGGAAAAATGAAACCGTCTGGGAGTAGTTTGCGTATCAGCGGGCAGCATACCAACGCGCCTAAACGGGCGCGCTGGGAGCCGCGCGGTGACGATTTCCGCGCTCCGCAGTCTGATGAGGTTGGAACTATTACTTTCCGGAGATAACCGAATGCGCTTTCCACGAGCCCTGCTACTCGCGGCGTGGCTGATTGTCGCTTGCCTGTTGATGGCTGCGGCTG
>Ga0335079_10002452_pt1 | contig 21402 bp, 18 predicted proteins | sample Lox_Sample_33_FD_206719 | JGI IMG/M metagenome (GOLD analysis project Ga0335079, IMG submission 206719) | Soil microbial communities from Loxahatchee National Wildlife Refuge, Florida, United States - Lox_Sample_3.3 | ecosystem: Environmental > Terrestrial > Soil > Wetlands | place: USA... | reverse complement strand
AGGGCAGTCCTAGTTCGGAGTTCAGCAGCATCGCCGCATGCCCGCAAGGCAGGGGTCCATGCGCGTGTACAAGGTCAATCTGCTGCGAGCGCTGCAGTTCTCGTACCTGTCCGACGATGCGAGCGAAGAGAAAGGCGCCAGCTGTCGGCAGTCCAAACCCCCCGGGGAGAGAAAAATAGCGCAGCCATTTGGCGGGCACATCGGATTCACGGGCGCGAAGCTTCGCGCGATAAAAAGGCTGTACGGCGAACACGCTGTTTTGCACGCCAGCTTTGGCGAGCCAATCCAGCGGTTCCGAAACGAAGCATCCCGCTGCATCGTCGTGCTCGCTGGGATAGAACGGAGTGAGCGTGAGCACGTGAATCGCTTTCGCGCCAGCCGATCTGTTGACCTCCGAGGACATCATGCTCGTCCTGCTCCGGCGCTGCGCGGCGCCAGCCTCTCAAAGATCGCTTCCCATTGGCGGGTGATAGGATCCCAGTCAAATCGCTCGCTGAGGGTGCGAGACGCCCGCCCCATGTTCCGTCGCAGATCGGGATCTACGATCAGCTTCGCAAGACGATCCAGCAGTTCGTCCTCACTTCCTCCGAGATATCCCGTTTGTCCGTCAATTACTGTCTCGGGCTGATAGTCCTTGCGCGCGATTACCGGGAGACCACAAGCCGCTGCCTCCAGAATCACCTTGGGCGATCCCTCCCAACGTGACGGAAACAGGAAGATATCCGATTGACGATACTGTTCGAGAAGGCCAGAAGATTTCAGGCCACGAGCAAACTTGACGTTGCTCAGGCGCTGGTTCCGCACCTGTGCTTCAAGTTCGTCCGCCATAATGCCTCCCCCGACAATCGCGAAGTCAGCCTCCGGAAACTGCGCCGCCGCCCGCACCAGCAACTGAGGTCCCTTGAAGGGACGCAACGAACCCACGAAAAGAACACGCACGCGGGGGTTTCTCGGCCGATCCCCGGCAGGAGAGAAATACTTTGTATCCACGCCGGTGGCAACCACCTCACTCGGAAGGCCGTACTCTTTTTGCAGATTTGCCCGGACCGCGGAGGAATTACTGAAGAGAAAATCGCTGCGTAAGATCGTCCTCTCCCAGAGACGTATCTGCTCCGGCTTGATCGTGGGCTCGTTGTAAACATCCGATTGCGATTCGACGGTGCCGATCACGACTCGCTTGTCGAACCATCTGTGCCGCAAGGATAGGTACAACTTAGCGGCTGGCGAAGACTTAATGTAGAAGAGGATTTCGTGCTTCCCCCAGAGGAATTCATTGAGAATTCTGACGGTCTGACGGCGTTCCGGCAGCTGGACCAGCCTCGTATTGGGCCGCTGCGTCAACCTCGGGTCAGGCGTCCCTCGAAGGAAGGTACTCACGAAAAAACGATCGGGATCGAGCCGGCACATGATGTCGCGCGCGCTCGTCATCTGCGCGTTGAAATTGTCTTCGTCGGCGAAGCTGTCCACCAGAATCCGGATTTGCTTCATGCGCGGGCTCGCTCGGCCTCAAGTTGGCCGCGGATAGCCTCCTTCAGGGTCTCTCGCGATCTCCATCCCAGCGCTTTTAACTTCGCGTTCGAAACCCATTGCTCTCGAACAGACGAACGTTCGCTCGTGACTGGAAGCACCTTCACTTCGATGGGACGCACTCTTGCAAGGTTGACATAGACCTCCACCATCTCGGCGATGGAGATCGAAACTCCGCTGGCGACGTTGTATATCTCTCCGGATTCTCCGAACTCGGCTAGGTGCCATAGGGCGCTGACACAATCCCGGACAGAAATGAAGTCGCGTTTAGGCCTCAGATCACGCAACGTGACGACGGGCGCCTTCCCGCGCTCGATCTCAACAATTTGCTTTGCCAGAGTTCCACACAACAAGGCGGCAGCCATATTCGAGCCCACGGGGTTGCTGATGCGGGCGGTCACGATCCAGCTTCCCGTTTGAGCATGGGAGGAGGCAGCTTGTTCGGCCGCATATTTGCTGATCGCATAAAGCCCGCGCGGCTCCGCTGATTGACTCTCGGTCAGCGGGGCGTCCGCATTTCCGCCATCCGCATAAACACCAGCAGTGCTCCCGAACACAACCTTGGCCGCAGGACTATCTTTTCGCACCGCTTCCAGCAGGTTCGAGGTTGCCGCCCGGTTATCTCGATCGAGGTCCGATTCCGAACCGTTGATCCGTCCCGCCAGATGGAAGACAGCGGCCGGCTTGAAGCTGCTCAACATGGATGACAACTGTTCACGGCCGCTTGCAAGATCGCACTCGGCGCGGCTCAGGCTACGCATCTCGATTCCGCCGATGGTTTGGAGGTAAGCAGCCAGGTGTCCGGCGAGGAAACCGCCGCCCCCGGTGATCAGGACCCGCATGCTGAATTGCCCAGGAATTCTGCGCGACGTTCTTGAAAGATCTCAACGGCGCGCTCGTAGTCCGCCGGTCGCCCAATGTCGAGCCAGAAGCAGTCGCTCTGGTAACACTGGACCGGTTCTCCATGCCCCATCAGGTCCAACATGAGTTGAGGAATATCGAGATAACGGTTCGGCGCAACATACTTCAGCACGTCGGCACGAAAGGCATTTACCCCCATACTCACGTGATAAGCCTGTACTGGCTTTTCAACATAACGCACCAGGCGTTGGTCCTCGCCAATCTCAAGGACACCGTAATCGACTTTGTTCTGCCGGCTTTGTGTGGCGATCGTGGCGATCGCACCATGCTGGCGGTGATATTCCATGAAGGCGCGGTAGTCAAGGTTGGTAAGGGTATCTCCGTTGATCAATAAGAAATCGGAATCGAGTCCAGAAATTAATCCCAGTGCGCCGGCAGTTCCTAAGGGGGCTTCCTCCAGCACGAACTCCACTGGCCCCCCAAAGCGTTCTCCGTCGCCGATGAACGCACGAAAAAGATGGGGAAGATAGCCGACTGCCAAAACCAAGCGATCGAAGCCCGCGGCGCGAAGCTGCCGGACAATCACTTCCACCACCGGCATGTCGCCGATCGGCATCAGCGGTTTCGGCAACACCGTCGTATAGGGACGCAGTCGTGTGCCTTTGCCACCTGCCAGAATCACTGCCTGCATTCAGATCTCCCTAAACGACGTAGCTCCCGACACGGTAGGCTTTCATGTTGCCGCCGATGTACTCAGCAACTTTGTGCAAACCCTCGGCCAGAGCAACTTGCGGCTCCCATCCGAGGATCGTTCTTGCCTGCTCGGCTTTCGCGACGAGAAGACGCACTTCGCTGGCCTGCGGCCGCACCCTCTCTGAATCCTGCAGAATGGGCACCTCGCGACCAACGATGCCCATGATGACGCGGGCAAGGTCCCCGATAGAGATGCCCTGGCCGGTTCCGAGATTAATAACTGTCCCGACAGCCTGTTCAACACGACCCGCGAGCAGAAAACCGCGTACTGTGTCTTCCACGTACACCAGGTCGCGAACGGGATCCACGGCTCCCAGATGCAGCGCCTCCGATCCTGCCAGCAACTGGGAAAGAATCGTGGGGATGACCGCGCGCGACGATTGCCGTGGACCGTAGGTATTAAACGGGCGCACCGTCACCACCGGCACGGCAAAACTCAGATGGAAGCTCTCAGCCAGCTTGTCGGCGGCAATCTTCGATGCTGAATACGGCGACTGCCCTTGCAGGGGGTGGGCCTCATCGATCGGAGTATAACGAGCCGTGCCGTAAACCTCGGAAGTAGAGGTGATCGCGACGCGCAGCACTCCGGCTTCCCGCGCGGCTTGCAGAATGTTGAGTGTGCCGCGAACATTTGTGTCGACGTAACTCTCGGTCGCCTCGTAAGAATAGGGAATTCCAATCAGTGCAGCCAGATGAAAGATGACGTCGCAACCGCGGACATGGGTCCGAATGAACTGCGCGTCCCGCACGTCCCCCAAAACGATTTCCACTGAATCGCGAACCTCAGGCGGGAGTTCCTCCAGATGGCCCGACGTTCCCCGGCTGGTGTAGCGCACTAAAGCCCGCACCCGCGCACCTTCGCGCACAAGCGCCTCGACCAAGTGACTGCCAATAAAGCCACCCGCCCCGGTGACGAACACACGAAGATTCTTGTAGTCCGGCGCTCTGTTCATTAGTGTGTTGAGATCCAGGTTCTTATGTTCACGAGCTCTGCGGAAAAGATCGCGTCCATTCTAGCTGAAGGTCGCGCAGGCGCGCACGCGCGCGCATCTGCGGATCGCGCTCGTCCGAAGAGTACTGGATGTGCTCTCGCGCGATTTCGAGCAGCCGCCGCCGCACAGCTATCTGCGCGGACGGCGCCAGGGGTGCGTGTTCGCCGGGATCCGCTTCAAGATCGTAAAGGTATTCAGCCCTGGGCTCAAACTGCAGCATGAGTTTGAACCGCCCTTCACGAACAGACAGGACTCGCGGCCCCAAACGCTTCTCCGGATGAAACGGGTTCGTGCAACCCGCCACACACTCCGAAAGCGCAACTCTCTCGCCGGGTAATCCTCGGCTCACTTCCTCCCAACGACTGCGCCCTTGAAACTCACTCGGGATGGTACATCTCGCAGCTTCCAGAAGAGTCGGCGCTAGATCGAGAAGGCTAAACGGCGACTTCGAAACCGCCTGCTTCGCTTTTCCTGGCACGCGTACGAGCAACGGCACATGAATCAATTCCTCCATCAACTTCGATGGCGGATGGTATCGTCCGCCATGATCGAGGAATTCCTCTCCGTGGTCCGCCGTGAGCGCGAAGATGCAGTTGTTCCACCGGTTCGACGTGCGCAGCGTCTCGACGAGCCGCGCCATCTGCGCATCAACCCAGCGAATCCCGGCGTCGTAGAGCGCGACCACCTCGTCGCGATGACGGGCCAGGCGATCCGGTCCGAGGTCGGAACGGTTCCAGTAGGAATTCAGATAGCGCGCGTGCCGGGGCGTGATCGGACCGCCTCCCATGAGTTCGATCGCAGCATCTTTGGGATAGTAGGGCGCGTGCGGATCCATCAAGTGAATCCATAAGAAGAAGGGCGCGTCCCCCGTGTTCGCCAGCCACTCACAGGCGCGGCCGACGATGACGTCTGCGGCAGGAAACCGGCGCAGCGCATCCAGCGAGTTCGGAACCGGCGTCACCCGCTGGCAGTAGCGAAAATAGAGCTCGTCGTAAACAATTCCAAGCGGGCCCATGGCCGGACGCATCGCCTGCACCCTCCGGTTCACGCGACTGGCCCAGCCGCTCGAAACAGCGGCATCCGCTCCCCCCTCAATCGGCGCAGCCGGTTCGCCATCAAGAAAATCGCGGAAAGTGTCGAACCCCTGGTCGTAACCGAACCGTGATGAAATGTAGGGATTCGCCGCGCTGAACGAGGCCGTAGCATAGCCAGATTGCTTCAGCACCGATGCCAGACTGGGCTCTTCCGGCGCGAGGCCCAGCACATCGCGCCCGAGCGCCAGGGAGTAACGCGAGGCCAAGATCGAAGGGAATGAGTAGTAGGTAGGCGCTCCCGCGACGATCGCTGTAGGAAAGACGAAGCTCTGTGCGGCCAGAGAATCCAGAAACGGAGTCGCCGGCCGCCCGTAGCCCATGAAACCGGTGTGGTCGGCCCGCAAGCAGTCCACCGTCACCAGCACGATCGACGGTTGTGTTCCCATCATGCTTCCTGCTGCCGCGGCAACTCGGCCTTCCTGAAATTCTTACGGATTACGTTCACCTGTGCGGTACCCTGCCTCGTTGTGTAAGACCCCTTGTTCACCAATTCGTAAAGATTCTCATCGTGAAGGTACATCAGATCAGCATGCTTCGACTCGAGGCCGGTGAGGAACTCGTCGAGACTCCGAAGCGCCGTACTGCGAAAATCCCGCACCGTCGAGTGGAAGTTAATCGAATGCACAGACACGATCGCCGGAATGCCGAGTTCGAAACATCGTTCCGCCTGTCTCCAACACGCGTCCATCGAGAACGCCGGATCGACCGCAGGTTCCAGAATCACCGTACGATACAGATGCAGAATGCCATAGCTGTCGAAATGCGGCGGAACGAAGGCGCCAGGACCATTCTGCGCCACGCGAACTCCGTGCTGCGCCCACGCGCCGTGAGTGACGTTATTGGCTCGATAGCCCGGAGCGCAGGCAGAACGCGGCAGGGTCGAGAACAGCTTCGCGAAAGCTCCCAGGGTGTGGCCGATTAGATCACGCTGCATTTCTGCGGAGAGAAATCGCTCATCTTCAAGCTGCTCCGGATCCCAGTATTCATACCCGATCCATGGCATCCTCCAGTGAATGTAGGGCGTGCCTGCTTGCCACAGCGTTCGGATAAGATCGACGCGATCGTCTTTTGCCAGATTCCGTTCCACAGCTGGGCGACAAAAATGTGTGCTGCCGTGTAGCGCCGGGTAAAACACCCCGTCTGCGATGCCTTCACGATAAGCGTCGAGCAATCCCGGCCGGCTCCAGCTCCCCGGAAGGCCTTCCGCAAGCGGAAGAAGATGAATCTGTCGATAGTCGTCGCCGCTCATCTTGGCGAAATCCAGATTGGATGGAACGAAGTTCATCTCCATGCAGAGATTGCACCCGCGCGAGTCGCGATGCCGCTTCAGCAACGAACTCAAAGCGGACAAGTCATCGGCAGTCTCGAGAGTGTAAAAATCGTAGGGCCGCTCGCCTAGCACGAGGCCAGCGGACCGGAGTTGTTCCAGTCCTTCCTGATCCCGCAGTCCGACTCTGCCCCAGTCATCGCTTTGCAGCAGGACGATCGGCCGGTCGAAGTGAAAACCGACGACCGGAACCAATTCCCGAACACGGTGCAGAAGCTTTTGGGCCAGATTCATGTGAGATTTCAGAGATAGCCCAGTTCTCGCAGACGTTCCTCGACCAGACGCTGTTCGGCTTGATCCAGCTGAGAAGCCTCGTCGCGCGACAAATCGCCCAGAACAAAAATCAGCAGTTCTTCCAGGTTGGCGAACCTGTGTGCGAACTTCTTCTCCGTAGCAGCGCACAAGTCTGCTGGCAGTTGTATGTTCCTCATCTCGGTCATGCTTGTACCAACTTCAGGCTCCGCACGTGAGCTGACTCCGCAGTTTACCAGTTGCCCGACGGCGCTCGGCTCCGAACGCTGGGCAATTCATGAAGCCGGCCTGGCACCAACAGGATCTTGCAAACCAGTCGTCAACCACCGCTGCAACAAACTCGGGTCCGCTGCGCTGGAAAGGCCAGCCTGCGGGTGTGGTCGATTTCGGAATTCTTCCAGCCGGCGGGGAATGTCCGCAATCTGCTCGACTCTCTGCAGCACGTCCCCCACGCCGAATCGCGCGTACTGCTGCGCATATTGAAAGGGCACGAGCGGCATCCATCCACACAGAAAACACTGAACGCCGCTTTGCAGGCAATTCAAAGCGGTCGTCGATTCGAGGGTGATTCCGAACCACGCCTGCGACAGAAGCTCCTCAGTAAGCGGGCCATCGACCACGGTAACGAGCCTGCTGTCCTCGGCTGAAACGACGTCTCGAATCACCTTGCTGCGCTGGGAACGGCCTTCAAACGGATGTAGTTTGATAATCAGTCTGCGCCCGTTTTCCCGGACCAGGCGGCAAAGGGGGGGCAAGAGCTCGCGGTACACCTCTTCGGTACGGATTTCTGGGATCTCGTAAGGCTCAGAGAAAAAAATAGCCGAAGTCCGCTCAGATGTTTTCTGAGGAGGTTTGCCGGGCAAATCTCCCCCTGACGGGAGCGGAGACACCGCTGTCGGCGCACCCATCACGACCTTCTCCGCTGGCAAGCCGCAGACCCGCAGCAGGTAGTCGCGTTCCATTTCGCTTTTGGCCAAGTACAGATGCGATGGCAGGTCTTTTAGCAGATAACGACCATCAAGCGCTCCATGATGGAAATCGACGGTCGGAATGTTCCGCCGGGCGGCGAGCAATACCGGCAAGAGCGTGTAGCGATTGCTGTCGTCCCCGCACAGAACTCCGCAAACAGGCTCGAGCCGAAGGACTTCCCGCCAAGCGTCGCGGGCAAAAAGGCCATTACGAATCCAACCAGGAATCGCATTCAGCCGTCCGGCTTGAGAAAGCACACGCAAATCGGGGGACGAGTCCATGTCCGCTCTCAACTTTGCCCATTGCGCCAGCAGAGACGTGATTTCGGCGGTCGGCGGGTCGGCCTTCGCATAACCGGCGAGGTCGCGCAATTGAACGTTGCGGGGCGGCACGAACTGTCTTCCGCTTTGCCGTGTGACAACCGTCAGAAATTGCTGCTCTGGAAGCAGTCGTGCGTACGCGGCAGCCATCCGCGAAACGTTCCCGTAGGCGCTGGGCACCAGAACCACCGGTTCAGCGCAGGGCGCATGCCGCTTCGCAAAACGCGAGCGCCACTGATAGCCGGAGTCGTACTTGTCCAGAAAGATTTCTCTGATCTTAGCTGGCGAGAAACGTCTGGCGAGCCCTGCATAGTGCAGGGCCTTCGTGGCCGCGCGCGACAACCCATCCTCGCCGAAGGCGCGAACGAGGCGTTCCAGCAAGATGGCCAGAAGGCCGGCCGCCCCGCCGGAACGCGTGGCCCAAAGCTCGGCGGAAGGGCTGATCTCCGCCGCTACCCTCCGTAAGGTCTGCAGTGTGAGGATGTCCTGCAAGATATCAAGATTGGTGAGGCCCCACCAATCGATTCCCTCTTCATCCATCAGGCGGTCGCGGCCCATCGAGAACACTTCCCTCACCTGCCGCACATCCGCTACTCCCCGCCGGAAAGAGTCCGCTCGTAAAACGGGACAGCCCATCTCCCTCGACCATGCTTCCGCGGAAAATGGCGTGGACCTTCCCAAATCGAGGATAAGGTCCCAGCGCTCTCGCGACCACGGTCCTACTACTGGAGAGTCCTCGGGTTGAAGGAGAAGAATTCGCATGCTGCTATGCGGCGGTATCTTCCGAACCGGATCGAACATTCGTTCCCGGCGTCCGGGGAGCTTTGGGAGTTTCCCCTTTGATCGACTGCCAACCCATCAGCCGTTGCCGAACTAATGAGTAGCGCCGTTCGAAGCCAGTTTTCTCCAAGCCGCGGATGGAGGCCAGGTTGCCAGCTGCGCTGAAAATCCACGGCCGCTGCCCTCTCTCCCTGACTAACATCGCGATCCGTTCCACCGTCTGGGCATAGTAGCCGTGCCCCAAAGCCTGAGCCGGAGTCCAGCAGTCGAAGAGCATGATTGCGTCGGCGGAAGGCGCTTCCACCTTGGCATTCAATTCCGAGAGGAAGAATCCGTCAAAGGCGGCCACCCACGCGAAATGCAGGAACTTCCCTTCCGCATCGACCAGTGCAAACCCCTCAGCCTCCCTGCCTTGCAGTCGGGAAGCTGCGCGCAACAAGTATGTGAGCGTTGCAGGATCGTCGACATATTGAGACGTCGCGCAAGCCAGTGCGTCCAGGTCAAGAGGTTGCAGGGTCAACTCATTCGAATTCCGGAGGTTTGGCCCTGGAACAGAAAATGCGCTCGACTCGTAGAAAGAGACTTCCGCCTCCAACCACACCAATTCCCGCAACCGTCTTCCCGCCCATAGGAGTGTGGACGCCGCACCTTCCCGGGCTAGCCGTGCCTTTAGGCGGCGCCAATGCTCTTTCATTCCCCGAACCACCACTTCGGCTCGTGGAGAGGTTCGCACGGCCTCCGCCGCATAGTACCGGACGATTTCGCGGCAGTGTCGCACCAGCGACATATTCAGCGTGACATAGACGGTCTCTCGAGTCTGGTTGGCAAATCGATCTTTGTATTCTTCGGCGCCTAGTCCCAGATCGACGATCTTCAATTCAGGATCGTCCGCCGCTTCTTCGATAAGCTTCGCCAGTAGACAAAATCCCGGGGAGTATTTCTCCAGGTCGCTGACGAACGTCGGCTGGTACCAGAACCAGGTGCCCTGGAATTGGAAACCGTAGTTCCAAGCGAAGACTTTCTTGCCCGACATCATCCGCGTCAGCACTAGCCAGCCGGGTTCTGACAGCAACTTCGCCAGTTCCGCGAGGAACACCCGTCGCTCCGCCCGAGCCGCGTTGCTGATACGTCCGGTCACCAGGAATCGTGCCACATGCGCCTGCACGAATTCCGGCAGCACGGGCTCAACCATCTCCCACGATCGCCCGTGATCAAGCCGGACCGGCGTTTCACGCCCCATTGCATTCAGGAAGCGGCGCAACATCTTCTTGCGCGGCAAAACCGGCTTAGTATCGCCCCGCCGCTCGAGCGAACTCAGCGACACCTGGGCACAGATATATCCGGTACGCGCGAAACTTCGATAGCCACGGGAACCGCTCACCCTGCCTATCACCGACGCGGTCGCCGAATCGGCGGGCAAGTTAGCAAAGGCCATCTCCCCGATCTTCTGATTTCTCAATTCGGCAAGAACGGCTCCCACGAAGTCTTCTCTGTGTTCCGGGGTGCTGAGAAAGTCGCAGTAGTCACCGGTGGTTGCACAAAGGAAGGAAACGTGCTGTTCCGACGGATCGGTCGCGAGGGCCGCCACGCCGCAAAGAGAATCGCCTTCGTCGTAGGCAAGAAAGAGTAACGGACGCAACGCGGCATGGTAGGCGCGATAGACCGCCAGAGCCCACTGATAAGTGTAGAAAACCTGAGGTTTTTCCAGGCGCAACACCAATGCGTTCCATTGGTGGCGCAGATCAGCATTCTCCGGAATCTCTTTGAGCAGGACTATGCGCAATCTCAAATCACCCGATCGTTAACGCGCGTGAACATGTAATAGTACCAATCCACTCGGTTCGATGGCCGACCTGGAGTGTGCTCGAATGCGCAAATCGGAAACCGCACTCAAAGGGAGGATGACGGGGAGGGACGAATACCCTCACGCGTGACGCAGGTTGGGAGTTGCTTCGGGCATAACTTCGGGTCCGGGCAGAATGGCTTGTGGCGTCCGCCTTAGTCTCTGCTGCAATGACTCGTAGAACCCGGACACATGCGCCTCGAATTCCGCCAGGCTCATTCCGGCGTTAACGTGCACCCGCGGGATGGCATGATGCGGCAGGCTCGACCCGAGGCCTCCGCCGATGTTCATAAACGCAGCTTCGAACCCCGCTTGTTTCGTCATGGCAACAACTCGCGGTGTCACCGAAGCTGCATCGCCAAAGGGATAGGCGAAGGCCCAAACCTGCGTTCCCAAGGCAGATTCAAGACGCGTGCGGCTTTCGGCAATTTCGCTCCACGCCAATTCGGGCGGCAGCTGCGAAAGAACAGGATGCGACAAGGTGTGCGCGCCGATCGTCATGCCGGCGGCAGCCAACTGCTGCAACTCCGTCCGCGTGAGCAGGCAGAAATGGCGCTGCGTCTCAGGGTACGTTGCCAGGTAAAAATCCAGCGATCTCTCCATGCCGAAAGATTCGTGCGCTGATTGCAAGAAGCGCTCACGAGCTTCGGCGTCAATCTGCGAAAGCTGTTTCACTGCGCTCCACCACTGCGCTCGACGCTGTTCACGCTCGCCCAGACATCCGCTGATCTCCACGCTGTCGCAAGAAAGGGTGAAATCTCCCGCTGGGGCTCGCAGATATAAAAGCTGCAATTCCTCGTACCAGAGCATGGTCCGCTGGTCCGTGACCGAAGCGCCAGTTACAAAGAACAAGCACTTTAATCCCTCGTCCTGCAGAACAGGCACCATCTCGGTCAGGTTGTTCAGGAATCCATCATCGCATGTCAAAAGCGCGGCGCGGGGCGGTAGATCCCCGCGGTTCTGGCACCAGTTCCGCATGTCGTCCGGCGAGACAATCGTGTATCGGCTCTTGAGCAGTCGCAACTGTTGCCGAAAAACCTCAGCGGTAATCAGACTGCCGTCGAATCCCGGATCGATCGGCGTAAACCCTTGGGGGAGGACTCCGTGATACGTGATGACGGCAAGCCCCGGCCGCGCCACGCGGCGAAAATATCCCGCCGCCGCCAGGCACGGATATACAACGCGCTTCAAAATGGGGCTGACAAATCTCACGCTGCTCTACTTGTAGCGTGAAGCGAGACGGAGGTTTAGTACCGCCTTTGATTCCGGCCGGACGCGCCCGCGCTAGGGCGCGAGCGATTTGGTGGGGACTACTTCGGTTGGACCAGATCCCAGCTCAGTGGAGTTCCGCGCTCAATATCGCGGGCGGCATGGCGCCCCAAAACCTCCGAAAGATGCCGGGTATGGAGCCCGTGGCCCGGACGTATCGAGCGGACATTTTCAACCGTGAAGGCCTGGCCTTGCTTTACATCTCGAACTACAAAAAGCGAGCGCCGGAACACCCGGCTACTTTCTTCTTTCGGGGCAAAGCCAAAATGGATCCCGCCGACAGCCTTCTCCGCGACCCGTACCGCGTCTGTCATTTCTTTAAACTCGCGCGGCTCCAGGGAAAATGCGCTGTCCGGTCCGGGTTCGGTGCGTGACAAGGTCAGGTGCTTCTCGATGATGCAAGCTCCCAATGCCACCGCCGCCACTGGAACGGCCGTACCCATCGTATGGTCCGAGAGCCCGGCAGGGACTCCGAACCGTTGAGACAATTCCGGGATCGTGCGCAGGTTCATTTCCTCGGGCGGTGCTGGATAGGCGCTCGAACACTTCAGCAGTGCGATCTGCTCCGCACCCGCCTGACGGGCAGTCAGCACAGCCTCCTCGATTTCCTCAAACGTTGCCATTCCTGTAGACATGATCAACGGCTTGCCCGTTCGCGCCATCTTCTGAATCAGAGGAATATCCACCAGTTCGAACGACGCCAGCTTGTGAGCCGGGACACCCATCTTCTCCAGAAAATCGACCGCGGTCGCATCGAACGGAGTGGAGAACAAGTCGAGCCCCAGATCGTTTGCCACCTGCTTTAACCGCGGCTGCCACTCCCACGGCGTGTAGGCCTCGCCGTAGAGTTCGTAGAGGTTGCGCCCGTCCCATAGGGTTCCGCCCCCGACCCGGAAAGGCTCTTGGTCGCACGCGATCGTGATGGTGTCAGGAGTGTAGGTCTGGAGTTTGACCGCATCCGCCCCTGCGTCTTTGGCGGCGTGAACGATCTTTACCGCCAGATCGTAATTCTGGTGATGGTTCGCGGAGACTTCTGCAATCACATACACCGGATGTCCAGCCCCGATCGTTCTCTCGCCAATCGTGATTTGCGGCGCCATGATCAATTCGTCTGCGGACGAACCGAACGCACCAGTTCGAACGCCTCTGCCGCTGCGCACCCTACGACGCTACCCCACCGGGTTGCGATGGCCCGCAACGCCTCCGGCGACCGCGGATGTGGAAACTTACGCGCTTCCGTTTCGTAACATTCCATCGCTGCAACCTTTGCGTCGAGCGTCTGCGTAATGTCCACGAAAACGTTGGGGCGAAAAGACGGTTCGATGCGTTGGAATGCCCACTCCGTGGAAGACGGCACTTCGAAAGCATAGATCTCACGCACCGGTTGTCCGGGAATGGGTCTGGTCGCCGTCAGAACTGCCCGATGGATAATTCCATGGTCGACATTGAGATCGCCAGCGTGATGAGTGTAGATGACCTCGGGCTCAACGCGTTCCACCAAGTCCTCCACCAGTTTCACGACTTCCAGCAACGGAACCGTATCGAGACGATTGTCCGGGAGTTGGTGCAAGTGGACATGCTTCACTCCCACCTTCCCTGCCGCCGCATGCGCCTGCTGGTGTAACCGGACTAATTGATCCTTGTCCGCCGCGTCTCGCTGCTCATGCCGCGAAGTGATGCCTTCTCCCATGATCGCGAAGTGAACCTCGCGACCTTCGCGCACCAGTCGGGCAGCCGTGCCTCCACAGCCCAGAACCTCGTCGTCCGGGTGGGCGGCGATCACCAGCAGCGGTCTAGTCGCGGCCATGACTCATCTCCATCAACATCACCCACTTCTCATTCACAAACACCGGCGCACATGCGAAATGCGCCTGAACCAGCCGCTCAAAATTCCCGCGCTTCTCCGCGTCGTAAAAAGTCGTGTTTTGCCAGTAGTTGAGCACGCGCTCGGGCGTGGTCCAGCGCACTGGGTTCACCATGGTGTGGATCGCGGTCGATTCAAACTTCTCCGCGCCCCACGGCACGACGGTTTGTAACATGAAAGATTCACTCGATGTAACGACAGCCTCCGAGAGGGTGACTCCGCTGGCCCGCACAAGATCGAACAGAGGTTTGTTGTTGGGACCAAATGGCCCTACGATCACAATCCTGCCTCCGGGCTTCAATTGCGAACAGGCCTCGTTCAGGGTTCGGCGTGCATCGGTGCTGTAGTACAGACCGTAGGCACAAAAAATCAGGCCGAAGCCGGATCGAATTCCCGCTTGTGCCAGTGCCGACGGGAACTCTTCCAGACTCGCCTGAACGCACGCAAGCCTGCGAACGCGCTCTCCCGCTTTGGAAGCAAGAGTATCCAGCGCCTCCCTGGAAATATCGAGCGCCACAACCTGACCTGTTTCGCCAACCCGGTCTAATAACGAGAGAGTCTGCCCCCCTGTGCCGCAGCAGAGTTCCAACACCCGATCTCCAGGGCTTACGGCTACTCTCTCGAAGATCCATGTAGCCAGGTCGACGCCCTGAGCCGCAGCGTTTTCCGCGATTCGCTGTTCCAATAACTCGGATTGAGTGGCCCGCGACATCATTCGCTCCTCATATTCAATGTGTTCTCGCCACAGGCGTAGTGAATGGCGCGCTGCCCGTGAGCATCTTCCTCACCGAGACTCGTGAACCCTGCGGCTTCGAATGCGCGCCGCGAAGCCTGATTCTCCGCCTTTACCAAAGCGTGCAAGCGTCCCGGCCGCCCTTCAAACGCGCGATTCGTTCCCATGTCGATCAACACCGCGCCCACGCCCGCCCCGCGGCACTCCGCCGCAACGCTCACATCAATTTCACCATCGCCAGCCGAACGCCAGTCCACACGAAACTGCCCCACCGCCTTGCCCTGTTCGTTCTCGGCAACAAAAATACGGCAGTTGGGATCTTTCATCTTACTCGCGAACCAAGCCTGGTGCTGCTCCCACGGAATCGTCGCCCGGGAGAATGCTGCGCTGCGCACCTGCGGATCGTTGGCCCACTCCCAAAGCTGACGGCAATCGGTTTCGCGCGCGGGCCGCAAACGAAGCCCTGCACGCATCGCGGACACGACTCGCAGCGAGCCCTTGCCATCCACCAGTTCGCAGCATCGCGTCGACATCGAAAGTCTCGTCTCTCTGGAATGGAGCAAGGACTCCAGGTGGTCCGCAACTCGCTGCGCGGTGAAATCCTTCGCCCCGCGTATGTGAACCGCACATCCCCGGCGCGCCAATTCTCGCGCAACCGCCGTCTGGTTCTCGGCCACATCGACCAGTACAGATGACAGTCCCAGCAAACAGAGTTCCCAGCAAGTCGACCCCGCCGAAGCGATGGCAACGTCCGCCCATGCCATCAACTCTGCCATGTTCTTTACATCTCTCCGCACACTGATCCGCTTCCCACTCTCTGCGGACGGCTCTGGAAATTCGCTAGGAGGGCTGCTACCGCCAAGCACGACGACTGCATCTAGCTGCTCGACTTTCGCGATCAATAGCGCGTCAAGCGCACGCGCAGTAAGGTTCGCCGGATCGCTGCCGCCCATCGTCACCAGCACCCGATGCCCCTTGGGCGTGACGTCTCTCCTCCAATCCCGCCACGCGGAAAATTCACGCCGCAAAAGGCAATAACGGGGACCAACAAATAGCTGAGTATGAGGTTCCCGGTCGGCATAAATCGCCGGCGTAACCCCAACATTCTGGTTCAACACGAAGTCCGCGGAATAGTGGTCTGCATGCCCGTAGTCATCGACCCAGAGAACCTTGAATCCAGCCGCCTTCAATGTTCGCTGGTAGTCCGCGCCGAACTGGTAGCCATCCACCACAATCCAGTCGGCGCGCCGCTCTCGCGCGAGAGCAACCGTTTCCTGCGAATCGTCCGCCGCCCCAGCGGCAGATTTAATCGGGACAACCGCGAATGACTCCGATAAGAGTCTCTCTCGTAGCGCCGGAGTAGACTCCGCTAACGCGAACGTCACCCGCGCACCACAATCCTGCCATGCCTGAGCCAGAGCCAGGCAACGCATGACATGCCCGGTTCCCATCGTGAGGCTGGCATCTGCCCGGAAGAGAAGATTCATCGCACCCGGAATACCGGTTGAGTCATGGGACCTTCCAGGAATCTCGCAGGATTCGCGTCCGCCATCCACGACGCAAGAGTCTTCAAGACCTCCGCATACACCTCAAGGGTCTGGTGGATTGCCGCCGAGTCGTGAGCCGCAGTAACATTGTGCGTTACCAGCACGAGCACGCCGCGCTTCACCGCTTCCTGCTGGAAAAGATTCTTCAACAGCGGACTATCGGCGCCAGTCTCGTCGGCAAACTTCAGCAGCGACCACTGCGGACGCCCAACCGCGCGAATCCGCTGTCCTAGCCCCGCCTCCTTGGCCATGGCATTGATTCCGTCCTGCAGCATTCGCCCGTTCGACTCCAGCCGCGCCAGACTGTCGGTCTGTTCGAGAATGTCGAGCACCTTCATCGCTGCGGCCATCGATGCGACCTCGCCCGCAAAGGTAAAGCTGAAGAAGATCTCGTCGAAGGTGCGCATCACGTCCGAACGACCCAGCACGCATGAGATGGGGAACCCATTGCCCATCGCTTTGCCGAAGCATGCCAGGTCAGGCGTGACGCCGAAGAGTTTCTGGGCTCCCCCCAAGCCGAAATGGAAGCCAACACAAATCTCGTCGAAAATGAGCAGAGCACCGTGTCTCTGCGCAATGTGCTTCACACCTTCCAGGAACCCATGCGCTGGTTCAACGAAATTCACCGGTTCCATGATCACGGCTGCAAACTCGCCCGGATGTTTTTCCAGAACTTTCTCCAAGCTGGCCAGATCGTTGTACGGGAAAGGATGCGTCAAATCTCTAACCGCCTTTGGAACGCCGGCGTTGCGCGTCGTGCTGCCAATGTACCAATCCTGCCAGCCGTGGTATCCACAACACGCAATGCGGTCGCGCCCAGTGAACGCCCGTGCCGCGCGCACTGCGCCCGAGGTCACGTCCGATCCATTCTTGCCAAAGCGCACCATCTCGGCGCACGGAATCAGCCGCGTCAACCTCTCTGCCAGTTGAACTTCCAGCGGATGCGGAAGAGAAAAACTGTGTCCCTCCGCCAACTGGGCCGACGCAGCCGCGTTCACTTCGTCATGCGCGTATCCAAGAATATTGGGCAGCAACCCCTGCACGTAGTCGATGTATTCATTGCCGTCGACATCCCAGACGCGGCACCCCTTACCCCGCTGCAGAAAGATCGGGGCCACGCCTTGTACGTACTGCGTATATCCCTTGCTGAACGTCTGCGCACAGCCAGGGATCACTTTCTTCGACCGTTCCAGCCACGCCTGCGACTGTGCCAGCGGGCGTTTCAGCGCGGCTCCAGCTTTCGCCTGCTCGTAAAGACTCTTGTAATACCCTTCGTTCGTGATCGTCTCTGCCTGAATCGTCGCCAAGTCCGGCCTCTCCTTCAATAAATCAAATATTTCGCGAAATCCGAATTCCCCGTTCTCAGAAAACGCTGCGTACACCTTCCGCACAAATTCCAGGTCTGCCGGGTGATCAACGGTCCACCGATACTGTGACGGCGACACCGGAATCTCGCTTTCCACATTCGCGACCCGGAATCTGTCCGTACGTAAGTATGGCGTAACATGTTCCCGTTCGGAAGGCTTAGCCGCCTCGCGCCAGGCTTGCTCCAGCGCCGCAAAGGAAAACACTTCGGTGTCCAGTCCATCCGGATAAGTGTAGCGAATGACGTTGCATGCGTAGTCGCACCCCCCCAGCTGAAAACGCTCCAGTACCGTGTCAATGACCGCCGGATCGATCAGCGGACAATCCGCCGTGATGCGAACCACCACGTCCGCGTCATTCGCCTTGGCCGCCCGATAAAAGCGGTCCAAAACATCCGGTTCGCTGCCACGGAAACAACTGATCCTCTCTTGCTCGCAGAACCGCACGATCGGATCATCAACTGGCCGGTCCGTGGTCGCGACCACCACTCGGTCCACCCGGCTTGCCCTGCGCACCCGCCTCACTACATGCCAGAGCATGGGACGCCCGGCGAGATCTTCCAGAACCTTACCTGGAAACCGGGAAGACCCCATTCTCGCCTGGATCAGGGCTACGATCACTCTCCCGCCTCTCCAACCGCAACCATCTTCGATTGCTCGGAAGAAGTCTTCGCCGCAAACACAATTCGCATCACCGCCGCGGCTTCCGGAATCGGCAGCGTCGTCGGACGATTCTCCACCAGGCATTCCAGAAAGTGTTTCATCTCGTCAACATACATCTGGTTGAGTTCCCACGCATCCGGCTGCGCGTAGGTCGTCCACTCTTTGCTTGCGGCGTCGTACCAGCGCACCGCCTGGGCATTGAAGTCCCAGAAGATGGAGCCCAGTTCGCCGACGATCTGGCAGCCGCGCTCATAAGTGCGTTGCACGTAGTCCAGATGAATCTCCGACAGCGCCCCACCGGCATGACGGCACACAAGAATCGCTACGTCCTCGGTCTCAATCTCCAACGAACTGAGATGTCCGGCAACGCAGAACACTGACCGCACGTCGCCGAGATACCAGCGGGCCAAGTCGATCTCGTGGATGCAGTCCAGGATGCACCCCCCGCCGGTCGCCGCTCGGGCAGCGTAGTTGTTACGGTAGTCGGTGTTGGGACGCCAGTCCGGCAAGTAGGACCCAACCTGAATTCTCGCGAACAAAACCCGGCCGATCCTTCCCTCGTCGAGCAACTGCTTGACCTTCGCTGGGCCGGGGTGGAATCGCATGTTGCAGCCGACGAGTGAAACAAGTTTCTTCTTCTCGACCAGATCAACGATCTCGGAGATCCCGGCAACCGTGTGCGAAAGCGGCTTCTCTACAAACACGGGCAGGCCGGCACGGAGAATCCGCAGCGTCTGCTCGGCGTGCAGGTAGGTAGGAGTCGCCAGCACGGCAAAGTCAGGCGGCCAGTTCAATCCGGCGGCCAGGTCCTCAAAACTGAGGATCTGTAATTCAGAAACAACGGCCTCTTGACGGTCCTTGTCGGGCTCAACCAGGCCTAGACTCTCTATGCCAAGGCTCCTTAGATTTCGCAGATGACGCCTGCCAATCGATCCGCCGCCGACCACCAGACCCCGCATGTTTTTGTTTGTTGCCTCCACTGAACGAAAGCACTGTGATCAGAGATTGTAGCAGTGTAAAATCTCGCCACAGGAGCAAATTCCCCTCCCGGGTTTCACGTGCATACTAGCTTATCCACTGAGCAGGCCGACAAGATCTCGATCACCTTCCTGCATTCGAAGAATAAGGAAGCTTGGGACAATTTCTGCCTCCAAAGCAATGATGCGTGGTTCTGGCACACTACGAAGTGGCTGGACTATACCCTCGAGTACCGACCTGATCTGACGCCCGCCTTGCATTCGTTCTCTGTCTCCGTTGGCGGGGACATAGCCGCCGTATGTCCGCTCGTGCTAGAGACTTCTCCAGAACCGGGAGGAGATGTCCGGCAATTCTCCTATGGCGGCGACGCTGTGCCAGCCCCCGCTTTTGCCAACGGATTGTCCCCCAAAACAAAGAAGGCTGCCAGAAAAGCTCTCTTCCGGCAGATTGAGGAGTTGGCCATCGCCCACCGCGTCCACCGAGTCTCTTTTCGCGCGTCCCCGCCGGCTCCTTTCTTTTGGCAGTCAAATGAACCACTCTCCAACCCGCTCCTGCACGAGGGATTCTGCGATGTCTCGTTGCTCACTCAGGTAATCGACCTGGCCAAACCGGAAGATCAGCTGTTCCGCGAAATTCGCAATGACCATCGCAACCACATCAAGCACGCAGAAAAAATGATGTCCGCTTCGATCTTTGATAGTTCCAACATCACAAGCGATCAGTTCGAACGTTATCGGTTGCTGCATCAGAAAGCGGCTGGCCGCACGACTCGCCCTCTCAGAACTTTCGAGTTGATGCACCGCTGGATTCAGGATGGATTCGCCGTGCTGAGTTGTGCGGTTCTCGATGGGAAGGATATCGGCTTCACTCTAACCAATATCTACAAAGATGGCGCCTACTACAGCTCGAGCTGCAACGATCCTGAGTTCAATGATCTGCCGATCGGCCATCTTTTGCAGTGGCGGACCATGAAGTGGCTGAAGGCTCACGCCATTCGGCGGTACGAAATCGGAATCCAGTTCTACGCCTCCCAGCCGCACTCCCTTGTTTCCAGGAAGGATTGGAATATCTCCTGTTTCAAGCGGGGATTTGGAGGCTCGACCGTACCCTATTGGCGAGCCGAAAAATTCTACGATGAAGGCTTTTGTCGCCGCGTGCTCGAGCAACGTGCAGCTTCTTACCCACGTACTTTGCTAACTTCTGGGCTCTCGATGAACGAATAGCAGCTATTTTTCTCTCGTTCGTCCTGGCGTTCGCTTCGGTTCATATTCGGAACGCAATAGCCCCATCCAAAGCCGGTCCTGATACGTTCCGTCGCAGAACATCTCTTCTCGAAATCTTCCTTCTGTCTTAAATCCGACCGCTTGATAGCAGCGAATTGCCGCCTCGTGTGTGGCGAGAACTCCTAAGCCGATCCGGTTCAGGTTGAGACGCTGGAAACCGTACTCCACGACGAGGCGGGTTGCCTCCTTCCCGATTCCGCGCCCCCAGAATTCCTTTTCCCCGATGATGATTCCGAACATGGCGCGCCGGTGGACCCAGTTGATCGGTCCCAACTTCACGTTTCCGATGTGACGGTGCGACTTGCTGTCCGCGATCGCAAACATTACTTCGCTCTTCGAACCTGTCACTCCCTGATAGAAAGCTTCGAGGTCTTGCAAGGTGCTGGGAAAAACACCCGCCTCCAGGTTCTGGGTAACCTCGTGATCATTCAGCCAGCCGAGATAGGTTTCGTTTAGATCTGCCCGTTCGAGTGGACGTAAATAGATTTTCGAGCCGCGCAAGAATGCTTTCTGTTTCGTCATGCTCTCTCTCTTCCGCGAATCGAGGACTTGTTTTGACACCCGAGAGTCAGCGCGCATATGCCTCGCACACTTTGCTGGTTGCGGCGATTACATCCCCCACATCTCCGTCCGTCATAGCGTGAAACATGGGGAGGCTGATCAAACGCGCGTACGCGTTTTCTGCCACCGGAAACTCTCCGCCTTTGTAGCCAAACCGCTCGCGGTAGTATGGGTGCATGTGCACTGGAATGTAGTGAACATTGACGCCGATGTTTTCCGCCCTCAGCGCCCGGAAGATTTGCGCGCGATCCGCGCTCAACTTTTCCAGATCGAGTCGGATGGGATACAGATGCCACGCCGGACTTGTGTCAGTCCGGACACATGGCGGAACAACACCAGGAACACCCTGAAATGCTCTGCTGTACTCGCCGGCGATCTCCCGCCGCCGGGCGAGATTCGCATCCAACTTCTTCAACTGCTGA
>Ga0335079_10002448_pt1 | contig 21412 bp, 15 predicted proteins | sample Lox_Sample_33_FD_206719 | JGI IMG/M metagenome (GOLD analysis project Ga0335079, IMG submission 206719) | Soil microbial communities from Loxahatchee National Wildlife Refuge, Florida, United States - Lox_Sample_3.3 | ecosystem: Environmental > Terrestrial > Soil > Wetlands | place: USA... | reverse complement strand
CTGGAACCAGCTGCTGCACGGCAGCGCCACCCACGAGGCCGTCCAGGCCGGGCCGTCGGGCAGTTCCTTCGTCGACCCGGCCACGCTCCCCCCATCCACCGCGACATCACCCCTCGGCACGTCGCGCCCGGGCAACTTTCTCGCCGGGTGAGCCGGGGTTATTGTCGCGCCTGGAATCGCTCAGCATGTGCGCACCCGCCGCGCGGCCGTTAGGAGAAAATCTTCTGCTCGCCCTCAGCCAACCGTCACTGGGCTGCCCGGATTCCACCCTCGGCTGGCCAAGGTCGCGGCGGGCGACCATCTTGACGAGCTGATACACGTCCAATTGCTCCAGAATTGATCGGCGCGCGTGCAACATGGACTGACTGACTATACAGTCAAGGCTGGCGGAACGTGCGACGTCCAGCCGACATCAAGTGGAAACACTGACCGGGCACACACCACGGGCAACGGCGAGGCAACCGCGCAGCCACCGCGGAACAACGAACAACGCGGGCGCCTCCGGAGGTCGCCCCCGGGCATATACCGGGGGCGCCGACGAGGCGCCCGTCGAACGCCGAGCGTGGCTATCCGCCTCGTGGGCCTGGATGGACTTGAACCATCGGCCTCGTCCTTATCAGGGACGCGCTCTAACCGACTGAGCTACAGGCCCATGAGTACCAAACGCTGGTGAAGATTACCGCATCTATTGCGCCAACGAGAAGCCGGGGTGGGCAGCGGTCCGGCGCCCGGATCGAATGCATCAGCGCGCGGACGCCTCAGTCCGTCTCCCGCAGCGTTACCTCGATGCCTCCGATCAGGTCCGAGGCAACGTTGTAAAGGACCGCGCCGACCGTCGAAAGAGCGGTTATCAAGACTACGTTGATGGTGCCGATGATCGCCGTGTAGCCGAGGATGCGCGACGCGGAGAACCAGTTCGCCGCGCTGACGCCCGCCGATCCCTGGCCGGAGGTCACGCTCTCGATGGTCTTCTGGAGCGAGTCGAAGACACCGAGCCCAGCAAGCGCGCCATATAGCACCGCCACCGCGACGAACAGCACGATGAAACAGACCAGCGAGATCACGAAGCTGAACTTCATGACCGACCACGGGTCGATCCGCATTACCGCGAGTTGGGCACGACGCGGCGCCTTTGCCTGCCCATGACCGCTTTTAGCCGGTCCGCGGCCGACCTTGGCCGGGCGCTGCTCCTGGGTGCGGGTCGGTGCCCCGGCGGGCGCGGCGGGCGCGGCGGACGCGTCCAGCCAGCCCAGTTGCTGGCCGGGCGGGGCGGCGGCATTCCCTTGCCACACACTTCCATGCGCGGTGCCACCCGGCCCGGCGCTTCCCGGCCCGGCGCTTCCCGGCCCGGCGCTTCCCGGCCAACTGCTTCCCGGCCCGGCGCTTCCCGGCCAACTGCTTCCCGGCCCGGCGCTTCCCGGCCAACTGCTTCCCGGCCCGAAACCATCCGGCCCGATGCCACCAGGTACGTTGCCGCCGGGCACTTGAATACCAGGCCTTGCACCACCCTGCACGGTTGCCGCGCCTGGCACACCTGTGGTCAGCCCTTCAGGCGGCGCGTCGATGTGCACCTGCTCACCGGCAGGTGGAATCGGAATCCCCTGGGCCGACGAACCGAACGCCCCGGCAGAACCGAAGGCTGCCGATCTGCCTGGCGGCGCAGTCGCACCGGGCTGCGGCGCCGCCGACTGCGGCTCGGTCGCTTGCGCCCCGGTCGGTTGCGCCCCGGTCGGTTGCGCCCCGGTCGGTTGCGCCCCGGTCGGATGAGACCCGGTCGGATGAGACCCGGTCGGATGAGACCCGGTCGGATGAGACCCGGTCGGATGAGACCCGGTCGCGCCCGGCTCGATCGGATCTGTCGCCGGCGCTACTGGCGCGGGCGGCGCGCCACGGGACGAGGGCACGACCGTATCGGCAGGCGATGCGACCGCTGGGTCCGGTAGCTTGGGTTCTGATCCAGGCGGGTCGCTCGGCCATTGCCCCACCATCGCGCGGCCATCCACGCTGACCTCCTGCCGAAATCCGGGGCCGGGAGCGGCCACAGCGTCTTCACGCTCCCATGGAGGCACGGCGGCGTTGAAGCCACTACCTGCCCCTACGGACGTATCCCCGGACGGCGGCACATTTACCGCCTCAGTCCCGTTCCGCGACCAGATTGTGTCTTTGCCCCGTCGCGAGGTGCCTGTCCCATCAGCTGTCGCATCCTTGGCAGGTGCCACGGTGTCCTTCCCGGGTCGGGTGTCGTCGTTGCCGGGTAGCGTGTCATCGTTGCCAGGTGATGCAGTCAATTCCTGGTTTCCCGGCTCGTCCACTTTGGCGGTCACCTTGCCCGAAGCGGTCCCGTCGCTGGTCGCCGCCACAGCGCGAGCACCGGCCGGTTGACGTGCCTTGACAAATCGGCCGTTGGCGCCGCGTACTGGCCGATTCCTGCCCGCCGCCCGGCTACCCACCGCAGAACCAGAACCTTGAGAAGAATCAGAATCACCCGAACGACCAGCATCACGAGAACCGGCCGACACGCCGTCATTTCGGCCGGGGCCACTGCCGGCGACAGGGTCGCTACCGGCCGCGGCGTCACTACTGGACGTTGCGCCCGCTGTGCCCATATGGTCATCCGGACGGCTGCCCCAGCCCGAGGGCTGGTCGCCGTTCTCCGGAAAAGTCACCGGTCAGTCTCCCTCCTCACCGCGGACTTGAATCGGTGGCCAGGGTTCGCGGAATTACGCAGTGCCATCGGATTGCCTGCCATCGGATTCCGCGGCCGCCGACCTGCCGGGCTCTGCACCGCCGGGCTCTGCACCGCCGGGCTCTGCATCAGCTGCCGTGGCGTCCACAACGGATTCACCGCCGGGCTCTGCATCAGCTGCCGTGGCGTCCACAACGGATTCACCGCCGACGTCGTCCAGGGATTCTGCGTTCCTGGCGATAGCCACGACACTGTCGCCGGGGGCCAGGTTCATCAGGCGGACCCCCATTGTCTGGCGGCCAGATTGCTTGATCTCGCCCGCCCTGGTGCGGATGACCCCTCCCGCCGACGTAATCGCGAACACCTCGTCCTCCGGCCGGACCATGAGGGCGCCTACCAGACCGCCACGCGCATCGACGATCTTTGCGGTCACGATGCCCCTTCCGCCCCGGTTTTGCACAGGATACTGGTTTGCTGGAGTCCGTTTTGCGTAGCCTCCCTCCGTCGCTACGAGCACATCCTCGTCTTCCTGCACCACGTGCATACCCAGCAGTTCGTCTCCATCAACAAAACGCATCCCGATGACGCCCGAAGTCGCGCGTCCCATCGGCCGGAGCGCGTCGTCGCTCGCGTGGAATCTGATCGCCTGCGCGCGCCGGCTGATCAGCAACAGGTCGTCCTCTGGGTTCACCAGCCTGGCTCGGATCACCTCATCGTCGTCGCGCAGGTTAATCGCGATGATCCCGCCGGACCGGGGCGAGTCGAACTCCGTCAGCCGCGACTTCTTGACCAGCCCAGCTCGGGTGGCGAGCACCAGGTACGGAGCGATCTCGTAGTCGCGCAGGTCAAGCACCTCAGCGATGTGCTCGTCCGGCTGGAAGGCAAGCAGGTTGGCCACGTGCTGACCCCTGGCGTCGCGCGCCGCCTCCGGCAGCTCGTACGCCTTCGCACGGTAGACGCGGCCCTTGTTGGTGAAGAACAAGATCCAATGGTGCGTGGTGGTGACGAAGAAGTGCTCGACAATGTCGTCCTGGCGCAACTGCGCCCCGCGCACCCCTTTACCGCCGCGGCGCTGGGCGCGGTAAAGATCAGACTTCGTCCGCTTCGCGTATCCGCCGCGCGTGATGGTGACGACGACGTCTTCCTCGGCTATCAGGTCCTCAACAGATACGTCGCCGTCGTAAGGAATGATCTTCGTCCGCCGGTCATCACCGTAACGAGTCACGATCTCGTCTAGCTCGTCGCCGACGATCTGCCGCTGGCGGGCCGGCGAGGCAAGGATCTCGTTGTAGTCAGTGATCTTGGCCATGAGCTCGTCGTACTCCTCGACGAGCGCCTGGCGCTCCAGCGCAGCCAGTTTGCGTAGCTGCATGTCGAGGATGGCGGCCGCCTGGATCTCGTCGATCTCGAGGAGATCCATCAGGCCCTGCTGCGCGTCGGCGGCTGATGGGCTTGATCGGATGAGCGCGATCACCTCGTCGATCCTGTCGATCGCCTTGAGCAGGGCGCGCAGGATGTGGGCCCGGTCCTCGGCCTTGCGGAGCAGGAAACGCGTGCGCCGGACCACCACATCGATCTGGTGTGCCACCCAATAGGTGATGAACTGGTCAAGGCGCAGCGTCCGCGGCACCCCATCGACCAGCGCGAGCATGTTGGCGCCGAACGTCTCCTGCAACTGCGTGTGTTTGTACAGGTTGTTCAGGACGACCTTGGCGACGGCGTCCCGCTTGAGCACGATCACCAGCCGCTGCCCGGTGCGGCCGCTCGTCTCGTCCCTGACGTCGGCGATCCCGGTGACACGCCCGTCCTTGACCAGCTCGGCGATCTTTAGAGCAAGGTTGTCAGGGTTCACCTGGTAAGGCAGTTCGGTGACGACCAGGTTGGCACGTCCCTTAACGTCCTCTTCCACCTCGACGACGGCCCGCATGGTGATCGAGCCGCGGCCCGTCCGGTAGGCCTCTTCGATGCCGCGGCGGCCGACGATCAGGCCGTGGGTCGGGAAATCCGGACCCTTGACCCGCTCGATCAGCGCGTTCAGCAGCCTTTCTTGGCTGGCACCGCTGTCGTCCCGCGCGATCTCGTCGAAGTTGTCCAGGTACCAGTGCACCCCGGCGGCGATCTCGCGCAAATTGTGCGGCGGGATGTTGGTCGCCATGCCCACCGCGATGCCCGCAGAGCCGTTGATGAGCAGGTTCGGGAACCGCGAGGGCAGCACGATCGGCTCATTAGAGCGACCGTCGTAGTTTGGCCGGAAGTCAACCGTGTCCTTCTCGATGTCGCGCAGCATCTCCATGGCCAGCGGCGCGAGCCTGCACTCGGTGTACCGCATCGCGGCAGGCGGATCGTTGCCCGGCGAGCCGAAGTTGCCCTGCCCATCGATCAGCGGCATCCGCATCGACCATGGCTGGGCGAGGCGGACAAGTGCGTCGTAAATCGCCGAGTCACCGTGCGGGTGGTACTGCCCCATTACGTCACCTACCACCCGCGAGCACTTGAAGTACCCGCGGTCGGGGCGGTAGCCGCCGTCGTACATGGCGTACAGCACCCGGGTGTGCACCGGCTTGAGGCCATCGCGGACGTCGGGGAGCGCGCGGCCGACGATGACCGACATCGCGTAGTCGATGTAGCTGCGCTGCATCTCCGTCTGGATGTCGACCGGCTCGACGCGGCCACCCTCCGGCGGCGGGGCCCCGGGTGTTTCTACGTCCGTCACCTGTCGTCCTTTCTCGGATTTCGCTCGGGTTTGCGTCTGCGGGGGGATCCTTTGGGCGCCGCCCCCCGGGGCAATACTTAACGGCTGCCGCGCTCAGGCCCGCATTTGGCCGCGGATCCGCGGCGGGTCTGCGCCGCCGCGACCATTACTTTCCGGGTGACACGCCCTTAAGCGCGGGTCGCCCTCGCGGTGCCGCCCGCCTTCATGACGCGGTAACTGGACGGATGTGCGCAAAAGTCACCGCGACCACGAATTGGCTGGTGTTCTGCTCATATGTCGCACCCCTAGATGTCAAGGAACCTGACGTCCTTGGCGTTGCGCTGGATGAACGCTCGCCTCGACTCGACGTCCTCGCCCATCAGTACGCTGAACAACTCGTCGGCCTGGGCGGCGTCGTCAACGGTGACTTGCAGCAGCACCCGCTGCGTCGGGTCCATCGTGGTGTCCCACAGTTCGGTGGCGTTCATCTCGCCTAGGCCCTTGAAGCGCTGTATGCCGTCTCGAGACCTCGGGTCCTTACGCCCCGCCGCGATGCCCGCCTGGACTAGGACGTCCCGCTCGGCGTCGGAGTAGGCGTAATCGGGCTGAGCTCCACGGCCCTCCCATTTGATCTTGTAGAGCGGGGGCTGGGCGAGGTAAACGTGCCCGGCCTCGATCAGCGGCTTCATGAACCGGAAGAGCAGCGTCAGCAGCAGGGTCCTGATGTGCTGGCCATCGACGTCGGCGTCAGCCATGAGGATGATCTTGTGGTAGCGCAGTCGCGAAATATCGAAGTCGTCGTGGATGCCGGTGCCAAGCGCCGTGATCATCGCCTGCACCTCGTTGTTGCGCAGCACCCGGTCGATGCGGGCCTTCTCGACATTCAGGATCTTGCCCCTGATCGGCAGGATCGCCTGAAACAGCGGGTCGCGGCCGCCCTTGGCGGAGCCGCCGGCTGAGTCGCCCTCGACGACGTAGATCTCACTGCGCGCCGGGTCGGCTGACTGGCAGTCGGCGAGCTTGCCAGGCAGCGACGTGGATTCGAGCAGGCTCTTGCGGCGGGTGAGATCACGCGCCTGCCTGGCGGCGATCCTGGCCCGCGCGGCCTGGGTGGCCTTGTTAATGACCTCCTTGGCCTCACCTGGGTTGCGGTCCAACCAGTCGCGCAGGTGCTCGTTGACCACGCGCTGCACGAACGACTTGGCCTCGGTATTGCCGAGCTTGGTCTTGGTCTGGCCCTCGAACTGCGGCTCGGCAAGCTTAATCGAGACGATCGCGGTCAGGCCTTCTCGCACATCCTCGCCGCTGAGATTCTCGTCCTTTTCCCTCAGCAGCTTCTGCTCGCGCGCGTACCTGTTGATGATCGAGGTCAGCGCGGCGCGGAAGCCCTCCTCGTGGGTGCCGCCTTCCGCGGTGTTGATCGTGTTGGCGAAGGTGTGGACAGACTCGGAGTAACTGCTCGTCCACTGCATCGCGATCTCCACCGCGATGCCCTGACCCTCTTCGGCGAACTCGATCACCGAACCATGCACGGGTTCCTTCGAGGCGTTCAGGTAGCGGACGAAGTCCGTGATCCCGCCGTCGTACTTATAGCCGACGACGTTCAGCTCGCCGTTGATGTGGTCGGGCCGCTCGTCGGTCAGCCTGATCGCCAGGCCACGGTTGAGGAATGCCATCTCCTGCAGCCGCCTGGACAGCGTCTCGAAGTTCCACGCGGTGGTCTCGAAGACGGACTCGTCCGGCCAGAATGTGATCGTCGTCCCGGTCGCGCCCGTGGGCTCGCCTCGGACCAGCGGACCGGTTGGCTGCCCGATGTGGTACGTCTGCCGCCAGGAGTAACCGTCCCTGCGGACCTCAACATCGAGGCGGGACGACAGCGCGTTCACCACAGAAACGCCGACGCCATGCAGTCCGCCTGACACTGCGTAGGATTTGCCGTCGAACTTGCCGCCCGCGTGCAGGGTGGTCAGCACGACCTCCACCGCGGGCCGCCTTTCGACCGGATGGTCGTCGACAGGAATGCCGCGGCCGTTGTCGAACACCCTGACGCCACCGTCGGCGAGGAGGGTGACCTCGGTGCAGTCGCAATAGCCGGCGAGGGCTTCGTCCACCGCGTTGTCCACAACCTCGTAAACCAGGTGGTGGAGGCCGCGCTCCCCGGTCGAGCCGATGTACATGCCGGGCCGCTTGCGGACCGCCTCGAGTCCCTCGAGGACCGTGATCGAGCGTGCGTCGTAGGACAAGTTGGAACTCCTCCTAATGGGGCTCCTGTTCCGAGGATGGGCGCCACGAGCCCGCCTGCGCGATCGCTCGCCTGCTGAGCTACCTTGCCGTGGGCGGCCCTCTTGTGCTGCCGTGCTGTGCTGCCGTGCTGTGCTGCCTTACCGGGCTGCCGTGCCGGGCTGCCGTGCCGGGCTGCCTGTCCGCGCTACCTTGCTCGGCTGCCTTCGTGGGCTGCCTTCGTGGGGTTGGCCCTTCTGGGCTGGGCCTCTTGGCCTGCCTGCTTGGGCTGCCTTCCTGTGCCTGACCTGTTGGGCCTGTTCTCCTCACGCCCGCTCGCCCGCGCTCACGCGCGCTGCCCGCGGACTCGTATTGCTCGCCTGTGCGTGCCTGCATGTGCGTACCTGCATGTGCACGCTCGCCGCGCACGTACTCGCACGCGTCGCTTGCGGTCGGTCAGCTGCCCGAGCGCATATACATGTTACCTGGCAGAAGCAGCCTTCTGGGCCAGGAACGGGGCCGCTAGGTCACCTCTTTACGCCCCTAGAGCGCGCAGTCGCGCCCGAACTGCGGCTGGGTGAGCCCCCCTACGCGAGACGGTCGTCATTCAGCCGTACGTGTCACGTGGACCGCGCCCGTCGCTCACCCGCCAGCCGCCGCGCCTCGGCCCCGGCTCGCCTGACGGACCTCGGACCCGGACCCGCCGCACGGTCCCGTCGCCGAGCTCGGCGTTAAGCCGCCGCACGAGCTGACTCGCGAGCAGCCGTAGCTGAGTCGCCCATGCGGTGGAATCCGCGGTCACGACCAGCTCGCCGTCGGTGAAGCTTTCCGGCCGGGCATGCGCCGCAAGTTCCGCACCGACAATCTGCGCCCAGCGGCCGAACGCCCCGCCGACCGCCGCACGCTGCCGCCAGCCCTGGTCGGCGAGTAGCCCGTCGATGGCCCTACCCAATGGCTGCGGGTCGTCCCTGCGCTGCCTGGCTGCCCTGGGTGGCCGTTCAGGTTCACCACGCGGCCGGTCGGGATCATCTTTGAGCCGATCGTCACCGCGCAGCCGTTCGGGATCATTGGAGGTGACCGGGTTATCAGGGCGAGGCCGGCCGTCGGGCAGGGCCGGCCGTCTGCCCTTGGCCGCCGCATCCGCCTTCGCATCGGCGAGCGCGCGGCGCGCGCGCTCCAGTCCGTCACTGGGCACGTTCCACCACCCCGTCGCGGATAGTGAACCTCACGCCAGCAAGGGCCGTCGGCACGTCGGCCGCGGCCGCGGCCGTGACCAAGGCCTGTTCTGCGGTGACGGCGAGCTCGGCCAGCCGTTCCCTGCGGCCCGGATCCAGCTCGGCGAATACGTCATCGAGCAGCAGCACAGGATCTTCACCGTCGGCGCGCAGCAGTTCGTAACTGGCCAACCGGAGCGCAAGGGCCAGCGACCACGATTCACCGTGGCTGGCGTAACCGCGGGCCGGCAGCTCACCGATGCTCAGCTCAAGCTCGTCGCGGTGCGGGCCGGTCAGGCACACGCCGCGGTCAAGCTCAGCCGGGCGGGACCTGGCAAGCGCATCGAGGAGTGCCGTCGCAAGGATTTTCCTGCCCGGCGCGGACCCGCCACCAGCTGGATTCTGGGTAGCACGGCCGCCACTCGGAGCACCTCCGCGACTCAGACCACTTCCGTCACTCGGAGCACGTCCGCGACTCAGACCACTTCCGTCACTCGGGCCATCCGAACCACGGGCGACACCACCGCGACCAGAACCACTCGCATCACTGGCAACGCCACCGGTGCCGCCACCATTCCTGCCATCTTCATCGGCGTCATTGACGCCGTCTATGGGGAACGATGGCCGATAGCGGATCCGGGCGTCGGCCTGATCATCCGCGAGCTGCGCGTAGGCGGCGGTTACCAGGGGGCGCAGCCGCTCGACCAGTTCGAGCCGCCCCGCAACCAGTTCGGCGCCAGCCTGGGCCAGATGGTCATCCCAGGTGTCGAGGCTCGCGAGCATCCCGGTTGAAGCCGCCTGGCCACTCGCGGCGCTCTGCCCGCGGTGCCTGCCCTGCCCTGCCTGTCCGCTTCGTATCATCCCCCGAATCCCCGCCGACTTCAGCAGCGCGGACCGCTGTTTCACAACGCGCTCGTAGTCCGCGCGTACTGCGGCGAACCTGGGCGAACGGGCAACAAGGAGGTCGTCGAGGAATCGGCGCCGTTCGCCTGGGTCCCCCTTCACCAGGGCGAGGTCCTCCGGTGCAAAAAGCACCGTACGCAGGGCGCCGATGATGTGCCTGGGCTGGCGCACCGCGGCCTTGTTGAGCCGTGCCCGGTTCGCGCGGCCAGGGTTGATCTCCAGTTCGACCAGTGTTCTCGCGGTCGCGGAGTCAATTTGTACCCGTACGATCGCGCGCTCGGCGCCCCGGCGTACCAGCGGCGCATCGGTGGCGGTCCGGTGGCTCCCGAGCGTGGCAGCGTAGGCCAATGCCTCCACGAGATTGGTCTTGCCGTGGCCGTTCGGGCCGATGAAACCGGTCACTCCAGGGCCAAGGGACAGATCGACGGCGGGATAGGAGCGGAAGTCAGTGAGCGCGATCCGGGAGACGTACACGCTAGGAGGCTACGTTTCCTGCTGGCTTGTCGCAGCCACGCCCGTCAGGGTGCCCGTCAGGGTGCCCGTCAGGTCCGAACCGGGGCCCGGCGGCCCAGGTAGGAGACCGCGGCCCCCCGCGCGCGGCAGCGCACGAGCAAGCCGCAGCGCGGCTGGGTCAGCCGCAGCACTCGCCATCCGTAGTGCCGCCGAGTCCACGACAGCCGCCCTAGCCGGCGGGCCTGATCGGCATTAGCAGATATCTGTAGTCCGGTTGCCCCGGATCGTCACCTGCGGGCTTTCCTGTGATCACCGCTGGTTTGGTCGGGATCGTGAAAGATAGCCGCGCGGTATCGGAATCGATCGCGCTGAGCCCGTCGAGTAGGTACTGGGGATTGAATGCGATCTGGATATCGTCGCCGTCCAGCGACGCCTCGAGTGTCTCGACGGCCTGCGCCTCGTCGCCGGTACCCGCCTCGAGAAACAATTGTCCAGCTGAGAACGACAGCCGCACGGGCGTGCTGCGCTCGGCCACAAGCGAGACCCGCTTGACGGACTCCGTGAACGCGGAGGTGGGCAGTTCGGCGACCGCGTTGACCTGGTCGGGCAACAGCGAGCGGAATTTGGGGAACTCACCGTCAAGCAGCCTGGTGGTAGTGCGCCGGCCGCCACCCTCGAAGCCGATCATCCCTTCGCCAGTCGCGGTGACGGCCGCTGCCTGGCCACGCAGGCCGAGGGCTATCGACACCTCGGCGCCCGAGGTGAGCGAGCGCGCCGTGTCCGCCAAGGTGCGCGCGGGCACGAGCGCGGTCGCGTCGATGTCGGGCTGACGCGGATTCCAGTGCAATTCGCGAACCGCGAGCCGGTACCTGTCGGTGGAGGCAAGCGTGATCATATTGCCGTCGATCTCGACCCTGACCCCGGTCAGTACGGGCAGCGTGTCATCACGGCCCGCTGCGATTGCTACCTGCGTGACCGCGGTGGCGAAGGCGTCGCTGCCCACCGAACCCGTGGGCGGGGGCATTTCAGGCAGTGCCGGGTAGTCCTCGACCGGCATCGTCAGCAAGGTAAAGGTGGCGCTGCCGCAGGTGAGGACCACCTTCGACCCGTCGGTAGCGACTTCGACGGGTCGATCGGGCAGGCTCCGGGTGATCTCGGCGAGCAGCCGCCCGGAAACCAGGGTTGTCCCTGGTTCCGCTGTGGTCACCGGCAGGCTGACCTCTGCGGAGACCTCGTAATCGAAGCTGGAAACGTTCAGCGCATCGTCGGCCTGCATCCGTATACCGGCTAGTACGGGAACGGATGGCCTGGACGGGAGCGTTCGCGCCGTCCAGGCGACGGCATCGGCGAGGACGTCGCGATCTACCCGGAACCTCACTGGGAGCCGCCTCCTGATTCGGTGTGTGTCATCAAGCTCTCCTGGGTAAGACCTGCTTCGGCTTAGCGGGGGCTGACCGGCGGTGCCGGCCGCGGTGCCGGGCGCAGGGCCGGGCAAGGTGGCGGGCGGGGGCAACTGGGTCCCTGCGACGCATGGTCGCGCACGCGTTTACGGGTGATTGCTGGATAGAGATAAAGAATCGTCGTAGTCATAGGGGCGGTGGATACTGGGGATGACCAGCCTTTTTGCAGGTCATCCGCCTTTCCCGCATCCACAGGTGGGGTGCGGGCCGATGTGGCGTTCAGGCCCTCGCTGGGGACAGCCGGGCGGGGCATACGGCGGGACCACATCTTTTCCCCCGTCCGTCCCGACGTAATCCACAGGCTTTTCCCCAGCCTGTGTGTACTGATTGTGACGCCGTTGGCGCGCTTGCCGAAGCTTGTGCGGCATCTGGCCGATGCGGGCATACCTGGAGGTGGCATGGCTGACCCCGCTGTGGCGCCGGGCAGGCAGCGCCCGGGCAGGCAGCGCGCTGATTTCGTGGCGGCTGGGGCGCTTGCGCGCGGCGTGGTCACGGTGACGGGGGTCATGATCGAGTCATCTGCCTGACCGCGCCTGCTGCTTGATCCGGTTCGTGAGCTCGGTCACCTGGTTGTAGATGGACCGGCGCTCCGCCATCAGCGAGCGGATTTTGCGGTCGGCGTGCATGACCGTGGTGTGGTCGCGGCCGCCGAAGTGCTGGCCGATCTTCGGTAGCGAGAGGTCGGTGAGTTCCCTGCACAGGTACATCGCTATCTGGCGGGCGGTGACGAGCACGCGCGACCGTGACGTACCGCACAGATCGTCGATGGATAGGCCAAAGTACGAGGCGGTCTGGCCCATGATGGTCGTCGCGGTGATCTCCGGGCCCTGCGCTTCAGGGATGAGGTCCTTCAGCACGATTTCGGCCAGCTGAAGGTCAACGGACTGGCGGTTCAGGCTGGCGAATGCGGTCACCCGGATCAGCGCGCCCTCAAGCTCGCGGATGTTGGTGGAGATGCGGCTGGCGATGTACTCGAGAACCTCAGGTGGCGCGTTCAGGCCTTCCTGTACGGCCTTCTTGCGCAGGATCGCGATTCGGGTCTCTAGCTCGGGGGGCTGGACGTCGGTGAGCAGCCCCCACTCGAACCGGCTGCGCAGCCTGTCTTCGAGAGTGACGAGGCGCTTGGGCGCGCGGTCGCTGGAGATCACGATCTGCTTGCTTGCATTGTGCAGGGTGTTAAAAGTGTGGAAGAACTCCTCCTGGGTGCCTTCCTTGTTCTCGAGGAACTGGATGTCATCGACAAGAAGGACGTCGACATCCCTGTAACGACGCCGGAAACCGTCCTGTTTGCCGTCTCTGATCATGTTGATGAAGTCATTGGTGAACTCCTCTGAGCTCACGTACCTGACCCGCGCACCCGCATAAAGGCTCTGCGCGTAGTGGCCGATCGCGTGGAGCAGGTGGGTCTTTCCCAGGCCGGAGTCGCCATAGACAAACAGCGGGTTGTATGCCTTGGCCGGCGCCTCGGCGACCGCCACCGCAGCGGCATGTGCGAACCGGTTGCTCGATCCGATGACGAACGTTTCGAAGGTATATTTGGGGTTTAGCCGTGCCTGCCCGGGCCTGGCATGCCGCGTCTGGGCGGGGTGACCCGCCGGACCCAGGTGGCTGGCGACGTCGCCGGGAGGCACAAGGCCAGCCGCGTCATCTGCCCTGAGCTGGTCAACCGTTCTGAAATGACCGTCGGCGCCTGGTGGGCGTAGCTGGCCACCAGGTCCGTTTGGCCCGGCGTAGCTTGCCCGCCCGGCTGGCCCGAGCTGACCGCCGTGATCGGGCGGCCTGAGCTGACCGTCTTGGTCCCGTAGCCCGAGGTGGAGGGGGGACCCGGGGATGCTAGCCAAGCGGTGACCGTCGGGCGCCCCGTGGACTGAAGCGCGTCCGGCGCGCGGATCGTATTCGTCCCGGCTGGTGTCGTCGCCATGTACTGCTGCTCGTGGCGGAAGCAGTGGCTCGGAACTCGCCGCTGCGGGATCGACCGTCACCGCAAGCTGGATGTTGCGGCCGAGTTCCCTGGATAGCGCGTGCGTCACCAGGGTGCGCAGCCGGGTTTCGAGCTGCTCCTTGGCGAACTCGTTGGGCGTCGCGATAAGCGCGGTGTTCTCAACCAGTCCGAGCGGCCTGGTGAGGTTGAGCCAAGCCCGCTGGTGCGCCTCCAGCTGAATATCCGCGAGACCTGCAAGCGATCGTGCCCACACCTCGGCTAGATCTGACTCACTCATCGCTGGCCCGCCCTCCCGCGCCGGCCGCTGCCGGTGCATGCCGCAGTACCGCCCTGGCGCCGCGACCCTGTGGACGCGTGTGGCCTTGCCACCTGCGCCTCGCTGTCCAGCGCACCAGCAACCTGCGCCCCAACGGGCCAGTGCCGAAAGTCCGGTGCACCGGCCCGGTGCCCAATGACCGTTGCCCAAACGACCGCTGCCCAACGTCCGTTACTTAACGTCCGTTGCCCAAACGACCGTTGCCAACGTCCGTGCAGCGTAGCCGCTGCCCCACATGTTGTTCACAGCTTTATCCACAACTTGTGCACGGCGGCCGCGACGGTGATCGATCCGCCCCATACGGCCTCGGTCGGGGCGACAGTAACCGCACGCGACGCGTGCCTTCAAGCCGTTGTCCACAGCCTAGAGGCGGGAGTTCGGCTGCGTACGGAGAACCGCGTGCTGCGCTCCGACTCCCGCTCTGCCAGGCGCCGGGAACACTGTGTGTTTCTCGGATCGGCGGCGCGTTGACGCGTTGATAAATCGCGGATCTGTCACGGGATGGCTCGCAGACTCCTCGTCGGGCGCACCAGATCCGGGCTGTTGGTGATCGACCTCGACACGCCGAAGCAAGGCGCCACAGGCGTAGCGTCCTTTACGTAGGCAACTGTGCGGGTACAAGTCAATTCCGTCACTGCCCGGTGGGGCCACGTTGCCGCGCGAGGTTCCTGAACCGCACCGAGCTTGGTTTGACCCATACGCTGGCGGGCCGTAGCGTACAAGGACCGGGCTGGGATCTGGCCGTTTTTCATGCCCGCTGTCGGTCCGACGCACACCCGCTGGCTAGCCCAATCGGGCGGTGTTGGTGCTGGAACCGACCGCGGGTGGCGCAATATCGACGTCGAGCTGCCGGACCGGCGTAGACAGGCCAATAGCCGACCGGACCAGCAGCACCGCACCTGGAGTCGCAGTGAGTAAGCGCACATTTCAGCCCAACAACCGCCGTCGGGCAAAGACGCACGGGTTCCGACTGCGCATGCGAACACGCGCGGGCCGCGCGATCCTTTCTGCGCGCCGCAGGAAGGGCCGGGCGAGCTTGAGCGCCTGAGCGGCCCGCACATGAAGCAGCGTCCCCTGTTCCCTTCATGTGCGGCCCCGCTCGAAGCGAAATCGTGCTTCCCGCTGCGGCCCGGATGAGGCGGCGTCAGGAGTTCGACCTGGCGGTCCGCCGAGGCAGGCGCGCGAACGGGCGGCTATTGACCGCATACCTGCTGACTGTGGACGACGCATCGGCCGGGGATGCAGGGGTTTCATCGCCAAAAGTCGGATTCGTCGTTACGCGCGCGGTCGGGGGTGCGGTGGTGAGAAACCGGGTGCGGCGGCGCCTTCGTGATGTAGCCCAGATGCGCACTCGATGGCTGCCAGCGGGTAGCCTGCTTGTCATCCGCGCTAATCCCCGGGCAGCGGACGCTCGCCAGCGAGATCTAGCCGCTGAACTCGATCTGGTACTCGGCAGGTTGCTTCGGCGGCAGGTGAGGGCGTGACATCGGCCATGAGCGCGCGACACGCCACGCACGAGGCGAGACCGGATCCGGCGGCATCTGCGGCGGCGTGGCTGCTGATGCAGCCGATCATGCTTTACCGGTGGCTGATCGGGCCGATGTTCGGACCCCGGTGCAGATTCGAGCCGTCATGTAGTGGCTACGCGCTCGAGGCGCTCCGGCGGCATGGCGCGGCCCGTGGCAGCTGGCTTGCGATCCGGCGGATCGGTCGTTGCCATCCCTTCCACCGAGGAGGTTACGACCCGGTCCCACCAGATCGTAACGTCGTCGCGCTGCGGCCAGGGAGCTGAGATGTCGAAGAAAGCGAAAGGGAGCTAGGCGTGCAGCTGCATCTCGCCGCAGCAAGCCTCAACCCCATGGGGCTGCTTGATTGGCTGTACGTCGCCGTCGCCTGGGTCATCATGCGGATCCACGCGTGGCTTTCGCCCGTCTTCGGCCCGGCCAGCGGCTGGACGTGGGGCCTGACGATCGTGTTGCTGACCGTCTTCGTCAGGCTCTTGCTCTTCCCGCTGTTCGTCAAGCAGATTCATGCGCAGCGGAAGATGGCGGACCTCGCGCCGCAGGTGCAGGAGCTAAGGAAAAAGTACAAGTCGGACAAGCAGAAGATGAACCAGGAGGTGATGAAGCTCTACCAGGAGAACGGTGCCAACCCGCTGGGCGGTTGCCTGCCGCTTGTGGCGCAGTTTCCCGTGTTCATCTCCCTGTTCACCGTGCTGAGGGCCATCGCAGACTGGGTGCCGCCGGAAAAGCCTAAGTACGGCCTGACCGTTGCGGTCGTGGCGAGCGCGCAGAAGGCGCACATCCTCGGTGTCACGGTGGCTACCAGGTTCATTTCGAACGCCAAGGAGCTGGCCGCGCAGGGGGTCAACCCGGTCACCGCGAAGGTGGTGATCGGGGTTGCCGTGCTCCTCAGCGGCACGACGACATATCTGACGGTGCGGCAGAGCATGCGGCGCAACCTTACGCCGGCCACTGCCGACAACCCGATGATGCAGTCGCAGAAAATGATGGCCTATATTGCGCCGCTGTTCGCCCTTACGGGCCTCTACTGGCAATTTGGCCTGGTCATGTACTGGCTGACGACGAACCTGTGGACCCTCGGTCAGCAGCACTACATCTTCCGCAAATATCCGCCTCCGCAAAGCGCCGCGACGGCCGCGGCCGGCCAAGGCGGTGGCGGTACCGCGCGCCCTGGCGCCGGTGGGCGCGCCAAACGGGCGGGCGATGGCACCGGACCAGCCGATACCACAACGCCGCGGGATGGGCAGGGCCGCCCCGGGCTCGGCAAGCTGCTGCGGGTCCGGCCGGAGCCGCAGCCGGAGCCGGAGCCGAAACAGGAGCCGAAACAGGAGCCTAAGCTCGTGAGACAGCAACCGGTGCGTCAGTCCCGCAGCAAGCGCACTGGCAAACGTTGACGTCCAAGGCCTGGATAAGGAGCTTGTTGTGAGCCAATCCGAGACGGTTACTGGCATACCCGCCGACATGGTGGGCGCCGAGTCAATCGCCCCGGCTGATGCGGCGGTGAGCGGACCGTCCGCGGCAGGTGATTGCGGCTCTGGTGAGGATGCTGAGCGCGACGAGCATGCGGTGCGTGAGACTGACATGGCGGCACTCGAGCAGGAGAGCGAAATCGCGGCCGACTATGTTGAGGGCTTGCTCGACATAGCGGACCTCGACGGCGATATTGACATGGATGTCGAAGGCGACCGCGCCGTCGTTTCGGTGGTCGGTGTCACTCTTGACGAGCTAGTCGGCACGCGCGGCGAGGTACTCGAGGCACTTCAGGAACTGACCAGGCTGGCCGTTCTCCGGCAGACCGGCGAGCGCAGCAGGCTGATGCTCGACGTCGGCGGTTACCGGCACCGGCGCCGTGCGGAGCTGGCGGAGGTTGGTAGAGACGCGGCGGAAGAAGTCAAGCGAACAGGCAGCGCAAAATCGCTGGACGTGATGACCCCGTTCGAGCGAAAGATCATTCACGATACTGTCGCCGCCATGGGCTTGCGCAGTGAATCCGAGGGTGAGGATCCGGACCGGCACGTGGTGGTCCTCCCGGCCGGCGACTGACGCGCTGGTACCCGTGCAGGCGGGAGAATTTTCCACACATGATTGTTACGGGTGTGGATATGGCGTCTGATCCTGCGGGGGTCGATGCGGTCGTGGCAGGGTCCGATTCGAGGATGATCCCGGTGCCGCCGTCGGCGGTTAACGAAGTCTTCGGTGACCGCCTGAGCGCCGTGGAACAATATGTGAGGCTGCTTGCGGGCCCGGGCCTAGATCGTGGGCTCATCGGCCCGCATGAGATCGATCGCATATGGCATCGGCACATACTCAACTGCGCGGTGGTAGCGGAGCTTGTACCGAGTCGGTGCAGCCTTGTGGATATCGGTTCGGGAGCGGGCCTGCCCGGGATCCCGCTCGCGATGCTCCGGCCCGATGCGTCGGTTGTCCTGGTCGAGTCGTTGCTCAGACGATCGGTGTTCCTTGATGAGTGTGTGGCAGATCTCGGGCTTACGAATGCGGAAGTGCTCAGAAGCAGGGCCGAGGACCTGGCGGGTAAGGTTTCTGCTGATGTGGTTACTGCGCGTGCGGTGGCACCGCTGCGTCGGCTGGTGGAATGGGCTGCGGGCGTAGTTAGACCCGGCGGAACCATTCTCGCGATAAAGGGCGATCGCGCTTCCCAGGAACTAAGGGAGGCGCAGAGTGTCTTGCGTGGGCTTGACGTCCAACGGGCAGAGATACTGACCGTCGGTCACGGTAAGGTCGAACCCGAGACCGTGGTTGTTCGGATCGTCACCCGGAATGGGAGCCGGAATAGAAGGGGTGCGCGGTCTCGTGGGAACCGACGGGATCGACCATGAGGGCGCATCTCTTTTTGGCAACGGCTTGTCGGGGAGGAGAGGAGCGCGAGGATGGCGGAGGCACCGGGTCTCGGCTGGCCTGAGCGTTGTGCGGGAGAAGTTCTTGCGGAGCCTGGTGGGGGCCTAGGCTGGCCAGTTTCACGTGAAACGAATTCGGAGAATACGGTCATGAGGTTGGCTGTGGATGGCGCCCCTGTGCCGGTGATTGAGGACGCGGTCGCGACGACTCCAGACGTGGCAAAAATGGCTGATGGCGCGGATACCTTGGCTGCGCGCCGTGCCGGGACTTCTGCCGCAGAGAAGTGGAACCGTTCCGGCAGTGAATGGCCCCGCCCGGCATCCTGCCGCGTGATCACGATCGCCAATCAGAAGGGCGGCGTCGGTAAGACCACGACGGCCGTGAACCTGGCTGCGGGATTGGCGCTGCACGGTGCGCGCGTGCTCGTCATGGACCTCGACCCGCAGGGAAACGCATCGACGGCGCTCAATGTCGATCACCACGCGGGAGTGCCTTCGATTTATAACGTGCTCGTGGACGACCTCCCGCTCGCATCGATTGTCCGGCAATCTGAGGAGCTAGGCAGGCTCTACTGCGCGCCCGCGACGATCGATCTGGCGGGCGCTGAGATCGAACTGGTTCCGATGGTGGCCAGAGAGACAAGGCTGTCCCGCGCGCTCGCGGCATACGATTATTCGGATCTTGACTACATCCTCGTGGACTGCCCGCCGTCGCTTGGCCTGTTGACGGTCAACGCACTGGTCGCGGCCCAGGAGGTGCTGATCCCTATTCAGTGCGAGTACTACGCGCTCGAGGGACTGGAGCAGCTACTCCGCAGCGTGGACCTGGTGCGGGAACACCTCAATGCGAAACTGGCGGTCTCCACCATCGTGCTGACGATGTACGACGCACGCACCCGGCTAGCGGCGCAAGTGGCCGGGGACGTACGGGCGCACTTTGGCGATGTCGTGCTCGGCGCGGTGATTCCGCGGAGCGTGCGCGTCTCGGAAGCGCCCAGCTACGGCCAGTCGGTACTCAGCTATGACCCTGGCTCCAGTGGCGCACTCGCTTATCTCGAGGCCGCGAGGGAACTCGCCCTGCGGAACGTCCCCGCTGGTGTAGTCGACTAGGGGATTGGCCGTAGCTCGTGGTGGATGCGGGTGGTGATCCAGGCGGCTTCCAGTAAGGCAAGGTCCCTGCTCGTGCTGTGGGCAGTTCACGCATAAGGGCTGCGCACGCGTGCGGGTCGGTCAGGTATGCGGGCCTGCTCACGTAGCCCGGCACCACGCGTGCTCCCAGCTGAGGCTCTGCCGCTGGCCACAGCGTTGATGATCTTTACCCGTATGAAGTTGTCCGCACTATCGGCGGGGAAACGCGGGAACGAATCATGGTCCGAGCACTGCCGAGCCAGAGCCACTGGCCGATACTGTCGGGGTCCGGTCTTTCATTGTGTATTCCTCTTGCGCCCGGCTGCATGCTCGCGACCGTGAGGGAGGCCAGGCCCGGCTACCCCGGCTGCGCGCTGGGGTTGGGCTGGTAACGGGGATCGCGGCGGGCGCTCCGCCAGCGCGCTGGGTGCGGGCGGCGCTTGGGCTGCACGTGGACAGCTTCTTCCCTGCGCCGAAGGAGCAACCCTTACGGCGGCGGGGTTATCCCGTGGTTCACGCCGCGGCGCGTAGTGCGGTATTTGCGCTCGTCAACGGATAGCGTGTTGTCGTACCGCGGCAGGAGTGCGGCACGGACGAGACTGCGGTGATCGAGGAGTGCCTGTGGTTCAGCAGAAGCGAGGTCTTGGCAGGGGTCTTGGCGCTCTCATTCCGGCGGGTCCTAGCTCGTCATCGAACGCCCGGTCAACCCGCGTAGCCCTGGAGCAGGATCACGACGCGAGTGGCGCTGAGGTGACGGGCGCGTACTTTGAGGAAATCCTCATCGGTGCGGTGACGCCCAATCCGCGCCAGCCGAGGCAGAACTTCGACGAGGAGACCCTCGCGGAACTTGCGCTGTCCGTCCGCGAGGTCGGCCTGCTTCAGCCCATCGTGGTCCGTAAGGTCATGCCCGGTCACTTTGAGCTGGTCATGGGTGAGCGGCGCTGGCGGGCCGCACAGCGTGCCGGGCTCGAACGCGTTCCGGCGATCGTGCGGGATACAGCCGAGAATGAACTCCTCCGAGACGCGCTCGTCGAAAACCTTCACCGCGAGCAACTCAGCCCGCTCGAGGAGGCGGCTGCCTACCAACAGCTACTCGACGACTTTGGCGCGACTCACGAGGAGCTTGCGCGGCGGGTCGGCAGGTCGCGGCCGCATATCTCGAACACGATCCGGCTGCTGAACCTGCCGCCGACCGTCCAGAAGCGAGTGGCGGCCGGAGTGCTCAGCGCCGGCCACGCCCGCGCCCTGCTCACGGTCGAGAACCCAGACGAGCAGGAGCGGCTGGCTCACCGCATCGTGGCGGAAGGGCTTTCTGTTCGTGCTGTGGAAGAGGTAGTCGCAGTAGGCGATGGTGCAAGGCCAAAGCCCGAGCGGCGGCCGACGGCGAAAAAGCCCGTTGCCCCCGGTCTGCACGAACTCTCGGATCGGCTATCAGACCTGTTCGACACGCGTGTGAAGGTCGAACTCGGCAGACGCAAGGGGAAGATCGTGGTCGAGTTCGCCTCGCTGGATGACCTCGAACGGATCGTGACAGCGATGTCGCCTGAACCCGTTGCAACGCGGCGGCACGGCGAGTTCGCAGCGTCGGAGGTGCCCGGAGGGACCAGTGTTCCGGACGAGACCTGAGATCTGATTGTCTGCCTGAGCCGAGGGATTGCATTTTTTAGACCGGATCGGCCGTATGGGCTGACCGGATAGCGGGTGCGCAGATCGGCAGGAAGCGGATCAGTGACATGGCCGGGAATGTCGAGCAGGTCGCGCGTGCGAGTTCGCCCGACTGCGGCGTGAGCTAGCCCGAAAAAGGGACCCCAGCTGGGCGCGCGGCAGCGCCGGCGGAGCCGGCTCTTTTTTTGGCCCGCCGGTGGTGGTGATGTGGGCTGGTGGTCAGGCGGCCCTGGTGGCTGTCTGCCTGGCCGGGTTCGGGTTCGGGTTCGGGTTCGGGTTCGGGGAGGCGGCAGAGGGTGACCTCGAAGCCGAGGGCGCCGAGCTTGCCGACGTGGTGGGCGATGTGCCGGCGGGC
>Ga0335079_10002445_pt1 | contig 21425 bp, 15 predicted proteins | sample Lox_Sample_33_FD_206719 | JGI IMG/M metagenome (GOLD analysis project Ga0335079, IMG submission 206719) | Soil microbial communities from Loxahatchee National Wildlife Refuge, Florida, United States - Lox_Sample_3.3 | ecosystem: Environmental > Terrestrial > Soil > Wetlands | place: USA... | reverse complement strand
CGCCGGCTCGCCGCGCTCGATCACGTCCACCACGCGCCCCTTCGAGAGGTCCGCCGAAATGAAGCGGTCGATGTCCGGCTGCTGCGAGCAGTCCCAGTTTCCGGTCCAGTCGCCGGTGCAGGCGTAGATCGAGACCATGCACTCAGGTGAGACACCGCTCAATCCGGACGCGCACTCCACGCGCGGCGCCACGCTGTCGGTGCCCTTATCAAAGAGATTGCGGAAATAGTGCGGCGCCGGCGTTCCGAACACCGAACGCACGGCCTGCATCCCTGCCCGCGACAACTCGGCGAGCGCTCCGTGCCCGAAGCCGCCAGGCGTAGTGAAGCCGTCGCAGTGCAGGCCGGCGTTCTTCAGAATCCCGAGCGCGTAGGCGACGTAGGCTGCGATCTCATCCACGCTCCGCCCCGCGCACCACTCCCAGTTCTCCATCCACTGCGGTCCACGCTCCGGGACCGGATGGCCGGTTTTCAGGTCGATGATGCGCGTGTGGGTGATCATCTCCGGGTGGATGTCGAAGTTCGGCGCGATCTCCTTCCTCACCAGCTCGATGCTTTCGGCCACCTCCTGGGGAGTCCATCCGGGCAATTCGCGATCCAGCCTTCCCACGCAGGCCGGGAAAGGCACCACGCTGAACTTTCCTTTGACGCCCTCGCGCTGTGCCCATTCCGCGAAGCGGCGCACGAACGAGTCGGGGATCTCGTGCGGCATCGAGCGCCAGTCTTGCTTGTAACGCTCGGGGAACGTGGCCGCGAACTGCGGAATCGCGAAGCGGTTGAGATTGACCAGGCAGGTAGAATCGTCGATGATCCACGCCAGCGGCACGCGCTCGCGCGGGTTCAGGACTTCGGCGATCGCCGGATTCCGCGCCGGCCGTTCGCCCGGTTCTTGCGCCGCCAGCAGCGGCGCCGCGGCAGTCTGAAGCAGCGTGCGGCGGGTCATCATCGCGGAACCACGCCCGAGGCCAGAGTGAACCACTTGGACTCGAAGCCCGCGGGAATCACCAGGTGGCTCTTGTTGGTGGGGAACAGGAAGGTGCCGACGCCCCAGAGGCGCACCCCGCTTCCGCGAATGGCTACGTTCGCGCCCAGCTCCTTGGCCAGCTCCGCGTTGGCCTCGCTGCGTGCGAAGAACGGCGCAATCGCACCCTGTACGTCCACGCGGTTGAACGCAATCGACAGCAAGAAATAAGGAGCCGGCAGGTGGTGATGCTCCACGCGGCGTATGTGTCCGTAGACCATGGCCCCTGCCGGAATCAGCTCCTCGTTTGAGCCCGGGCGTTTCACGGGTTTGACCACTCGGGCAGCCACCGGATCGCCCGCCGAAGCGGCAGTCGTGTCGATCGCATCCTTCAACGCCAGGGTGACAGGAAGCCCGATGGGCAGCGCCACGCGGCCACGGCCAAAACGCGGCGCGGTATTGCTCTCTGTACTGGACGTCGTGTCGAAGATGATTTCCGATTCCGCCTGGTACTCGCGGCAGTTCGAAAAGGTGGTGACGTTGCGCGTCTCGCGGGTGCTGTGGAGCACAATCTCCAACTGGCTGCGGCGCGGCAGCAGCAGATCGCTGTCGCCGACGTGGACGCGCTGGTAATCCAGGCTGGTGGAGGCCTGGCAGAAGGGAGCGCCGGAGGGCAACTCCGTGGTGCGGATGCTCAGGCGCTCCAACTCGAGGGTCTGGGGATCGATCTGGAACTCGCCCTCGTAGGCGGCTGCGCGCCAGGCCTCGTCCACGCGGATCTCGAAGCTGCTGGCATCCAGGGGAACGCTGTATCCGTACTCGAAGACGGTCTTGCCGCTGATGGACCGTTCGCCAAGGTAGCGGAAGGCCACTCCCTGCCGGGCGAAGATGCCGGCCAGGTACCCGCCAAACGCGCCCGTGGAGACTGGGCCTTCACCGATCAACTCGTCCACATCGCGCGCGTCAAACCGGGTGGCGCCAGGCCAGGAGTGCAATTCGCGGCCCTGAAAGACGCTCACTTCCAGCCGGACACGATCGGTAGCCTCGAGCTGAAGCGGGGCGCTGTCGGGCGAGGCGGCCGCACCGCAGGCCGGAACCGCGCCGGGAAGCACCGGTGCGTCGCGCGGTACGACCCGCTGATAATAGCTGCGCTCCACGGTTTCGATGCACACGTACCTTTCGAGAAGGCGCGACATCTCCCGCAACCGGCCCAGCGCCTGGTCCAGCACCGCGTTGGGATCGCGGGTGGTCTGGCCGGAAGCCGCGGCCGCGGCAAGGAGTAACGGGACGATTCTCATGCCTCTGCTCGGGCGGACGCGCGCGCCGCGCCGGCCCCTACTGTTTGACTTTCGCGGAAGCCATCCTCGGTTTCCAGTTCTGCGCGGCCCGGTCCTGTTGAGCCACTTCGGCGGGCGCCAGCTTGGCGGCTTCGGCACTCCGGGTCTTCTCACCGCTCTTCTCACCGTGGAGGAAAGCCAGCGTCAGCCAGAAATACGCATGTTTGTCGTCCTTTGTTACCCCGTTCCCGGTTGCGAAGCGCTCGCCGAGGCTGGCTTGTGCGGGAGCGTACCCCTGTGCCGCTGAGGCACTGACCCACCGTGCGGCCTGCTCTTCATCGCGTTTCACACCTTTTCCGCTGGAGTATAGACGGGCCAGATTGAATTGGGCCTCGGGATGACCGTTGTCGGCGGCCTGCCAGTACCAATAGGCCGCGAGCTTGGGATCCTGCGGCATGCCGTAGCCTTCCACGGCCAACCAGTCGGTGGGCGGCCCTTCGGCGTCCGGCGCGTTCGCCATCTGAATCCAGCGGATCGCGTCGGCCATATCCCGGGGAATTCCCCAGCCACGCGAGTACATCTGCCCCAGCGCAAACTGCGCTTCCGCATTGCCCTGCTCGGCCGCCTTGAGATACCACTGTGCGGCGACCGTGAGGTCGCGCTGCACACCCAGCCCCTGCGCGTACAGCAGCCCCAGGTCGAACTGGGCTTCTGCCTGGCCGGCGTCGGCCGCTGCCTTCCATTCCTTATAGGCCCTCGGGTAATCCTTATTTTTGAAGGCCGTTAACCCCGCCGCGGTGTCGGCGAAAGCCGGCGTCGCGGCCAGCAGCAACACACCCGCAACTCCGTAACGCATGGTGATGAGACGCATGCCGCTCTCTCCTCTCTGTTACGTATTTACCACGATTCCGACGTCACCGGACCTCGACGACCGGCAATACCACCGCGCTCGCCATCTGCGGCGCACGGTAAACGCGCTGCGTGGCCTTGATGTAATCGGCGGCGCGCGCTTCGAAGATATTCGGGACGAATTTCTGCGGATTGCGGTCGTACACCGGAAACCACGTGCTCTGTACCTGCACCATGATGCGGTGGCCCTTCAGAAATGCGTGCGCATTGGTGTGAAGGTCGATCGTGTATTTCAGAGGCTTTCCGGCGGGGACCGGCTCGGGCTTTTCGAAGCTGTTGCGGAATCGCGCGCGGAAGATCTCGTCGCCGATGATGAGCTGGAACCCGGGCAGCTCCTTCGCGCCGTCGGGATAGACGTCGATCAGCTTCACCACCCAGTCGCTGTCCGTGCCGGAGGTCGACGCCCAGAGCTGCCCTTGAATGTCGCCGGCGATTTTGACTTCATCGGCGAGGGGTTCGGTCTGCCACGAGAGCACATCGGGCCGGTGATCGACGAATCGCTGGTCCTGCACCAGCCACACCGGCCATTCCGCGCCGGGATAGGTCGGCGAAATCGGCCGCGGGCGGTAGGGCACCGGGTTGGCGGGGTCGCTCACATATTCGTCGAAGCCGGCCGCGGTAGGAGCTGTGAAGGAGAGCGCGCGATCCTCTCGCAGGTAGAGATTTTTCGCGGCGGCGCCGTTCTTGGGCGGCCAGGCGTCGTGCTCGATCCAACGGTTAGTCCCGCTTTCGAAAACCGTGGCTTCGGCCAGGTGCAGTTCGCCCTCACCTCGCAGCCAATGATCGAACCAGGGCTGGAAGATGGTCTCGCGGTAGTATTGCGAGGTATCGCTGCCGAAGTCGATGGCGCCGAGCTTGCGGCCGTCGCGGTTCCAGCCGCCATGATTCCACGGTCCCGCGACGAAGTAGTTCTGATTGCGGCTGTCGTGCCGCTCCATGCGGGCGTAGATCTCCTGAGGACCGTAAAAGTCCTCCTGGTCCCACCAGCCGGCGACGTGAATGATCGGCAGCTTGACGGAGTTGAGGTAAGCCGCGAACGCCAGCCGCTGCCAGAACGTATCGTAGGCGTGGTGGCGCGTGAAATCGTTCCAGGTCGGCAGCTTGCCGTGGAAGTAGCGCTCGTTGGCGTTGTAGAGCGGACCCAGCGCCAGGTACCAGTCGTAGGTGTCGCCCCGGTCGAACTGGAAGTGATAGTTTTCGGCGGCGGTGGTTTCCAGCAGGGCCGAGTACTCGAAGCCGTAGCTGAGGCGGAACGCGCCGTTGTGATGGAAGTCGTCGCCGAGAAACTGGTCGGCGGGCGAGGCCTGCTCGATGGCAGCCTTCAATGCCGGGTGCGGATCGAGCGCGGCCATCACCGCGGTCCAGCCATCGTACGATGTGCCGGCGATTCCCGCCCGCCCGTTGTTGTTGGGCACGTTCTTCACCAGCCAGTCGACGGTATCCCAGGCGTCGGTGGTCTCGTCAACTCCCTTGGCGTCCTTGGGATCGTGCGGCGGCCGGCCCATCACGAACGTGCCTTCGCTCTTGAAGCGGCCGCGGATATTCTGCTGCACCACGATGTAGTTCTCGTATCGCCAACGCTGGGCCGCGGGGAATCCCTTTTCGGCCGCCTCGCGCGAGGGCACTCCATAAGGAGTGCGGTCGATGAGGAACGGCAGCGGGCGTTGCGGACCCTTCGGCGTGAGGATCACCGTCTGAAGTTTCACGCCGTCGCGCATGGGGACCATGACTTCCTGGAAGCCGACCTGGATGCGCGGCGTGTCTTCCTTAGTCGCCTGGCCGAGGAGCACCGCGCCGGCGGCCAAAGCCAGCGAGACCAGCCATTTCATGGGTCTCAATGATACCACCGGAGGCCGGTCACATTGGTATGATCGGGGTATCGAACAAGTGGAGGTCCCATGGCGGACGAAATGAATCGGCGTAATTTTCTGAAGGCGGCCGCGATCGCCGCTGCTCCGGCCGTTGCTTCGGCGCAGAGCGCGAACGGCAAGGTGAATGTCGGCTGGATCGGCGTGGGCACGCGCGGTTACGCGGGCCTCGACTGGCTGCACACCGCGGCGGCGAACCAGGTTCAGATCACGGCGATCTGCGATACCTACAAGGGCTACATCGACCGCGCGCTCGACCGCATGCAGACCGTCTGGGGCAACAAGCCGAAGACCTTCATCGACTATCACGACCTCCTGGCCGACAAATCCATCGACGCCGTCTACATCATGACGCCGGAGCACCTGCACCACGACATGACCATCGCGGCGCTCAAGGCGGGCAAGCATGTCTACATCGAGAAGCCGCTGGCCCACACCATCGAGGAGGGTTTCGACATCGTCAAGGCGTGGGAGCAATCCGGCAAGATCGTACAGGTAGGCACGCAGAATCGCAGCTCGTCGCTATACAAAAAAGCCCAGGAAATGATTCGCCAGGGCATGGTGGGGGACGTCCACTTCGTGCGCGCGTTCTGGTACCGGAACGGGCTGCCGAACGAGCCCTCCTGGCGCTACGTCATTCCCTCCGAGGCCACGCCGCAGAATACCGATTGGAACCGGTTCCTCGGCACCGCCCCGAAGCACGACTGGGACCCGCACCGCTACTTCCAGTGGCGGCTCTACTGGGACTACTCCGGCGGCATCTCCACCGACTTGCTGGTGCACCAGACCGACATCGTCAATTTCATGCTGGATAAGACTGTGCCCCGGAGCTGCATGGCCAGCGGCGGCATCTACCGCTGGACCGACCGGACCGACGACCGCGACGTGCCCGACTGCCTGAGCGCTATCTACGATTACCCCGACAAACTGCAGATCAACTACAGTTGCTACCTGGGCAACGAATTCTTCGGCTATGGCGAAGAAATCTGCGGAAACGAAGGCACTCTCCGCGTGATGAATCGCCAGGACCTCTACTTCGAACCGGAAATGTACAATTCGCGGCGCCCCAACGCGCCTAACCGCGCGCCCGAGGCCATCAAGGCCCGCGCCGCTGTCCACATCAACGGGCCGCAGGAGTACAAGGAATCCGACGGCGCCATCAATCACTTCCGCAATTTCATCATGAGCGTTCTGGGCAAGGAGAAGCCGATCGCGCCGCCCCCCGTGGGGCAGCAGGCCGCCATCAGCGGCCACATGGCGACGATCTCATACAAGAACCAGAAGAAGGTAATCTGGGACGACCCGGCGAAGAATTACCACTTCGCGTAGTCCGTGGATTTTCACTTCTTGAAGAACGGCCCTTTGCGGTATTTGAACGTTTTCCAATCTTCGCTTGCGAGGCCGTTCAGGTCCCACGAGACCCCGCCTTTGCGGAGAGTCAGTTCGCAGACGATGCGTTGAGTGCCCGGCATCCTGGCGCCGGCGGAATCGAGAAGCCCAAACCGGCCCGTCTCCAGCCGGAGGACGGCCACGTCCGCTTCGGCGCCGACGTCGAGATTGCCCAGCGCCGGCCGTTTGATCTCCTGCGCCGGCGCCGAGGTGGCCATCCGGACCACATCCGCAAGGGATGACCCGAGGCCCATCAGGTCCGTCATCACGTTGTCGATATTCTTCATGCCGCCGTTCATGCTGTTGGTGTGCAGGTCGGTGGAAACGGAATCAGGACGAAAGCCAGCCTGGTATGCCGGCACCGCGACGTACCAGTAGAAGCTGGCTTGTCCGAAGCCGATATCGAAGATGATGCCGCGTTTCCGGCCGGCGGTCATGGCGGGATTGAGCGTGCCGCTTTCGAGCACTTCTTCGCGATGGCCGGAAAAGCAGTGGGTGAAGATGTCGCCGGGACGCAGCTTGTCCATGAACAGCGTGTCGATATTGCGATAGCTGGTGATCTGTCCGAAGTCCACCATCACCGGCAGTCCGGCGAGGTTGCCTGCCTTGACCGCGTTCTCGACCGACGGCCAACCCGGCCCGGCATAATGCGCCGATTTGAATCCCACGATCAGATCCGGGTTCTCCTTGGCACATTGGGCGGCGGCCTCGGGATCCATCTCCGCGGCTTCGTTCTCGTGGCCTGTGCCCATGCCCGCGCCCACGATGTTGAGGAACGCGAGTACGCGGGTCTTGGACTTCCGGATCACGCGGTCGCGGAATTCGGGGAACTCCTTCCAGCCCGAGCTGCCGGCATCCACCATGGTGGTCACGCCGCTGCGGAACGAGAAGGCATCCGGCTGCACGGCTTCTTCGTTCATCGTGATCGGCGGATTGTTGCGCTTGAAGACGTGCACGTGGATATCGACGAGGCCGGGCGTGACGTACAGTCCCGAGACATCGACTATCTTTTTGGCTTCCGCGGAATCGATCGCGGCGGCCACGCGTGCGATTCGGCCGTCCGCGATGGCAACGTCGCGCAGGCCGTCGATGCGGTTCTTGGCGTCGATGACGTGCCCGCCCTTGAGGAGCAGATCGTACTGCGGCTGCTGTGCGGCGAGAGCCGACGCGAAGACCGAAAGAATCACGATCGAACGCATAATGAGGACCAGTATATTCGCGGCGCCCGCCGTGTGCGAGTCAGTGTTTCTCCGTGACCTGGCGGAAGACTCGCAGCAGATTGGCGCCCAGGAATTTTCGGATGCGCTCCTCGGAGTAGCCGCGCCGCAGCATGGAGTCGGTGATCATGGCCAGGTCGCGGACATCGCGCATTCCGCGGGGAGGCGGCGGGCCGCCGTCGAAGTCGCTGCCTAAGGACACGTGATCCTCGCCGACCAGGCCGATGGCCCGATCCACCACGCCGACCCACTGGTCCATGCTCATACGGATGTCGTCGGGGATGGCGGCGGGCTTCAGCGGAATCTGCGGCGCCAGCAACTGGTCGATCTCGCCAATGCTGAGTTTGGTGCCGCGCGCCACGATTCCCGCCGTATCCCAGAACGGCTTGCCCGCGTGTTGGGTAGCCCAGTCGAAGGCGGCGCGGTTGTGAAATTCGTTGCCGAGCTGGAATCCGATCACGCCGCCCTTTGCCGCCAGCTTCACCAGAAGGCGGTCGGGCATGTTGCGGGGAATGTCGTTAATGGCGCGCAGGCCGTGGTGCGTGGCGACGACGGGGTCGGTGCTGGTGTCGATGGCCTGGTCGATGGCTTCGTCGGAGGCGTGCGAGACATTGATCACCATGCCCAGGCGGTTCATTTCGCGAATGAAGGCGCGGCCCCGGTCGTTCAGGCCGTGCCATTTGGGCGGCGAGCAGCAGGAGTCCACGTAGTTGCTGGTCCAGTTGTGCGCGGATAGCTGAACCGATCGCATTCCCAGGCGGTACATGTCGCGCAGTACCGCCGGGTCGCCGTCGAGATCGAAGCTGCCTTCGATATCGAGCACGGCGGCGATGCGGCCGCTCTTGTGGATCCGCTCGATATCCGACGCCGTGCGTGCCAGTTCGATCGTCTGGCTGTTGCGCGTGATCTGATCGAGGGCGCAATCGATCATACGCAAGGCCTGCCGGGTTTCGAGCCGCGCGGGGTAGTAATCCTCGGCAACGAAGATCGAGAAAAAGAGCGCGCCCAAGCCGCCTTCTTTGGCGCGCGACAGGTCGAACTGGCCATCGGATTTCCGCTCGCCGATATCGCCGCCGTGATAGAACTCGCGGTCCACGGCGTGAACGTGGCCGTCAAAAACCAGCGAGCTCGCGTGGAGCGCACGGGCGCGCTCCGAAATCACCGGCGCGGGCGGCTGGGCGATCAATGCTCCGGCCGCCAGCAGCATGCCCAACGCTGCGGCCGGGAGCATATAATCATGTGAGCGTGGGATCTGTCTCATGAATACTCCGGTGCGTCCTAAACTCGCCGCCGTGGCGACCACTTATTTCAAGTACTCGCACGCGCAGCACATCGTCGACCGCTTCCTGGATGGTTACGGCTGGAACGGCACACACCATTATCCACCGATGGACCTGGTGTCGCTGTATGTCGACCAGGTCGGCAACACCGACTTCAGCCGCGAGCGCGGGGCACGGCATCCGTCGATGAAGCTCTGTTCCTCGATCAGCGAAGCCTTGACGCTGGGCGGCGGCAAACTGGCTGTCGATGGCGTGGTGCTGGTCGGTGAGCACGGCAATTACCCGCGCAACGAAAAAGGCCAGACCAAGTACCCGCGCTACGAGTTTTTCCAGGAGATCGTCAAGGTGTATCGCGCCAGTGGACGCTCGGTCCCGTTGTTCAACGACAAGCACCTCTCGTGGAACTGGGAGTGGGCCAAGCAGATGTACGACACGTCGCGCGAATTGAAATTCGCCTTTATGGCCGGGTCGAGCCTGCCGGTCACGTGGCGGACTCCCTCGGTCGAGATGCCCCAGGGAGCGCGCATCAGCGAAGCGCTTTGCGTCTGCTACGGCGGCGTCGATAGCTACGATTTTCACGGCCTGGAAACCATCCAGTGCATGGTCGAGCGCCGGCAGGGAGGCGAAACCGGCGTGCGGTGGATCGAGGCGTATCGCGGCGACCGCTTCTGGGACGCGCTGCGCGAGGGCATCTGGCCGCGGCCGCTGATGGACGCCGCGCTCTGCCGCAGCCACACGCTGACACCCGCGCGCGCCGGCTTCAACCATGTTTTTCCGTCGACGGACGATATGCGCCGACTGGTGCGCGACCCGGTGGCGTACCGATACGAACACGCCGACGGGTTGAAGTGTACCATGCTGCTGATGAACGGCCTGGTGCGGGACTTCAACTTCGCGGCCTATGTGAACGGCGCGCGCGAGCCGTGGTCCACGCAGATGTATCTGCCCATGCCCGACGGCCGCACGACGCTGGCGAATTTCTTCAGCCCGCTGGTGAACAACATGGAGAAGATGTTCTTGACCGGCCAGGCCACGTACCCGGTGGAGCGCACGCTGCTCACGACCGGCCTCACAGCCGCCGGGGTGGAAAGCCTGTATCAGAAGCAGACGCGGATCGAGACGCCACATTTGGGTATCCGCTATCACCCGTCGAAAGAGTCTACTTTCTGGAGGACATGACCATGCTCACCAGACGCACATTTCTCCAGACCGCGGCCATCGCAGCGGCACAGGCCCAGAGCCAGCCCAAACGGATCGCCATCCTCGCGACCATTTACCGGCTGCAGTCGCACGCGCAGCACATGGGCGACCGCTTCCTGGTCGGCTATCCTTACGGCGGCGTCTGGCACCAGCCGAACATGAAGGTGGTATCGCTGTACGTCGATCAGAAGCCGGAAGGCGATTTGAGCGACGCCCGGGCCAAAGAGTTCGGTCTCACTGTGTATCCGACCATCGCGGAGGCGCTGCGCTGCGGCGGGAAGCAATTGGCGGTCGACGCCGTCCTGCTGATCGCCGAGCACGGCAATTATCCGCGCAACGAGAAGGGCCAGATCCTGTACCCGCGGTACGAGTTCTTCGAGCAGTGCGTGAAGGTGTTCGAAGCCGATGGCCGCGCCGTGCCGGTGTATAACGACAAGCACCTGTCTTACAGCTTCGACAAAGCCAAGTCCATGGTGGATGCGTCGCGGAGGCTTCGATTCCCGATGCTGGCGGGGTCGTCGATTCCCGTGACCTGGCGGCTCCCGGCGGTCGATGTCGCGCCCGGCACCGAAATCGAAGAGGCCGTGATGGTGGGCGAGGGAGGCTCCGACCCTATGGATTTTCACGCCCTCGAAGGCCTCCAGTGCATGGTCGAGCGGCGCAAGGGAGGCGAGACCGGCGTCAAGGCCGTGCAACTCTTACAGGGGGATGCCGTGTGGAAAGCCCTCGCGGACGGCCGGTTTTCAAAGCCGTTGCTCACCGCGGCGCTTTCCCGCAGCGACACTCCGCTGGGGCTGACGGTCACCGACGGCCGCACGCAGGACCTGGTCGCCTCGGGTGAGCTGCAGAAGCTGGCCAAAACGCCGGCGGCCTATTTCATCGAGTATCGCGATGGCCTGAAGGCGACCATGCTGATGCTGGATGGGGCGATCAAAGACTTCAACTTCGCGGCGCGTCTGAAGGGTGGGACGCTCCTCTCGACCCAGTTCCTGCTGACGCCAGACCCGAACGTCACTTACTCGGCATGCCTGATGCACCAGGCGGAGCGAATGTTCGAGACCGGCGTGGCGCCTTATCCCGTGGAGCGGACCCTGCTGACCAGCGGGATGCTGGAGAGTTGCCTGACGTCGAAGGTCCAGGGACAAGTGAGGCTGGAAACGCCGCACCTGGAGGTGAAGTACCAGGCGCCGCGGGAGCCGCAGTACGCGCGGGCGTGAGCGCAGATCAGAATTCGAGCGCGACCTTACTTGAAATTTGAATAAGGTCCTGCGCGGCTCACATCCGGAATCGTCAGACCGTCCCGATCGAACACGACCCGACCCCCGCGGATTCCCAAGACACAGCTCCCCGATTCGAGCAAGGCGAGTTCGGCCGGCCCGCCCTCGGACACCCCATTGCTGCCCGGAGCCACTGCACCGCACGGAGATCCGCCGCCATCCACTCGCCGCACATCGTAGCCCTCGGCCTCGATGACGACTCGTGCGTGGGCTGCCGGCAGACGCCTACCTATTCGGACAACCCTGGCACCGGTCAGCCCTACATCCGCCTCCTCATTCGCGAGGCGCGCGTGCTTGATCAGGATGTCGTAGACCTGTGTGTCCGCCGTGCCGGTTGGCGCGGGAGTCCGCTGATACACGATCTCTCCGCCCCGCACCGTCAACACACACTCCAGCCGCTTCGTGCCCAAGCGCTTTGCAGGCCACGAGTCCTTGAAGGCAAAAACGCCGGTCTGCTCCTCGAGCACGGCGATATCCGCCACCTTCCCTACGCCCAGCGTCCCCAGTTCCGGGTACCGGCCGATTTCCTTGGCCGGATTCACCGTCGACCGCACCAGCACGTCCGCAAAACGCATCCCCAACAGCATCATCTTCGACATCACGTTCGGCATGTCCGATTGCTGAATGCTCACCGAGCCCCTGTGGAGATCCGTGCTGATGGTGTCCGGAACGAAGCCTTGTGTCACGGCCCGCGCCGCTACCGGCCAGAGAAAGCTCCCGCCGCCGTGCCCGACATCGAACAACACGCCGCGCCGGCGCGCCTCGATCATCCACGGCTGGACCTTGCCGCTGAACCGGTCGATGAGCTCGATCTGCCGGTCGTTGTACATGTGGGTGTGGATGTCCCCGGGGCGCAGATGGTCCAACAGCTCTTCCTTCGTGGTACGGCCCGAGTTGGTGAAGATCTTGTCGTCCACCATCACCGGCACGTTCGCACGGCGGCCCGCCTCTACCGCGCGGTCGATGGCGATCCATCCCGGTTTCGCGAAGTGCGCGGTCTTGATGCCCACAATCGTATCCCGGTTGCGCAGGATCGTCTCTGCGGTCTTTGCCGGATCCATATCATCGGTGTCGCTCTCGTACGGCTCGCCGATCATGCCCTTGCCGACGATATTGAGGAGCGCCAGCACCCGCGTCTTCGAGCGAGCGATCACCGTGCGCCGGAACTCGTCGAAGGTCCGCCATCCGCTGCCGCCGGCGTCCACGATGGTCGTCGTGCCCGCGGGCAGCGCCGTCTCGTCCGGAACCAGCGAGCCCTCGTAGCCGAAAACGTGTGCGTGCAGATCGACCAATCCGGGGACCACATAGAGCCCGGTAACGTCCACCACCTTGCGCCCCTGCTCTGCCGGGATGTCCGCCCGAACCGCGGCGATCCGGCCGGCACTGACTCCGACATCCATCCGCGCATCGATGCCGTTGGCCGGGTCGATGACGCGCCCATGGCGCAGCACCAGGTCGTACGGCTGCGAGAGCGCGCACGAGCAGACGAAGAGCAGGAGTCCGGTGAGTCGCATTTGGCCCACATCATATCGCGGATTTCCTGGTCTAGTAGAATGGACCACACGGAGGGATTCCATGGGCATCACCCGGCGCAAGCTTTTTCAATCGGGCGGTCTGGCGGCGGCTGGAATCGCCGCTCGCGGGCCCGCCTCCGCGGCGACGGCCGGCGATCCGTCCCCGGAAGTCTACACCCGCATCGGCGTTCGCCCATTTATCAACTGCACGGCCACGCTCACGGTCAACGGCGGCTCGTTGACGTTGCCCGAAGTGATCGCGGCAATGGAGCAGGCCGCGCACTTTCACGTCAACCTGGACGAGCTGATGGAGAAGGCGGGTGACCGTCTGGCCGAACTGCTTCAGGTCGAGTGGGGCATTGTGACCGCCGGCACCTCTGCCGCGCTTACGCACGCCACCGCGGGTGTCCTGACAGGAACCGACCCGGAGAAGATCCAACGCCTGCCCAACCTCGCCGGCCTGAAGAACGAAGTCATTATCCCGCGCGAATCGCGCAACGCCTATGACCACGCCGTCCGCACCCTCGGCGTGACGGTGATCGAGGTCAACACGCCAAAGGAACTGCGCGCTGCGATCAGTCCGCACACGGCGATGATCGAATTACTCGGCAACTACTTTGGCAAAGCCAGCCTCGATCTCAAAGACATCGCCCCGATCGCGCGCGCGGCCGGAATCCCCATCCTGGTGGATGCCGCTGCGGACTACCTCATCGTCCCCAACCCGTACATCGCTCAAGGCGCCGACCTGGTGGCCTACAGCGGCGGCAAGATCATCCGCGGTCCTCAGGGCGGCGGACTCCTGCTCGGCCGCCGCGACCTGGTCCGCGCAGCGTGGGCCAACAGCGCGCCGCATCACGCCTTCGGCCGCGCGCTGAAGGTCACCAAAGAGGAAATCATCGGCATGCTTCGCGCCGTCGAGGCCTGGCGCACCGATCGCGACCTGGCAACCGACTTCCGTACATGGGACTCATGGTACGCCCAAATCGCCGACCGGATCACGAAGGTGACCGGTGTTCGCGCGCAAGTGAATGGACCCGTACGCGGCGGCCCGTTCCCGACGCTGAATGTCTCCTGGGATCCGGAGCGGATCGGCCTCACCGCCGGTGAAGTTGGGCGCCTGATGCTGGAAGGCGAGCCGCGCATCATGACGCAGGCCGAAGGCGAAGGCCATGCATTCCTATTGCGGCCGGTCGCGCTGAAGCCCGGCGAACATGAGATCGTAGCGCGCCGCTTGTACGAGATTTTCTCCTCTGCAGGGACAAAGAAGGAAACGCGCACGCCCTCTGCGCCTTCCATGAGCCTGGCCGGTGCTTGGGATGTCGAAATTCACTACGATGTTGGCTCGGCCCGCCATCGGCTGTTCCTCACCGCCGACGGAAGCCGGATTGCCGGGACCCACAGCGGCTGGGCATATCAAGGCGACCTGAAAGGGGAGATCGACGGCGATCGTGTGAAGTTTCGCAGCACATTGCCGGCGGACGGCAACGTACTCACCTATTCGTTCAACGGATCTGCCACCGGCCAAGAGATGTCCGGCGAGGTGCGGATCGGCGAATACGGGTCCGCCAGGTGGCGGGCCCTGCGCCACACCGCGAATGGCTGATCGGACATAGCAGATTTTTGTGCAGTCATCCTCCCTTGTGGAGTATCCTATTCCTAATCTGAATGCTCATTAAGGGGGGGCTCAGGATGCATAAGGGTCTGTTTGCTGCTTTCTTTCTCGGGATGTCGATTGCCTCGGTCATCCACGCCCAACTCGCGACTACCACGTCGCTGGTCGGCACGGTTTCCGATGATTCGGGAAAATCCATTCCCAACGCCAAAGTAACCGCGATCAACGCCGGTACAAGCGATACCTATACGGGGCTCACGAACGAGCAGGGATTTTACAACCTGCAGTTCGTGGCGGTCGGCGACTACAACCTCACCATTGAAAGCCCGGGATTTCAGTTGTTCAAACTCAACGGAGTCCACGTGGATATCAACCAGGTGGTGCGCAACGATGTAACGCTGAAGGTCGGAAATGTAGTGGAGACCGTGACCGTGCAGGCCACCGCTACCGCCCTCAAGACCGACGATGCCACCGTCTCCGAGATCATCAACGCCCGCAGCGTCGCTGAGTTGCCGCTCTCGAACTCGGCCCGCGATCCCATGTCCAGCGCTCTCACCACGCCGACGGTCCTGCAAGGGCCGAAGTCGGCGGCCACCGGCACGCCTCCAGGACAGGACTTTATCGGCGCCGGCACGCGCGAGATCCAGAACAGCATGACGCTGGACGGCATCAGCATCATGAACAATCTCATCACGACGACGCCCACGCGGCCCATGGTCGAATCGGTGCAGGAGGTCGAGGTCCAGACCGGAACCTACTCGGCGCAGTACGGCTCCTACATGGGCGTCCATATCAACATGATCACCAAGGCCGGCACCAACGACATCCATGGCTCGATGCTCGAGTTTTTCCGCAACCAGGTGCTGGACGCCCGCAACTTCTTCACCCTGCCGACCCCCGCGAACCCAACCGCGGCCAAGCCGCCGCTGCGTCAGAACCAGTTCGGTGTGGAGTTCGACGGCCCGGTTTACATTCCGAAAATTTACAACGGCAAGAACAAGACCTTCTTCATGGCCTCCTATGAAGGTTATCGCCTGGTGCAGCAGGCCACGTCGCTCTCGACGGAGATGCCGGCGGTGTTCTTCACGGGCAATTTCTCGTCGGTGCCGACGTCGAGCATCACCGGCGGAGCGATCAAGGATCCCCTGAACGGCAATGCCCCGTTCGCCGGCAACATCATCCCAACCAACCGCATTTCGCCGGTCGTGCTGAAGCTTCAGCAGTATTATCCTGCGCCCAACCTGCCGGGCCTGACCAGCAACTTCTCCGTGCCGGTGCCCACCACCATCTCGACCAACCAGACCGTGGACCGCATCGACCAGAACATCGGCTCCAAGGTCCGGTTGTACGTGCGCGCGCACTGGCAGGACGAGTCGGTGTTTGGCGGCGCTTCCATTCCCGTCAATGCCAGCACCGTGCCCGTGAACACGACCAACTACACGGTCGGTTATACCCACACGCTGACGCCCACCGTGGTGAACGATTTTCGGGTGGGCCGGTATTTCCTGAATACCTCGACGCTCAACTTCTTCACTACCAGCGGCAAGACCACCGCCGGCACGGACCTGGGGATACCGAACTTCAATGGAGACAGCGCGTACAACAACCCCGGCATCCCGGACTTCGGTATCACCGGTTTCAATGGATTCAGCAACGGCGGCAGCAACTGGTACCAGAATGACAGCACCGTGCAGATCTCAGAGCAGGTCAGTTGGAGCCACGGTTCGCACAATATTATGGCGGGCGCCGAGTTCCGCCGGCTGGCTACCGGCCGCGCGGCGGTCAATAGCGCACGCGGCACGTTTACGTTCAACGGCGTGCTGACGGGTTACGCTCCGGCCGATTTCATTCTCGGCAACCCGCAGTCGTTCGCCACCCCTGGGCCCGAAATTCGCGGGCGCACTGCCGAATGGCGCGACGGTTTCTTTGTGCTCGACAAGTGGCAGATCTCGCGCAAGCTCACCCTGAACTACGGCATCCGCTACGAGTTGCCGACAGTGCCCTATACCATCAACGGCGTGGCCACGGAGCTCAATCAAAACCAGACGGCCCTGGTGGGCGGCACGCCCGGTTTCCGCTTCATTGCTCCCAATCACAACAACTGGGCTCCGCGCCTCGGATTCGCATACCGGATCAACGAGAAGACTGTGTTCCGCGGCGGCGCCGGCATTTACTACAACCCGAATCAGACCAACAGCTATACGTTTTTGAACACCAATCCCCCGTACACCACGATCCTGACCTGTACCTGGAGCACCGGGCTGCCGGTAGTCAGCTTGTCCAACCCGTTGGGTTCCCCCGGGGTCTGTCCCGCGGCTCCAACGGCGGGCTTGATTGTGACCGCCCCGTGGCACCAGCCCACGCCTCGCATGAACCAGTGGAGTGCGGGACTGCAAAGGCAGCTCTGGAACGGCAGCGGCCTGGAAGTGCAGTATCTCGGCAACCACGCCTACCATCTGGATCGCAGCTTCTATAACAACACGCCGTTGCTTCCCGGACCAGGATCGGTCAATTTGCGCCGGCCGAATCAGCTTTTTGGCCCGATCCGGACCATCAACATGGACGAGATTGCCAATTACCAGAGCATGAGCGTCATTTTCCGCGAGCGCGCCACACATAGGCTGAACGTGCTCGCCAGCTACACCTGGTCGCACTCTCTTGATGTCAGCACGGACTCCAATGGCGGCGGCACTCCGATGAACCCCTACTGGTGGAAGGCCGACTACGGAAACTCCAACTGGGACATCCGCCACCGCTTTGTCGGCACCTTCGTCTACGACATCCCGTTCTTCCCTGTGTCCAACGTGTTCCTGAAGGCTGCATTGACCAACTGGCAGACCAGCGGCGTGATTACACTGCAAACCGGAATCCCGTTTAACGTCTCCACCGGCACCGACACGGCGAACACGGCCTCCAGCGGCACCTACCGCCCGGACCTGGTTCACGCTCCGACCGACAATTGCGGACGCGGCCACCTGATCGGCTGCATCGACGCCAGTGCGTTTACGGTGCAGGACCTGTATCCGATTACGCCCACGAACTACGCCTACGGAAGCGCCGGCCGCAACCTGCTGCACGGTCCCGGCTCGGAGACCGTGAATTGGTCCTTGTTCAAGAACTTCCCCATCAAGGAGCGCATGAAGTTCCAGTTCCGCTTCGAGACGTTCGCGCTCTTCAACCACGCCAATTTTGGCAATCCTTCCGCCACGCTCGGAACTTCGTCGTTCGGCAACATCACCAGTGCCGGCGGGAACCGGAACATTCAGTTCGGCGCGAAACTGCAATTCTGAGGCATTGGCCGCGGGCCCGATCAGGCTTTCCAGACCGTTCCCTGGCGCCACGCCAGGTTAGCAAGATGCGCGGCGCGAGCGATGGCCACGGCGGGCGTGATCGGGGCGTTCGGCGTTTTGCGGCTTCGCACGCAGTCAAGGAAGTTCTGGATGTGAGCGACCGTGCCGTCGGCAGCCGATTTCACGGCGATCTCCGGCTCCGGCAAATGCGTCAATTCGCGTTGCACTTTGCCTTCGGGGTACACGGCAAATCCGTCGCGATTCAGCTTCATCATGGCGCGGTGGCCGCGGAAGACGATGTTCCCGCCTTCGAGCGAGCCATTCAAAGCGCCGTTGTAAACGGTCGTGAACCCGCGGTACTCCCAGGCTGCGTTGATGGTGTCGGGGCATTCGAATTGAGGCAGCGCGTTGCGATTTCCAGTGGCCTGGGCGGTTAGCGGCGAGTACTGCTCAAAGTACCACTGCACAACATCGCCGAAGTGGGAGTACAAGTCCGTCAAATGGCCGCCGCCGAAATCCCAGAACCAGCGCCACCGCGTACAGCGGAGCGCATCGAACGGCTGATCCGGCGCCGAGCCGAGAAACCGCTTCCAGTCGATCTTCGATGCGTCCACCTTCGGCGGCGTCTGCTGGTTGACCACGTAGTCCTGATACCAGGAAGTCAGGACCAGCGAGATCTGCCCGAGCTTGCCTCCGGCAACAATCTCTCGTGCCTGAATAAAGTGCGGCCAACTGCGCTGCTGATATCCCACCTGCACGATCTGCCTGGAGCTCAGCACGACCTTCTCAACCCGCTCGCCCTCCTCGATCGTGTGGCTCACCGGTTTCTCCACGTACACGTCTTTGCCCGCTTTCACCGCGTCCATCGTCATGGGCACGTGCCAGTGGTCCGGAGCACCGATCACGACACCGTCGATGTCGTTGCGCTCGAGCACTTCCCGGTAGTCCAGATACTCCCTGCCGCCGGGAGCGAACCTCTCCTTCGCTGCCAGGCGCCGGGTCTCGGCGACATCGCAGACCGCCACGATTTCCGTGTTTTCCGCTTTGGTCACCAGGCCGAGCAGGTAAGTCGCGCGTCCGCCGACACCCAAGCCGGCGATGCGAATGCGTTCGTTCGCGCCGAAGATCCGGCTGTAGGAGGCAGCGGTCCAGGCCGCGGAGGCTTTCAGAAGGTCACGTCGTTGCATCGTTTTGACTCCCATGGGTGCTTTCCGGCATTCTATCGCCGGCCGGTCTGTCATGGCGCCTTCCCTGATGATACCGGGAATGCGGTTCGTGAGCCGTGAAGCGCGGCTGCTACAGTAAAGTCTTGCATGGGAATCACGGCGCCATTACTGGCCACGATCGTCGGAATCGGCGGAGCTCTGCTCGGCCTCTGGCTCACCGGCCTGCGCAAGCGCGCCCGTGCCGTCGTGCCGTTCAGTGCCGGCGTCCTGCTCGGCGTGGCGCTTTTCGGGCTTGTGCCTGAGCTGGCCGGCGAGCTTGGATGGCCCGTCAGCACCGCTCTCTTCGCCACCGGATACGGCGCGCTGCTGCTGATCAATCGTTACGTGTATCGGGTCTGTCCGACGTGCGCTCACGATCACGACCACAACGCGTGCACCACGGAGCTGCACGGATTCGCCGGTCCCTTGATCGCCGCCGCCGCCCTGCACAGCCTTCTCGACGGCTGGAGCATCGCTACCGTGCAGCTTGCCGTGCCCCTCGGGCTGCGCGTGGCCGTGCCGCTCGCCATCGCCCTGCACAAAGTCCCCGAGGGAATCGCGCTCGGCGGAATCCTGCGGGCCAGCGTGGGATCCCGCGGCCGGGCCACCGCGTGGGCAATTGCGGCGGAAGGATCCACATTGGCCGGTGGCGCCCTCGGCCTGGAGGTGGGCCCGAGCCTGGGCACCCAATGGATCACCTATCCGCTCGGCTTCGCCGCCGGCTGGATTTTCTATCTCGGGTATCACGCCGTGCATGAAGAGTGGAAACGCCGCGGTCCGCGGGTCGCTATGGCTCCGGCGCTGACGGGTGTGATGGGCGCGGCCGCCCTGCAGCGCGGCGCCGAGGCGTTGTTCCGATAGCCTGATTCTGATAGAAAGAGACCAGAGGAGGGCCTGCCATGCTTCGCATTCTGCTATGTGCGGCCGTTTGCACATGTTTCGCCGCAACCGGCGCCGCACCCGCGCGCGCCCCGATCCTGATCGAGCTCTTCACCAGCGAAGGATGCTCGAGCTGTCCGCCCGCCGACCGGTTGCTCGCCGAGCTGGACCCGCAGGTCATCGTGCTCGGCGAACACGTCGACTACTGGGACCACCAGGGTTGGCGCGACCGTTTCTCTTCCCACGCCAACACGCTGCGCCAGGAAGCCTACGCGCGCCACTTCGGCATCGAGGGGCCCTACACGCCGCAGATGGTGATCGACGGCGCCACCGAGTTCAACGGCGGCGACAAGCGCCGGGCGCTCGACGAGATCGCTCATGAGCGCGGGCGAGCACAGGGCGAGATTCGCCTGGCGCGCGTGGCTGCCGGCCTGGAAGTCAGTGTCGCCGGCGTCCCGCACTCCGCCGACGTGATGGTGGCCCTCGCGCAGGAAAGCGCGGCGTCGGATATCGCCGGCGGCGAAAACAAGGGCCGGAATCTGCGCCACGTCGCGGTCCTGCGCAGCCTGCGCAAAATCGGCACAGCAAAAAAGGGGAGCGCCTTTCGCCAGACCGTCCCGCTCCCCGCCGATACCGCGGGCCAGCGCATCATCGTGTTCACTCAGGAGCAGGACCTCGGCCGCGTGTACACTGCTACGATTCTGGAAAGGTGAACTCATGGATTCACGTCTCGCGCGTGTCTCAAAAATCTGCCTCGCATTGCCCGGCGCGACCCGCCAGGATTGCGATTCGCATGCGGGCTTCTATGTCCGCAAACGAACCTTCGCCTACTTCCTCGACAATCATCACGGCGACGGCATCGTGGCCGTGACCGCGAAAGTGCTGCCGGGCGATAACCACGCGCTGGCCGCTTCTCAACCTCGCAAGTTCTACCTGCCTGCGTACCTGGCATCGAAAGGCTGGGTCGCGCTGCGCCTGGACACGCCCAAGGTCGATTGGGAAGAAGTCGAAGAGTTGGTCCGCACCAGTTACGGGTTAATTGCGCCCAAGGCCGCTCGCGCCAGAAATTCCTCTTGACACGCCCCACTCGGCCAGCGCATAATGAACACTGTTCAGTAATGGGCGTCGCGGAACGGAAATCCCGGCAGAAGGCGGACCTCCGGCAGGAGATTCTGGATGCTGCCCGCGACCTGTTTGTGCGCGAAGGCTACGACAACGTCTCCATCCGCAAGATCGCGGACAAGGTCGAATACGCGCCGGGGACGATTTATCTCTACTTCAAGGACAAGGCTGAGATCCTGGATACGCTGTGCCAGCAGACTTTCGAAAAGCTGCACCAGCGCATGGAAGCGATCCGCAAGGATCCGGGAGATCCCGTGGAAGCCCTGCGGCGCGGTCTGCGGACCTATGTCCAGTTTGGCGTTGATAATCCGAATCACTACATCGTCACGTTCGTGCTGGCCAAGCGCGACGTGGAGATGCACGAGCCGTCGGCGAAGCAAGCCGGGCTGGCCTGCTTCGATTGCCTGCGCGGAATCGTTGGCCAGT
>Ga0335079_10002444_pt1 | contig 21426 bp, 23 predicted proteins | sample Lox_Sample_33_FD_206719 | JGI IMG/M metagenome (GOLD analysis project Ga0335079, IMG submission 206719) | Soil microbial communities from Loxahatchee National Wildlife Refuge, Florida, United States - Lox_Sample_3.3 | ecosystem: Environmental > Terrestrial > Soil > Wetlands | place: USA... | reverse complement strand
ATTGTGGCGCTGATCTCAGATGGCCCGCCGGCATAGATGTTGAAGCCGCCATCGGGCAACTGGCGTTCGAGGATGGAGCGCGCGGCCTTGTCGATGCGGTCGCGGCTGGGCGGGTTCCATTCGGCGCCCGCCGGCTGGTGCAGCCAAAGCTGCAGCAGGACGTAGTCGCTCTCCAGCGTGGTATCGGCGGTGAGCTCGCCGCACCAGAAGCCGTCCGGCGATTGCTGCCTGGACAGCGCACCGAGGGCGCGCTCGATGGCGGGAGCGGCGTGCTCGCGCGAGACCATGGCGGCCTGGTCGAGCCGGCGGCGGCTGGTGCGCGCGGGCTGCATCGATTCGGAAAACATCGCGGACGCTCTGAGCTAAAGATTCAGCATAACAACGTACACTCGTATTATGGATTGGCAACTGGACGCGGCCGAGGTCCGCGTGCTCGGCGCACTGATGGAGAAAGAGGCTGCCACGCCGGAGTATTATCCGCTCTCGCTGAACGGGCTGGTCAACGCGTGCAACCAGAAATCCAACCGCGAGCCGGTGACGGCATACGACGAGGCCACGGTGGAGGCAGCGCTCGAAGGCCTGCGGGCCAAGGGACTGGCGATGCGCGTTACCGGGCGCGACAGCCGTGTGGCCAAGCACGAACAGCGGTTCAGCGAGCGGTTCAACCTGGGCCGCCGCGAGGGAGCGATCTTGTGCGTGCTGATGCTGCGCGGTCCGCAGACGGTGGGCGAGCTGCGCGGCAGGACCGAGCGTCTGTACACCTTTGACGACCTGGAGGGCGTGGAAAGCACGCTGCACAAATTGGCCGAGGCCGGATTCGTAAAGCAGTTGCCGCGGCAGGCGGGTTACAAGGAGCCGCGGTGGGCCCAACTGCTGGCCGGAGAAGTGGAATCCGCGGAGGAAGCGCCGGCGGCACAGGCGCCCGAGCGCGGGCCATCGGACCGCGAGCGGATCGCGAGGCTCGAGCACGAGCTTGCCGAGCTGCGCCGCGAATTCGAGGAGTTCCGGGCTACTTTACGATGACCGTCTTATCGGCTTCGATCTTGACGTGCTGCTTGATCGGCGGGCCGGAGCTGGGCTCGATGCGCACATCGTATTCGCCCACGGGCAGCATGAGTCCCTGGGCGAAGTTGTTGAACTCGTCGGCGTGGCCCATGTAGTGGTCGTTGACGTAGACCGCGGCGTACTTTTCCGGACTGATGGTCCGCAGGACACCGAAGGGACCCTTGGCTGGCGGCAAGGCTTTCATGCTTTGGCGCAATTCGGTGGTCTTGCCGGCGGTGAGGGTGACAGTGGTCTCGTAGTCTTCGTAACGCGGCTCGACGAGCTTGACTTTGTGTTCGCCGGGAGGGAGCGCGTACTTCCGCCCGGAGCCGAAGTTGGATGCCGGACCGAGATATTTGCCGTCGACGAAGACGCCGGCGCGTCCCGGATCGACTTTCAACTTCAGCCATCCCGAACCGGACGATTGGCCCATGAGGGTGGATGCGGCCGCGAGCAGAGAGAGAACCAGCAGGTGTTGACGAGTGTGTTGGATCACGGTTGGTGCCTCCAGTTCAGACTATCCGATCCGGATTGCTGGTGCAATCAGTCTGAAAGGGATGCCGAAGCTTTCAGCCATCAGCCCAATAGCCGTCAGCCAAGCCGGTTTGGCTGAAAGCTGAAGGCCGAAAGCTCAGTTCACCCACGGCCCATCCTGGCGACCGTGCTTTTTCATGTACACCTGGAACTTCCGTTTGGCGCGCTCCAGCTTCCACTGGCGATAGGCGCCCTGCCAGTCGGGGAGCTTGAGCTGCCGGCGCGGCAGGTTCGACTTCAGGTAGATGAACCCCACCGCCATGCCTCCCAGGTGGGCGATGTTGCTGACGCCGCTGTTCACGCTCATCGAGCCGTAAAGCGCGATGGCGGCGTAGATCATCACCATGTACTTGGCTTTGATCGGGAACAAGAAGTTCATCAGCACGGTCTGTTCGGGATAGCACACACCGAAGGCCACCAGCACGCCGTAGATCGCGCCGGACGCACCGATCGTCGGCGCGCGCCCGCCGACCGCGAGATTGAGCAGCAGATCGCAGATGCCGGCACCCACGCCGCAAATGAAGTAGTAGCGAAGGAAACGGCGCGTGCCCCAATCGGTTTCCAGCGGGGCCCCGAACATCCACAAGGCGAGCATATTGAAGACCAGGTGGAATACGCCGCCGTGGAGAAACAAGTAAGTGAAGAGCTGCCACACCAGGCGGATGGAGAGGACCTTGTTCAGCGCGAAGTAGCTCAGCACGTCCTGCTGGAAGCCGACCGGTCCCAGGGTCCAGACCAGGAATACGGCGGTGTTGCTGATCAGCAGCCACTTGATGCCGCGCGGGAAGTAACTATAGAACGAGGACCGATACCTATAACGGGCTTGAGGCATGGCGGGTCTCTAAAAATTAGATTAACAGATGAGTCCGTTTCACGACGCCGCGGTATCGCCGCTTTTGCCGTAGCGGTTGAGAGCGCGCGCGCACAATTGCAAGAGCACCGCCGCACCCAGCCAGACCTGCCAATGCGAGAAGATTCCGTTGGAAATGGCAAAGCTGCCGGTCCAGTTGAGGTCGCTGGCGATGCGCCACAAGGCCAGGACTCCGGCGCAGAACGCGGCGGGAGGCAAAAGCGCCGCCACGGCGAGCGCAATCCGCTTGTTCTTTCGGCCTTTTCTGCTGACTTTCGGCCCAATGCGAAAACGGATACGTACTACCATGGCAAACGGGATCCGCGCCCGCGCGGCCACGGGCTCGAAGATACCAATCTACCAGCTTTTGCGATAGATTATACGTTCGAAACCAAAGAGGCTCTCATGCGAAAATTCAAAACCGCTCTGTTCGGAACCGGCTTCGTCGGCCGGGTCCATCTGGAAGGCATCCGCCGCCTGGGCTATGTGCAGCTCTACGCCATCGGCGAGCCGCAAATCGAGAAGGCCAAGGCGCTGGCGGACGAATTCGGCGCCGAGAAAGTGGAGGCCGACTACCGCCGCGTGCTGGAAGACCCCGCGGTCGACGCGGTTCACGTATGCACGCCGAACGCGCTGCACTTCCCGATCGCGCGGGACGCCATGCAGGCCGGCAAGCACGTGATCTGCGAGAAGCCGCTGGCCACCAGCGTGGCCGAGGCCAAGGACCTGGTGAAGATCGCCGCCGGCGCCAAACGCCGCAACTGCACCTTCCACAACCTGCGGTTCTACCCCATGGTGCAGCACATGCGCCGCATGCGCGAAGCCGGCGACCTGGGCGATATCCTGGTAGTGCAGGGCACATACTCGCAGGACTGGCTGCTCTACGACACGGATTGGAACTGGCGGCTCGACAGCAAGTTCAACGGGCCGTCGCGGTGCCTGGCCGACATCGGCTCGCACTGGTGCGATATGGCGGAGCACGTGACCGGACAGCGCATCGCGTCGGTGTGCGCGGACCTCAACACGGTACACAAAACGCGCAAACAGCCGAAGGGGCCCATCGAGACCTTCGCCGGCAAGACGCTCAAGCCCGAGGACTACATCGAGACGCCGATCGACACCGAGGATTTCGGCGCGGTCGTGTTCCGCATGAACGGCGGGGCGCGCGGGGCGTTCACGGCCAGCCAGGTATCGGCCGGGTGCAAGAACCGCCTGAGCATCGAGATCTACGGCACCAAGAGCGGCGTCGCCTGGAGCCAGGAGCGGCCGGACGAGCTATGGATCGGGAATCGCAATAGCAATAATCAGATCATCATCAAGGATCCGTCGCTGCTCAAGCCGGAGGCCCGGACATACGCGGACCTGCCGGGCGGGCACAGCGAAGGCTACGACGACACGTTCAAGCAGGTGTTCCGGAGGTTCTACAAGTCGATCGAGGACCCGGACGCAACACCGGAGTATCCGCAATTCGCCGACGGGCTGCGGCAGCTCACCATTCTGGAGGCGGAGATGGCGAGCCACGCCAAGCGTTCGTGGATCGACGTCCCGCCGATGGCATAGCCGTGGGGCAGGTTTCCGACCTGCCCCGTCATTGGGTCTAACCCACCCAACATGCGTGAAAAAACCCGCCGCTAACTGCGGCTGGCTATCAATCTCCGCAAATTCTTCCACAAGTTGTGGAATTTTAAGACATTCGGATGTGGAAATCGGCGTGCATGTGTGTCGCCGAGTTCCAGGAGGTTGGCAACGCATGGATAATGAGACTCTTACGATAACTGACAATCGGACGAAACAAAGCTACACGGTCCCGATTTATCGCGGTACCATCCGCGCGATGGACCTGCGGCAGATCAAAACCGGCCCGGAGGATTTCGGGCTGATGACCTACGACCCGGCATTCATGAACACCGCTTCGTGCCAGAGCGCCATCACGTACCTGGACGGCGACAACGGCGTTCTGCGGTATCGCGGCTATCCCATCGAACAGTTGGCCGAAAAATGCAGCTTCCTGGAAGTTGCCTACCTCCTGCTGAATGGCGAACTGCCGACGGCCGATGAGCTGGCCCGCTGGGAATGCGAAGTGATGGCGCACTCCATGACCCACGAAAATGTGAAGAAGTTCATGGACGGCTTCCACTACGACGCGCACCCGATGGGGATTCTGATCAGCACGGTGGCGGCGCTCTCCACGTTCTACCCGGACGCCAGGAACATCGCCGACGCCAAGTGCCGGCGGAAGCAGATCATCCGTCTGATCGGCAAGATGCCGACCCTGGCGGCTTATGCCTACCGGCACCGCCTGGGATTGCCGTACATCGCACCCGATCCCGAACTGGGTTACACCAAGAACTACATGCACATGCTGTGGAAGCGGACGGAGCCCAAGTACGTCGCCAACCCGGTGCTGGCGCGCGCGCTGGAAGTCCTCTTCATTCTGCACGCGGACCACGAGCAGAACTGCTCGACCAGCGCCATGCGCGCGGTGGGCAGTTCCAATGCCGACCCCTATATGACCACCGCCGCGGCCATCGCCGCCCTGTCCGGGCCGCTGCACGGCGGCGCGAACGAGGAAGTGCTGCGCATGCTGGACCAGATCGGCAGCAAGGAAAACGTCCCCGGGTTCGTCAACCAGGTGAAGGAAGGCAAGTGCAAGCTGATGGGATTCGGACATCGTGTGTACAAGAACTACGATCCGCGCGCCCGCATCATCAAGCAGGTGGCCGAAGAGGTGTTCGAGGTCACCGGCCGCAATCCGAAGCTGGATATCGCCATCGAGTTGGAACGGATCGCCCTCTCCGACGACTACTTCATCAAGCGCAAGCTGTACCCGAACGTGGATTTCTACAGCGGCATCATCTATCAGGCCATGGGCTTCAAACCGGACCAGTTCACCGTGCTGTTCGGCATTCCGCGCACGGTCGGCTGGCTGGCACAGTGGCAGGAGATGCTGCTCGACGGCGACAAGAAGATCGCACGCCCGCGCCAGATCTACATCGGCGAGGACAAGCGCGACTTCGTGCCGATCACGCTGCGGGGGCAGCAGGCGCTGGCCAAGGTGTAGCATCGCGGGGGCCGGCCTTCGGCCGCTTTTGCCTCGCTCGGCGCGGTGGAAGCTCGTGCAGCTCGCCGTCTCCACCGCGCTGATCGGCCTGTTCGCCGGAGGGCTGGCGGTGGTTTACGAGCGCAAAGAGCTCAAGTGAGCCGGCTACGAACAAAATGGCGAAACTGACCTGGCATCCTGCTGCATGTGACGCGGCAGCCTGGGACCGATCCTGGAAACGGCCCAACGCATCGCGCGCCATGTCCAGGACGGCTTGTCCAGGTGCACCTCGATGGCCCGAACCGAGACGGCATACCGGGATAACGGGGGCGATACGCCCGCCCAAAACCAGAGCTCGCTGGTCCGCTGGCGAATCAGGTCTTCGATGAGAAATGCGCGCAGCACCAGGGACAGCGATTCGTTCGGGAAGTCCAGGTCGTCATTGAGCTGGAGATACATCACCGCGGAACCCGGGCGGTGGCATCCGGCCGCTATGCTCAGCCATCGGCCGTCTCGATCGCGCAACCCGGCAGCGAACGGCCGGTGCGCCGCTGACAGCATGTTGAGAACGCGCCGCAAGTCGCACGGAGAAGTGGGCCGGCTGGATTTGGTCCTGATCTGCCACGCGGCAGACTCCAGTTCGCTGGCCGTCAGCGGGCTCACGTACTGGTTGCGTGCCGCTTCAAAGCGCTCGCGATAACGCCGGAAATTGTGCCTGCTGGAACCCCCCAGCGCGCGCAGGAAGTTCTCGTACGAGTCAGGCAGGGTCAGGCGGGCGTGGTCCCTGATGCGCACGTAGTGGGTATCCACTTTCCTGGATCGAATCAGGCCATGGACTGCGCGCAATTCGGGACTGCCGGGCAGGACTCTCAAGCGGATTCCGCGCACTCCCCGTACGGCGAAGATCTTTTCCAGCGCGGCGCGGAAGACATCCTCCTGGCGCTCACCGACCGACATGGCGGTGAGGGTAGCATCTCCGAAGATCAATCCGGATGGGACCCCGCCGATCATGCGCTCCTTGGCGTAGACCACGCTGACGATTTCGCCCTGGCGCTCGACGCTGACCACGCGCGGCTTCCACTGCTCCGAAATCGAAGCCAGATAAAATGCCGGCCGCAGCATGGGATCGGGCGCGCCGCCTCCGAGCCGGCAAACTGCCTGATCTAAAGCCAGAACCTCCTCAGGAGAGGACCACACTACAGCCGCACAAACGTCTGCGGACGACGCGCACACTGACTTGGTTGCTAACATCCCGGTTGACCCTGGTTCACGCCGTCGGGTAACGCACACGCCCGACGTGGTCGTAGTGTAATCGAAGCCGGCTTCTCGTGAACGCTATCTTTCCGCCACAATGTCACTGAGCCGTAATGAACTATCGGGTTGACACGTACGCAATCGGACTAGTACGTTCAGAACATCAGTTTGAGAACGCGGGCGGAGTGGGCCCTGGCGTTCCGATCCGGTGCCAGTGGCAATTGCCCCGCCCGCCACATTTACGTCATATGTGCTGCCTGGCACAAGTCCGGAAACCGGCGTGCGACGCTATCGGCTCTCTACAACATGCCGAGAGGCGTATCGTGATCGGGCGCCGGGAAGGCGCGATCGATGGCGAAGATATCATCCGCCTTCAGTTCCCAGCCGGTTCCACCGGCGTTCTCCCGGACCCGGTCGGGATGGGTGGTCTTTGGAATCGTAAAGACATTGGGATAGCGGGTCAGGAAATTGAGCGCGACCTGGCGGGGCGTGCAGTAGTGGCGGGCGGCTATCTCGACCAGCACGCGGCCGCCCGAAGTGCGCGGCGCGGGAAAGCGATGCTGTGCAAACGGAGAGTACGCCACGACGGCGATTTCTCGCGAGGCGCAGTAGGGAATCAAACGCCTTTCGATGCCGCGTTCGCCGAGATGATACAGCACTTGGTTGCACGCCAGCCGGTTGTTCCTCAGCGCCGCTTCGGCCGCCTGCAGCTCGTGCACGTCGAAATTGCTCACCCCGATGAACCGGATCAGGCCATCGGAGACCAGTTTTTCCATGGCGCGCATGGTCTCGCCGATGGGATGGTTCCCGGCCCAATGCAGCATGTAGAGATCGAGCCGGGCCACCCCGAGCCGCTGCAGGCTATGCTCGCACGCCGCGAGTGTGCCCGCGTACGACGCATTCTGCGGCAGCACCTTGCTCGCTAGAAAGACCTTTTCCCGGCGGCCCGCGATGGCCTGCGCCACGAGGTCTTCCGCGCGGCCGTTGCCGTACATCTCGGCCGTATCGATGTGGGTCATTCCCAAATCGAGCCCCAGCCGTAGCGTTTCGATGGCGCGGCGCTCCTGTTCCCGCGAGCCCTCGATTTGCCAGGTGCCCTGCCCGATGACCGGAACCTCGACGCCGGTCCAGCCGAATTTGCGTGTTTGCATCGGCCTACCCTTTTATCACGCCCATCGGCCGAAGGCGAGCGACTTCCCGGGGGAGCCCCGCATGGCGCACCATCTCGATCACCTCGTCGACGTTCCTATAGGCCTCGGGCGGTTCTTCGAGGATGCCGTCGCGCGGACGCCTGCTCAGCCGCACCACCGGCATCGCCGGCCAACAGGCTTGCCCCGCCCGCCATGCGCCGGTGCTTGCCAAGCCTCACGACATGTGCGAGATTCGGAACAAATCCAATGACCAGACTGGATCGTTTCTTGGCTTACGGCGAGTCTCACAGGATGCCGCTGGTAGCGGCGTCCGCGATGCTGGTGGCGATGATCGCGTGGTGGGACTGGGTGACCCCGGATGTTTCCGTCGGCTTTCTCTACCTGATCCCTGTGTTGCTCGCCGCGGCGGCGCTGAACGGATTTCAGATCCTGCTATTGGCGGCGATTTGCGGTTTTCTGCGCGAGGCATTCGACCCGCTGCAATGGGTGCCTGGTGTGGCTGGCGGAGTCGATCTGACGAAGTGGGCGCCGGGCGCCATGGGACGCATGTTTGTGGCTACGGTTGGATTCGCGATGACCGGTTTCTTTGTGTCGGAGCTGAACCAGCGCCGCCGGCTCCTGACCGAGCACCTGGCGGAGCGGGAAGAGCAGATGCGCCTCCGCCGCCACGCCGAGATGCAGGTGCGTGTGCTGATCGAGACGACTCCGCTGGCCATCCTGATGCTGGACAGTGCGGGCCGGGTGGAACTGGCCAACGAGTCGGCCCGCCAGTTGCTTGGTTTCGAGGATGGAGAATTGACCGGGCAGCAGGTGGATTCGCATCTGCCGATTCTGTACCGCATCCTGCGGACGCATCGGCCGGGTTCGAACCTGCGTACGAACGTGGAGTGCAAAGGCGTGCGCCGGAGCGGCGAGGTGTTCCTGGCGCACGTGTGGCTATCGACATACTCGTTCGCGGGAGGGGAGGGGCTGGCGGCCGTGGTCTGGGACTCGAGCGAGAACCTGCGCGACCGCGAGGGGGCCGGCTTCGATTCGATGATGGCCACGTCGCGCGTGCTGATCGGCGCGATCTCGCACGAGATCCGCAACCTGGCTTCGGCGGCCGCCGCCGCGCATGCCGCGCTGGCGCCGGTTGCCGAGAGCGAACAATACCGCGTGCTGGGAACGCTGATCCAGGGGCTGGAAAAGATCGCCACGTCCGGATTGCACGCGGCATCGGGGCGCGAGGCCAGCGCGGTGGATCTGGGTACGGTACTCGACGAGGCGCGCATCGTGATCGAGCCCAGCCTGCGCGAGGCGGACATCTCGGTGACCTGGAGCATTGGTGAGAACCTTCCGCTGGTGCAGGCGGATCATCACAGCCTGCTGCAGGTGTTCGTCAACCTGGCGCGTAACAGCACCCAGGCACTACAGGGAGCCGCGGTCCGGGAACTGCGCATCAGCACCGCCGTCGAGAGCGACCTGGTGCTGGTCCGGTTCTACGATTCGGGTCCCGGCGTGGCGCGCCCGGACGAATTGTTCCAGCCCTTCCAATCCGGTTCTCACTCGTTCGGGTTGGGGCTGTACATCTCGCGCGCGATTCTCCGGTCGCATGGAGGTGGCTTGCGTTACGAACCGCAACCGGTTGGAAGCTGCTTTACAGTGGAACTGTGGCCGGTGGAAAATGCAGTAGAGGGGTGAATTGAAGCCGGTGCAGGAATCCTCGATCGTCCGAGTCCAGGCCCTGTTGGTAGATGATCACGCGTTGTTCCGCCAGGCGGTGGCCGGCGTGTTGGGAGCCGACCCCTCGATGGCGATGGACCAGTGCGGCAGCATTCGGGAAGCACTGCAAATGCTGTCCGAAAGGAAGTACGATATCGTGCTGCTCGATCACGATCTGGGCTCGGAACGGGCTTCGCAATTCCTGCCGGCAGCGCGGCAAATCGGGTTCGAAGGCCGGGTGCTGGTGGTAACCGCGTGGGTCAGCGAGATGGAGGCGCGGCGGCTGCTCCGGCAGGGCGTGAGCGGTATTTTTCTGAAGCACGGAGAACTGAGCGAGCTTGCCTTGAGCATTCGCACGGTAGTGGCAGGGGGCACCTGGCTCGACCGGTCGCTTTCGAGTGTCGAAGAGGAAGCTTCGTCCGGGCCTCAACCGGCGCCGACCTTTAACGAGCGGCAGCGCAGAGTGCTGCGGTACGTGCTGGAGGGCCTTTCCAACAAAGAGATCGCCTGGCGGCTTCAAATCTCCGAGAGCTACGTGAAGGCGATCTTGCAGAGCCTGTTCCAGAAGACTGGCGTGCGGACGCGCGGGCAGCTTGTCCGGGTGGCGGTAGAACAATACGCCGATCAACTCTGACTAAGAGGACTGGATTTCTCCGCACAGCATTGTACGAAAGATACCCTTCACCGAAGCTGCGCGAGGCGTTACTGTAAACCCATGCTCTAGCCGGATCTCAGACCCGGCAACCGAGGCAAATAGGGGTGAGTGTCGCTGTCGACGACGCTACTTTTGTGCACGGGGATCGAGACAAGGGTGACACGGTTAGTCACTAAGCCGTTGTGTGTCTGGGAAACGCCCGTTTCCGCTTCTATCCACCATCCGCATGGGACGGTGGTGTCGGATTAGAGGCGCGGCAGCGCGCCGGGCGGCTGCCGTCTCACTAAAATAAAGACGTGGCCACCGCGAACTCCGTCGTTCCCGACATCCTTCAAAATCTGAGCATTCGAGACGTGAATCCGGGCGCGTGTCACGGCGAGTGGATGGCCGCGGCGAAAGGCAGCTCGCTGGCATCGGTGTGTCCGGCAACCGGAGAGACGCTCGCGTCGGTGCGCATGGCAGGTCCCGAGGAATACGAGGCGGTGATGACCCGCGCCGCGGCCACGTTCGAAAAGTGGCGCATGCTGCCGGCGCCGAAGCGCGGCGAGATCGTGCGCGAAATCGGAAACGAGCTTCGCGCGCACAAGCGCGACCTGGGCGCGCTGGTCTCGCTCGAGATGGGCAAGATCCTGCCCGAGGGCTTGGGCGAAGTGCAGGAGATGATCGACATCGCCGATTTCGCCGTGGGGCTGTCGCGGCAGCTCTACGGCCTCACCATGCACAGCGAGCGTTCGGGCCACCGTATGTACGAGCAATGGCATCCGCTGGGGATCGTGGGAGTGATCAGCGCGTTCAACTTTCCGGTGGCGGTGTGGTCTTGGAACGCGATGATCGCCGCGGTGTGCGGTGATTGCGCGGTGTGGCGGCCGTCGTCGGAGACGCCGTTGACCGCGATCGCGGTGCAGCACATCGCCAACCGCGTGTTCGAGCGGCACGGCTGGAAGGGCGTGTTCAACCTGGTCATCGGGCCGAGCCGGATCGTGGGCGAGTCGCTGATCGCGGACCAGCGTGTCCCGCTGGTGAGCTTCACGGGGTCGACGGAGGTGGGGCGGCACGTGTCGGAGGTGGTGGCGCGGCGGCTGGGGCGGACCATTCTGGAGCTGGGCGGGAACAACGGCATCATCGTGATGGACGACGCGGACGCCGGGATGGTGCTGCGCGCCGTCCTGTTCGGCGCGGTGGGAACCGCGGGACAGAGGTGCACCACGACGCGGCGGCTGTTCTTGCAGCGCGGAATCGCCCCGCGGATGACGGAAGCGCTGCTCGCCGCGTACCGGCAGGTGCGCATCGGGCACCCGCTGGAAGACAGCACGATCATGGGGCCGCTGGTCAACCGGCGCGCGGTGGACGACATGATGGTCGGCCTGCGCCGCGTGCGCGAACAAGGCGGGGAGTTGATCTTCGGCGGCGAGGCATTGGAGGGTTGTTACGTGCGGCCGGCGCTGGTGCGGGCTCGCGCCGACATGCCCATCGTGCGCGAAGAGATCTTTGCGCCGATCCTGTACCTGATCGAGTTCGGCGAGCTGGACGAGGCGATCCGCTGGCACAACGACGTGCCACAGGGGCTGTCGTCGGCGATGTTCACGACCAGCCTGGTTTCGGCGGAGACGTTTCTGAGCGCGCGCGGAAGCGACTGTGGGATCGCCAACGTGAACATCGGGACCAGCGGCGCGGAGATCGGCGGTGCGTTCGGCGGAGAGAAGGACACGGGCGGCGGGCGGGAATCGGGTAGTGACGCGTGGAAGGCTTATATGCGGCGGCAGACAAATACCATCAACTGGTCGAAAGAATTGCCACTGGCGCAGGGAATCGAGTTTGAAGTGTAGCCGCCTCGCCTACTTCACCGCGATCGTCACATTCAACTGGCTGGATTGGCCGCCGACATTGAGCGACAGCGGGACCGAATTGCCGAAATCGATCGTGGTTGGTACTTCTACGTTCACCTGCAGCGCGCCGGAGATCAGGCCGGGAGCGGCGCCGGCATAGGTCACCCTGGCATCCACGCCGCGAATCTGCACCGAGACCGGCAGTTGCGGAACCGGCAGCGGGAGCATGAGAGGCTGTATTGCGCCATCGGTTTCTTGCGGGATCATCAAGCCGGCGCCGGCAGCATAAAAGGTGATGATGGAGCCCCGAGGCGCGGGATGGGACACGCTGTTCAAGGTGCCGTCCTGGTTGAGGACAGCCGCTTGGCCTTGGCCGCTTCCGGTGGCGGTGAAGATGCCGGGAACCGCTGGCGCAACGGGCAGAGCGATCGGGCCATAGGTGATGCCGGCGCGCTGTACGGCAGCCTGGGTCCGGGAGTTTTTGATTCCGTACGGTACAACGGCGTTGATCTGCGTGGGGCCGGAATAGAAGATCGGCGCCGCAATGCCGTCGAAGGAGACTTGTGCGCCATCCAGAACGGTTCCGAAGATGCTCACGATCTCTCCTGGCGCGACTTCTCCCGAGGGAAACGCTGCGAAGTTGCCGGGCTGGAAACTGGCGGCGTTGAGCAGGCAGGCGAGGTAGAGGCGCGTCGATGCGCCGAGGTCTAGCTTCGAGGCGAAGCCGCTGGAATATCCGGTGAACGTCGTCTGCGCGACGCCGGGGGTGGTGAAGAAAACCTGCGAGGTGGCAACGCCGGTGAGATAGACAGCCCCGGTGGAGTCCAACCACATGCCGTAGACGAAGTCGAGTCCGCCGCCGCCGATGCTGCTGGAGGCGAGCAGGCGTGCGCCGGCGGAATCGAGTTCGACGATCCACGGGCCGAAGCTGCGGCAGCCCTTCACGGCGTCCGGGGTAAGCGGGAAATCGACGGAATGGGAGTTTCCCGCGATGAAGATGTTTCCGCGGCCGTCTACCGCGATCGCCTCGCCCTCATCCAGATCGCTGCCGCCTAGAAACGTCGACCAGAGAAGAGCGCCGCCGGCAGAGAACCTGGTCACAAACGCCGCGGTCGCGGCGTCGGTGTTCTTAGTCTGAAACACACCGGAGGTAACCGGAAAATCGGTGGAATCGGTCAGGCCGGTCACATGCGCGTTGCCGTTGGAGTCGAGTGCGATGGCGCGGGCGAGGGCACCCTTCGTCCCGCCCAGGTACGTGGAGTAGACCAGGTGTGCTCCGGCCGAGTCCAGCCTGGAAACGAAGGCGGCAGCGATTCCCTTGAGGGTGTTCTGCGCGGCGCCGGGTGTAACCGGGAAATTCGTCGACAAGGTCTGGCCGGCGACGTAAGCCTGTCCGGCCGCATCGACCGCGATCGCGTAGCCATCGTCCTCAGCAGAGCCGCCGAGAAATGTGGCGTAAACGAGCTTGCCGGCATCGCCGCTCAGTTTCAGAATGAATGCGTCGTTGCCGTCGCCGGGCGCGGTTTGAAACGCGCCGGGGGTGGCCTGAAACCCGGATCCGGCGGTGCCCGTGATGTAAGGACTGCCACTGGAATCCGCCGCGAGGGCTCGGGGCGTGGCGGCAACCGCGGCGATCCAAATCGTCTTGCCCGTCGCGCCGCTGAGCTTGGCGGCGAAGCCGGCGGACCCATTGACACCGGCAATTAGGATGTCGCCGGCCTGGTCCACAGCAAGAGCGGCGACCGATGTTCCGATCGGGACACTAAACAAAACCGCGGCGCCATCGGCGGAAATCTTGGTTACGAAACCAGATGTCGCCGAGGCGCCGCCGATAAAGGCATTGCCTGAGGAGTCTGACGCGATCGCGTTGCCCGCATCGGAGCCGGAGTTCCCGACGTAGGCCGACCAGTTGAGCGCCGCGCCGGAGAGGCGCGCGGCGGAAAAAAGAACAAGAACAACATAGGCGGGCCCGGAGGCCCGCGTTACTCGGGCGATTCTTCCTCTCCTTCGCGGCCTTCGCGCTGGGCCTTCAAGCGCTCTTCCTTGCGCTTGGCTCGCTCGGCGGCGCGCTTGACCAGCTCGCTGCCGACCAGCTCGATCATGGCCTGCTCGGCGCCGTCGCCCTTGCGGGGTCCGAGGCGCACGATGCGGGTGTACCCTCCGTTGCGTTGTCCGAAGCGCGTGCCCAGGGTATCGAAGAGCTTCTTGACGCTGCCCGGGGTGTTAAGGACAGCGGCGGCCTGGCGCCGGGAGTGGAGTGTATCCCGCTTGGCCAGGGTGATCAGGTGTTCGACCAGGGGCTTGACAGCCTTGGCCTTGGGAACCGTGGTGACCACGCGCTCGGCGTCGATCACGCTGGTAGCGAGATTGCGCAGCAGCGCCTGGCGGGCGCCCACGTCCCGCTTGAGTTTATAACCGGCGAACTTGTGTCTCATGCGCTACTCTCCCATTTGATCCTGGGTGTCGTCCGGACCGTAGTCCGGCAGCGGACCCGACGTCGCCGGCGGAGCCACCAGCCGGCCGTGCGCATCGATGCGCATACCGAGCGACAGGCCCATGTTGGCCAGGATTTCCTTGATTTCGTTGAGCGACTTGCGCCCGAAGTTCTTGGTGCGCAGCATCTCGGCCTCGGTCTTCTGCACCAGCTCGCCGATGGTTTGAATGTTGGCGTTCTTGAGGCAGTTGTAGGAGCGCACGCTGAGCTCGAGTTCTTCCACCGAGCGGTTGAGGACCTCGTTCATCTTGTCCATGCCGCGCTCGGAGACCTCTTCGGCAGCTTCGGGCACTTCCTCGAAGTTGATGAAGATGGACATGTGGTCCTTCAGCAGCTTCGCGGCGTAGCCGATGGCGTCCTGCGGGGAGACGGCGCCGTTGGTCCAGACTTCGAGGGTGAGCTTGTCGTAGTCGGTCATCTGGCCGAGACGCGCGGCTTCCACCTGGAAGTTCACCTTGCGCACGGGGGAGTGGACGGAATCGATCGGGATGTAGCCGAGGGCGAGGTCGTCGTCGAAGTTCTTGTCGGCGCTGACGTAGCCGCGGCCGGATTTCAGCCGCATCTCGATGCTGAGGCGGCCGCCTTCGCTGACCGTGGCCACGTGGACATCGCGGTCGAGCACTTCGACGTCGGCGTCGGTTTCGATCTGGCCGCTGCGGACGTCGCCGGGATGGTCGATGTTGAGGCGAACCGTTTTGATGCCCTCGCCCATGATCTTGAAGGGGATCTGCTTGAGGTTGAGGATGATGTCGGTGGCGTCCTCGACGACGCCGGGGATGGGGCTGAACTCGTGTTCGACGCCCTCGATGCGGACGGCGGTGATGGCCGCGCCTTCAATCGAGCTGAGCAGCACGCGGCGCAGGCTGTTGCCGATGGTGGTGCCGAATCCGCGCTGGAACGGCTGCGCGGTGAACATGCCGTAGCGCTCGGTGAGAGTTTCGGTATTGGCGACCAGACGCTTGGGTTTTTGAAAGCCTTTGAACATGAAAACTCCTTTGGGAATTCAGAAGTCAGAAGTCAGAATTCGGAATGTGAGGCCAAGCTCGTCATTCTGACTCCTGACTTCTGACTCCTGAATTCTTGTCTTCTTACTTCGAGTACAATTCGACGATCAACTGCTCGTTCAACTGGATCTGCACGAGGTCTTCCCGTTTGGGCAGGCTCTGAATCTTGCCGGTGAGGCCTTCGCGATCCACGTCGATCCAGTTGGGCGCCGGCGCGTGGGCGGTGGCATCGCGCGCGGCGAGAATCGTCGGGTTCTTCTTGCTGGTTTCCCGGACCGCAACCATGTCGCCGATCTTGACGAGAGCGGAGGGGATGTTGCACTTGCGGCCGTTGATTTCGATGTGCCCGTGGCGCACGATCTGCCGGGCCTGGTTGCGGCTGGTGCCGAAACCCATGCGGTAGATGACGCTGTCCAGGCGGCGCTCGAGGTTGTTCATCAGGTTCTCGCCGGTGATACCCTTCTGCAGCGCGGCCTTCTCGAAGCCGGAGCGGAACTGGCGTTCCAGCACGCCGTAGACGCGGCGAACCTTTTGCTTTTCGCGAAGCTGCAGGCCGTAGCCCACGATCTTCGCTTTACGATCCTTGCCATGCTGCCCTGGGACGAAGTTGCGCTTTTCGATGGCGCACTTCTCGCTGTGGCAGCGCTCGCCTTTGAGATAAAGTTTCATGCCCTCGCGCCGGCACTGCCGGCAAACCGGGCCGATGTATCTTGCCAAGTTTCTTTCTCCTTACGTTTTTCACGTGCGGTTTACAGCCATGGCAGGCCTTCTTCCCGCTTACACAAGGCTTCAGGCATCAGCAATCAGGCATCAGCTCAAAACCAGTGTGGCTGACGCCCGACGCCTGACGCCTGATGCCTAAACCCTGCGTTTCTTCGGCGGACGGCATCCGTTGTGCGGGATGGGCGTCACATCGCGAATGGCGCGGACATCGATGCCGGCGGTGGACAAGGCGCGCACGGCGCTTTCCCTGCCGGAGCCGGGGCCGGCCACGCGTACTTCCACGGTGCGCAGACCGCTCTCCGTGGCCTTGTTTGCCGCCGTCAGCGCCGCCTGCTGGGCGGCGAACGGCGTGCCCTTGCGCGATCCGCGGAAACCAAGCGAACCGGCGCTGGACCAGGCGATGGTGTTGCCTTCCTGGTCGCTGATGGTCACGATGGTGTTGTTGAATGTCGCCTGAATGTGCACGACGCCGGTATGGACGACGCGCTTTTCCTTCTTTTTGAAGCTTTTCTTCTTGCCAGTCTTTGCAGGTGCTTTCGCCATTTCTTAGCTCTCAGCTTTCAGCAATCAGCCTTCAGCTCCCAGCGCAGCACAGTTCGGCTGACGGCTGTAAGCTGATGGCTGAAAGCTATGTCTTCGCGCTTGCCTTCTTCTTGTTCGCCACCGTGCCGCGGCGCGGACCCTTGCGCGTGCGGGCGTTGGTGTGCGTGCGCTGGCCGCGCACCGGCAGGCTGCGCCGGTGCCGCAGGCCGCGGTAGGAGCCCATCTCGATGTGACGCTTGATGTTCATCGAGACTTCCTTGCGCAGATCGCCTTCCACCGCGCCTTCCTCTTCGAGGATGGTACGGATGCGATTGACTTCATCCTCGGTCAGATCGCGGACCTTCTTGTCGACATCGATGCCGCAGCGGTGGAGCAGCGACTTGGAGCGGGTCCGGCCGATGCCGTAAATGTAGGTTAGGCCGACCTCCGCTCTCTTCGCGGCCGGCAAATCCACACCAGCTAAACGTGCCATACGATTATCCCTGCCTCTGTTTGTGTTTCGGGTTGGTGCAGATGACCCGCACCACGCCCTCGCGGTGGATCACCTTGCACTTATCGCAGATCTTCTTGACTGAAGCTCTAACCTTCATAGAAACCGGGGTCGGGGGTCAGAGGTCGGGGGTCAGGGAAACCCATCACCGCCGTTCACTGTACCCGGGGTGCTACGCCCCGCTCACCTTTCTCAAAATTCTTCCTCTCGTCGGGTCGTGCGGACTCAATTCCACTTCGACCTTGTCGCCCGGAACCAGCCGGACGAAATTCCGTTTCGCCATGCCCACCACGTGGGCCAAAACTCTGTGCTGGCTCTCCAGCACCACTTCAAAGATCAGGTTGGGCCGCTCCTCAACCACCGTGGCCGCTGCCACCCGACCCCCAACCCCCGACCCCTGACCCCAGCGCCCTAGGGGCGCGTCAGTACCCACGGGCCGTTCTCCGTCACCGCGATGCAGTGCTCGAAGTGGGCCGAATTGGAGCCGTCCTTCGTGACCGCAGTCCACTTGTCCTTCAACACCACGGCGTCCGGCTTGCCGGCGTTCACCATGGGCTCGACCGCCAGCACCATCCCTGGCTTCAGCTTCGGGTTCTCGTTCTTCCGGTCCACGTAATTCGGAACCTGGGGCTCTTCGTGGAGCTGCGTCCCGATGCCATGGCCCACATACTCGCGCACGATCGAAAACCCGTTGCCCTTAACGTAGTTCTCTACGGTCCCGCATACGTCAAAAAGCCGGCCGCCATTCCGTACCTTGTCGATGGCGAGTTCCAGGCTCTCCTGCGTCACCAGGAGCAGCTTCTTCGTCTGCTCGCTCACTTCACCGACCGGCACGGTAATGGCTGAGTCGCCGAAATATCCATCCAGCTTCACCCCGGTGTCGATCGAAACGATGTCGCCCTTCTTCAGGACCCGCTTCGCATTCGGCATTCCGTGAACGATCTCGTCGTTCACCGAGGTGCACAATACAAACCTGTAAGCTTCACCGGCCGCGGGCACGTAATAGCCCTTGAAGGCCGGCCTTGCGCCTGCGTCGGCGATCAGCTTTTCAGCGGCGATTTCCAGGTCCATCGTCGTGGCCCCTTCCACCGTCATCTCTTTGAGCTTCTGCAACAGCTCGTAAACCAGAAGCCCGCTGCGCCGCATCTTTTCCAGTTCCGCGGCGGTTTTGCGAACAATCAAGCTGACTCCACCAAACTACGAATCCTGGCGCTCACGGTCTCGGGCGGCTCGTCGTCGGCCTCTATTCGCACCACGCGATGGCCCGACCGTTCGAAAAACTCCAGCACCGGCCGGGTCTGCCGTTCATATGCTTCCAAACGCTCGCGAATCACGTCTTCGCGATCGTCGTCCCGGATGACCAGGGTTTCCCCATCCAGGTCGCACAGTCCCGCCACCTTGGGAGGATGGGAAGCCACGTTGTACAAGGTGCCGCAACGGGGACACTGCCGCCGTCCGGTCAAACGCGCAATAATAATATTGTAATCCACCGCGAGGTGGATCACCAATTCCCGGATCTGGCGCCCGACCAGCCAGGAGCCGAAAAACTCGGCCTGGGCCAGCGTTCGCGGGTATCCGTCCAAAATAAAGCCCTTGGCGGCATCGGGCCGGCTCAGCCGTTCGGCCACCATTTCGTTGATCACCTCGTCGCAGACCAGCGCGCCGCTGTGCATGGCCGCCACCGCCTTGCTGGCCAGACCGTCGAGCCGGATACGGTCCCGCAGCATGTCCCCCGTGGAAACGTGGGGGATCTCCAGGCACTGCATCAGCAGCTTCGCCTGGGTGCCTTTCCCGGAGCCTGGCGAACCAAACAAGACGATGGCCATCACGGGCTAAAAAGAACTGCGCCGTCCGCGGATCCGGCCCGAACGCGGAGTGAACCCTTCGTAGTGCCGCATAATGAGCTGCGCTTCCACTTGGTTGATGGTGTCCATGGCGACGCCGACGACAATCAACAGGGATGTGCCGCCGAAATAGAAATTGACCCCCAGGCCGTCCAGGAGAAAGCGGGGGGATACGCGGTCGAACCAGTCGCCGAGCAGCGGCAGGTGGTTCAACTTGATGCCTGAGATCATGATGTCCGGGATCAGGCAGAGAATCGACAGGTACAATCCGCCCACCACCGTGATCTTGGTGAGAATGTTGTTCATGTAGTCGGCCGTGTTGCGGCCGGGGCGGATGCCGGGAATGAATCCGCCGTACTTGCGCATGTTGTCGGCGGCCTCATTGGGATTGAAAATGATCGAGACGTAGAAGAAACAGAAGAAAATGATGCCCGCGACGAAGAGCATGTAGTAGAGCACTTCACCGTGCTGGATGCTCTTGAGCGTGGCCGAAAGCCAGGCGATATTCTTCACCGGTCCCATCTGGGCCAGCGTCTGCGGGAAGGCCAGGATGGAGGAGGCGAAGATCACCGGGATCACGCCGCCGGCATTGACCTTGAGCGGCATGTGGGTGGACTGGCCGCCCATGACGCGCCGGCCGACCACGCGCTTGGCGTACTGCACCGGGATGCGCCGCTCGCCCCGCTCCACCAGAACGATGAAGGCGACGACCGCGATCATCAGGCCGACGAGCATGATCAGCGTGATGGCGCCCCAATCGTGGATAGTGAACACGTGCTGGTAGATATTGGCGATGGCGTTGGGCAGGCCGACCACGATGCCGGTGAAGATGATCAGGGACATGCCGTTGCCGATGCCGCGCTCGCTGATCTGTTCACCTAGCCACATGATGAAGGCAGTGCCGGTGGTCAGCGAGATGATGGTCAGAAACACGAAGCTGAAACCGGGATTGATCACCACGCCCTGCTGCATGGCCATCAGGCTCTGCGCGATGCCGAAGCTTTGCAGAACGCTGAGAATGATGGTCAGGTAGCGGGTCCACTGAGTGATCTTGCGGCGCCCCAGCTCGCCTTCCTTCTGGAGTTTTTCCAGGGTCGGCACGACCACGGTCATCAACTGGAGGATAATCGAAGCCGTAATGTACGGCATGATGCCGAGGGCGAAGATGGTGAGCCGCCGGATGTTGCCGCCTGCGAACAGGTCGAAGAAGCCGAAGATGGAGCCCGCGTTGGAGCTGAAAAACTCCTCCCAGCGCTGAATGTTGATGCCCGGCGTCGGGATGTGACCGCCGAGGCGATACACGGCCAGCAAGCCCAGCGTGAACAGGACCCGCTTGCGCAGGTCCGGTACGCGAAATATGTTCGCGAACGCTTCGAATAACTTGTTCATGACACCCTTCGCTCTGCCGGCGCTACTTCGCTGCGCCGACTAATTGCGCCGATCCACCCGCTTTGCGGATCTTGGTTTCCGCCGATTTGGAAAACTGGTGGGCTTCCACCGTGATCTTGCGTGTCAACTGACCCGTGCCCAATATCTTGAGACCATCGTACAGCTTTCTGATGACGCCTGCCGCCAGCAGGCTGTCCGGCGTGAACGCGTCGCCGTCCAGCTTTTCCAGCCGGCCGAGGTTGACGATGGCGTACTGCTTCTTGAATATGTTGGTAAATCCACGCTTGGGCAGGCGCCGGTGCAGCGGCATCTGGCCGCCCTCGAAGCCGCGCTTCTGGCTGAAGCCGGTGCCCGCGTGCTGGCCCTTGGAGCCGCGCGTGGCGGTCTTGCCGTGTCCGGATCCCATGCCGCGGCCGATGCGCTTGCGGGCCTTCTTCTGACCCGCCGGAGGTTTGAGCTGACTCAAATTCATTTCAAAATCCTTAATTAGCTTTCAGCTATCAGCCTTCCGCTTTCAGCACCGCAGGTTTGGCTGACGGCTGAGAGCTGATGGCTGAAGGCTCAGTCCACTACCTTCAGCAGGTGCGGCACCTTCTTCACCATGCCACGGAATTCGGGGGTGTCGGGCCGCTCCACTACCTGGTTGAGCTTGCGCAGTCCCAAGCCCTTTACCACCAGCTTGTGCTTTTCGGGAGTGCAGATCGGGCTGCGGTACAGTTTAATTCGGATCTTGCCTTCCATCAGAGTTTCTCCACTGCCAGGCCGCGCATCTCGGCGACGGCGGACTTGTCGCGCAACGATTCCAGCGCCACGATGGTCGCCTTCACCACGTTGTGCGGATTGCGCCGGCCGATCGACTTGGTCAGCACGTTGGGCACGCCGCA
>Ga0335079_10002443_pt1 | contig 21433 bp, 19 predicted proteins | sample Lox_Sample_33_FD_206719 | JGI IMG/M metagenome (GOLD analysis project Ga0335079, IMG submission 206719) | Soil microbial communities from Loxahatchee National Wildlife Refuge, Florida, United States - Lox_Sample_3.3 | ecosystem: Environmental > Terrestrial > Soil > Wetlands | place: USA... | reverse complement strand
CAGCCGATGAGAGCGCGTCCATGTGGAAGAAGTCGATCCCATCCGCGATGCCGTTCTCGATGAGCATGCGTTGAGCGTAACGACCTACCAGTTTGGCGGGTGCGCGCTCGAGTTGGTTCGTGAGGACGAGCGTCGGCTCCTCGTGCCCGAGATCGGCGACGGTGAGTTGTCGGAGAGGGCCCTCGTAGCCCTCAAGGCTGATCTTCTGGTCAAGGATTCGTGGGGTACGGTAGGCACGTGCGATGCCCTCCAACTCGATTCTCGTCCACGCGGAAGAGGGGACCGCCGCGATCTGGGCGATGAGCTTCTTCGTGCGTCTTCGCAGGGTGATGAACTCAATGTGAAGCCTATTCAGCTGGTTGAGATTCCCGTAGGTCGTGAGCTTGGAGTCGAAGACCAGCTCTTCCGGTAGGTGTCCCGTCCTCTCCTTCCAATATTCGACGAACCGCAAGATCTCGTCGTTCTGTTGCGCCTTCGCCACGTCGGCGTTCGCATAGCAGAAGACTCGCTTGTCAGCTTCCTGCGCAAGGAAGGCCAAGACTCCCTTCTGCTTCCGGCTGCGCTTCGAGATGTAGTGTTTCTGGACCAGCGCGTCCTCACCGTGAAATGGAATCGTATGGAAGTCGAGGTCGAAGGAAACCCCATGCTTGAGCCCGAGCCCCTTCATCCCGTCGAACCACAACTTCATGAACTCGGGATAGGTTCGGGGGGTGATACGACAACTGTACTCGGTGAGCAGGCTGCGCTTTGGAATGGCGTTGAGCCCTGCGAACAGGGCGAGCCCTTCATCGAACACCGAACTCATCACATGGCTGTGGCGCGCGTTACCGAACAGCTTCAGCCCGAGCAGAGAACGGATGGCGTGGGCGGCCGGGATCATGCGCGTACCGGGGAAGCCGGCCTGATCCAGCATCCGCTCCAGTGGGAGCCGCGCCAGGTAGGGCACAAACAAGAAGAGACCGCCGAACTGGGTCCGGAACTGCCGCGGCGAGAGGTCGAGTTGTCTCGCATCGGCCACGGCAGCCGCCTCGGGTCGTGAGCCGGACGGGCGCTCGTCATCCCGCCGCCTCGGTAGCTTGGCGAAACCCTCGTCCTTCAAGATCAGCGCTACTGCAGCGGGGCTGAGGCGACGGTCATCTTCCTGCAGCGCCTGGCTGATGTCGTAGATGGAGAAGTTCTGTTTGCGTAGTTCGACCACCTTCTCGCGCCTCACGTCCTTCACCTCTGACGGACGCGGTCCCCGGGCGGGAGTCACGAAGAACTGCCGCCCGGGATCTTGGCGCAGTTTGTGGCACAGGACCCGGAAGGACCCCGGGGAGTAGCCAAATCGAGCGGCGGCCAGAGCCGAGTCCAGACCCTCCACGAAATACGCCCGGAGCGCTTCGTACTGGCGATGGGTCGAGTTGGAGGGCTGGAGGAAGACCCGCCGAAGGTCCGTTACCCATTCTGTTGGACTCTTAGACGTAGTGCCACTATATCACATTACGTGTCATAGGCAAGAGCCGCAAGCCGCGTGTCGACAGAAACGGCCCAAATAATCATCTATACGTTGCCCTTGAAGCTTCGAAATGAAGGGGTCAGGTGAGGTTCGTCAGTTATGACACAGTGGCTTACATGTTACTGTCCATAATTTGGATAACAAAGTCGACCGGACGCAGCACAAACGCCAGCCCTGGAAGGCCGACGCGCGTTAAGTCCGCGAAATCGATGGGATTCCAGGCTAGTTCGAGACGCTAGCAAGTGGAGTGGGGAAGCGTCTTGATGCGTGGTTTCACGGCCGGTCGGCTTGCCACCGCGGAGAGACGGTGTGAGACCCGATTAACAGTCGCGCACCCTCGCCGCATCCCGACGGTCCGCGGCGCCCAACCAATGAGCGGTCCCCGCCCATTTCGCCTGCCTTCCTGCAGTTGGATACGGGCCGGCCCTGCCACCAGCGGCGGAGGGCACCCACCACGACGGCGACCCGCATTTTGCCGCTGGGTTAATCCCATCGAGCGGTGGTCGGTGGCAACAAGCCTTGGCCCCGGCCACCGAAGATGGCGTCTGCGACTCAGGTGACGCGACTCGGTTGGCTTCGACCGAAGGGCCTGAGCGAGACCACGATCCTTATCAGGAGGGCAAACGGGTATGCCCTTGCGCCAGACCTTCAGTGTAGAACACCAGTCTGAAAGCATGTCTACCTTCACAGGAGGTAGAACGTTCAATCCATCTCAGGGGTGAGTCGCCAGCCCTTGACGTGGCGGAGCGCTTCCCACAAGCTCCGTGGGGCATGTCGCTCTGCGCGTCATCTACGTAGTGCTACAGGAGTTTTCGGGAGATTCAACAGTTCATATTATTCTGCCGCTATTCCGCTATCTACTTGCCCGGCTGGGCCGGCTTGGGAGAGTTCGAGTGATGGATCTCCGCATCGTCGTTCTCGGTGGCTGTGGTCACGTGGGGCTGCCCTTGGCCGTAACCTTCGCGTCGCGCGGCCTCGATGTAACCATCGTGGACATCAACTCCGCCGCAGTGGCGGAGACGAATGCCGGGCGGGTGCACTTCATGGAGCGTGGCGCGGAGGGGCTACTCCTGAAGAGCATCGGCAAGAACCTGCGCGCGACCACCGAGGCCGCGGCGGTCGCCCAGGCCGACGTCGTGATCTGCGTCGTAGGAACACCGATTGACGAGCACCTTAACCCGCAAGTCGGCCGGCTGCTCGCCGTCGTTCGCGGCCTGAAGCCGTCCATGCGCGCGAGCCAGTTGTTCGTACTGCGCTCGACCGTTTACCCGGGCGCAACTATGAAGCTGGCCGCTTGGTTTGACGAACACGTACCTGGAGTGGATGTGGCCTTTTGCCCCGAACGTGTGGCACAGGGCTACGCAGTCCACGAAATCGAGACCCTGCCCCAGATCGTCTCTGGCGCGACGCCCCGCGCGGTCGAGCGCGCCGCGGAGCTGTTCGGTGCGATTGCGCCGAAGATCGTCCGCACGACTCCGCTTGAGGCCGAGTTGGGGAAGCTGTTCTGCAACGCATGGCGGTACATCAGCTTCGCCACCGCGAACCAGTTCTACGCGCTGTGTGCGGCGAACGGCATCGACTATGCCCGCGTGCATGCGGCGATCACGGAGGACTACCCGCGGCTGAAGGGATTGCCAACGGCAGGCTTCGCGGCGGGGCCGTGCCTGTTCAAGGACACGATGCAGCTGGCGGCTTTCTACAACAATGAGTTCTCGCTGGGCCAAAGCGCGATGCTCGTGAATGAGGGTATGCCCCGGGTTCTGATGAGCCAGTTGCGGCCGCTCGGACTATCGGACATGACCGTGGGCCTCCTCGGCATGGCCTTCAAGGGTGATAACGACGACACACGTGAGTCGCTCGCGTTCAAAATGAAGAAGCTCTGCGAGCTCGAAGCGCGCTGCGTCCTCTGCACAGACGAGTTCGTGAAGCGGCCCGATCTGGTCCCCCTCGAGAAGGTGCTTGAGGAAGCAAACGTGCTGGTTGTCTGTGCGCCGCATCCAAGGTACAAGTCGCTGACGCCGAGCCAGCCAACGCTGGATCCTTGGAATTTCCTCGGCCGAGGAGGATTGCTCCAGTGAAGATCTTGATTACCGGCTCGGCCGGATTCATCAACGGCTACGTGGTGTCGGAGCTGCTCGAGGCAGGCCACGAGGTGGTCGGCATCGACAATAACTCAAAGTATGGCCCTATCGACAAGAGTTACGACAAGCACCCCCGCTACTGCACCGTCAAAGACGACGCCAAGAACGCCGGCCTGCTGAAGGAACTGGCGAGCGACTGCGACCAGATCCTCGCCGCCGCCGCCATGATCGGTGGCATCTCGTACTTCCACAGCCATGCTTACGACTTGCTCGCGGAGAACGAGCGCATCATCGCTTCGACGTTCGACGCCGCCATCTGGGCCTTCCAGAATCGCCGTCTGAAGAAGATCAACGTGCTTTCCAGCTCGATGGTCTTCGAGAGCACCAGCGAGTTCCCCTCCGCAGAAGGCGCCCAGCGCCGCTCGCCCCCACCCCTTTCGACGTACGGCTTTCAGAAGCTGGCTTGCGAGTACTTCGCGCAGGGAGCGTACGAACAGTACGGCCTGCCCTACACCATCATCCGCCCGTTCAACTGCGTGGGCGTGGGCGAGCGACGTGCACTCACAGACAAGGTTATCATGAGCGGGAATATCTCGCTGGCGATGAGCCACGTCGTCCCCGATCTGGTCCAGAAAGTGGCCAAGGGACAGGACCCGCTGCACATCCTGGGCAAAGGTAACCAGGTACGGCATTACACCTACGGGGGGGACCTCGCTCGCGGTATCCGGATGTGCATCGAGAACAGCGCAGCCGTGAACGAGGACTTCAACCTCTCGACGCCCCACGGCCACACCGTGCTACAGATCGCGGAGGAGATCTGGAACCGGATCAACCCGGGCAAGCCGTTTCGGTATGCCTCCGACGAGGCATTTAAGTACGACGTGCAGATGCGCGTGCCTTCGACCGAGAAGGCAAAGCGCGTCCTCGGCTTCGAGGCCACGACGCCCCTCCGGCGCATCCTCGACGAGGTCGTGCCGTGGGTCGTCGAGCAGATCCGCCTCGGCAATATATGAGGAACGGAGACGCACTCACGGTGGTGGTTCCCGTTTACAACGAGGGCGCCAACCTTCGCGCCTGGTGGGAGGCGGCCCGTCCGCATCTGCCAGCGAAGGCGACCGTACTCATCGTGTACGATTTCGACGAAGACGACACGCTACCCGTGGCGCGGGATCTCATGGCGGGCGGGGCTCCCTTGCGCCTCCTCCACAACACCGGCCGCGGGGTGCTGCTCGCCCTGATCTCCGGCCTCCGTGCTCCGATATCTGGCCCGGTCCTGGTGAGCATGGCGGACCTTTCGGACGATATGGCGGTAATCCCGTCGATGCTCGAGGCGTACGTCCGAGGCGCCGATGTCGTGGTCGCGTCCCGCTATGTTGCCGGAGGGCAGCACATCGGCGGGCCGTGGCTCAAAGGTCAACTGTCGCGCTGGGGTGGCCGGAGCCTCAAGTGGCTCGCCGGTTTCCCTGTGAGTGACGCAACCAACAGTTTCCGGATGTATGACGCTGAGTTCCTAAGGAGCATCGAGTTCGAGAGCAGCGGCGGATTCGAGATCGGGTTCGAGATCACGGTGAAGGCCTGGATGGCCGGTCGGACCATCGCAGAGATCCCTTGCACCTGGCGCGATCGCGTGGCAGGCCAAAGCCGGTTCGATCTGAAAAAGTGGCTCCCCTTGTACGCGCGGCTTTGGGCGAGGGCATTCGGGTTCGGGCTGCGTCACCGCCTATGGAGCTGAACCAGGTCTGTTCATACCGCCTCGACGCGAGTGAACGGGAGCAAGGGGCCCGGCCCGGGCCGCACTTCACGGACCAACACGGGCGAGATGCATGCGCCCTTGTGACTGTGTGCGAGTTCCGGCCCAGAATTCTGCGAGGTCACAGCCGTGGTCGCAGCAGCGCCTCGCTTCGCGGTCGACATGAACTCCGACACTTAGGGACACGGCGTGGACGCCGACGCACGCCGCCGACGCGGATCGAATTCCTCCGAATTTCTGAGAGCAACGTGCTTTTATTCAACGCACTTCGGGTGCTCGAAACCGCAGGCTCGGGTCTCGAGTGCGTCCGAGCTAGGATTGCACCATCTACGCTCCTCGATTGTCGGTTGCTCGGGAGCCCCTATTTCGTGCGAGCCTGTGTCGGACCCGTCCCGATCGGGCTCTCGGATCAACCACTCCTTGTCTTGGCGACGGAGCCCTGACGGATGGACCTCCATCGGTTGGCTCACCGAAACCTCCAATTGGCGATGCACGCAGCAGTCGCAGTCCTACTTGCTGGGATGACCGCGCTCGGCGTCTGGTCCATTCTTGCGACCTGGCATCCCCTGCCTTTCTGGGACCACTGGGACACGGTCTCTGACTACGAGCACTTCCTGCGGGATGGGTTTGACTGGAGCCGCGTCATTGCTCAGCACAACGAGCACCGCATTGTCTTCTCCAATCTAATCAACCTCGCGGATTACCAGTGGTTTGAGGGAGGGGGAGCGCTTCAGCTGGCCATCAATTCCATCGTTTCGTGTGTGCTGATCGCGCTCCTCGTCCGATTCTCGGGCGCGCACCGGCGTGGCCTGTCTGGAATTCCAGGATTCCTCTTCTGCACTGGCATGGGGCTTTCGGTGTGCCAGCTCGTCAACCTCTCCTGGGCGTTCCAGACGGCGTGGTTCCTGGTCGCCCTCTTCGCCACCCTAGCCTTCCGGTCTCATGAGCGTGTCGTGCCGCTGGGCGGACGCGACATGCCGCGCACTGATGTCCGCTGGCTCGCCGCCAGTTGGGCGCTGGCCGCGGCAACGACGTTCTCCAACGCGAACGGGATGCTCGCGTGGGTAGCGCTGCTGGTCCTCGGGAGGTTCCTGCGACATCCCCGACGTACCCAGATCGCCACTGCGATCGCAGGAGCGGCGTTCATCGCACTCTACTTTCGCGGCTACTGGTCACCGCCCCAACACCCGTCCATCCCGCGAGCACTCCGGCAACCACTGGCACTCGCCGAGTTCATGGCCATCTATGCCTCGAACCCGATGCAGAGGGTGGGGGTTCCGGCCCAGTATGTGCTCGGCGCGGCCGTGGTCCTCGTTGCACTGGCGCATGTCTTGATCTTCCTATGCCGCAAGTCCGCGCTGGATCGCGATCGCGCGTTCCTTGCTTCGTTCGTAACCTTCCTGCTCGGCACGATGGCCATTACGGCGGCCGGGCGCCTCGGTTTCGGCGGACCCGAGACGGCGAACGCGTCCCGCTACGTCACCTATGGTCTTCTGCTGATGAGCTCGGTAATGCTCTTGCTAGCTGGGCGCAAACCGGCCGGGGCACCGGTACCTTGGCTGCTACCCGCTCTCACACTGCTCTTGGTCGTGAGTACTTGGAGCGGTTTGACTGGGGCGCAGTTCCGAGATGCCGTGTGGCAGCGACGCGTCCGGGTCGACGTGGAGCTCTGTGATCAGTTCAACGCTTGCACGGTGCAGGACTACCTCGGCGTATATCCGGATGCGCGACTTGCGCGAGAGCGCATGGACTTTCTTCGTGTGCACCACCTCTCGCTATTCGCCCCGTGGTTCGCGCCGCGCGTTCCGCCGGCGGCGCTAGCCGCCATCCCGGGTGTAGCGTCCCTGCCTCGGTGCCAAGGTTCGTTCGACGCGCTCACACGCTCCACCGATGGCATCTCAATAGCTAACGGGTGGATGTCTTTGCCGAGCGACCGCCGCGCTCTTCCCGATTTTGTGACACTGGTTAGACCGGACGGGCACTGGCTCGGAGGCGGTGGTATGGTCGACGAGCGGGAAGATGTCCAGCGGAGCTTACACCTCTGGCAACCAGGTCCGTGGCGCAGCTACGGGTTCCGGGCCTGGACGCGAACCGATGGCGATTCGTTGGTCGCTGTTGGATTTTTCCGTGGCGGGACTGAGCGTTGCGTTTTGGCTTGGAAGCGGAGTGGCTCGTAGAAGCTCAACACGCTTCGCCCCGGCGAGCAGGTGATGTTTCTTGCTTCCTGAGCCTGGGACTTGACCCGCCGCCTTGACGACCTGGTCACTGTCGCAGATCTCGTTCGACTAATACTACTTCCATGAGGAGGCCGCTCCGTGTCAAGCGCGGGCTGCCGCTTGCCCTCGAGCTGCTGTAGACACCGCTCCGCCATACTTCCATCCGCACTCTTAGTGGACCTCTTTTGAGGCCCGGTGCACGCTGGGTTCCGAACCGTCTCGGCGCTGACTGTCTGTGTCGCGAGCTCGAGGCTCGAGTAGTGTTGCGCAGTCGCCGGGACAGGGCGGTTCGTGGTGACTTCAGGCCGACGAGAGTCTCGGCATACCGCGATTAGCTCTGTGCCTCCATGTAAGCCGGACTCAGCGGTTACACTGCCAGGGGCTTGGAGTACCCTACCGGCTGATACTGTTCTCCCGTTACCCAGAGTCGGTGCATCAGCACGGCGAGCTTCCGGCCCACCGCGACCTTCGCCCTCTTCATCGCGTTCTTGCCCCCCCGACTGGCGAGTTGCAGTCCCCAGCGCCGTAGATCGCTCTCCTTCCCGAATGGCCCGAGGATGTAGTTGGCGCAGCCGACCAGCAGACGCCGCAGGAAGGGGTCCCCTGCCTTCGTGATGCGAAGCTGTTTGTCGATCTTTCCGGACTGGTCCTTCTTCGGTCGGAGCCCGATAAAGGCCCCCGCCATCCGGCTGTTCTTGAAGCGGTTCTTGTCCTCCAGGGTCAGCAGGTATACGAGCGCTGTTAGTAATCCCACTCCGTCCGGCTGGGACAGCACTTCGACCTCCGGGTACCTCTTCGCGATGCGCGCCAGCGTCTGGTCCTCGGTCCGGATTTCCAGGTGCAGTTGCTGTAGGGTCCCGAACAAAGGCTTCAGCGCCGGCCTCAACCTTTCCGGAACGTGTGGCCAGGCTTTCGTGTGGAAGCTCTCCGGCGTGCATGTCGGCAGCCGCTCGCCAAAGCTCTTCACCACCGAGCGGGCGTGATTCACGAGTTTCGTTCTGCAAGCGACCAGCGCTGACCGCGCCTTGGCCACCGCCAAATCTGCCTGCGCTCCCTCGCCGCGGTGCTGTATCGGTGCGAGCAACTGTACGTCGGCTTTCCCGAGCCGCGCCAGCAGTTCCGCGTCGGTCCGGTCCGTCTTCGAATCGCTCTCCGAAATGAGCTTCACCCTCCGTGGATTGGCGACCGTCACCTGGTGCCCGAGCTTTTGAAGCAGATCGTTGATCCACCTGGAGTGTGGTCCCACCTCGATGATCACGTGTGCTAGGGGCCGCTGCTGAAAGAACTTCCTGTACCCCTCCCGGGTTGATCTGATGGGATCTGGCCGCTCTGTTCGCCCCTCCCCCGTCAGGATGAACAGCTCGCTCTTCTTGTCGCTCACGTCGCATCCAATCGTCTCGACCGCTATAGCTGTCATGACCGCTCTCCTCTTGGGTTTCCAGTCCCAGCTGACGTGTGTAGCGCCAGCCGGGGAGAGCGGCCTCCTCATCCCATCTGCGTCATAGGTTTCTTGGGCGATGGCAGGCCGGGCACCTGGGTAGCCATCCGGCGATGGCCTGAGCAATGGAGAGTCGAGCGGTGATGAAGCTATCGGCGAAATGTCGCTCAGGCCGAGACCGAGTGCGAACGGTACGCCACCGTCCTTCTGGCCGAGGGGGGAAAACGCTGCATACGTTCGGAGATGACGAACGCATAGCAGCACAGTGCGACGGAGACGTGGTGGTGCCACCCGCTGAAGCGTCTCCCCGCCGCCCTGCGTGGCCTACGAAGGCTGCGGCGCCGCCCCGTAATGTGGTGCGTGCGAGTTCCCGGCGGCCACGAGATGCCGGCCCTTCGTGGCTCGGCCGTCTGGAAGTCTTTTGAGGACCTGCGCTGAGTACCAGAACACCGATTCGCCTTCCATCATCGCGAACTGGGGCGGCCCGACAATGCAGGACTCCCCTTCGCTCTTTGCGCGCCGCTCTACCCGCCCTGATCGGTTGTTTGTTCGTATCGAATGCTCAGATTCCTTGCGTCGCTCTAGGCGGTTCGTCGAGGCGCGGGACGCCATGGGGGTGCTGCGGGGGTCAACCGCTCCCGGGGCCCGAGCGCGCCGTCGCCTCGCAGAAGCCCGGTCTCAAGTCAACTGAGAGCACGGCGAACGCGGTCGCCCATGCCCCGGAGCCTCTCGACGGGCTCATTCGCGAAGACGAACCGCAGGTAGCGAGCGGTCTCAGGCGAGCCCCAGCCCGTCATGGCTGTCGCTGCGATCTTCCCTCGCTCGAGAAGCCGCTCCGCTGCCTCGGCACCACTGAGTCCCCAAGGAGTGCAGTCGAGCAGCGCCGACCACCCGCCATGGGGCACGATGAGCGGGAAGCCCTCGAGCTCGTTCAGGAGGACGTCTCGCCGGCGCTGCCATTCCGCCACCGCCCGGGAGACATCACTCGCCTGCGCTTCCAGGGCCGCGGCCACGCCGGACATACCGATTCCCACCTGGCATACGACGTTGGCCATGCTGACGAGCCCGACGTCCGCCATGAGCCGCTCTGGCCCCACGACCCAGCCCACCCGCCAACCGATCATGCGGAGTTCCTTGGAGGCCGAGCCGACCGTCACGGTCCGCTCGGCCATTCCGGGCAGCGAGGCCGGATGGAGGACGGGCCTGCCGTCGAACAGGATGCGTTCCATCGCCGCGTCGTAGATGAGCAGGAGGTCGCGCTCGACGCATGCCTCGGCCACGGCTGTCCATTCGTCGCGACTGAAGACGAGGCCAGTCGGCATGGTCGGGCTCATCAGCAGCATGGCGCGCACTCCCGGCGAAGCGACTTGCTCGCGCAAGGAATGGAGGTCGAGTCGCCAGCCCTCCTTCCCGGGGACTGTTCGAGCGAGCCGGGGGGTACCGCCGGCGAGGCGCACTCGGTTGAGAAGGCCGGCGTAGATGGGGTCGGTGAGCACCACCTCGTCGCCTTCCTCGAGCGTGGCAAGGAGCACGTTCAAGATGCCGTTCAGGCCCCCTGCGCTCACGACGCAAGCCCGGCGCCAGTCATAACTCTGGCCGCTTTGACGGGAGACGTGGGCCGCTGCCGCTCGCCGTAGCCGGTCCTGGCCAAGGAAGGGCAGGTAGCTGTTGGCGTCGTCCTCGCCGACGGCGCGGCGGGTCTCCTCGATCGCTCCGGCGTAGGGACATAAGTCGGTGTCGAGGTTCTCGAGTCGCAGGATGGACGGGTCGTTCAGGGCATCGGCCGCGTCGCCGACGCGGTCCACTCCGATGCCTGGCATCTCGCGCAACCGCCTGGGACGAAAGGGTATTTTCATTTTTTATTTCCTATAATATATAACATGAATGAAGGGCGGACTCCGATCAAGGGATTCCATCGCCCCCGTTCCCACCGTCGTCGCCGAGCGCATCCGCACCCTCATTCTCGCGGGCGAGCTCGCCGCTGGAGAACGGGTGAATCAGGACCGCGTCGCCGCCGAGCACGGGGTGAGCCACATCCCCGTCCGGGAGGCGCTCTGTCGCCTGGAAGCCGAAGGCCTCGTCACCTTTCACCCGCGCCGCGGCTTCTTCGTCGCAAAGCTCAGCGTCGAGGACGCCCTCGAGCTCGGGGAGATGCGCTCGGCCCTCGAGAGCTTGGCAGCCAGGCTCGCTATGCCGCGCATTTCGGCCTCCACGCTCGATGCTGCCGAGAAGAACCTCGATGCCGCTGACCGCACGAAGAGCCTCCTCGCCTGGTCCGAGACCAACTGGCGCTTCCACCGGCTGCTCTACGCCCCCTGCCGGCGTCCCCGCCTGCTCGAGACGCTCGAGGGACTCTGGCGCGCGGCCGACCGCTACTTGCGCGTGGTGTGGCAGGAGGCCGGCTGGCAGGCCCGTTCGCAGAAGGAGCATCGCGAGATCCTCGCCGCCTTCCGGGCAAATGATGCCGCCCGCGCGGCGACGCTCATCGCCGAACACGTCGAGGCTGCAACCACTGCACTCGTGAAGGTCATGGAGTGAATGCTGACCTCGGCGGGCGAGCCTCGAATGCCTCAGAAATCTCTCGAGGAGGCGAGGGCCCGGGCGTGCACTCGGCAGCCTGCGCGGATAGGCTTCTCTTCATGACCGTGGAACACCTTCTCGAGAGCATCCAGTCGGCTTCCGGGCGCGAAGAGGTCGTGCTCATTCGTACCCTGGCTAAAGCCGGCGGCAAGGCCACCGTCAGGCAGCTCGCCAAGGCACTGGCGCTCCACGAGGCCGACCTCATCGCTGACGAGCTTCGCCTTCAGCGATTCCTCCAAGCCTTGAGGAGGCGTGGTCTCGTCTCGAGCGATGGCGAGACGGCCGCACTTACCGTCACACTCAGGCACAAGGACAAGATGCGGGTCCGCGAGGCGTGCGACCGCGTCTTCAAGGCGCGCCTGGCAAGCGTCCCCGTGGCCCACGGGCCCGGAGCGGCCGATTCCGATTGCCCCTTCTGCAGTAAGGATTTTGGAAGCCGGAAGGTTGAAGAGAGCGGGACTGTCTTCGCCGTGGCCGACGGCTCACCCGTCACTCGAGGCCATACCCTCGTCATCCCCGTGCGGCACGTGGAGAACTTTTTCGAGATGAGCGAGCTCGAGCACACGCACGCCAACGCATTGCTATGCAGGCTGCGCGATCGCCTCGTCCTCGACGACGCCTCCATCGTGGGATTCAACGTCGGTACGAACTGCGGCGAAGCCGCCGGCCAGACCGTGATGCACGCCCACGTCCACCTCATCCCCCGCCGCCTGGGCGACACTCCGGTGCGCTCCGGGGTGCGACAGGTCGTCCCGCACCGTCACGAGACTCCCCACCTCGACGCCACCTGAAGCCCGGCGCGAGCCCTCTTGAACTTGCGAAACTCCTGCCCAAAGCGGCGCCCTCAGCGCAGGCCCCCACCGGACGCCGAGAAGAGGTAACGTAAGGGGCGCAATCGGTGTTAACTGGATCACGAGGTGGAACGGTGGCCGGGCTTCGTCGCGTAGCCGTGCTGTGGGCACTCTTGGGCGTCTTGCCCGCTAGGGCTTTCTCAGATGATGAACAAGGGGTGGCCCCAGTAGCGCCCATGAGTGAAGCACCCCCGGACGCGGCGGGTCCGTCCGCCGTGCCGCAGGCCGCTCCGCCCTCGCAGACGCCTCCCGGGCAGTGGGTCTACACGAATCAGTACGGCTGGATCTGGATGCCGTACAGCGACGCCTACACGTATTCGCCGCCCGACGGCGATGGCGAACCGTACATGTACGTCTACTACCCGGCCTATGGGTGGTCCTGGGTGGTCGCACCCTGGGTGTGGGGTTGGGGTCCCTGGCCCTTCTTCGGTGTGGCGGGGCCGTGGCACTTCGGCTGGTATGGCCACGGCTGGTGGCGCTCGCCGTGGCGATGGCACTACGCCGGTGGGGGCTATGGCTTTCGTCCATACGCAACCGGCTTCGGCGTGCGTGGCGGCCCCCACACAGGGGGTTTCGTGGGTGGGGGAGTTACGCCCCGCGTCGGAGGGGGCGTCCACTCCGGTGGCCACCGGTAAGCGCCCGAGGATGGGCCCTCCGGGGTAGACAGAGGCGACGCGTGTTTCGAGGAGCGCCTCGGTTCGAGAGTGCAAAGGCTCTACTTCGCGACGTGGTCGATGGCGTCGTCGGCTTTGCCCTTGGCGGCGTCCGTCTGGGAATTGGCCGAGCCCGCCGCCGTGCCGACCTTCGCCTTGGCGGGCGCCGCCACGGAACCGGCCTTCGCATCGAGCTTCTTTTGCGTCATCGTCTTGCCGGAGCTCACCTTGGACTTTGCCCCAGCCGAGGTGCTTTCGACCTTGGCCTTGGCCTTCGTCTTCATGCCGCCAGTCGCCTGGGAGGCTTTATCCGTCGCGCTCGTCTTCGCCGCCTCGCCCTGGGATTGTGTCTGTCTCTTGAGCGCCTCTCCCTTCTCCGTGGCTCTCTGCGACGCGTCCGTCTTCTCCTCGCCTGCCTTCGCGGCAGCTTCGTCCTTCGAGGCTTTTGCCTTCACCTTGGCCTCGTCGAGTTGTGTTCCTACGTTTCCCAGTTGAGCGCGCGCGGGAAGCGTGAACGCGCTCAGGAACACGGCCATCATCGAGATACGAACCAGCATTCGTCCCTCCTCGCAGATTGAGCGCGCTAAGGTAGGTCTGCCGCCTTTCGCAGCAACGTCCCTTAGAGGTTTCGAGGTTTCGTACCGATCGGGGCTTGCTGCCCATCCCATTGGGTCCTTCCGGTACCACATGAGGCACCCCGAGCTGGGCGAGTGATTTCGGCACGCTTCAACGGGGCGCACCACTGCGGGTGCGCTGACAAGCCACGTTTGCCACCGAGCCTCCAGGACCAACTCTTTCTTCTGGGGGCGTGGCGCGCCGAAAGTCTCGGCCGTGCTCTTCGGAGGCGGGTGCGATGCGGGTGGAAGCGAGCCGGGGCGAGCTCCGCGTCCAATTGGGCAAGCGATTTGCCGCTCAAGAGGTTGCCCGCCTCTCCGACGCGATTGCGGCGTTCGCGCCCTTTTCCCGAATTACACTCGACTTCGCGGATGTCGAATCCATCGAGGAACCCGCTGTCCGTTCTCTGGCCCGGGTCTTCGAGGCACTGCAGGGTTCGCGCGTCCTCCTGCGCGGCGTCACGCTGGAACAGTATCGGCGGTTCAGGAACCTCGGAGTCGGGAAGGTCCACTTTGAGGATAACCCGGAGTCTCCTGCCAACCTCGGCGCACTGAGAAGCAAACGAAAGTTGAGCGGACGATCCCGACCCTGAATCGCGGGACATGCGAGCGCGGCTCGGGAACTGCCGCCCGGCGTCGGTGGCGAGAACCTTTTCTTACCGTGCACCGCCCGTGCCATGCCCGTCGACTTTGACGCCCTGCGCATGCGACCGCTGGTGTACCGCTTACCACCAGCTTTTTCCGGCGGGGTCACATCCGGGGTTCACGTTGGGTGCCGGTGAAAACTTCCACTCGCGGGATACCGGTGGTAACTTCGCCGGTCATGCCCCTCGCCAATCTCGTAGCCACGAACCTCCGCGCCGCCCGCGCGCACCGCAGCATCTCCCAGCAGGCGCTCGCCAAGAAGACCAAGCTCTCGGTGAGCTACATCTCCATGCTGGAGCGCGGGCAGCGTACGCCTCCCCTCGAGACGCTGGAGTCCCTTGCGAAGGCGCTGGGGGTCGCTCCCCTGGACCTGTTCCGCGAGCGCAACGCCAAGCGCGGTCGCGCGGCGAAGCGCTGAGCAAGGCGGCCGTCGCGAGCGAGGACGTGGGCGGGGGCGGCGAGTTTCCGCCGCCGGCGAGGACCCGCGCGCTCACCCGGTGTGCCAGCTACCCATGCGGTGTAGCGCCGCAGGGCTTCTCAGATTCACGGGTGCGGCCTTCATGCGTGCGACTTGGCCGATGCGATCCGCTCGAATCTTCCAACTCGACGCGAAACGCTCATCGTTGGAAGGTCTTTGAGGACCCTGTGCTCTTGTGACCCCGGGTCACCGCAACCGGCCTGTAGCTCTGTCCTTTCCGAGGCCGTCGGACTCGAACCTTGCTGCCAGGCCACGGTGCTCCTGCCCGCTTCGCCTCGCCGAAGGCGCGCCTTCCGCAGCTCGGACACCCCTTTGGGGTCCAGCCGTAAACTATAGGTGAACCCGCCGCGCCGGCGAGGCCCTCTTGATGCCGCTCAATGCTGGTAGCGTGGGCGTCCCTTGCAGGGGTGGGTTCACATTACGTCATGGCGAACGCCGGGCGATGACCCACGGAGTCAGCGCAGAATCACAGCCCTGAATGACTTGACGCAGGATGCGCAGGAGCGGATATCGGTGACACTGGGGAGGGGAGTATGGTCACGCAGGAGGGTGTCCCGGCGATCCCGGGCCGCCCTCGGCCGCTCGTCGACAAGCTTCGACAACTCGATCACCACGACCACGTCGGCCTCGTGTTCGAGTCGGAGGAGGAGCGTGCGGAATCGGCCGGGCTGTTCCTGCGCATCGGACTCGAGCGTCGCGAGCGCTGTGTCCACTTCGGCGATCCAGCCAGCGCCGGCCGCATCATGCCCTTCTTGCGCGAAGGGTCGGGCGACGTCGGGCTCGCCCTCGCCTCCGGCGCTCTCACCCTCGACACCCGCAGGACCGCCAGCCTGCGTTCGGCCACGCCCTGGGGCGGCGAGATCGTCGCCCTCCTCGAATCGATCCTGAAGTCGGCGCTGGAGAGCGGCTACAAGGGCCTGCGGGTGAGTGGGGAACTGCTGAGCGTGTTCGGGGGAGTCGCCACGCTCGACCGCTTCTTCGAGTGCGAGACCGCACTGAAGCGGCTGTTCCGGGACAATCCCTTGGTGGCGCTCTTCCAGTACCACCGCGGCAAGTGCTCGCAAGGCATGCTCGCCGGGGTCCTGCGCCTGCATCCCTTCGTCCTGAGCGGCGGCGAGCTCCACCGCAACTGGCTCTTCGTGCCTCCCCTTCCGCGAAGCGAGGCCGAGGAGGATGGCGATCGCACGGTGAAGCTCATCGCCGAGCGCGATCGGGCCGAGGTCGCCTTCGCGCGGAGCGGCGAGCGCCTGCGCCACGCGCTCGAGGGTGGAGCGCACGGGCTGTGGGACTGGGACCTCGGCACGAACCGCCTTGCGCTCAACCGACGCTGGGGCGAGATCCCGGGGCTCGATCCTTCGCGCGGGAGCGTGAGCGTCGCCGAGCTCGAGGAGGCCATCCATCCGGACGACCTCGCCCCGTTGTGGAGGACCTTGCAGGACCATCTGGAGGGGCGCCTGGCTCGGCTGGAACTCGAGTTCCGGGTGAAGGGCGATCCCGGCTGGCGGCGCGTGCTCATGCGTGGCTCGGTGGTGGAACGGGACCGGGCGCGGCGCCCCACCCGGATCGCCGGCACCTTCACCGACGTGACGCCCCTGCGCACCCGCAGCGAACAGCTCTCCGGGAACGAGCGGCTCGCCGCGGTCGGGCTCCTCGCCTCGGGGATTGCCCACGAGATCAACAATCCCCTGGCCTGGATCACGGCAAACCTCGAGCACGTGAAGGAGCTCCTCGTCGAGGCCTTCCCCAAAGGAGCACCCTCGTCCGAACTCGCCTCGAAGCTCTCCGAGATCGTCGAGGAAACGAAGGAGGGTGCGGCGCGCATTCGCGACACCGTCAGGGCCCTGCGCGCGCTCACCGCTCCCACCGAGAAATCGCTCGAGCCGAGCGACGTGCGCTCGGAGCTCATCTCCGCGGTGGCGCAGGTGCGCGGCGAGCTGCCCCGCTGGGCGAGGCTCAACCTCTCCATCCCGCCGGAGCTCCCCCACGCACAGGCCCACCCCGCCATCGGTCGCGTCTTCGTCAACCTGCTCGCCCACGCCGCCCGGGCCATCCCGGAAGCCCACGGAACGACCGAGGTGCGCGTCTCGGCACGGACCGAGGGCGACCGCCTGGTGGTGGAGATCAGCGACACCGGCCTCGGCGCGAGTGTGCACGAGCGCGAGCACACCTTCGACGTCATCGCCGAGGGCGACCATCTCGAGCAGGCGGTCCGCCTCCCCTTGCCCTTCGCCCGCATGATCCTGGAAGCCTCCGGCGGCCACATGGAATTCGAGAGTTCCCCTGCGAGCGGAACGCGCGTGCGCCTCGAGCTGCCCGTCGTTCCGCCTCCCTTCATCGCCACATCCCACGGAGACGAAGGTGTCCCCCGAGCCCAGGCGTCGCATTCTGATCATTGACGACGAGGTCCTCCTCACGCGCTCCTTCTCCCGGATCTTGGAGCGCGACTACGAGGTGACGGCGCTCACCTCGGCGGAGGATGCTCTCCGGCAAGCGGTCGAGGGCTCCACCTGGGACTTCATCCTCTGCGATCTGCAAATGCCGACCATGGATGGGGTCGAGTTCTTCGCTCGCCTGGGAGAGATCGAACCGGACCTGTGCAACCGGGTGACCTTCGTGTCCGGCGGCGCCTATACCCCCAGGGTCCAAGCCTTTGTCCTGCGGACCAGCCGACCGGTGGTGGACAAGCCGCTCAGTGCCTCGGACTTGCGGCAGCTCATCGAGCGCGAAACGCACCACCGTCGAACCGGGTCGGCGGTCGATTGACGCGCTGCCCGGGCGACCCCGGCAGAGCGACGAGGCGTTCCGCTCTCAGTTGAGGTAGGTCTTGGCGGGAGCGGGCGCCCGCTCCTGCATGAGCTCGAGCCCCTGCCGGGTGAGCAAGAATCGTACCTTCCCCGGGCCGCGCTCGGTCTCGAGCTCGGCCTCGAAGGCTGGACCACCGATCGTCCCGAGGAGCATGTCCTTGCGGAGGTTGCGGACCTTTCCCCAAGCGAAGTCGCCTGACAGGCTCTTCGCGCCTGCGCCGTGGACGTACAGATCGTAGGCCGTCTCGTGCAGGGTGATGGCCAGCGCGGGCGAGATCGGCAGCGTGCTGAACAGGACGCAGACGAGAAGCCAGGCCGGGGGAGGGGGCTGCTCAGCCATATCTTCCATTCTAGCGCGCTGCGGCGCGGACGGTGCCGCGGTCGTCAGGGCCGATGCAGGGCGCGCACGATGCGCGCCGCAAGCGTGCGCGGGCCCACCCGCGAGCTCGCGGCGAGGAGCTTGTTGCGCAGGCCTGGAATGACGACCACTTCCCCCGCCCGCATGCCGTCGTATCCCACTTTCGCCACCTCCGCCGCTTCCATCACCCCGCGCCCCCGGAACAGGCGAGTCGCTTTGAGCCCGGCCCGTTCGGCGAAGGCGCTGCGGGTCGGCCCCGGGCAGAGCGCGGTCACGGTGATGCCCGTGTCGTCGAGCTCGGTCGCGAGGGCCACAGAGAACGAGAGTACGTAGGCCTTGCTCGCGTAGTAGGCCGCCATGTACGGGCCCGGGAAGAAGGCGGCCGTCGAGGCGAGGTTCAGGATCTGCCCGCGCTTCCGCTTCAGCATGGCCGGCAAGAGAGCCCGGGTGAGCTCGGTGAGAGCAAGCACGTTCAGCTTCAGCATGGCGGCGAGCGCTCCGGGGTCGCCACTTGCAAACGGTCCGTGCATCCCGACCCCGGCATTGTTGACGAGCACCTCGATCTCGAGCGAGCGGCTCTCCACCGCGGCCACCACGGCCCCGACCCCACCTGCTTCCCCCAGGTCGGCCGGGAAGCCTTCCGCCTTCACCCCGCATTCGCGCCCGAGTTCGGACGCCAGGGCGTCGAGCCGAGCACGGTCGCGCGCCACGAGCAGGAGGTCGTGTCCATGGCGGGCGAGCACACGAGCGAGCTCGGCGCCTATGCCGCTCGACGCACCCGTGACGAGTGCCAGGCCCGAATGGTTCGTTCCCATCGTCTGCCCTCCTCTGGCCTACCGCGCCCCTTGCTTCCAAGCGGGTACCGAGTCCCGGCTGGAGTTGGGTCCCCCTTCCCTCGACGGGCTGCCGTGCGCACACTTTCCTAGCAAATTGTCACACAAGGTTCGAGCCTCAAGAGCTTTCAGACGTGGTCGTGCGGCGTGACGACCGAGCGAGAGCGGGCTTCACGTCCGTTTGAGCGTGCTCCGGCAACCCACGATCCTTTTCGAAGGACCCCTTATGTCCTCTTCATCTGGCTCAGACCACCCCCCCTCGCTGCGGCTAGCCTGAGGGGACGCACCCCGTGATGCGGGTACTCGTGGTGGATGACGACGAGGACGTGCGCGATGCGCTCGTGGGCATTCTCGCTGAGGAGGGGTTCTCGGTCGAGGCTGCTTGCGATGGACGGGAGGCTTTGACAACCCTGGTGCAGCCCCTTCCGGATGTCATCCTGCTCGACTGGATGATGCCCACGATGGATGGGATCGAGTTTCGGGGGACCTTGCTCAAGGATCCGGAGCTCGCGCGGGTGCCTGTGGTCTTCCTGACGGCGGATCCTCGGCTGACGGCCCGCTCTGGCGAGCTCAAAGCAAACGTCTTGTGCAAGCCAGTCAAGGTTCACGCGCTCGTGGCGGCCCTTCGAGGGGCAGTGGAACTCGCGCCCGACCGCAAGGTGGATCCGACTCTCGGAGCGCGTGTGCACCGCGCATCCGACGATGCGGACGCGTCCCCGAGTGTGAGCGTGCCGAGCGGCCACGCGTCGGAATAACCCGGCGACGACGCCGAAGGCGCTCGCGCGGTCAGCGACGAGACCGGAGTTTATGGCGCCTGGAAGGCCACCCTCCTGACCGTGTCCCACGTGCGCGTCGTCACGTCCTTGCCAAAGGTTCTCTCGATGAGCGCCATGAACACGGGACCGCGCGTCGTCGGGACGTAGGCGCTGTAGACCTCGCGATCGACGAGTCGGAGGATGACAGCGCCGTCCTTGTCGAGGGGGAGCCGGGGAACTTCTCTGGGCCGGTCCCGCAGGAACGTGACCACCCGCTTGGTTTCAGGCTTCATCTTGAGGCCCCGATAGGGATCGGAAGCGAGGATCTTCTGGAGTGCCTCCACACTTCGAACGAGGGTGAGGAAGCTCTTTCCGAGATGGCTCTTCATGGATGACTCGGCCTTACGTTCGAGCGCTCTCACGGACGCTTCCCTGACCGAGAAGACCACGTTTCCGCTGGCGAGCACCGTCTGAACGTCGGCGAACCCGGCCACCTCGAAGGCCCGCTTGAGCTCCGGCATCTTGGCATTCACCGGGCTCACGCCCCGCAGGAAGGCCACGTAACGCTTCATGAGGGGTTTGCCGGGCAGAGCGACTCACTCCTTTCTGCCCGACCTAACGGGCGGGAGGTTCGCGCGCCGCCGCAGCGGTGTCCCGGGTGCTTCAGCCGAGGTATTTTCCGAGCAGGGGCCGCAGCTTCTCCCTCACCTCGGCGGGGATGCGTGCGCGATCGGACCAGATGCCGAGGGCGAGGGCGGACTGGCAGGGGCAGGGCTTTTCAGCGAGGGTCGGCACGGCGGCGATGGTGCGCCGGATGAGCTCGAGCGCGTTCTGGGTGGCGACCTTCACGTTCCCCAGGATCTCCTCGATGAGCTTGTTCTGATCGACGTGGGCTGGGTGCGGGCGCCAGCAATCATAGTCGGTGGGCAGGGCCACGAGCGCGTAGCAGATCTCGGCCTCGCGAGCGAGCTTGGCCTCCGGCATGGCCGTCATTCCGATGAGCGCGGCCCCCCAGGCGCGGTGCAGCTCGCTCTCGGCCCGAGTGCTGAACTGCGGCCCCTCCATGCAGACATAAGTGCCCCCCTCGTGGACCCGGGTAGGCAGGCCCGTGCCCGACTTCACGAGGAGCTTCCGCAGCGAGGCACAGAAGGGGGCGGCGAGCTCCACGTGAACGGCGAGTTCTTCGTAGAAGGTGCCGTGCCGATGGATGGTCTTGTCGATCACCTGGTCCGGAATGACGAGGGTCTTCGGTGCGAGTTCCTCGCGGAGACTGCCGGTGGCGCCGCTCGCGAGGATGTGGGTGACGCCGAGCATCTTCAAGGCGTAGATGTTGGCGCGATAGGGCACCTGAGAGGGATTGAGGAGATGACCTTCACCGTGTCGGGAGAGGAGCGCCACCTCCACGCCCGCCACCTCGGTGACCGTGATGGGGCCCGAAGGTTGACCGAAGGGGGTGGAGATGGTGTGCGTCTGACCCCCGCCCAGGGCTCCCAGCGCTTCGCCGAGCCCGGTACCCCCGATCACTCCGACCATGACGCGCTGCATTTTTGTTCTCCTCGCCCTTGGGAACGTCCGAGTCTAGCCGAAGTTCGGCGGACGGGGGCACGTGCGACCTTCAAAAAAAGGAAGAGCCCGCCTCGGGGGGCGGGCTCTCCAGGGAAAAAATGCGGCGGCGACCTACTCTCCCACACGGCTTCCCGTGCAGTACCATCGGCTCTGGTGGGCTTAACTTCCGTGTTCGGGATGGGAACGGGTGTGACCCCACCGAAATAGCCACCGCAAACCTGTCAAAGAGCGCGAGCCTCAAAAGAGGGGCTCGCTCACAGCCGAATACGATGGGTAGAAGCGACCAGCGGGTCTTCTCGGTCGGGCCTTTGGA
>Ga0335079_10002440_pt1 | contig 21437 bp, 20 predicted proteins | sample Lox_Sample_33_FD_206719 | JGI IMG/M metagenome (GOLD analysis project Ga0335079, IMG submission 206719) | Soil microbial communities from Loxahatchee National Wildlife Refuge, Florida, United States - Lox_Sample_3.3 | ecosystem: Environmental > Terrestrial > Soil > Wetlands | place: USA... | reverse complement strand
TTTAGGTGCGGCGGGTGGGACTCGAACCCACACGTCCCGAAGGACAGTGCCTTTTGAGGGCACCGCGTCAGCCGATTGCGCCACCGCCGCGCTGGCGGCAGTTTAGTGGCGCCGCCCGCATCGGCCTTATCCCAGGATCAGGCCGAGCAGCTCGTCGATCCACGAGGCAGGCGCCGCCACGGTCCCGGGCGGCTCGCCCTCCCTTACCGGGAGATCGCGGACCTCGAGGCCGGCACGCGATGCAATCAGGCTCCCCGCAGCCACGTCCCAGGGATTGAGCCCCCGCTCGAAGTAGGCGTCGTACCGCCCGCAGGCGCACCAGCACAGGTCGAGCGCCGCAGCGCCGACGCGCCGGATGTCGCGGATGCGCGGCAACAGCCGGGGCATGACCTCGGCTTGGCGTGCCCGCACCGCTGCGTCGTAGTTGAACCCCGTCGCGACCATCGCGAAGTCGAGCGACTCGGCGCGCCCGTCGGCGCGGATGGGCTCCCCATTCAAAGTCGGATCGCCCGACCGGGTGGCCTCGAACCGCTCGCCGGCGATCGGGTCGAGAACGACCCCGGCGAGAACCCCGGAAGCCGACTCACACGCGATGCTGACCGCGAATGCCGGGATCCGGTACAGGTAGTTGATCGTCCCGTCGAGCGGGTCGACGACCCAGCGAAACTCCCCCTCCCCCGTCTCGCCACCCTCCTCGCCGAGGATCGCGTCCCCCGGTCGCCGTTTGGCGAGCACCGACCGGATCGCCGACTCGGCGGCCAGGTCGGCGTCCGAGACCAGGTCGGTGGGACCGCTCTTGGACCGCACGCCGCTGGCGCGCCCCCCGTATCGCCGGCGCAGCTCATCCGCTGCCGTCTCGGCAGCCTCCCGCGCCACCGCCAGCAGCTCGCGCTCATCGTCCGCGGTCATCGAACCGGGTTCTATCGGATTTCCAGCTGGGATCATCGGCCCCGGTGCGACTGATAGAGATCACGACCGCGCTCGCCGAGTTCGAGAACCGAGGTCCGGGAACCGACGCGGAACGCCGCGCCGCGCGGTGGCTCGCCGGGGAGCTCGTCGCGAACCGCCTCCGGGTCAGGATCGAGACGTTCTGGTGCCGCCCGAACTGGGCGCTCGCCCACGCCTGGCACGTGGCGCTGGCGGTGGCCGGAAGCCTCCTTGCGGTCAGCCACCCGACGATCGGCGTCATCCTGCTCGCGATAGCGCTTGTCTCGACGCTGGCGGACGCGACCGTCGGGGTCTCACTCGGACGGCGCCTGACCCCCGAGCGCGCGAGCCAGAACGTCATCGCCTCGGTCGCCCCCACCGACGCGGGAGAGCCGAAATCCAAGCTGATCATCACGGCGAATTACGACGCCGGCCGCACCGCGCTGATCTACCGCGATCCGCTCCGCAGGACCGCGGCCAGGATCCGACATGCGGCCCGCGACCGCAGCCCCGGATGGCTCGCATGGCTGGTGATCGCGATCACATACGAGCTCGCGATCGCGGTCGTGCGCATCACGACCCACCATGCATCCAGCGCCCTCGGCCCACTCCAGTTCCCGCCCACGGTCGCGCTGGTGATCGCGCTTGCGTTGCTGCTCGAGGCCGCCGCTGCGAGCTACGGGCCCGCCGCCGGCGACAACGCGGCCGGCACGGCAGTCGCGGTCGCGTTGACCAGCGCGCTCGCCGCCGAGCGTCCCCGCCATCTGCAAGTCGAGGTCGTGCTCCAAGGCGCCGGCGAAGACGAGCAGTTCGGCCTCCGGAACTTCCTCCGGACCCGCAAGAAAGAGCTCAGGCAGACCAACGCGATCGTGGTCGGAATCGCCGCCTCAAGCGCAGGACGGGCCAGCTACTGGATGAGCGACGGGCGGCTGATCCCGCTGCGCTACGCGACGAGCCTGCGGAATCTCGCCGCCCAGACCGGAGCCACCAAGAACCGTGGCCGGGGCGCCACGCCCGCCCTGCCCGCCCGCGCCGCCGGACTGCCGGCGATCGCGATCGGCTGCCTGGACGGCCTCGGGCTCGTCCAGCGCTCGCACCAGCAGACCGACACGCCCGACACGGTCCAACAATCGGCGCAGAGCAACATGCTCGAGCTCGCCGGGGCGCTCGTCCACGCCATCGACGCCTCCCTTGTGACCGAATCGCCGACCGGAGCGACTACGTCGGCGTGACCGGATTGTGCTTCTCCGGCCATTCGCGATGCTTGGCGGCGATCAACGCGTACCGTCGGATGAGCTCCGAACGCAGATCCTCCGGCTGGATCACGGCGTCGATCACGAGCTCGGAGGCGAGATGGAGGATGTCAATGTCCTCGGCGTACTCGCGGCGCAGCTCCTCGGTCTTCGCCGCGCGCTCTCCCTCATCCGCGATCGCCTGCAGCTGGTTGTAGTACACGGCGTTGATCGCGGCAGAGGGGCCCATCACCGCGATCGACGCCGTCGGCAGCGCGATGCAGCAGTCGGGGTCGAAGGCCGGCCCGGCCATCGCGTACAGGCCGGCGCCGTACGCCTTGCGGACGATCACCGAGATCTTCGGGACGTTGGCCTCCGACACCGCGCTGATCATCTTGGCGCCGTGGCGGATGATCCCCTCGCGCTCGACCTGGGTGCCGATCATGAACCCGGGGACGTCGGCGAGGAACAGCAGCGGGATGTTGAACGCGTTGCATGTCCAGATAAACCGCGCCGCCTTGTCGGAGGAGTCGACGAACAGGACGCCGCCCTTCACCTTCGGCTGGTTGGCGACGATCCCGACGACGCGTCCGTCGAGCCTCGCGTAGCCGACGATCACCTCTCGAGCCCATCGGGCGTGGATCTCCAGAAACGAGTCGCCGTCCACCACCGCGTCGATCAGTAACCGCATGTCGAACGGCTTGTTCTCATCGACCGGTATCAGCTCCCGAATCGACAGCTCCGATGAGGGTGCCGGCGCAACGGGGATCGCGCTGGGGGGCTCGCCAGAAAACGAGGACGGGAAGTAGCCAAGGTAGCGCCGCGCGAAATCGACCCCTTCCTCATCGCTCGTCACGAGAACGTGGCCCACGCCGCTGCGAGAGGTGTGCATGCGCGCGCCGCCCATCTCCTCGAGCGACACCTTCTCCCCGATCACCATCTCGGCCATCCGCGGCGAGCCGAGGTACATCGAGGCGTTGCCGTCGCGCATGATCACGATGTCGCAGAACGCGGGGATGTACGCCCCGCCGGCAGCGGACGGCCCGAACAGCACGCAAATCTGAGGGACGACGCCGGACATGCGGACCTGGTTGAAGAAGATGCGGCCCGCCCCCCGACGCCCCGGGAACATCTGGACCTGCTCGTTGATCCGTGCCCCCGCGGAGTCGACCAGGTACACGAGCGGGATCCGTAGCGACAGGGCGCGTTCCTGAATCCGCACGATCTTCTCGACCGTCTTCGGGGCCCACGACCCGGCCTTGACCGTTGGGTCGTTGGCCATCACCGCCACCGGCGAGCCTCCCACGGTTCCAACGCCGGTCACCACGCCCTCGGCGCCGAGGCCATCCTCCTGCCAACCGGCGAGCAGTCCCTCCTCGGCGAACGAGCCCGGGTCAAGCAGCCGGGCCACGCGCTCGCGCACCGGCAGCTTGCCCTGTGAGAGAGCCTTCTCGTGGTGGCGCTCCGGACCGCCGGCCCGCGCCCGCGAGACGGCGACGTCAAGGGGATCGCTGCGATCGACGTCGGTCATCGATCACCCAAGGCCCACTCCACCGGGCCGGCCAGCAGCACGTGGCTCCCGAGCGGCCGCCCGAGCGCGTCCTGCGCCGCCCGCGACGCCTCGATCAACCTTCCCAAGTCGACGCCCGTAGAAATGCCCATCTCGTGGAGCATCGAGACGAGGTCTTCGGTCGCGATGTTGCCCGTTGCGCCCGCCGGAACCGGACATCCGCCGAGCTCGCCGAAGCTCGACTCGAAGCTGTCGACACCGGCCTCGAGCGCCGCCAGCACGTTGGCGAGGCCCTGCCCCCGGGTGTTGTGAAAGTGCGCAGTCAGCTCCACACCGGGCAGCCGATCGCGGGCAACCGAGAAGAACGAACGGACCTGCACCGGATTGGCCATCCCCGTGGTGTCGCCGAACCCGATCTCGACCGCGCCCGCATCCACCAGAGCGGCCGCGACGTCCAACACGCGATCGACAGGCACCTGCCCCTCATACGGGCACCCGAACGACGTCGAGATCACGCCCTCGCAGCGCAGGCCTTCGGACCTGGCCCGCGCAAACACACGCGACAGGCCGGCCAGCGACTCGGCCACCGACCGGCCCACGTTCTTCTGGTTGTGCGTCTCCGATGCCGAGAGGAAGCCGTTGATCTCCTGGAAGCGGTCCCGCAGGGGCAGGGCGCGCTCGAGCCCTCGCTCGTTGGGGATCAGCACGCTCACGGCGACACCCGAAGGAAGTGAAACCGACGAGAGCACCTCCGATGCGTCGGCCAGCTGCGGGATCACGTCCGGCCTGACGAAGCTCGTGACCTCGATGCGCTCAAGTCCCGTCGCCCCAAGCATCTCGATCAGACGCACCTTATCCGCGGTCGGGATCACCTCGGGCTCATTCTGGAAGCCGTCCCGGGGGCCGACTTCGCGAATCCGAACACGCGTCGGAAAATCGCTCATGGCGCCGATTCTAGGAATCGACCGGGACTCAGCGGTACACCAGCTTGTAGCCGAGCATCTGCGTGAGCGTCACGAGTTGATAGCCGCGCTTGCGCAACCCGGCGACCTCCTCGGGCAGCGCGTCGAGTGTCTCGTAGCGTGGCCCCCCGCCGAAATGCTCCTCGACGATCCCGCCGTCCTGGGCGTTCCCGAGCACGTTGTCGATGATTTCGGTCTCCCCGGGAAGAGCCCAGTCGCGGGGATCGATGTCCCACTGGATCGTGGTGAACCCCATCGAGCGCGCCAGCGCCAGTAATGACGGTTCGACGGCCCCGTCGGGCGCGCGGAACAGGCACGGCTCGAACCCGGTGACCTTGCGAATCTCCTTCGCGGCCAGCGAGATCTGCTGGCGCTGCTCCGCCGCGGACAGGCCGACCATGTCGGGGTGGCTCCAGGTGTGGTCGCCGATCATGTCCCCATCGGCGAGCATCTCACGCTCGACTGCGCCCTTCGGGTCGTACTCGCCGATGTGCTCGCCAATCTCGAAGAACGTCCCGGGGACGTGCAGGCGGGCGAGCTCGCGGACGAAGTCCACCGTCGGCGGCTCCCACCACGGCCCGTCGTCGAACGTGAGCGCGATCTCCCGGTCGTGTTCAGGACCGTGGAAGACCCAGTCGGGACCGCTGGCGACACAGCCGACGAGAACCGGGGTATGCAGCCGGACCTCAGACGGTGCCGCCGGGAACAGGACCTGGCAGCCGGTGCTCCCGCAGCCGCGTCCGCTCAACGAGCTGATCACTTGCCAGTGCGACGCGCGGTAAGTGAGGCCGATACTGGATGGAAGGAAGCTCGCGGTGAGCTCGCGGTCGGACGCGCGGCTGACGGTCGCGCCGATGACGCGGCCCCCCTCCAGGAGCGAAGGCGTGTGCTGGCTCCGCGAAGGGCCGGCGACGCAGACCTCAGAGCTCGAACCCTGATCGATCACGAGACAGAGCGACCGGTGCGCCCGGGTCAGGCCGCCCGGCGAGAACGGCTGGGCGAGCTCAACCCGCCAGACCAGATCCTGCCCATCCTGGATCAGAGACGAGCCCGACACGGCGAACGGCGCCGGAGGCGCGCTCGCGGCGCCCGCCGTGCCCACCACGACCGCGACGACGACCGCGACCACGACCGCCACAACGAAAACCAAGCCCCGAACGACCCTCACGCCACACCCTCCCCCATCGAACGACAACCGTACACTCCCGCGCCGTGCCTGAGAACCCCGTCTGCATCGTCGGCGGCACCGGCGCGCTCGGCTTCGGCTTGGCGCTGAGGTTCGGCCTCGCCGGCATCCCGATCGTGATCGGCTCGCGCGACGCCGACCGCGCACGGGAGGCCGCCGAGCGCGCCTCAGAGCAGGTCCCCGACGGCAAGTTCACCGGCCTCGAGAACCACGAGGCGGTCACACACGCCGAGATCGTGATTCTGAGCGTGCCGTTCCGCAACCAGTCCGAGACGCTGACGAACCTCAAGGGAGCGCTCACCGGGGACCATCTGCTCATCGACGCCACCGTGCCGCTCGCGGCCGCGGTGAGCGGCAAGGCGACGCGCACGCTCGGCGTCTGGCAGGGCTCAGCGGCGCAGCAGGCGCAAGAGATGGCGCCCGACGGCGTGCACGTGGTGTCCGCCTTCCACACGGTCAGCGCGGCGCTGCTCTCCGACCTCGACCACCGTCTCGACGAGGACGTGCTCATGTGCGGCGACCACCGCGAGGACAAGATGACCCTCGCCGCGCTCGTAGGCGCGATCCCGGGGCTCCGGGCGGTCGACTGCGGACCGCTCGAGATGGCCCGGATCGTCGAGCAGTTCACCGCGCTGATCATCTCGATCAATGTGCGAAACAAGGTCCGCGCCGGTATCAAGATCACGGGCCTCGACGCGCATTGAGCAGTCCAGTCGTAGTCCTCGCCGGCGGGACCGGCGGCGCGAAGCTCGCCCGCGGGATGCTCGACGTCGTCGGCGGCGACTCATTGGCGGTGATCGCGAACACCGGGGACGACATCGAGATCTACGGCGCATACGTGTCGCCCGACCCTGACCTGGTCACGTTCTGGCTGGCGGACCGGATCGACGAACGCGGCTGGGGCCTCGCCGGCGACACCTTCAACGTGATGGAGGGGCTGAAACGCCTGTCGGTCGAGGTGTGGTTCAACCTTGGCGATGAGGACCTCGCCATCGGACTCGAACGGGCCCGCCGCCTAGACCGAGGCGAGCGGCTAACCGAGGCCCACGCCGCGATCGCCCAGGCACTCAAGGCCCCTGGCCGGATCCTCCCGATGAGCGACACGCCGGTACGGACGCACATCATGGCTGGGGACCGGTGGTGGCCCTTCCAGGAATACATGATCAGGTCCGGCGGCAAAGGTCCCGTCCAGGACGTCGACTTCCGCGGGGCGAACAACGCCCGGCCCACGCCCGAGGCCGTAGAAGCCCTGGCCACGGCACGGGCAATCGTGATCGGCCCCTCGAACCCGATCATCTCGATCGCCCCGATCCTCGCGGTCCCCGGAATTCGCGAAGCGATCACCGACAGCGAGGCGCCCGTGGTGGCGGTCAGCCCATTCGTCGGTGGACAGGTCATGAAAGGCCCGACCGCGGCATTTATGGAGTGGACAGGGCGCCCGCTCACCAGCGACGGCATCGCGCAGTGCTACGACCAGCTCATCGACGGCCTGGTCGCGGACGCGAGGGCAAGCGCGGTGCCCACCCTCGAGACCAATGTCCTGCTGGACACGGGGGACGCGCGCCGGCGGGTGGCCGAGGACACACTCCGCTTCGCGCTCGCGCTCGGGTAGCGTTCCCGCGCCATGCGGACACTTGCGATCCTGCCCATGAAGAGCTTCTCGCAAGCCAAGCAGCGGCTTCGCGTGGAACTGAGCGACGCCGACCGGCGCGCGCTCGTCGACGCGATGTTCTCCGACGTGCTCGTCGCGCTCCGCCGCGTCCCCGCGCTCGAGCGGGTCATCGTCGTAAGCGGCGACCGCGTCGCCCAGCGGATCGGCGCCGGCTACGGCGCGACGGTCGTCGAGGATGACGAGCGGGGCCACAACACGGCAGCGAAGAAGGGCATAGACGCCGCGATCGAGGACGGGATCGAGCGAGCGCTGCTCGTCCCCGGCGACTGCCCGCTGCTCGACCCCAGGGAGCTCGCGGAGTTGCTCGTTCACCCCGCGGGCGAGCGCTCCGCGCTGATCGTCCCGGATCGGCACGGAACCGGAACGAACGCGCTGCTGCTCGCGCCGCCGGACGTGCTCGCGCCGAGCTTTGGCCCGGACAGCCGGCGGCGACACATGGCCGACGCCGAGTCGGCCGGGGTGCCGGCGGAAGTCGTCGAGGTGTCTTCGCTCGCGCTCGACGTCGACACGCCCGACGATCTCGAGGCACTTCAGCGACGGCTGGCGGGCAGCCACGGCGGAGCGGCCCACACTCGCGGCATGCTCAACCAGCTGATGCGGGCCAGCTCCTAGTGGCCGCTCGTGTAGTTACGTGAGGTGCCACTGGTGCCGCTGACCGTCACTGCTCTCGAGGGCATCCCCGAGATCAGCCCCGGCGACGACCTCGCAGCCCTGATCGCAGACGCTTCGCGCGCGCAAGACATAACGATCGCCGGCGGCGACGTGATCGTGATCGCCCACAAGGTCGTGTCTAAGGCCGAGGGCCGCATCCGGCGCCTCAGCGACGTCGAACCCCAAGCCAATGCCAAGAAGCTCGCCGGCGAACTCGGCAAGGACCCGCGGCATGTCCAGGTAGTCCTCGACGAATCCCGCGAGGTGGTGCGGGCGTCGCACGGCGTGCTCATCACCGTCACCCACCACGGCTTCATCTGCGCCAATGCCGGCGTCGACGCGTCCAACGTGCCGGGCGACGACGCGCTCGTACTACTGCCACAAGACCCGGACGAATCCGCACGGCAACTTCGCGCCCGGATCAGACGTATCACCAACGCGACCCCCGCCATCCTCATCACCGACTCGTTCGGCCGTGCCTGGCGCAGAGGACAGGTCGATATCGCGATCGGGTGCGCCGGACTGGCGCCGCTCGAGGACTGGCGCGGCCGCACCGACGCCGTCGGCCGCGAGCTCAAGGCCACCTGGATCGCCGTCGCGGACGAGCTCGCCGCGGCCGCAGACCTGGCGCGGACGAAGGACGGCGCGCTACCCGTGGTCGTCGCGAGCGGCGCCGACCGGCACGTCACCGCCGACGACGGCCCCGGCGCGGCGGCGATCATTCGGCCTGAGTCTCAGGACCTGTTTCGGTAGCGCGCGGACCCGGGGCGCTGTCGCGGTGATCACGGCGGCCAGCACGACCGCTACCCCCACTAGCTGAAGCGCCGTCGGCGCCTCGCTCAGGATCACGACCGCGAGCACCACGGAGCCGACCGGCTGGACCGTCAGCGTCAACGAGGTGATCGCGGCGGGCAACCGCGGGAGCGATGTCGTGATCAGGAGCCAGCCGATGACCTGGGAGGTCAGCGCCAGCACGATCAGCCACCCGACGCCGGGCCACCCCGGCGTCAGATCGGCGTCGCCGACGATCAGGCCCGCCACCACGGAGCACACTGCCGCCACCGCCGTCGCCTCGAACAGCGGTCCCGCAACACGACGCAGGTCCGTGCTGCTCCGCCGCAGGAACAGGAGGAAGCCAACGTAGGCGAGTCCCGCTCCGAGCCCGAACGCGGCGCCGCGACCGGGGGCCCGGCCGTAGGCACCGTGCTCGAGCACGCCCGAGATCAGCAGTACGCCGAGCAACGCGATCGGAAGCGCCGCGAGGACGCGCCGGCTGGGCCGCTCGGCGAGAAGCGCCCACGCGACGAGCGGCACGATCACCACCTGGATGTTCGCGAGCACGGTGGCGAGCCCGGCGCCGACGTCTTCGATCGAGTGGTGCCAGAGGATCAGATCGGCGGCGAAGAAGACTCCGGCGCCGATCCCGATGCGGCGGTCCGACCAGGACCGGGCGCCAAACCGGCGATCCTCGAGCCACGCGAGGCAGCCCAGGATCGGCAGGGCGAACAGACAGCGGAAGATCGCGGCGGTCGAGGGCGAGGCGTGGCTCAGCCGGACGAGAATGCTCGAGAACGCGATCGCGAGCGCCCCCAGAAGGGCCGACACCCGTACGAGGCGCTCGTTAGCGAGCCAGCGATCCACGCAACCCAGGCTAGACCCCGCCCCGCCGCCGAAACGTCCAATTAGCCCTGGGTCGGAGCGCCGACGGCGTGGAAGCCGCCGTCGACGTGAACGATCTCGCCGCTGATCGCGCGGGCGTAGTCCGACAACAAGAAGCAGATCGCGTCGGCGACCGGTGCCGGATCCTCGACGTCCCAGCCGAGCGGCGCCTGCGAACGCCACAACTCCGCCAGACCCTCAAAGCCCGGGATCCCCCGCGCGGCGACCGTCCCCAGAGGCCCCGCGGACACCAGGTTGACGCGTATCCCGCGCGGCCCCAGGTCCCGCGCCAGATACCGGGAGACCGACTCCAGGGCCGCCTTGGCCACGCCCATCCAGTCGTAGATCGGCCAGGCGACGGTGGCGTCGAAGTCGAGCCCGACGATGCTCGACCCTGCCCCCATCAGCGGCTCCAAGGCAGCCGCGAGCGCCTTGAGCGAGAACGCGCTCGTCTGGAACGCGGCGCTCGCACTCTCGGCCGGGGTGGTCATGAACCGTCCGCCTAAAGCATCCTCAGGCGCGAACGCAATCGCGTGCAGAGCCCCGTCCACACCTCCCCAACTCGACCGCAGCGACGCCGTCAGCGCCTCTAGATCGGAAGGCTTGTTGACGTCGAGTTCGAGCACCTCCACCTCGGAGGGCAGCCGCGCCGCCGCCCGCTCGGTCATCCGCCGCGCCCGCCCGAAGCTGGTCAGAACCACCGACGCTCCCTGATCCAAGGCTCGCGAGGCGGCGTGGAACGCGATCGAGTCCTTGGTGATCACGCCCGTGATCACGAGCTTCTTGCCCTCGAGGATCACGACACCGTCACGGGCGGTGCCCGGCGAGCGTCCACAGCGCGTAGGCGAGCCGCTCGCGCGTCTGCGCGGGCTCGACCAGCTCGTCGACGAATCCGGAAGCGGCGGCCGCCTCGGCGCGAAGATGTTCCTCGGCGTACTCGTCCGCCAGACGGGCGCGCGCAGCCTCGACGTCATCGGCCGCGCGCAGCTCGCGGCGATGAACGACGCCGACGGCTGCCCGGGCGGCCATGATCCCGAGCTCGGCGTCCGGCCACGCCAGCACCAGGTCGGCGCCGAGGTCGCGCGAGTTCATCGTGATGTAGGCGCCCCCGTATGACTTGCGGAGCACCACCGTGAGCTTCGGCACACGCGCCGCCGCAAACGCCCTCACCAAGGACGCACCGTGCCGGATCACGCCCGCGCGCTCCTGCTTGGAGCCGGGCATGAATCCCGGCGTATCGACCACCACGATCAGCGGCAGACCGAACGCGTCGCAGAAGGACACGAACCGTGCCGCCTTTTCGGAGCTCTCGGCGTCGAGCACGCCGGCCAGGTAGTGAGGCTGGTTGGCCACGATCCCCACCGGACGGCCCTCCACGCGCGCAAACGTCGTGACGACGTTCCGGGCCCAGCGGGGACACAACTCCAGAAGAGAACCCGCGTCGACGATCCCGCGCAGCGCGTCGCGCACGTCGTAGGCCCGACGGGGCTCGGACGGCACGACCGTGGCCGGGTCATCGATCTCAGGCCCGACCGCACCGGCGGCCACCGGCAACAAACCGCCCGCGCAAGAAGGCAGATAGGAAAGCAACTCGCGGACCCGTAAGGCCGCGCTCAGCTCGTCGCGCTCAACCAGGTGGCACACGCCGTTGTGGTCGTGCACGCGGTGCCCACCCAGGTCGGCCGCCGAGATCTCCTCGCCGAGTGCCTCGCGAACGACGCCAGGGCCGGTCAGGAACATCGCGGCGTCCTCGGTCATGAGCACGAGGTCGGTTAGGGCCGGCGAATACGCGCCGCCGCCGGCCGACGCGCCCGACACGACCGAGATCTGCGGAACCACGCCGGTCAGCCCGACCGTGTGGCGGAAGATACGGCCGTAGCCGGCCAACGCCGCCGTGCCCTCCTGCATGCGCGCGCCGCCTGACTCGACGAACGCGACCACCGGAATCTTGGCCCGCTCGGCGGTCTTCAACACCCTGACGATCGTGTCGGCGTGACGCTCCCCGAGCGACCCGCCCAGGTAGGACCCGTCCTGCGCATAGCAGGCGATCGGCCTGCCGTTGACGCTACCGGTGGCACCAAGGACACCGTCCCCTGCCACGGCGCGATGGCCAAGTCGGGGCTGGACCACCCGCGAGCGCAGCGGCTGGACGCTGCCGGGGTCGCACAACGCCTCGAGGCGCTCGAGCGGATCGAGGCGACCGACGCGTTCAGGCGCAAAGGTCGCGCTCACGCCTCCGCCCCCCTGAACACGAGCGTCACGTTGTGGCCACCGAACGCGAACGAGTTCGAGATCGCGACCGGCGGATGCCCATTGGACATCACCAGCGGGCGAGCTTCGCCGGGGACGTAATCGAGATCGCAGTCTGGGTCCGAGATCTCGTAGCCGACCGTCGGCGGGATCACGCGCGTCGCGAGCGTCTTGACGGTCGCGACGGCCTCGACCGCACCGGCAGCGCCGAGCAGGTGCCCGACCGCGGACTTTGTCGAGGACACCGGTATCTTGTGGGCCCGCTCCTCCCCGAGCGCGCGCTTCAAAGCTGCCGTCTCGGCCGCGTCGTTGAGCTGAGTGGAGGTCCCGTGAGCGTTGACGTAGTCAACCTCGTCGGGGGTAATTCCGGCGTCCTCCAGAGCAAGCTCGATCGCGCGCGTGGCGGCCACACCGCTCGGCTCGGGAGCGGTCAGGTGGAAGGCATCGGAGGTCGACCCGTAGCCGGTCACCTCGCCGAGCACCCGCGCGCCACGAGCCTCGGCGGCCGAAGCGTCCTCGAACACGAGCACCCCCGCGCCCTCGCCCATCACGAACCCGTCGCGGCGCGCATCGAACGGCCGCGAGATGCCCGTCGGCGACAGCGCCTGCATCGAGTTGAAGCTCCCGAAGCCAAACGGGGTCAGCGTCGCCTCGGCGCCGCCCACGACAACGGCGTCGGCGTCGCCGTACTGGATCATCCGAAGCGCGCACCCGATCGCATGAGCGCCGCTCGAGCAGGCGGACACGACGCTGAACATCTGGCCCTTGAGGCCGAACTTCATCGACACGGCCGCGGCGGCCGCGTTCGACATCTGTGCCGGAATTCCCAACGGGGACATGCGGGCCGGCCCGCGTTCGCGGAGCACATCGTGCTGGAGCTCGATCGTTTGGATCCCGCCGATTCCGGTGGCGACGATGCAGCCGATACGCATCGGGTCGTACGGGAACTCGCCGTCCCAACCGGCATCGGCCACCGCCTCTCCCGCCGCGACAAGCGCGAGCTGCGAGAACCGGTCGAGCCGCCGCATCTCCTTGACCGACAGAACCTCGCTCGGCTCGAAGTCGGTGCACGCACCGGCGCCGTCGAGGATCCCGCATTCGCCGGCCGCCCAGCGCGAGTACAGCGCCTCGGCGCCGACGCCAAGCGGCGTCACGGCACCCAGGCCTGTGATCACGACCCTGTTTCGCACGGGACGGTCCCTTGAACCCGAGTCGCTCACGCAGCGCCAGCTTTAGTCCGCGCGGCTGACGATCAGGTCGATCGCATCGCCGACGGTCTTGAGCTCCTTCATGTCCTCGCCCTTGAGCACGACGCCGTAGTCGTCCTCGACGACCTGAGCCAGCTCGACCAGGTCGAGCGAGTCGATGTCGAGCTCCTCGAACGTCGACTCGCGGCTGATCTGGTCGGCGTCGGGGCCGAAGCTCGCGAGCGTCTCGACGACGCGAGTCTCGACTTGTTCTGCGGTGACGGTTGCCATGTTCAGACCTCCTTCAGTTGTTGTGATTCACGGTCGTCATGCCGCCAGCCCACCGTCGACGGTGAGCACCGCGCCGGTGACGTAGCTGGCTTCATCTGAAGTCAGGAAGCGCACGCACGCGGCGACCTCCTCGGGTGTGCCGATCCGGCGCGCAGGAATCGCCTGGACGATTTCTTTCGACGCCCCGCCGATGAAATCGGTTTCGATCAGTCCGGGGGCGACCGCGTTCACGGTTACGCCGCGCCGCGCGACCTCAACGGCGGAGGTCTTGGTGAGCGCGATCAGCCCCGCCTTGGCGGCGGCGTAGTTCGCCTGTCCAGGGTTCGCGCGCAAGGCGACGGCCGAGGAAATGTTGACGATCCGGCCCGACCGTGCGCGGAGCATGGCCTTCAGGGCGCGCCGAGTCAGCCGGAAGGCCGCGGTCAGATTGGTCTCGAGCACCGCGTTCCATTCCTCGTCGTCAAGCGACGGGGTGAGATCGTCGCGGCTGATGCCGGCATTGTTCACCAGCACGAGGACGGGACCGTCGAAGCGGGACTCGAGTGCTCCGAACAGCTCCTCGGGCGCCCCCGGGTCCGCGACATCCGCGGCCAGCGCGATCGCCTCGCCACCCTTGCTCTCGATCTCGCTGACGACGGACTCGGCTCCGGACCGGTCGCTCCGGTAGTTGACGCCCACGCGCCAGCCATCCCGCGCGAGAGCGCGCGCGATCGCGGCGCCGATCCCGCGCGACGCACCGGTGACGAGCGCCGATCCCTCCCGAGGCGCAGCAGCCTCAGCCATTGTCCGAGCCTCCCCATTCGATCACGCCGGCGCCCCAGGTGAATCCGGCGCCGAAGGCGCTCAGCAACACGCGAGCTCCCGGCTTCAGCAGGCCATCCTGCTCAGCCGCGACGAGGCCGAGCGGCAACGTGGCCGCCGACGAATTACCCAGGTTCTCGATGCAGTCCACGACGCGCTCGGACGGAAGATGAAGCTTTTCCGCGAGCGCCCGGAGAATCCTGCCGTTGGCCTGGTGGTAGACGAACAGGTCGATGTCGTCGAGCGTGAGCCCGGCGCCCTCGACCGCGGCCAGGGTCGCCTCGCCCATCCGCGCCACGGCGTGGCGATAGACCTCGGGCCCGTCCATCCGCAGCTTGCGGTCGTCGTGGGCGATCTGGATCGCGGGAGCTCCCGAGCCGTCGGCCCCGAGCACGATCGGGCCGATCGCGCCGACCTCGCCGGTGACGGGTCCGAGTACGACCGCGCCCGCGCCGTCGCCGAACAGTGGTGCTGTCCGTTTGTCGTCCCAGTCGACGATTCGCGTGGTGAAGTCCGCGCCGATCAGGAGGACGCACTCCGCGCGACGGGTCTCGATCTGAGCGGCACCGAGCGACAGCCCCGACAGGAATCCCGTGCAGGCCGCGCCGAGGTCGATCGCTCCGGCGCCGTGGGCACCGACCTCGTGAGCCACGACCGGCGCGGCGTTCGGCATGAGTTCGTCCTGGGTGAGCGTCGCCACCAGCACCAGGTCGACGTCCGCGGGCGAGGCGCCGGCGCGGTTCAGGGCCTCGAGCCCGGCGCGCGCGGCGAAGTCTGAGAGCCGCTCGTCGGGAGCGGCGACCGGACGGGCGCGGATGCCGGTCCGCGACACGATCCAGTCCTCGCTGACTCCCAGGCGCTCAGCCAGCTCGGCGGTCGTCACCCGCGCGGACGGAACCTCGGCGGCGACCGACAGAACAGCTGGGCGCGCGGGCTCGTCGCCTTCGATGCTGCCTTGCGCATGCGGGCTGATCAGATGCGACTCAAGCATGCGAGAGCTCCACGTCCTTCAGCGTGCGCTTGACCAGTCCAGTCAGGACGCGTCCCGGCCCGACCTCGACGAACCGATCGGCGCCCCGCTCGCGCATCGCGAGCAGCACTTCGCGCCAGCGCACCGGCATGGTCAGCGCCTGGGCGAGCTGCGCACGCACGTCGTCGAACGGCGCAGCCGTGACCGCCGAGAGAACCGTCGCCTGCGGCGGCGAGACTGAGACGCGTTCGAGGGCGGCCGTGAACGGTGGGACCGCCTCGGCCATCATCGGCGAGTGGAACGCCCCGGTGACGGGGAGCTCCATCGGTCGCAGCCCGAGCTCCTTGGCGGCGGCGATCGTGTCGTCGAACGCGCGGCGGTCGCCCGACAGCACCACCTGCTGTGGCGAGTTATCGTTCGCCACCGACAGCCCGTGCGCGCCCGCGAGCTCAGGGGCGTGATCGGCCGCGCCGGCGCCCATCACGGCGAGCATGCCGCCGTCGCCGGCGCGCTCGCCGGACTCCTGCATGAGCTTGCCCCGCAGCGCCACGAGCTCGAGCCCGTCGCGCTCTGAGAGGCACCCGGCCGCGACCAGCGCTGCGAGCTCGCCGAGCGAGTGGCCCGCCATCAAATCTCCGGAAGGTCGTCCGAGCGCCTCCCAGCCCGCGAGGCTCGCGCAGAAGATCGCGGGTTGCGCGAATCGGGTCCCCTCCTCGGCGCGCGCGAACGGGTCCTCGCCGACGATTTCATCGGCGAGCGACAACAGGTCGGGCCGGGCCTCGGCGACGGTCTCGCGCATGTCCGGGGTCTGGCTTCCCTGACCGGGAAACAGGATCGCTGTGACTCCCATTCTGCTATCACCCTACGCGGCAATCCGGGTCCGGATACAGGCACTTAGCGGACTTCCCCCCGTTCGGGGGGAGCCGAACTTGCCGGGTCTCGAGCCCCCTCTACAGCCATGAGCCTCCCGAAGCCAACACCCTCTTCCGCCGCCCTCGTTACCGGCGCTTCGGCGGGAATCGGCAGCGAGATCGCCAAGCTGCTGGCGGCCCGCGGGCACAACCTCGTGATCGTGGCGCGACGCAAGGAGCGACTCGTCGCGCTCGCCGACAAGCTCAGCGAAGAGCACGGCGTCAGAGTCGAAACCGTCGCGTGCGACCTCGGTAAGGCGGCCTCTCGGGCGCGAATCCCGGGCCGGATCGAGGAGCTCGGCCTCGACATCGAGGTTCTCGTCAACAATGCCGGGTTCGCGACCGGCGGTCCGTTCTACGAGGCCGACCTGGACCGCGAACTCGAGCAGGTCCGCGTGCTGGTCGAAGCGGTCGTGTATCTAACGCGCGAGTTCTCGCCGGGCATGGTCGAGCGCGGGCGCGGAGGGATCCTCAACGTCGCCTCGACCGCCGGCATGCAGCCGATGCCGTACTCCGCGGGTTACTCGGCGGCGAAGGCATACGTCCTGACCCTGTCCGAGGCGCTTCATCAGGAGATGCGCGGCCACGGCGTGACCGTCACCGCGCTCGCCCCGGGGCCGGTCGAGACGGACTTCTGGGACATCGCCGGCTGGGAGACCTCGAGCGGCAAGTCGTTCGAGCGGGTGGTGCCCGGCACGCTGATCTCGTCAGAGCAGGCCGCCCGCGCCGGCGTCGAAGGACTCGACTCCGGGGAGCGTGTGGTCGTGCCCGGCCTTCCGATCCGCGTCGGGATGCTCGCCAGCCGGTACATCCCCCACGCGTTCAAGCTGCCGGCGCTCGAGCGCTTCATGCGCCCCGGCGGCGACAAGTAGCGCCGGGATTCTGGGCCTCGCACGGAATCCGGCGCGATCGCGCACGCTGCCCGCACACGCAGACGCCGGATTCCGCACGCTCGGCGTCCGTGGGGCCGTTGCGGGCCCGTCCGGACGGGGGTCGATGTCCGGGTGCCCTGACCGGGTCAATCCGCTGTGGCGATCGTGAGCGGACGGCTCTTAACGGCGGGCACCTGAGAGTGGGGCCGCGGTGGTCTCGATGGCCGATCCGGTCGCGTCTGACGCACGAAAACACCTGCATAACGCGGCAATGGGCACGCTCTGATCCGACGCTGCCGTGTTGGCCGCGATTATCGTGCGTAGGACATCAAGGTCCGCGCGGATCGGCTCGATTGTCGTCTTATGCGTGCCGGGGACGGCGACGCGGCGCGCGGCCCCTATCCCAGCAGGCCGATCCGCTGCGCCCGCTGCACGGCCTCCGCCCGGTTCCGGGCCCGGAGCTTGCGGTAGAGCGCGCTCGTGTGCTCTTTGACGGTGTGGGGGCTCAGGTAGAGCTGCTCGGCGATCTCGCGGTTGGTCGACCCCATCGCGATCAGGTCGAGCACCTCGCGCTCGCGCTCGGTCAGGAGCGGGGCTGGCTGCTCGGCCTTCGTCGGGAAAGTGGTCATCCCGAGCCCGACGCGGCGAACCGCGGCCGCTACCCGGCCGGCCTCCCAATCCTTGGAGACAAACCCCGATGCGCCGGCGGCGCGGGCGGCCGCGGGCGACATCCGCCCAGCGCCCGAGATCAGGAGCACGCGCGTCGCCGGCGAGGCCTCGCGGATCGCCGCGGACAGTTCGGCGCCCGATTCGCCGGCGAGGAACAGGTCGACGAGCGCGACGTGAGGCTTGTGGGCGCGCGCGAGCGCGAGCGCCTCGGTCCCGTTGCGCGCCTGGAAGAACCGCTCGACCCACGGCTGCTCGCCGAGCAGCACGCGGAAGCCCCAGTGGACGACGTCGTGGTCGTCGACCACGAGCACGCGCAGCCGGCGGTCATCCATCACTGCTCTTCCCGCTGGAGCGGCACGACCAGCCGCACCCGCCACCGATCGCCGTCGAACCGTCCGGATTCGACGATCCCGCCCTGCTGGATCGCCTCGAATGCCGACAGCCGCAGGCCCATTCCCGGGTCCCCGGCCGCCGGGCGGACGCCGTCGTTGCGCACCTCGAGCGTGAACGTGTCCTGGTCACGCGCCACCGCGACCTCGACCCGCGACGGGTCGGCGTGCTTGGCGATGTTGCGGAGCGCCTCGGCGAGCACCGACTGGGCGAGTGGCTCGAGATCGGCCGGAACCGTCGACTCGCCTCGCCAGTCGACCTCGACGACCATCCCCGGCGATCTCCTGACCCGGTCGAGCTCGGCCGCGAGCGTGGTGCCGGTCTCCGGCGGAAGCGGCGCCAGCGGGCGCTCGAGCGCCGCCCGGAGATCGGCCAGCGCCTCCTGCATCTCGATCCGGCAGCGCTCGCGCTCCTCGCGGTCGAGCGGCTGCTCGGCCCCGAGTGCGAGCGACACCCCGAACAGGCGCTGCAGCACACGCTCGTGGATCTCGCGTGCAAGGTCGAGCCGCTCGCCGAGCCGTCTGGTCCGCTCCTGCTGGCGGGTGACGTTCCGGGCGGCGGCCACGAGCGCGGCGGTCTTGCCGAGCGTCCACAGGAGGTGGCGCTCGCCGTCGGAGAGTTCGAACCGCCCGCCGCCGCGGTCGGCGCAGATCACCCCGTAGGCGTAGCCGCCGGCGCTGAGAGGCGTGCAGACGAGCGTGGTGACCCCCAAGAGCTGCGCGTACTCGGGCGGGACCTCCTCCTCGATCCGCTCCGACACCACGACCACCTTGTCCTCGAGCAGCGCCCGCTGCGCGATCGGCGTGTTGACGAGCGTCGGCCGGATCCCGGAGAGCTGGTCGAACGGGATCCCGTACGAGCCGATCGCGCGGACGCGACGGCGCGCGCCGTCGGCCATGAAGATCGCCGCTCGCCGCATCGTCGTCAGGCGGCAGATCGCCTCGCAGATCCGGTCGTAGAACTCGGTCGGCGACGTGTGCATGTCGATCTCGGCAAGGAGCTCGACGAACACCTCGAGCGGCTCGACGCCCGCGAACAGCGACGGCGAGCGGTCCGTGATGGGCTGATCGATGCTCACGCCGCGACGGATAGCGGGTACGACCGGACGATCTCGTACAGCGTCGTCCGTTCCGCCGCCGGCCGGCTGGCCCGGTGGGCGGCAGCGACGAGATCCGAGGGGTCGAGCTTGACCCCGTGGTAGCTGCCGGCCATCCGCGAGATCGACTCCTCCATCAGCGTGCCGCCGAGATCGTTGACGCCCCACCGGAGCGACTCGGTGGCGGCGTCGAGTCCCATCTTGACCCACGACGCTTGCAGCGACGGCACGGTCTTGCCGAGCGCCAGCCGGAACGCCGCGGTGTGCTTCAGGTTCTCCTCGCGCGAGATCTCCTCGACCCCGTGGGTCCGCCCGAGCAGGGTGTGGAACGGTATGAACGACAGGGGCACGAACTCGGTGAAGCCGCGGGTCCGCTCCTGGAGCTCGCGCACGACGCGCATGTGCTCGGCCAGCTCCCACGGTTCCTCGACGTGGCCGAACATCACGGTCACCGTCGAACGGATCCCCTCCGCGTGTGACGCCTCGATGATCTCGACCCACCGCGCCACCGGCAGCTTGTTCGGCGAGATCCGCTCGCGGACCCCGTCGTGCAGCACCTCAGCCGCGGTTCCCGGGGTGGATCCCAGCCCCGCCTCGCGCAGGCGCTCGAACACGTGCCGGGGTGAGAGCCCGGACACGTCGCACATGTGAGCCACCTCCATGGGCGAATACGCATGCATGTGGATATCGACCCCGGCCCGCCCCGCCTCGTCCTTCGCCACCCTGAGCCACTTCTCGTATTCCGGGAGGCCCCACTCCGGGTGGATGCCCGACTGCATGCAGATCTCGGTCGCACCGAACTCAACCGCTTCCTGGACGCGCCGGCGGAACTCCTCCTCGGAGTGCTCGTAGGCGTCCGGCGACCGGCGCGACTGCCCAAACCCGCAGAACGCGCAGCCGACGGTGCAGATGTTGGAGACATTGATGTTGCGGTTGACGACGAACGTGACCGTGTCCCCCGCGAGCTCGTAACGCAACTCGTCGGCGGCGCATCGCATCTCCTCGATTACCGATGGGCGGGTCTCGGCGAACAGCGCGGTTAACTCCTCCGGCGTCAGGGCGAGCCCGTCGCGGGCCCGCGCCACGGCCCGGGGCGCCGCGTCGTCGGGCACCTGCACCGCGACCCCCCGGCCCGACCCCCGCCGGGGGATGAACGACCAGTACGCGGTCTTGATCACGTCCATCACCGGCCGCGAGATCCACTCGGGGTCGATGTACTCCGAATACACGCATAGCCGCTCGGACAGCGCCACCCCATCGGCGCGAAGCCGCTTGCGGACCTCGGTCGGCGAGGGAAACGGGTGCTCGGGCGAGATGTGATCGCCGTTGGCGCTGAGCCCGCCCAGGTCGGTCGCGCCCGCACGCACCAGATCGACCCACCAATCCGACAGATTCGGAGGGACCTGGATGCCGACGTCCGGCATCAGCCGCCGCGTCTCCGCGATCAAACGCTTCATGTCCTCGAGCGTGACCTCGCACGCCCACGCCGGGGCGTCCAGATGCGGCCCGTCCCACACCCCGGTCCGCCAATACTCATCCGTGGCGGCGCCTGCGATCTGCGCCGGCTCGCGCCCGTAGTAGCTCTGGTGGGGGACGAAGTTCTGGAGAATCACCTCCTGGATGTGCCCGTAGCGCTCGTGCAGCTCGGCCAGCTTCTCAATCGACGCGATCCGCTCGTCCTCCGTCTCGCCGATTCCCACCAGGATTCCGCTCGTGAACGGGATCTTCAGCTCCCCCGCGGCCGCGATCGTCTCGATCCGGCGGGCCGGGTGCTTGGTCGGGGAGCCGGCGTGGACGGTCTCCATCAGCCGCTCTGACACGGACTCGAGCATCAGCCCCTGGGACGCCGTGACCTCGCGGAGCCGCGCCAGATCCCCACGCCCCAGGACGCCGAGGTTCGTGTGCGGCAGCAACCCACGCTCTAGCGCCCGCTCGCACACCCACACCACGTAGGAGGTGAAGTCGTCATGCCCGTACTCGGTCAACCGCGCCGCCACCCCGGCGTTCACTTCCGGTTTCTCGCCCGTGAGCACCAACAATTCCTTCGCGTGATGCCGCGATACCGCCCGGTCTAGCAACGCCAGGACCTCGTCCGGCGGGTGCAGGTGGGGCTTGTGCGTCGCGAACGCGCAGTACTTGCAGTAGCAGCGGCATGTCCGCGACAGCGACAGCGTGAGGGTCCGGCTGAAGGTGACACGGCG
>Ga0335079_10002439_pt1 | contig 21442 bp, 22 predicted proteins | sample Lox_Sample_33_FD_206719 | JGI IMG/M metagenome (GOLD analysis project Ga0335079, IMG submission 206719) | Soil microbial communities from Loxahatchee National Wildlife Refuge, Florida, United States - Lox_Sample_3.3 | ecosystem: Environmental > Terrestrial > Soil > Wetlands | place: USA... | reverse complement strand
GTCGTCGCCGGCCCTGGCGGCGAAGCCGCACTGCGTGGCCTGGACCAAGAGCGACCTGGTGGCGGACGCCGGCGCCCTCGGGCTGCCCGCGACGCCGGCGGCGTTCGCGCAGTTCGTGATCTCCTCCGTCTCGCACCGCGGCCTGGACGAGCTGCTCGAAGCGCTGTGGCAGAGGCTGGCCCGCGAGCGGCAGGAGGTCGAGGCGGCGACGTGACGGCCGCGGTGGCCGGCTCCGCGATCCTCCGGCTCACCCGGGACGATCCGCTCTTCCCCAAGTCGCTGCTGGTGCTGCGGGAGCCGCCCGACGCGCTGTACGCGCTCGGGGACCTCTCGCTGCTCGCGCGGCCGCTGGTGGCGATCGTCGGGAGCCGCACGCCCACGACCTACGGCGCCCGGGTGGCGTACCAGGCGGCGCAGGCGGCCGCGCGCGCCGGCCTGGTGGTGGTGAGCGGCATGGCGCGGGGGCTCGACACGCGCGCCCACCGCGGGGCGCTCGACGCCGGCGGCAAGACCATCGCCGTGCTGGGGAGCGGCGTGGACGTTCCCTATCCGCGCAGCAACTGCGACCTCTACGCCGATGTGCGGGGCGCGGGGCTCCTGGTGAGCGAGCAGCAGCCGGGCACCGCGCCGCACCAGGGCTCGTTCCCGCAGCGCAACCGCATCATCGCCGGCCTCGCCGCCTGCCTGCTGGTCGTCGAGGGCCGGGTGAAGGGCGGGACCAGCAACACGGCCGAGTGGATGCTGAAGTGCGGCAAGCCCGTCCTCGCCGTGCCCGGCCGCATCGAGGACGAGGTGGCCCAGAACCCGAACCAGCTGATCAGCGAGGGCGCCACGCCGTACCTCGGTCCCCAGAGCCTGCTGGACCAGTTCGGCGTCACCTGGGAGGGCGTGGAGGAGGGCGAGCGGCGCGCCGCCGCCGCGCAGCTCGACGCCCTGCTCGGCACCTCCGCCGAGCTGCTGGGTGCGGAGGCGTCGGTGTTCGACGTGCTCACCCAGGAGCCGCTGCACGTGGATGCGATCGCGGCGCGCACGGCGCTCGCGCCGGGCCGGCTCCTCGCGGCCCTCTCGTCGCTGGAGATCAAGGGGCTCGCGGTGCAGCTGCCGGGGAAGCACTTCGTGCTGGCGTCGTGAACGCGCGCGGTGGCCTCGGGGTGACGCCGCCCGGGTGCGGGCGGCGCGCCGGACGATGACGACGTCGGAGCCGCCTCCGCCGGCGCACGTGTACGTCCACGTTCCCTTCTGCGCGCGGCGCTGCACCTACTGCGACTTCAGCATCGCCGTCAGGCGCGAGCCGCCGGTCGCCGCGTTCCTGGGGGCGCTCGAGCTGGAGCTGGGGCGCCTCGGCCCGCCCGCGGACCCCGCCACGGTCTACCTCGGCGGGGGGACGCCGTCCTCGCTCGGCGCCGAGGGCGTCGCCCGCCTGGCGGCGCTGCTCGGCCTGAAGGGCGCGCCGGCCGAGTTCACCATCGAGGCCAACCCCGAGGACGTCACGCCGGAGGCGGTGCGCGGCTGGACGCGGGCCGGCGTCAACCGCCTCTCCCTCGGCGCCCAGTCGTTCGACGACGCGGTGCTGGCGTGGATGCACCGGACCCACCGCGCGGAGCGGATCGGGGAGGCCGTGCGCGCGGCGCGGCGGGGCGGCATCGGGAACGTCTCGCTCGACCTGATCTTCGCGCTCCCCGAGGAGCTGCGGCGCGACTGGAGGCGCGACCTCGACGCGGCGATCCGCCTGGAGCCGGACCACGTCTCGCTCTACGGGCTGACGGTCGAGCCGGGCACGGCGCTGTTCCGCCGGCAGGAGCGCGGCGAGCTCGCGCCGTGCTCCGAGCAGCGCTACGCGGACGAGTATCTCCACGCGCACCGGCGGCTGGCCGAGGCGGGCTTCGCCTTCTACGAGGTCTCGAACGCCGCCCGCGCCGGCCGGGAGGCCGTGCACAACCGCGCCTACTGGACGCTGGCGCCGTACCTCGGCGCAGGGCCGTCGGCGCACAGCTTCGACGGCGTGTCGCGGTGGTGGAACGAGCCGGCGTACGCGCGCTGGCTCCGGCTGCTGGCCCAGGGCCGCGCGCCGGTCGCGGGCCGCGAGATTCTCGGCGACCAGCAGCGGCGGCTGGAACGGATCTACCTCGGGCTCCGCACCGTCGAGGGCATCGTGCTGGAGGAGCCCGTGGCGGCGGCGTTCCGCCAGGCCATCGGCCGCTGGACGGCCGCCGGCTGGGCGGTCGTGGCGGAGGAGCGGGCCAACGGCGCCACGGAGCGCCTCCGTCTCACGCCCCAGGGATGGTTGCGGCTAGACGAGTTGGTGGCAACCATTTAAGTTGCTGCGGGACATAACGTTGACTCCAGCGATGGATTCCCTGAGCGAGCGGGAGCGCCGGGTTCTGGAAGCGATCGTCCAGAGCTACGTCGAGACCGCCGAGCCGGTGGGCAGCCGCACGGTCGCCCGCCGGTTCGGGCTCGGCGTGTCGCCGGCCACCGTTCGCAACGCGATGAGCGACCTCGAGGAAAAGGGATACCTGTTCCACCCGCATACGTCGGCGGGGCGGGTGCCCACCGACCGGGCGTACCGGCTGTACGTGGATTCCCTGATGCGGTCCCCCGCGCTCTCGACGGAGCAGGAGCGGCGGCTGCGCGTGGACCTGATCGCCGACGGGTCGGCCATCTCGGCGATCATTCACCGGGCGGCGCAGGTGTTGAGCGTGCTCACCCAGGAGCTGGGCGTGGCGGTCGCGCCCTCGCTGGATGCGGTGGTGCTCGAGCGGCTCGAGCTCCTGGCCGTCGCCGCCGACCGGCTGCTGCTGGTGCTCACGCTCAAGAGCGGCGTGGCTCGCACGATCTTCGTGCAGGTGCCCTCCACGCTGCCGGCCCAGGCGGTGGTGAACATCGCCGCCACGATGAACGACCGGCTCGCGGGGCTCACGCTCCGCGAGATCCGCCAGACGCTGCCCGAGCGGGTGCGCGACTCGGCCCGGACGGCGGCCGAGAGCGAGCTGCTGGACATCTTCGTCGCCACCGGGGACCAGCTGTTCGATCTGCCGGTTCCGACGGCGGAGGAGGTCGTCCTCGGGCGCACGTCGCTGCTGGCCGACCAGCCGGAGTTCGCGACCGGGCCGAAGATGCGGGAGCTGATCGAGCTCACGGAGCAGCGCGACGTGCTGCGCAAGGCGCTCGAGTCGCGGGCCCACGCGGTGGGTCTCACGGTCACCATCGGCGGCGAGAACGAGAGCGAGAGCCTGTCGCGGCTGACGCTGATCACGGCCCCGTACCGTTCCGGGCCGCTGTCCGGCGTGATCGGCGTGCTGGGCCCGACGCGCATGCCCTACGAGAAGGTGGTGACGCTCGTCGAGCACACCTCCAAGCTGGTCGGCGACCTGCTGCGATGACTCCACCGTGTGGGCGGGTAGCGTCGCGGGCGGCGCGAGGGATGCGCCCGGCGCCGGCTCGGCTTCCCCCGGCGCGATGAGCGATTTCTACGAGGTCCTGGGCGTGCCGCGCAACGCCGACGAGGCGGCGCTGAAGCGTGCCTACCGCAAGCTGGCGATGCAGTACCATCCCGACCGCAACAACGGCGACCGCCAGGCCGAGGCGAAGTTCAAGGAGCTGACCGAGGCGTACGAGGTCCTGCGCGATCCCCAGAAGCGCGCCCTGTACGACCGGTACGGGGAGGCGGGCCTGAGGGGCGGGGCGGGCCAGGCCTACGGGTTCCACCCCTTCGACCTGTCGGAGGCGCTGAACATCTTCATGCGCGACTTCGGCGGGTTCGGCGGCTTCGAGGAGATGTTCGGGGGGCGGGTGCACGGCGCTCAGGCCGACCGGCGGGGCAACGACCTGAAGGCGGCGGTGTCGGTCAGCCTGGTGGAGGTCGCCACCGGAACCAAGAAGACGCTGAAGTACAAGGTGCTGGTGCCGTGCGAGACGTGCGGCGGCTCGGGCGCGAAGCCGGGCACGACGCCGCGGACCTGCCAGACCTGCGGCGGCAGCGGCGAGGTGCGGCGCGCGCAGCGGTCGTTCTTCGGCCAGTTCGTCTCGGTCTCGCCGTGCCCGACCTGCGCCGGCGAGGGGCGCGTCATCACCGAGGCGTGTCCGATCTGCCGGGGCGACGGGCGGACGCGGACCGACCGGACCGTGACGGTGGAGGTGCCGCCGGGCGTGTCGTCGTCGAACTACATCACGATGCGGCGGCAGGGGCATGCCGGCCCGCGGAGCGGGCCGCCCGGCGACCTGGTGGTGATGCTGGAGGTCGAGGAGGACGATCGGTTCCAGCGGCACGGCGACGACCTGATCTACGACCTGCCGCTGTCGTTCAGCCAGGCGGCGCTCGGGACCGAGGTCGCGGTGCCGACGCCGTACGGGGACGAGTCGCTCGCCGTCCCGCCGGGGACGCAGCCCGGCACGGTGCTGCGGCTCAAGGGGCGGGGCCTGCCGCACCTGGGATCGGGCGGCAAGGGCGACCTGCACGTGCGGATCGGCATCTGGACGCCCGACCGCCTGACGCCGGAGATGGAGCGGCTGTTCCGGGAGCTGTCGCACCACGAGGGCGAGCCGCCGGCGGGGCGGGTCGGCCGGTCCTTCTGGGACCGCATGAAGGACGCGCTGGGCGCGTGAGCCTGCGCGGTCTGGCGCCGCCCGCTGCGACGGTGGTCGCGCGCGGGCCGTTCCTGGCCGGCGGCGTCGTGATCCTGGACGAGGCCGAGGCCCACCACCTCGCCGTGCGCCGCGTCGGGGACGGCGCGCTGATCCGGCTGGTGGACGGGCGGGGCGGCGTGGCGACGGCGCGGGTGAGCGAGGAGAACCAGGTGATCGTGGCGCGGGTGATCGCGACCGCGTCCATCGGTGCGCCGCCCGTGACGGAGCTGCTGCTCGGCGCCGGCGACCGCGACCGCTTCCTGAGCGCGGTGGAGAAGGCGACCGAGCTCGGGGCGACGCGGATCGTGCCGGTGGTGAGCGAGCGGGCCGCGGGGGTGGCGACGCGCTTCCAGGCCGCCCACGTGGAGCGGGCGACGGCGCGGGCCCGGGAGGCGGTGAAGCAGTGCGGCGTCTCGTGGGCCCCGGCGATCGGGGCGCCCGTGGCGCTGGGGGAGGCCCTGCGGCCGCACCCGGCGGGCGTCGTGCGCCTGGTCGCCGACCTCGAGGGCGGGCCGATGCCGGGGTTGCGGGAGGGCGATGCGGTGCAGTGGTTGATCGGTCCCGAGGGCGGGTTCAGCGACGCGGAGCTGATGCTGGTGCGCAGCGCCGGCTTCCGGCCGGTCGCGCTGGGCCGGGCGACGCTGCGCTTCGACACCGCGGCGGCGGCGGCGCTGGTGGTGACGTGGATGATGAGGGGAAGGGGAGAGGCGTGACGGGGGTGAGGAGTGAGAGGTGAGAGGTTAGGGTGAGAAGTGAGCGGCCGCGGCGTGAGAAGTGAGCGGCGACGGCGTGAGAAGTGAGCGGCAAGGGCGTGAGAAGTGAGCGGTTTCTTCTCACCACTCACGTGACCTCTCGCTGCTCACTTGAACGCTCACCTCTCGCGTCTCACTCCTCACGCCATTCTCTATCGGAGGTTCCATGAGCACCGACTGCCTCTTCTGCAGGATCGTCAAGGGCGACGCCACGGCCGACGTCGTCTACCGCACGCCGACGCTCGTCGCCATCCGGGACATCAACCCCCAGGCGCCGACCCACGTCCTCGTGATCCCGACCGAGCACGTCGAGACGCTGAACGACACGGCCGACGGCGATTTCCTGGGCGGCCTCCTGGTGGCGGCCGCCGAGGTGGCCCGGCGCGAGCGGCTGGACGTGCGCGGCTACCGCGTGGTGATCAACAACAAGGCCGAGTCCGGGCAGACGGTGCCGCACATCCACCTGCACGTGCTGGGCGGGCGGGCGATGAAGTGGCCGCCGGGCTAGGGGCCCCGGGCGGCCCGCCGCTCACTTGTCGTGGGCGTGGAACTCGCGTAGCTTATTTGGGTTACGCCAGATAGCCGTGCCCCTCAACCACGGGCGGTCGTCGCATGCCGGAAGTGATCATCCACGAAGACGAGAACTTCGAGCGCGCGCTCAAGCGTTTCAAGAAGAAGTGCGAGAAGGCGGGCATTCTCTCGGATCTTCGCAAGCATCGCCATTACGAGAAGCCGAGCGAGCGCCGGAAGCGGAAGATGAACGCTGCGCGCCGCAAGAACCGCCGCAGCAGAAGTGAACGGTAGTCTCGCCGAGCGACTCCGCGCCGCGCTGAATGCGGCCCGCAAGGAACGCGATCAGGACCGCACCCTCCTCCTCTCCACCATTCTGTCGGACGTCCGGAACCGGGAAATCGAGCTCGCCAGGCCGCTCGACGACGCCGACGTCGTCGAGGTGCTGCGCCGCGGCATCAAGCGCCGCCGCGAGTCGGTGGAGGCGTACACCGCCGGCAAGCGCCAGGAGCTGGCCGACCGCGAGGCGCGGGAGGTCGCGGCCCTCGAGGCCTTCGTGCCCCCGGGCCTCTCGGACGACGAGATCCGCGGCGCCGTGCGCGAGGCGATCGGCTCCGGCGCCAAGGACCTGGGCGCGCTGATGGGGAAGGTGATGCCCCTCTTCAAGGGCCGGGCCGACGGCAAGACCGTCAACCGCATCGCCCGAGAGGAACTCGCCGCGGCGTCATGACCCTGGGGTTCTCGGAGTCCGCGCTCGCCGCCATCGAGTTTCCCGCCGCGCTCGATCTCGTCGCTCAGCACGCCATCTCGCCCCTCGGCGCCGACCGTGTCCGCGCCCTCCGTCCCCAGTCGGACCCGTGGCTCGTGGGCCACGAGCTCGAGCGCGTCGCCCAGTTCGTGGGGCGCCTCGAGGCCGGCGACGACGTCGCGCCCGAGGCGTTCCCCGACGTGGGCGCCGCGCTGGGCCGGCTGCGGCTCGAGGGCTCGGTGCTCGAGGGCGAGGAGCTCGCCCGGCTCGGCGTCGTGCTGACGGCGGTGCGCACCGTGCGCGGCCGCCTGGCCAGGGTCGAGCGCACGGCCCCCCTCGTGGCGGCGCTCGGCGTCGAGCCCCCGCCACGCCAGCTGGAGGACGCGCTGGTCACGGCCCTCGAGCCCGACGGCCTCGTCAAGGACGCGGCCTCGCGGGACCTCGCCCAGGCGCGCCGCGAGGTGCGCGAGGCGCGCGACGATCTCGTCCGGCGCCTGGCCGGCATCCTCGGATCGCTCGACTCGCGCCTGGTGCCGCCCGACGCCACGGCGACCGTGCGCGGCGGGCGCTACGTGATCCCGGTGCGGCGCGAAGCCCGGTCGCGGCTCGGCGGCATCGTGCACGACGAGTCGGCCACCCACGCCACCCTGTTCGTCGAGCCCGCCGAGGTCATCGAGCTGGGCAACCGCCTGCGCGAGGCCGAGGCGGCCGAGGCGCGGGAAGTGCTCCGCGTGCTGCGGCGCCTGACGGAGCTGCTGCGTCCCCAGGCGGACGCCGTCGCCGCCGGCTTCGAGATGCTGGTGGCCGTGGACTGCTGCGCGGCGCGCGCCTCGTTCGCGGCCCAGGCCGGCGCGTCGCGGCCGGCGGTGGTGGAGTGCGGCGCGGGAACCCTCGCGGTGGTGAAGGGCCGGCATCCGCTGCTCCTGGGCGACGAGCGTCACGTCGTGCCCTTCGACCTGGTCCTGGATCCCGAGGAGCGCGTGGTGCTCGTCTCCGGCCCCAACACCGGGGGCAAGACGGTGCTGCTCAAGGCCGTGGGCCTGATCGTGGCGCTGGCCCAGAGCGGTATCGTGCCGCCCGTGGGGCCGGGCACCCGGCTGCCCGTCTTCGCGGCGCTGTTCGCGGACATCGGCGACCGGCAGAGCATCCAGGAGAGCCTCTCCACCTTCAGCGCGCACGTCGCGGCGCTGCGGGAGGTGCTCGAGGGCGCCGACGGGAGGTCGATGGTGCTGCTCGACGAGCTGGGCACCGGCACCGATCCCGCCGAGGGCGCCGCCCTGGCCGGGAGCGCCCTGCGCGCGCTCGCGGCGCGCGGTGCCACCACGCTCGCGACCACGCACCTCGGCGCGCTGAAAGAGCTGGCTGCCGAGGAGCGCGGCATCGTGAACGCGTCGCTCCAGTTCGATGCCGCCACCCTCACGCCGACCTTCCGGTTCACCAAGGGGCTGCCGGGCCGCTCGTACGGGCTCGCCATCGCCCGCCGGCTGGGCCTCGACGCCGCCGTCCTGGCCGAGGCCGAGCGGGCGCTGCCCGAAGGCACGCGCACGCTGGAGGCGACCCTCGCCGGGCTCGAGGCGCGCATCCAGGACTTGGGCCGGCGCGAAACCGAATTGGCCGCGCGGGCGGCCGAGGCCGAGAACCAGGTCGCGCGCCTGGCGCGCCGCGAGGAGGAGCTGGCGGCCCGGGAGCAGGAGATCCGCCGCACCGAGAAGACGCTCGAGCGTTCGGGCAAGCGCGCGATGAAGGAGTACCTGCTCGAGGCGCGCAGCGAGGTCGAGAAGGCGATCGCCGTGGCGCGACAGGAGCAGAAGGAGCGCGAGGCGCGCCGGCTGGTCGAGGAGGCCATCGCGGCGGTCGCCGCGGCGGAGAGCGTGGCCGCGGAGGCGTCGGCCGAGCCGGTGCCGCCCGGCCGGGCGGGGCCGGTCGCGCCGGGTGACCGCGTGAAGATCACCGCGCTCGGCGTCGAAGGCAGCCTGGAGAGCCTGCGCGGCGACCAGGCCACCGTCCTGGTCCGCGGGCGGCGCGTGCGCGTCCCGGCCGCGACCCTGGTGCCCGCCTCGTGACCGCCGGCAACCTGCCACCCGCCACCTGCAACCCGTCGTGATCGCCCCCGAGCTGATCGAGCAGATTCGCGACGCGGCCGACCCGGTCACGATCATCGGCGAGCACGTGGAGCTGAAGCGCACCGGCAGCGACTTCCGCGGTCCCTGCCCGTTCCACGGCGGCACGCACCGCAACTTCTCCGTGGTGCCGCGCAAGCAGATGTACCACTGCTTCGTGTGCCACGAGTCGGGCGACGTGTTCACGTTCTACATGAAGAAGTTCGGGATGGACTATCCCACGGCGGTGCGGGAGATCGCGGCCAAGGTGGGGATCGTGGTCCCCGAGGTGCGCACGGCCGGGCCCGATCCGAACGAGCCGCTGTACTCGGCGCTGGGCACCGCGGCCGACTGGTTCGCGCGCCGGCTCCGCGAGGGGGACGACGCGGCGGCGGCGCGCCGCTACCTCGACTCCCGCGGCTTCGACGAGACGGTGCGGGACCTCCACCAGCTCGGGTTCGCGCCGCCGGCGGGCGAGGAGCTGCTGGCGGCCCTGCGCAGCCTCGGCGTCGAGGACGCCGTCGTGCACCAGGCCGGCCTCCTGGTCGAGCGGGACGACAAGACGCTCGTGCCGCGGTTCCGCGGCCGGTTGATGTTCCCGATCGCCGACGTGCGCGGGCGGGTCGTGGGCTTCGGCGGCCGGATCATCGGGGACGGCGAGCCCAAGTACCTCAACTCGCCCGAGACCCCGGTCTTCCACAAGGGGACGCTGCTCTACGGGCTCGACCGGGCGCGCGGACCGATCCGCACCGCGGAGGCGGCGATCCTGGTCGAGGGATACTTCGACTCGATCCGCCTCCAGGCGGCCGGCGTCGCGAACGTGGTCGCGCCGCTCGGGACCGCGCTCACGCCGGAGCAGGCGCGGCTGCTGCGGCGCTACACCAAGCACGTGGTGCTGGTCTACGACGCGGACGCGCCGGGGCTCAAGTCCACGTTCCGGGCCGCCGACGAGCTGCTGCGCCAGGGGGCGAGCGTGAGCGTGGTGACCCTGCCGCCCGGCGAGGACCCCGACACGCTCGTCCGCCAGGGCGGCGCCGACGCCTTCGAGGCGCTGCTGGCCCAGGCCGTGGACGTGTTCGAGCGCAAGATCCAGCTGGTGGAGCGCAAGGGACTGCTGCGCACCCTCGAGGGCCGCCGGGAGGCGCTCGACCGGCTGCTCCCGACCGTCCGCGCGGCCCAGGACCCCATCACCCGGGAGCTGTACGTCGCTCGGGCCGCGGCGTGGAGCGGCGTGGCGAAGGACGTGCTCGAGCGGGAGGTCGGGCGGCTGGAAGCCCGCGCGCCGGGAAGTGCGGGTGCCCGGGCGGAGGGGGCCGTTCCCGGGCGGAGCGAGGAGAGCGGAGCCCAGCCCCAGGCGCGGCCGGACGAGATCCCCATCGAGCGCACGCTGGTGCATGTGCTGCTGGCGACGCGCGAGCTGGTGCCGCGGGCGCGGGAGGCGGTGGCGAGCGGAGAATTCCGGCACCCCTGGTACCGCGCGATCGTCCAGGCGTTGTACGACGGCGCCGAGGAGCCCGCCGGGCGGGAGGCGCAGGCGGTGTGGGCGGAGCTCTCGGCCCTGCCTCCGGTGGAGCAGAATCCCGAAGAGGTGCTGGTGTCGTGCGTGTCGTGGATGCAGGACCGCCGGGCCAAGGAGCGGCGGGCGGAAATCGATCGCCTGATCGACCTCGCGCCGGCCGACGAGAAGGCGCGGCTGCTCGAGGAGAAGCGGGGGCTGGCGGCCGCCAGCGAGCCGCGGTTCGGCCGGAAGGCGTTCAAGTCCCAGCGGGAGCCGAAGTACTGAAGACCATGGAAAGGAGACGCGGTGCATCCTGATCTCGAGGCTCTTCTTGCGCTGCAGGAGCGCGACAAGAACGTGGGTGCGGTGAAGAAGGCGATGGACCAGCTGCTCCCGGCGGAGGCGGCGCTGGACGAGGAGCTGGGGGCGGCCACCAAGGCGCTCGAGGACGGCGAGCGCGCCGCGACGGGAGCGGAGACGCGCAAGGCGGAGCTGGAGGCGCGCATCGCCGGCTACAAGCGGTTGCAGGAGCAGCGGCGCCAGCAGCTCGATTACGTGCGGGGCGCGAAGGAGGCCTCGGCGCTGATGGCCGAGCTGGATCTCGCCCGCAGCGTGCTGGTGAAGGAGGAGACCGAGTACCTGCGCAGCGGCGACGCGATCGTCGAGGCGCAGAAGAAGGTCAAGGACGCGATCAAGGCCCACGAGGCGGTGGTGGCGCGGCAGACGGAGGCGCGGGCCGAGCTGGCCGCCAAGCGCGCCGAGCTGGCGGTGCAGCTGGAGGGGGCCGAGCGGGAGCGCGAGGCGGCGACCAAGACCGTCAAGCCGGCGTTGCTCGCCAGGTACGAGCGCATCCGCCGCGGCCGCGCGCCGGCCGCGCTGTACGCGCTCCATCAGGACGCGTGCGGGCACTGCCACACCGCCGTCCCGCTGCAGCGGCGCGTCCTCATCCAGCAGGGGCAGTCCATCGAGGGTTGCGAGGTGTGCGGCGTGCTGCTGTATGCCGAGGGGTGAGACCCTGGCGCGGCGCTGGCGGCTCGAGCCGGCGCCCGACCCGGCCCGTTCCGCCGCTCTCGCGCGCGATCTGGGCGTGCCCGCGCTGTTCGCGTCCCTGCTGGCGGGCCGCGGGCTCTCCGACGCTCCGGCGGCGCGCCGGTTCCTGAAGCCTTCCCGGGACGATCTGTGCGATCCCGCCCTGCTGCCCGACGCGGCGCCCGCCGTCGAGCGGATCGCCGGCGCCGTCAGGCGTGGCGAGACCATCCTGGTCCACGGTGACTACGACGCCGACGGCCAGTGCGCGGCCGCGATCGCGACCCGCGTGCTGCGGATGGCGGGCGCGCGCGTGGTGCCGTTCGTGCCGCACCGGCTGCGGGACGGCTACGACCTCTCGGCCGCCGGGATCGCGGCCGCCCGGGAAGCCGGCGCGAAGCTGATCCTGGCCCTCGACTGCGGCACCACCGCCGTGCAGGCGGTGGCCGACGCGCGCCGCGCCGGCAGCGACGTGGTGATCGTGGACCACCATCTGCCGGGCCCCGAGCCGCCGCCCGCGCTCGCGTTCGTGAACCCGCGCCGGCCGGACAGCGCCTATCCCTTTCCGGACCTGTGCGCGGCCGGCCTGGCCTTCAAGCTCGCCCAGCTCCTCGCTCCGGCCCTCGGCCTCGGCGCGGGCGCGCCGTGGCACTGCCTGGACCTCGTGGCGCTCGCGACCGTGGCCGACGTGGTGCCGCTGGCGGGCGAGAACCGGATCCTCGTGCGCCTGGGCCTCAAGCTGATGGGCGCCAGCCGCTGGCCCGGTCTCGCGGCGCTGGTCACCACCGCGGGCCTCGGGACGGCGCCGATCCGGGCGCTGCACCTCGCCTTCGTCCTCGGGCCGCGCCTCAACGCCGCGGGCCGCGTCGGCGACGCGAGCGACGGCCTGCGGCTCCTGCTGACCGACGACGACGCCGAGGCGTACCGGCTCGCGGCCCAGCTGGAGCGCCAGAACGGCGAGCGGCAGGCCCTCGACCAGCGCACGCTCGCCGAGGCCCTCGACGATTTGGGGGCGGTCTTCGACCCGGCGCGCGACGCGGGGGTCGTGCTGGCCCGGGACGGCTGGCACCCGGGCGTGGTCGGGGTGGTGGCGTCGAGGGTGGTCGAGCGCATCGCGAGGCCCGCGATCCTGGTCGCGTTCGACGGCGACCTGGGCAAGGGCTCGGGGCGCTCGGTGCCGGGCTGCGACCTGCACCGCGCCCTCGCGGACTGTGCGGGCCTGCTCGAGCGGTGGGGCGGGCACCGGATGGCGGGCGGCATCACGCTGCGGCGCGAGCGGCTCGACGCGTTCCGCGACGCCTTCAACCGGGCGTGCGCCGAGCAGGTCGCGCCGGGCGAGCTGGTGCCCAGCCAGCGGATCGACGCGGTCGTCAGCGTCCGCGACCTCACCCTCGAGCTGGAGCGGGCGCTGCACTGGCTCGAGCCGACCGGAATGGGCAACCCCGGCGCGGTGTTCGGCCTCGAGAACCTGCGGCTCGAGGGCGCGCCGCGCCCGGTCGGCACGGACCACGTGCGGCTGCTGCTGGCCGACGGCGCCGGCCGCCTCCCGGTGATCGCGTTCGGCATGCGCGAGGAGGTGGAGCGGGTGGTGGCGGGCTCGGGGGGCCCGTTCCGCGCGGCGGTCCGGCTGCAGCGGGACCGCTGGCAGGGACGCGAAGAGGTCGAGGGGCGGCTGGTGGCCTTCGAGGCGGCCTAGGGGTGCGCATCGTCGCGGGCGAATGGGGCGGGCGGCGCATCGAGTCGCCGCCGGACGCGCGGGCGCGGCCCACCACCGACCGCGTGCGGGAGGCGTGGATGGCGATCCTCGGCGAGCGGCTGCACGCGGCGGCCGTGGTCGACCTGTTCGCGGGGTCCGGCGCGATGGGTCTGGAGGCGCTGAGCCGAGGCGCGGCGCGCTGCGACTTCGTCGAGCTGTCGCCGCCGAGCCTCGCGGCGCTGCACCGCAACCTCGAAGCGCTCGGCGTGGCGCGGGGCCAGGCGACGGTGCACCGGGCCGACGCCCTGCGCTGGGCCGCCCGGCTCGGCGTGCTCGCGTTCGACGTGGCGTTCGCCGACCCTCCGTACACGACCGGGCACGCCTCCCGGATCGCCGCCCTCTTCCGGGAGCGGCCGTTCGCGCGCATTCTCGGCGTCGAGCACGACGTGCACGAGGACGTGGGGCCGGGCGAGGAGCGCCGCTACGGCCGCACCGTACTCACCTTTCTCGAGGCGCCATGACGCGACTCGCCGTCTACCCCGGCTCGTTCGACCCGATCACCCGCGGCCACGAGGACCTGATCCGGCGCGGTCTCGACATCGCGGACGGGGTGGTCGTGGCCGTCGCCACCCAGGCCGCCAAGCGGCCGCTGTTCACCACGGCCGAGCGCGTCCGGCTGGTGCGGGCCGTGCTGGGCAAGGTCCCGCGGCTCGAGGTGCGCACGTTCGACGGGCTGCTGGTGAACTTCGCGCGCACGATCGGCGCCCACCTCATCGTCCGCGGCCTGCGGTACGTCAGCGACTTCGAGTACGAGTACCAGATGGCGCTGATGAACCGGAAGCTGGCGCCGGACATCGAGACCCTGTTCCTGGTTCCCGCCTTCGACCTCACCTACCTGTCCAGCTCCCTGGTGCGGGAGGTGGCGCGGTTCGGCGGCGACGTGGGCGGGCTCGTGCACCCGACCGTCGAGAAGGCCCTGGCCGCGAAGTTCCGCCGCCGTTGAGCTCCTTCATCGAGACGCTGCTGGAGCGCGCCCGCCGCGCCCGGCGGCGGCTGGTGCTCTCCGAAGGCGAGGACGAGCGGGTGCGCGAGGCCGCGCGCGCGGCGGCCGCGTCCCGCCTCGCGGCCGTGACCCTCCTCGGGGACGACGGGGCCGCGGCCTGGGCGGCCCGCGAGGCCCCGCTGGTCTCCGTCCGCAACCCGTCCACCGATCCCGGCCTCGGCGCGGTGGCCGACCTCCTGGCGACGCGCAAGCCCGAGAAGGTGCCGGACCGCCGCGCGGGCCTCGACCTCGCGCGGGACCCGCTGCGCTTCGCGGCCGGCCTCGTGGCCCTCGGGGAGGCGGACGCCACGGTGGGCGGCGTGACGCACGCCACCGCCGACGTGCTGCGCGCCGCGCTGTGGGCCGTCGGGCCGGCGCCGGGCATCCGGACCGTGTCGAGCTGCTTCTACATGGTGACCGCCTCCTTCGGGGTGCTGACCTTCGCCGACTGCGGGGTGGTGCAGTACCCGACGGCCGAGCAGCTCGCCGAGATCGCGGTCGCGGCGGCGCGCGACCGGCGCCGGGTCGTGGGCGACGAGCCGGTGGTGGCGTTCCTCTCGCACTCGACCCGCGGGAGCGCGGAGGGCGAGAGCGTGGACCGGGTGCGGCAGGCCGTGGAGCGGTTCCGGGCGCTGGAGCCCGGCGTCGCCGCCGACGGCGAGCTGCAGGGCGACGCCGCCCTGGTGGACACGGTGGCCGCGCGGAAGGCGCCCGGGAGCACGGCGGCCGGACGCGCTAACGTCTTGGTATTCCCGGACCTTGACAGCGGGAACATTGCGTACAAACTGGTACAGCGCATAGCGCCGGCGCGGGCCCTCGGCCCCATCGTCCAGGGCCTCCTCCGGCCGTGCTCCGATCTCTCGCGCGGCGCCACGGCCGACGACATCGTCCTGGTCTCCGCCATCGCGCTGCTGCAATCGTCCGACGTCGTGGACGAGCCCACCTCGGAGGAGTGATGGCCTTCAACGTGCGGAAGCACCCCGGCGGCGTCCTGGTCATCGACGTGGATGGCCAGCTCATCGTGGGCAACCGGCAGGAGCTGAAGCAGCGGGTGCTCGACGCGCTGGAAGCGGGCGACCGCAAGTTCCTCATCGACTTCACCCGCACGGGCTACATCGACTCGTCCGGCCTCGGGGTGCTGGTCTCGCTCTCGAAGAAGATCCGCGACGAGGGCGGCGACCTCAGGCTCGCCGGCCTCAACGAGGACCTCAAGACGCTGTTCGAGCTCACCAAGCTCGACACGCTGTTCGCCATCACCGACTCGGCCGACCAGGCGCTGGCGGCGTTCTAGGGGCCGCGTGAGGCTCGCCGTCCAGCCGCTGCTCTCCGCGCCCGACCCCGGGCGGCAGGCCGAAGGGCTGGAGGCGGAGCTGCGGCTGACGCTGCCCAGTGACATCCGCCTGGTGGAGGACGTGGTCGACGTGGTGGCCCGGCACCTCGAAGAGCGGTTCGTGGACCGGCACAGCGTGCGCTTCAACCTCCGCGTGGCCCTGGCGGAGGCCCTGGTCAACGCCATCCTCTACGGCAACGGCGAGGACGACACCAAGGGGGTCGCCCTCCGGGTGCTGTTCGGCCGCCACGCCGTCGAGATGGAGGTCACCGACGAGGGGGACGGGTTCGACTACCGCTTCCTGCCCGATCCGACCCTGCCCGCCAACCGGCTGCGGCCGTGCGGCCGCGGCGTGTTCCTCATCCGCCAGCTGGTGGACGAGGTGCGCTTCAACGACACGGGGAATTCCATCTGCATGATCCTGCGGCGCACCTGAGCCGCCTGGATTCCGTACTCGCCGCACTGCGGGACCTGACCGGCGGTGCGGTCCGGCTGTGGCGCTCCGAGGCCGACCGCGTCCGGGGCATCGCCCTGTCGGGGGAGCACGGTGCGTGGTGGCCGGAGCTGGACGGCGACCAGGGCCACGCCCTCGCCACCCGCAACGGCCAGGCGTGGCTCGAGCCGGTGCCGGACGTGGCCGGCACCTGGATCCAGCTGGGGCCCGACGCCAGCGACCCCGCCACCCGGCCGGCGCGCGCCCACGCGGCGGCCCGGGTGATGGCCGAGCATTACGCGGCCGAGCGCGAGGCGGGACAGGTCGCCTCGGAGCTGGCCGGCCGGTACGAAGAGATCAACCTGCTGTACACGATCAGCGAGGTCCTCGGGCGTACCGTGCAGCTCGAGGAGGCGGCGCGCATCATCGTCAAGGAGGTGTCCGACGTCGTGGGCGCGCGCCGCGCCTCGATCATGGCCTACGACCCCGGCGCCGAGGTGCTGCGGGTGGTGGCCGGCCGCGGCCTCGACGTGGCGCAGCTCGGCCCGGTGGCGGTGGACGACGATTGCAGCGTGGCGGCGCGGGTGTTCCGGGACAGCGCCGCGATCACCTACGACCCGCGCGACGCCGCCCCGAGCCCCGGCTGCCCGGGCGGGCGGACCTACCGCGGCGAGTCGTTCCTCTCGGTGCCCATTCTCTACGCCGGCGCCGGCGGGCCGCCGCGGCCGGTGGGCGTCATCAACCTGACCGACCGGCTCGGCGAGGACGCGTTTTCCGCCGGCGACCAGAAGCTGGTGACCGCGATCGCCAGCCAGGTCGGCGCCGCCATCGAGAACGCGCGGCTGGTGCGCGAGGAGCGCAACCGCGAGCGGCTCTCCACCGAGCTGAAGCTGGCCCACCATCTCCAGCTCGCCCTGCTGCCCGGACCCTCGCTGCTGGCCTCGGCCGGCGACGTGGGCGCCCGCTGCCAGCCCGCCGAATCGGTGGGCGGCGACTTCTACAAGCTCATCCCGCTCGGCGCCCGGCGCCTGGGCGTGCTGATCGGCGACGTGTCGAGCCACGGGATCGGCGCGGCCCTCCTGATGGCGAACGCCATCTCGGCCGCCACGGTCGTCGCCCAGTCGGCCCCGACGCCGCAGGAGGCGCTGCACCGGCTGCTCGGCGTGATGGGCGACGAGCTGACGCGAACCGAGATGTTCATCTCGCTGTTCTACGGCGTCGTGGACTCGGAGCAGGGCACGCTGACCTACGCGAACGCGGGCCATCCCTACGCGTTCCTTCTGCCGGTGGACGGCGGCGCACCCCGGCGGCTGCGGGCCACGGCGCCGCCGTTCGGCCTGGCGCCCGGCGGCGTGATCGGCGGGGCCAAGTGCCCGTGGCGGACGCGCGAGGACCTGCTGTGCCTGTTCACCGACGGGCTCACCGAGTCGCGCAGCCCCTCCGGCGAGGCTTACGGGGAGCGGCGGCTGCTGGAGACCGTGCGCCGCCACGAGGCGCGGCCCGCCCCCGAAATCGTGGACGCCGTCTTCCAGGACGTGGCGGAGTTCTCCGGCTACGTCGCCCAGGACGACCGCACGCTCGTGCTGCTGCGCTGCTGACGTGGGGGCCCGGCTCGGCCAGCACTTCCTCTTCGACCCGTCCATCCTGCGCCGGATCGCCGCGGCGGCCGTCGCCGAGCCCGACGACGTGGTGCTGGAGATCGGCCCGGGGAAGGGCACCCTGACCCGGGAGCTGGCCGCGCTGGCGCGCCGGGTCGTCGCCATCGAGGCGGACCGCGCCCTGGCGGCGGCGCTGGCCGCGGAGTGCCGCGGCACGGGCGTCACGGTGGTGACCGGCGACGCCCTGAAGACCCCGTGGCCCCGCGCCACGGTCGTGTGCGGCAACATCCCCTACCGGATCACCTCGCCGCTGATCGATCGCGCGCTCCGCCCGCCGCGGCCCGAGCGGATCGTGTTCCTGGTGCAGGCCGAGGTCGCCGCGCGCCTCGCGGCGTCGCCCGGGGCGAACGAATACGGGGCGCTCACCGCCGGCGTGCGGCTCGTCGCCTCGGTGGAGCGGCTGTTCGGCGTGCCGGCGGGCGCGTTCCGGCCGCGGCCGCGCGTGGAATCGGCGGTGGTCCGGCTGGTGCCGCGGCCCGCGCCGCTGGTGGACTCCGAGGAGGAGGAGCGCCGGGTGCGCGACGTGATCCGGGCGCTGTTCCAGCGGCGCCGCCAGCAGCTCGGCCGCTCGGTGCGCGAGGCGTTCGGCGTCGCCCGCTCCGAGGTGGCGGGCCTGCTCGAGGGCGCGGGCGTCGACCCCGCGGCGCGGGTCGAGGTGCTCGCGCCCGAGCGGTTCGTGGCCCTTGCTCGAGCCTTGGGGCCCCGTCTAGCTTCGTGAATTCCTTCACGAGGTCCGGCTTGCGCGACGTGGCGGCATCGACGGTGCGGCGGCTGTCGCTGTACCTCCAGTTCCTCGACCAGTGCGAGCGCCAGGGGACCGCGACCGTGTCCTCCGGCGCCCTCGCCGAGCGCGGCGGCGCCTCTCCGGCCCAGGTGCGCAAGGACCTCTCGTTCTTCGGGTCGTTCGGCCGGCGGGGCGTGGGCTACAACGTGCCGCGCCTGGCCGGCCGGCTGCGGGAGATCCTCGGCCTGGTGCGGCGCTACCGGGTCGTGCTCGTCGGGGCGGGACGCGTCGGCGCGGCGCTGGCGGCGTACCCCGGGTTCCGCGCCCGCGGGTTCGACGTGGTCGCCGTGTACGACGCCGATGCGGCGCGGATCGGCGCGGCGGTGGACGGCCTCGTGGTGCGGGGCGTGGAACGGCTGGAGGCGGACCTGGCCGCTGAGCCCGCCGACATCGCGGTGATCGCCACGCCGGCCGACGCGGCCCAGGCGGTGGCCGACCGGCTGGTGCGCTCCGGCGTGCGGGCGCTGCTCAACTTCGCCCCGGTCTCGCTGGCCGTGCCGCGGGGCGTCACGGTCTCGGACGTGAACATGGCGCTCGAGCTCGAGGCCCTCAGCTACGCGCTCCACCACGCACAGCCGTGAGCCGGGTCCACGTCACCTCCGAGATCGGCGCGCTCCGCACGGTGCTGATGCAGACGCCGGGCGAGGAGCTGCTGGCGGTGACCCCCGGCACCCGCGCGGACTACCTGTACGACGACGTGATCGACCTGGAGCAGGCCCGCCGCGAGCACCGGCAGCTGGTCGCGGTGCTGCGCCTGTTCGCCGAAGTGCTCGAGACGCGCGCGGTGCTGGCCGAGATCCTCAAGCGCGCCGAGGTGCGCGAGCGGCTGGTGGGCCGCACGCTCGACGTCGTGCCGTCCGACGCGCTGGCCCAGCGCCTGGCGCAGCTCCCGGTGAGCGCGCTGGTGGACGTGCTGGTGGCGGGGGCGATGGAGGAGGCCGGGCCGATCGCCGCGGCTCTCAACGAGGCCGGCTTCATGCTCCCGCCGCTCCCCAACCTGTTCTTCACCCGCGACGTCGGCATGGTGATCGGCGAGCACGCGGTCATCGGCTCGATGCGCTACGGCGTGCGGTGGACCGAAGAGCTGCTGATCTCCGCGCTGTTCCGGCACCACCCGGCGTTCGAGAACGCGGGCGTGCTGTACGACGGCTCGGAGGAGAAGCGGCCCAACTACACGCTCGAGGGCGGCGACGTGCATCCGCTGCGGCCCGACCTGGTCGTGCTCGGCTACTCGGAACGGTCCTCCCCGGCCGCGCTCGACCACCTCACCGAGCTGCTGTTCGCCCGCTGCGGGGTCACGGACGTGATCGTGGTGGTGCTGCCCAAGGAGCCCACGGCCATCCATCTCGACATGATCTTCACCCAGGTGGACCGCGAGCTGTGCGTGGTTTCGCCGCCGCACTTCGTGGGCCCGGAGCGGCTGGCGGTGCTGCACCGGCGCCGCGGGGACGCGGGCGTGCGCGAGATGCCGAACCTGTTCGCCGCGCTGCTGGCGGTCGGCCTGCCCCTGGAGCCCGTCTTCTGCGGCGGCCCCAACCGCGCCGACCAGGAGCGGGAGCAGTGGGGCTCGGGGTGCAACTTCTTCTCGGTGCGCCCCGGCGTCGTGGTGGGCTACGACCGCAACGAGGCCACGCTGCGCGAGGTGGAGCGCGCCGGGTTCCGCGTGGTCCCCGGCCACAAGCTGCTCAAGGGCGAGGCGGCCGTGGGCGACGGCGACCGCGCGGTCGTCACGGTCAAGGGCAGCGAGCTGGTGCGGGGCGGCGGGGGACCGCGCTGCATGACGATGCCCCTGCGGCGCGACGACCCGTGAGCGCCACCTTGGCCGAGCGGGCGGCGCTCTACCTGAGCACGGGGCCGCGGGCCCCGGACGACATCGCACACGACGTGCTCGGCATCGCCCGTGCCCGCGGGGTCCTGGCGGAGCGGCTGGTCGCGGCGCTGCTGGGGGCGGACCCGCGCTTCGCCATCGACGTCGAGGGACGCTGGTCCGCGGTGCCGGAGCCGGCGCTGGGCGCGCTCCCGCTGGCCGACCTCGGCTACGCGGTGGTGGACGTGGAGACGACCGGGATGCGCGCCCGGGCCGGGGACCGCATCACCGAGGTCGCGGTGGTGCACGTGGACGGCGAGCGCACCGCGCTGGCGTTCGAGTCGCTGGTGAACCCCGAGGTCCCGATCCCGCACTTCATCGCGGCCCTGACCGGCATCGACGACGCGCTGGTCGAGGGCGCCCCGCGCTTCGAGGCGGTGGCCGACCAGGTGCTCGCGGCGCTGAACGGCCGGGTGTTCGTCGCCCACAACGCGCGATTCGACTGGGCGTTCGTGGCGGCGGAGATCGAGCGCGCGGGCGGCCTCGCCCCCCGGGTGCAGCGGCTGTGCACGGTGCGGATGGTCAGGGCGCTGGTGCCGGAGCTCGCGCGGCGCAACCTCGACAGCGTGATGCACTTCTTCGACATCGAGACCGAGCGCCGCCACCGCGCCGGCGGCGACGCCCTGGCCACGGCGGCGGTCCTGCGCCGGCTGCTGCGCCGCGCCGAGGCGCTCGGCATCACGAGCTGGCACGCGCTCCGGGCCCTGGTGCCGTGAGCCGGGCGCCGGAGGGACATCGTCCGCCCCCGGACGCGGCCGGCGCGCCGCCCGCCCCTGCTCGCCCTGCGCCGAGTGCCACGGCGACGCGGTTCACGGTGGGCCGGCTGGTCTGCTGGACCCTCGAGGGCGGGCTCCAGCGGCTCGACGGAGGCGCGATGTTCGGCGTCGTGCCGAAGCCCCTGTGGGCCCGGCGCGCCGAGCCGGACGAACGCAACCGGATTCCCCTCGCGCTGCGCTGCCTCCTGGTGGAGCATCCCGACGGCCTGGTGCTGGTGGATACCGGTCTCGGCAACAAGGAGAGCGGCAAGTTCCGGGACATCTACGCCGTCGAGAACGCGGGCCGCACCGGCCCCACGGCGCTGGAGGACGCGCTCCACGACGCGGGGCATTCGTCCGCCGAGGTGAAGTGGGTCATCAACACCCACCTGCACTTCGACCACGCCGGCGGGAACACGTTCCACGACGGCGCCGGGGCGACGGCGCTGGCCTTCCCCAACGCCACCTACGTGGTACAGAAGGGGGAGCTCGACTTCGCCGCGCACCGGAACGAGCGGACCGCGGCCAGCTACCTGCCGCCCAACTTCGCGCCGGTGGCGGCCGCCGGCCGGTTCCGGCTGGTCTCGGGCGAGCTGGCCGTGCTCCCGGGCATCCACC
>Ga0335079_10002438_pt1 | contig 21445 bp, 24 predicted proteins | sample Lox_Sample_33_FD_206719 | JGI IMG/M metagenome (GOLD analysis project Ga0335079, IMG submission 206719) | Soil microbial communities from Loxahatchee National Wildlife Refuge, Florida, United States - Lox_Sample_3.3 | ecosystem: Environmental > Terrestrial > Soil > Wetlands | place: USA... | reverse complement strand
TGACACCATCCTGTGTGATGCCCGTCATACCTCAAACACCCTGCTTTTATGGTACAAAGTTCTGTGACCATGTACGCGTTGCGTCCTCATAATTCCATTCATGTACTGGCAGGAATGCCGTGTTAAGAGCGCTCTTTATTTCACTGTCTGAGAGCCACTGGCTACGCGCTCTGGCCGAACGGTCGGCGATCGGGCAAAGGTTTTCCGGCCGCTTTGTGGCGGGCACGCGGGTCGAGGACGTGCTGCGCGTCACCGGCAGCGTGAATCGTTCGGGCCGCAGCGTCTCCATCGACAACCTCGGCGAGAATGTCACTAACGCGGACGAGGCTCGCGCCAGTGCCCAGCTGTATCATCGCCTGCTCGACGAGATTGCAGTCCAGAAACTCAACGCCAACATCAGCCTGAAACTCACCCACATGGGCCTCGACGTAGATGAGAACCTTGCCCGCGAGCAGGTCATTGCGCTTGTAGCCAAGGCTGCCGCCATGACGCCGCCCAACTTCGTGCGCGTGGATATGGAAGGCTCGCCATATACCCAGCGGACGCTGGATTTTGTGCATGAACTGCATCGCAAACCGGGAAATGGAAACTGCGTGGGAGCGGTCATCCAGTCCTACATGCGGCGCGCCCAGGCGGACGTCGAAGCCCTGCTGGCCGAAGGCATTCGTATCCGCTTGTGCAAAGGTGCTTACAAGGAACCGGAAGATATCGCCTTCCAGAAGAAGTCTGAAGTTGATGCCAGCTACGTCAGCCTGATGAAGATTCTGATGAAGAGCGGAATTTATCACGGCCTGGCGACGCACGATGAAGCCATCATTAACGAAGCCAAGGCGTTTGCCATCCGCGAGAAGATTCCGCGCGATGCCTTCGAGTTCCAAATGCTCTACGGCATTCGCCGTGACTTGCAGAAGACGCTGGTGAGCGACGGCTGGCGCATGCGCGTCTATATTCCCTTCGGCTCGGAATGGTACCCCTACCTGATGCGCCGGTTAGCGGAACGGCCGGCCAACGTCTTCTTCATCGTGAAGAACCTGTTCCGCAGTTAGACACAGACTCTTCAGCCGAGAGTCTCACCACAGTTTTCTGGCGAAGGGGATTACTCTTCCGGGCCTTCTTCGCCCCGCTCAGTCTCCGGCGGAGCCAGAGGTAGTTTCGATGCTCCATTGAGCAGGTCGCGCTCCGGCGGAGTGAAACGGCTCTTGTTGGATTCGGAGTCGATTTCCCGCTGCCGCGCATCCGGTGGCATGGCGCGCAGCCGGTTGATTTCTGTCTGCATCGCCTGGCGCCGGTCGGGTGGCAACTGCTGCATCTGGGAATAGACCTGCCGCGCCTGCTGCTTCTGGTCCGGCGTCAGGTGTTCCCAGGTTTCCATGCGGTTCAGCACGCGCTGCTGCTGCTCCGGAGGCATGCTGCTGAAACGCTGCAACCGGCCGCGCAGCTGCTGCTGCCGCTCCGGTGGAAGGTTGCGGAACTGGGGATCGCTTTCGAGCGCCCGCCGTTGCTGGTCGGGCGGCATATCTTTGTACTGGCGTAGCCACTGGCCCGCATGATGGCCTTGCGGCTGCTGCTGGCGGGGACGCTGGTTCCGGTCGTTGCGCCGGTTCTGGGCCAGGGAAGGAATGCCGGTCGTCAATCCCAGCAATAGAGTGGCCCCCACCACCCATCGTCGCATGGATTTCAGCCGGAACACCCTGATTCCCCTTTCTCTCCCCATGCCGGGTGCCGTCATCTCGCGCGGCTTTCCTGGCTACGGATTCGCGGTCACATCCTGCTGCACTTGCAGGTCATCCAGCACATCAAAATCGGAGTACAGTTCGCCATTCTTATCGAGCGCCTGAAGGTCTCCAACCGCCGAGCCCGGCTCAGCCGCCACGGGCATGCTGGCAAACTCCTTCGGGCCGGTGCGAACGTGCATACCGCCCTCGGTGCGGAACATGGTCACGCTCGCAATCAGCAGCACCGCGACAGACAAAGCCAGCGCCGGCTGGCGTACCCACTGCAACCAGCCACGCTGCGGCTTAGCCATTTCTTCGCGCAGCCGGGCCTGCAGCCTTACGTCAAAATAGGGCGAAGGCTCCGGCGCCTGCCACTCGTCCAGCAGGGCCATCGTCTGGCGCATTTGTTCCAGTTTTTCCGTGCAGCCGGAGCAGGCGCGCAAATGTTCACTTACCGCCGGCGTGGCTTCCTGAAAACCGGCAGCCAGGTCGGGCATCCATCCGTGAATCTCATCGCAGGTCATAACCAGTTCCTTCATACAAATTCCTTCAGCTGCTCACGCAGCGTTTCATACGCGCGGAACAGCAGCGATTTCGTCGCCGATTCGCTCAACTTCAGCGCTTGCGCAATCTGCTTGTAATCCATCTGCTGATACTTGTGCATCAGCACTGCCATCCTTTGACGCTCGGGCAACGCCTGCACCCGCCGCCGGATGGCAGTCAGCCGCTCGCGGCGTACCAAACTTTCTTCCGCGCTCAGGGAACCATCGGGCACATCCACAGCCAGGCCAGTGTCTTCATCCGGCTCATCCAGGCTGATCATGTTCTCCGGACGTTCGTGGCGCGTGTCGCGCGCGTGATTGGCGGCCAGGTTGGTCGCGATCCGGTACAGCCAGGTCGTGAACTTGGCGCTGGCCTCATAGTTCTGGCGCGAACGGTATACCCGCAGAAACACTTCCTGCGCCAGATCTTCGGCGATCGCCGAATTATGGGCCATGCGGTACATGAAGCTCACCATCGACCGGCGGTATTTCTGCACCAGGTAGTCGAATGCTCCCTGGTCGCCGGCCTTGACGCGCAGCATCACTTCAGCGTCGCCCAGTCCTTCAGCGGCGCGAACCACCGTGGCCGGATTCTCCACTGCACGCGGCTTTGCCGTCATGGCCAGCAAGCCACGGTCTAAGGCTACGCTGCTCACACTTTCATGAACCCGCGCCTGGCCGGAAAGTTGCGCCTTTCCCGGAGCGCTCGTTGGCCCGGAATCCGCTTCCGCAGAAGGACTTACGGGCCAGCCCACCGGCTTTGGCCTGGCTGACATGTGTGAGCAAGCCGTCTCGACCTGTGGCTGTGCGAAACTAGGCTACCACGTGCAGCCGATGTCGGGAAGTGGTTGTCTTTCCTATAACATAGCGGATGCCACGGGACATGCTCCCAGCACAGCCAACTGCAGTCCACGCCCGAAGCCTGTGCATGACTCGCCTGGTCGCTCGAGGTCGCTCCTCGCCGAGGTCACGGAAGTCACATTTCTTTCTTGCCGCATCGTCCACAGCACCCACCTTGGACACTGCAGAATCCCCCCTGTAATATGCGCCCGTGGATCTTTTCCTGAACGTCCTTCGCTTTCTGCTGATTGGCGCGGGCATCGTGTTTGCCGTCGAGTGGTGGCGTCACCCCGACCATCACTACGACATTCTTCTCGGAATCTCGGTAGCGGTTGTCGCACTGGTGGAGTTTCTGAGGGGACTCTGGGAGAGCCGTAGAGAAAGACAAACGAGCGATCGCGCCGCTGGGGAAGCGAAGCAGGCGAACGCCGAGTTGAACGCAAAGCTCGACGCCGCCCTCGAGTCGTTTCAAGCCGCCCTGAGCAAGGCGCAAACCCAATCACCCAGGGCGGCAACTCCGCCAGCCCCTGCGGAAGACCCGCAAGCAAAAAGATTTCGGGCGATCATCGAACAGCGCCAGCAGATCGAGAAACTAATTCGAGACTACGCCAAACAGACTGGCGCCGACTCTTCCGGATCCGCCGAGGAAGTCCTCAGCCGCCTGAATATGCCCGCTCCATTTCGCAATGGCATCATGCTCTATCTCGACAACACGCGCGACTTGCCCCGCCAACCGGAGGCGATGTTGGAATGGGCCGCCGCGAACGCGCACGTGTACATCGGGACGCTAGAGCTCATGATGAAGAACGCCAGGCAGCCCGCCCCCTAGTGCTCGCGAGTAGACGAGTCTGCAGCCGGTGAGCTGCAGCTTCTTATTTCGCCTGCGCCAGCCCCGCAACAACGGCAGCGAGCTTGTCGAGTATCTCGTTCCAGCCCTCCAATTGGCCGCTATTTTTCGCGCTCTCCATGGGTTCATTTCCAATGAAGGTGAGTTTCGTCCGGCCGTTTCCCAGATCCTCAAAGAGGGTCACGTCGTACGCACCCTCTACGGCCTCATGTTCTATGCCCAGCTCCGCCGGATCGATCTTGTTTCCCTTGGAGTCCGAAAAGTACATCAAGGAAACGATCTTCTCGGGCGGAACAATCTCGTGGTATTCCACCGCGTTCCAGAACTCCTGCCCATCCGGAGATCTCATGCAGCAGAGGAATTTTCCTCCCACGCGAAAATCCATCTTGCAAACGGGCGCAGTAAAGCCCTTCGGCCCCCACCACTGCATCACGTACTTCGGGTCTGTCCACGCCTTCCAAACTAATTCGCGTGGGGCATCAAACACTCTTGTAACCGTCATCCGCTCTGTCTCATGCACCGTGCTTTTTGTCATCGTGTTTTCTGTCATCTTCGATCTCCGCTTTTTTCATTTGATTCACAACCACTTCCAGCCTGTCGAACTTCTCTTCCCAGAACTGGCGATAGCTAGTCGCCCAGTCGCTGACCGTCTTGATCGCCTTCGGCCTGAGCGTGCAAATACTCTCTCGCCCATGCTTCGTCTTGATCACAATCCGCGCCCGCACCAGGTAGGCAATATGTTTTGAAATCATCTGCTGCGAGAGCGCGAACGGTTCGGTCAGGCCGTGCACCGAGGCAGGCCCACGGGAGAGCCGCTCGATCATCGCCCGCCGGGTGGGATCCGACAAAGCCGCAAATGTTGTACCCAGCCGATCCACAACCATATGGTAGTGGATTGTCGCGAAATGTCAAGTGGTATTTTCACGCAAGTGGGATTCCTGTTCCCTGGTCGCTGAACCCCGACACTGTGGGTGGTAAATTCGCCAATGCACTCACGGAACAGGGTCGCTAGCCTTAGTCGGCATGGCACCAGTTTTTCCAGAAAGCAATCCGGAACGACATTTTTTTGAATTCTGGCGCGTTTTTCGATCCTAAGGAGTAGCATTTCTGCCCATGAGTGTCGTACGTCGTAATTTCCTAAAGGTAGCGGTGGCGCTACCTTTTGCCCCGCCGCTGAGATCGTTCGCTGAAGTTGCAAGCCCGTTGGGAAAGCCAGTGTTTGTCGCCGCGGGCGCGGACGCGACTGGGACAGAGCATCATGGGCCGCGCGCAGGCACGCACCTAGATTTCAAGGTCCTTACCAAAGACACCCAAGCCGGTTTCTTTCTAATAGAGCATCGCAATGTTCCGCAAGGTGGGCCGGTGCGACATCTGCACTATGCACAAGAGGAATGGTTCTACCTCATTGAGGGCAACAAGGTGGTGGTCGAGGTAGGCGACGAGCGCTTCGTACTTCGGCCCGGCGATTCCATCCTCGCGCCACGAAATGTGCCCCATGTGTGGGCCTACGTCGGTGAGAAGCCGGGACGGATGCTGATGGGGTTCACGCCGGCTGGCCAGATGGAAGATTTCTTTACCCTGGCTAGCAAGCAGCCAGTGGATGCGAAGATTGCCGAGGCACACGGCATGAAGTGGCTGGGGCCACCTCTCGACGTATCGAAACTGTGAGCGAGCGGAGAACTACTGCTGCGGGGGAATCCCGATTGGGGCTTTGAGACTTACCACGATTCCATTCGCGCACTGCTCCAGCGCTGCTGATGCCGAGTTATCGTCCGTATAGTCGGTCATCCGGACACTAGCCGTCTTCGAGTTTCGAGGAGGTTGCCCGATCTGTATCGACAAGTCGGCCTGTGTTTACTAACTTCTGGTGGCGAAAGCTCAGTTGGCGAGAACAATCGGTTCGGTCTCTCGACGCGGAATCGACGGCAGCTTAGCAGAGTGCGGAAAGCAGTCTTCGCCATCGGATCGCCAGAGGGACCGCGCGTCCTTAAGCGATCAAGAAGTAATCCGATAGCGGTTTGTAAGCTGTGGAAAAAGATGGTGGGCGCTATAGGATTCGAACCTATGACTTCCACCGTGTGAAGATGGCACTCTACCGCTGAGTTAAGCGCCCACACTGTGCGGTAAGGCCATCATTATACATAAGTTCCATCGACGTCGCGGACGCGCTCTCGCCCTTCACCGCCCGCCGGAAATAAGTTTTACCAGCAATCGCATTGTCATCGATTGCGCCGGCCTGCTGCCCCCTCCATCCAGTCCCGAAGAGAAGCCCTGTGCGCCCAAGACGAATACGCAGATGCCAAAAGCCACGAAGCGCATACTACATACCACTCGATTGTAAAAACCAATATCGTTATATATCTTTACTCCAGTGCCTCGGAACCATGATGGTCGCGTGTGAGATGAAACATCGCATCCGGTATGCGTGCCTGTTGCTCGCGTTGTTTCTGGGCGCACGATCCGGGCTGTGCCAGCAGCTCACGGTTCAGGCCAGCTCCGGGAAACAAGTCATTCTCAGCCGCGCCGATCTCCAGTCCTTGCCGCCGCTGACTGTTACCGCCGGCGACGTCACCTACCAGGGCGCCAGCCTCAACAGCGTGCTCGAAAAAGCGGGTGTGACCTTTGGAGATTCGCTCCGGGGCAAGCGTCTGGCCTCGTTTCTGCTAGTCGAGGCGGCGGATGGCTATCGCGTCGTAATTGCCTTGCCTGAGCTTGATCCGGCATTCACCAGCAAACAGATCATCCTGGCCTACCTGCGAAACGGCCAGCCGCTGGATGCGAAGGAAGGTCCTTACCGCATCGTTATCCCGGATGAAAAGAGAATGGCGCGCTGGGTGCGCCAGGTCACCACCTTGAAGGTCATGGACGCGCCCTGAGCCGTCGAGGAGCAAACATGAAGAATCGAAAAGGCAGTCTGATGCTGCTGGCGGCGTTTCTGATTTCTCAGCTCTGCGCGGCGCAGGAGTTCACTGTTGCCGCCGCCGCCGATCTTCAATTCGCCATGCAGGACGTCGTCGCCCGCTTCCAGAAGGAAACCGGAAAGAGCGTGAAGGTGGTGTACGGCTCCTCGGGCAACTTCTTCCAGCAGTTGCAGAACGGCGCGCCTTTCGACATGTTTTTTTCCGCCAACCTCGACTATCCGAAAAAACTCGAAGCCGCCGGCCTGACCGTTGCGGGAAGCTACTATCAGTACGCCAAAGGCCGCATTGTCACCTGGGTTCCCAATGAGTCGAAGCTCGACGTCAGCGCGGGTTTGCAGGTCCTGCTCGATCCGGCCGTCAAGAAGATTGCCGTCGCAAACCCCCAGCACGCGCCCTACGGACAGGCCGCGGTCGCGGCCATGCAAAAAGAAAATGTGTACGACAAGGTGAAAGACAAGTTTGTGCTTGGCGAGAACATTTCGCAGGCTGCGTCCTTTGTGGTTGCCGGGTCCGCCGATGCCGGCATCGTGGCCCTTTCGCTCGCCCTGTCTCCCAACATGAAAGACAAAGGCCGCTACGCCGAGATTCCTGCCACTGATTATCCGCCCATCGAACAGGCCTGCGTCATCCTCAAGTCCTCCAAAGACCAGGATACTGCTCAGCGTTTCCTCTCATTTCTCAAGACCGCCGCCGTCAGCGATCTATTGCGCGGCTACGGCTTCGATGTGTCCAGCGCCGCGACGCGCAAGTGATTTCTTCCGCGGCGTTGTCCGCACTCCTTAGTACATCTTTCTGGTACTTACTTCCGTGATCTGTCGGTAACTCCTGCCGGTTCGTATGGTTGAGGTTAATGCCGTGCCTGCGGGCCGGCGCTCAGCCTAAATGGAGCCCCACAAGTCACCGGTAATCCCGGTTGTGCTGTTGCTTTTCTGCGCTCTGAGCGTTGCGCAGGCGACACCGCCTGCGCGGATCAAGTCCGCGATCGACGCCCACCAGAGTGTCGCCCTCAAGGGCAACGTTCATCCACTGGCCCAGCCGCGTTATCAACAGGGGACTGCTGACCCCTCACTCCGCGTGGGCTATATGACGTTGCAGTTCGCGCCGACTGCCAGCCAGCAGGCAGCCCTGAAGCACCTTCTGGCCGACCAGCAGGATCGTCGCTCGCCCAATTACCACAAGTGGATCACTCCTCAGGAATATGCTTCACGCTTCGGACTCGCCCCGGATGACCTGAACAAAGTCGTCTCCTGGCTGAGGTCTCAGGGCTTCAGCATCGCCCACGTCGCGCGTGCCGGTAACTGGATTGCCTTCGGCGGCACAGTCGGGCAAGTCCAGCAGGTGTTTCATACCCGGATTCAGCGCTACAACGTCAACGGAGAACCGCACATTGCCAATTCAACTGATCCCTTTATCCCCGTTGCTCTGTCGGGCATCGTGTCCAGCATTCGTGGGCTGAACGATTTCCATCCCAAGCCGCTGGGCATCGCGAGCATCCTTCCGGCTCCGCTGATGCTTACCTCCACCAATCCCGATTTCACCAGCGGAAGTTTTCACTACCTGGCTCCCGACGATGTCGCTACCATCTACGACATCAGCGCGCTCTACAACTCCAGCTTCACAGGAACCGGGCAGAAGCTGGTCATCGTGGGACAGACCGACATTGACATGTCAGATATCGAGAGCTTCCGCTCCATGTTCAACCTGCCCCAGATCGATCCTCAGGTGATTCTGGTCAAGGGCAGCCCTGATCCCGGCACGACCGCCGATTTGGTGGAAGCGGATCTCGACCTGGAGTGGTCGGGGGCGATCGCACGTGCCGCTCAGATCCTCTATGTCAATTCCACGGACGTCTATACCTCGGCGCAATACGCCGTGGATCAGGATCTCGCGCCGGTAATCAGCATGAGCTATGGCGGGTGCGAACCGGAAAACGGTGCCTCGGGAGCGGCCTACGTGGAGAGTCTCGCTCAGCAGGCAAACGCTGAAGGAATCACTTGGGTTGCGTCTTCAGGCGACAGCGGCGCAGCAGCCTGTGACCCGGAACCCGTCACCAGCGCGACGCAAGGTCTCGCCGTGAATCTTCCCGCTAGCGTCCCCGAAGTGACGGGAGTGGGCGGCACCGAATTCGACGAAGGCAACGGCGCGTATTGGGGCAGTAACAACAACCCCGACGGGGGTTCGGCGCTTTCTTATATTCCTGAGACCGGCTGGAACGACAGCTCGCAGGGTTTTGGCCTTGCCTCGAGCGGAGGCGGCGTCAGCCTTTACTTTCCCAAGCCGTCCTGGCAGACGGGACCTGGCGTGCCCAGTGACAACGCACGCGACGTCCCCGATGTCGCCCTGAGCGCTTCCGCCAGCCACGATGGTTACATTCTGTGTACCCATGGCGGTTGCACCGGCACCCAGTTCGGCATTGTCGGAGGGACGTCGGCTTCCGCTCCGGTTTTCGCGGGTATCGTCACCCTGCTGAATCACTACCTCCTGGCAAACGGCATTCAGACCCAACCCGGCGTCGGTAACATCAACCCCGCGCTCTACGAATTTGCCCAAAAGGCGCAGTCCGCACTTCACGACGTTGTGACGGGAAGCAACATCGTCCCTTGTACCCAGGGAACGCCGGATTGTCCCTCCGGTGCCCCATTTCAGTTCGGATTCACCAGTGGGCCCGGCTACGATCAGGTTACGGGTCTCGGATCGGTCGACGCTTACAACCTGGTGACAGGTTGGGAAGGCATCGCTGGCATCGGCACGACGGCCAGCCTCATCGCGTCGCCCGCGCAACCGAATGTAGGAGTGTCAGTGTCGTTAAGCACGAAGGTAGCGCCCGCATCCGGAGGCGGTACGCCCACCGGAACAGCGACCTTTTACGATGGCGGTATCGAACTTGGCACCGCAAATCTGGACGCCAGCGGCACCGCGACGTACCGCACCACGTTGCCAAAAGGCGCGCATCACATTACGGCGGACTATGCGGGCGATGACACTTTTGCCGCGTCAATCTCACCAGCGGTCGCTTTGACCGTGGCCTACGGCAGCACGACCACATTGACTGTTCCTGCCGCCGAAGTGCATGTCGGTAGCAGCGCCACGTTCAGCGCCCACGTGTCCTCGCCCTCTGGTACACCCACCGGAACCGTTACCTTCTACGACGGCGCCACACCGCTTGGCACAGTCCCAGTCAGCAATTCCGGAGCAGCTTCTTACACCACCGGTCCTCTTGCGGTTTCGACCTACAACGTCAGCGCCGTCTACGGTGGTGACGCAAACTTCAACCCCTCGACCTCGCCCGTTACCCCTGTTGCCGTCGTGGACTTTACGCTGACGCTGGCCCAGTCCGGCATCAGCGTGGCCGCTGGCAGCAGCGGAAGCGCGACCCTCACGATTACTCCGCAGAACACTGTGAACGAAACGTTGAGCTTCAACTGCTCCGGCTTGCCCGCAGAAACCAGTTGCATTTTCAGCCCCGCAAAAATGACACCGAATGGCTCGACTGTGTCCACCACGCTGACCATTCAGACCACGGTCGCATCCGCCGGACTCGCCCATCCGCAGTTCGGATCCCACTGGACACCCTTCTATGCGCTTCTGCTTCCCGGATTGCTTGGCATGTTCAGCGTGACACAAACTGGCAAGCGCAAGCCGCGCTGTGCACATTGCTCTTTCCTGCTGATTCTGCTCGTAGCGTCAACTCTGTGGATGGCGGGTTGCGCCGGTGTCAGCAGTAGCGGCAATCCATCCAACTCTGCCGGAACGCCAGTCGGAACCAGCACCGTGACGCTGACCGCTACTACGGGTGGCCCGAACCCGCTTGCTCATTCCGCACACCTCGTACTCACAGTTACTCCCTAGCGTCCGGATGGTTACTTCCGCTTTTTGTGATCAGGCCTCGCCCCAAGCCTTTGGTTTCCCAACGGTTGTGAGGGAACTTGCCTCGCGCGTCTGTCTTCCACTTCTCCATTCCCGGTAACGCGGCTGGCGGTTCTGCCGATAGACAAGACGTGGCTAGCCCGACCCCTGCCCGCGCATCCAGTATCAAGCCCGGAACACGTTTTGTAGCGCGCCAACCCATCCTGACGCGCGACGAAAAGGTCTTCGGCTACGAGTTGCTTTTCCGCGACGGCATCGAAGACTACTTTCGTTGCCCTGACCCCGAATCTGCTTCCCGCAGCACGCTGGACAGCTCCATGCTCATGGGGTTGGACATGTTATGTGACGGCCGCCGTGCCTTCGTGAACTGCACCCGCGACATCCTGCTGCGCGACTATGTCACGCTCCTGCCATCGGCTCAGACAGTCGTAGAGATCCTCGAGAGCGTCGAACCCGACGACCTCGTGGTCGAAAGCTGCCATCGTCTGAAGGAAGCTGGATACCAGATTGCGCTGGACGACTTTGAGGTGGACGATTCGCGTCAACGCCTGATCGAGGTGGCCGACATCATCAAAGTGGATTTGCGCCGCACCTCGCTTGAACAGGCCGCTGCCCTGGTGCAGCAGATGGGCCCCTGGCGTCATCGCATGCTGGCAGAAAAGGTTGAAACCCGCGAGGAATTTGTCGCCGCCCGCAATGCCGGCTTTGTCTATTTTCAGGGCTACTTTTTTCGCAAGCCCGAGTTGATGCAGGCGCGCGAGATTCCCGCCAACCGTCTGAACTATCTGCGTATGTTGCAGGCGGTCTCGCAGGTGCAGTTGGACGTGCGGGAGATCGAGAATCTCATCAAGGGAGAAGCATCCCTCTGCTATCGCCTGCTGCGCTACCTCAACTCCGCGGTCTTCGGTTTTTCCCACGAAATCAATTCCGTGCGCCACGCGCTCTCCATGCTCGGAGAACGGGAGGTCCGGCGCTGGATTCGGCTGGTGGCGACTCTCGGCGCTGGTCAGGATAAGTCCAGCGAGCTGGTGCTTTCCGCCCTGGTGCGGGCGCGCTTTTGCGAACTAATCTCACCCAGGATCGCGCACGGCGACTCTGACCTGTTCCTGCTGGGGCTGCTTTCCATGATGGATGTAATTCTCGAAACGCCCATGGAGCGCGTTTTGGAATCCGTCCCCATCGATCGCGAAAGCAAAGCTGTGCTGCTCGGCGCCGCCAGCCGCTTGCGTCCCTTGTATCAGCTCATGCTGGCGCAGGAATCGGGTGAGTGGGCCAGCGCAGGCGAACTCTGCCGCCAGCTTCATCTCAGCGAGAGCGAAGTAGCCGAGAGCTACTGGCAGGCCATGCAGTGGGCACGAGAAATGAACGCTGGCTAGCCCCTGCGCTCGACTCCAGACCAGGGCCTGGCGGGTTACCTCTGTGCAAAACCGCCCTCACGGGGGCTTGCGCCGCCACGTCAGGAGCGGTACCATCAAAGTGTTCCCAACGGCCATGCTCTCCAGCTGGCCTTCCGCGCCCTCTGGCTCCAGGCGCAAACGAACGACGATCATTCAATGAGTTCCGACCGCATCGGGTTTCCGAGACGGATGTGCGAAAGCTCAGGCACCACCCGAGACGCGGTGTATAAGGCATAACAATCCGGCCGCCCTTGGGGTTGGCTCAACGCAGGACTACAAAACGAGAAAACTATGAATGTTGGACCCGGACATCCCTCCGGAGGTGGAGGGAGAAGCAGACGGCGGCGGGGGCGTCGGCCCTCCAACCGCTCAGGCCAGCCTGGCGGTCGCGACCGTCAACAGCACAGCGGCATTTACACCGCCCCCATGGATCACAGCTATCGAGCCAACATGGGTGGCGGGAGCAACGGCTCGCGCGGAGGACGTGGCCGCGCCGGCTTTACCCCCACCTACTCGCCGGTCGAACCGGAGCCTTTGCCGCAGCGCGACGACGCCAACTCCCGCATCTTTGCCTTCGTGGACGACTTGTTCTTTCAGGCCAAGATTCAGGAAACCGGCCGCAAGCTGAACGTGAAAGTGGAGTTCGTCAAGGCTGAGAAGGATTTGCTGGATCGTATCCAGAACAACGGGGAAGAGACCCCGTCCCTGATCATCTTCGACCTGAACAACAACAACGCCAAGCCGCTGACCCTGATTCCGAAGCTCAAGACCAAGCTGAAAAAGGGCACTTCCATCATTGGGTTCCTGTCGCACGTACAGGGCGATCTCAAGCAGAAAGCCCACGAGGTCGGCTGCGACATGGTTCTGCCCCGTTCCGCCTTCTCGCAGAACCTGCCCCAATTGCTGCGCCGCCATGGCGCTCCCGAGGAGGAAGCTTCCGCCGAGTAGGCACGTCTATCCAGGCGGCCAGCGCAGATTGCGCCCGCCGAGCAGGTGCACGTGCAGATGAAATACTGACTGTCCCGCACCCGGTCCCACATTCAACACCGTGCGGTATCCATCCTCAACGTTTCGCTGCCGCGCAATCTGAGCCGCGATCAGATGGCAGCGGCCCACCACTTCAGCTTCTTCCTGGCTCGCCTCCTTCAGCCCGCGAATGTGTTTCTTGGGGACCACCAGCACATGGGTGGGTGCCTGAGGATTGATGTCCTCAAATGCAAAGGTATGCTCGTCCTCGTAAACCTTCCTGGAGGGAACTTCACCGCTGATGATCCGGCAGAACAGGCAGTCTTTCATTGACGGAGGTTCCGCTTTGCTCGCGCCTACTGGCACAGGCTTTGCAGTTGCACCGGTGGCGGGCCCGGTATGGCATCAAACTCGCTCGGCCATCCCGTGCATCCCCCGCGTGCCAGCGTTGCACGGCTCACAGTCATTTCCAGTTGGTGAGCTTTGGCTTTCGCTGGCTGCAGCTGTTCGCTCGTCAACTGTCCTTCGAGTTCCGGCAGAGCTGACCCCGCCGCTTTGTTCCCGGCGTCGGAGCTGACCAGCAACCACGTATACGCCTCGGACTTGTCCGCCGTGACACCCTGCCCGTTCTTGAGCAACATGCCAAGCTGTTCCTGCGCCTGAGGCAGTCCCTGCATGGCGGCGCTGCGGAAAGACTGCGCGGCGCCCGCGTAGTTCTGCCCGTCAAGCTCGACCATCCCCAGCAGATATTGGCCGAACGGGTCGTTATGCGAGGCCGCTTTCTGGAACCACTTGCCCGCCTCGTTCAGATCGCGGCTGGTTCCCGTGCCGGTGTAGATCATCCTTCCCAGCAGCCACTCGCCGAGGGGGTTATCTTGGGCTGCGCTCTTCTTGTACCAGTCGATGGCCTGGGCTGGGTCCTTATCCACAAGTCCCGCGGGCGTGCCGGTTTCGCTGAGATAGCCCATCATGACCTGGGCCGGCGGGTATCCCTGATCGGCGGCGATGTGAAAGTAACTTACCGCGTCTTTCGGATGCACTCTCGGCCTGCCGCTCGTAAGCGCATTCACCCCCCAGGCATAGAGCTTGGACGGGGGCATACTTTGTTGTGCCTGAAGCGGAGCCCAGGTCGCCAGCAGGATGAACGGCAGAACTACCCTCACGTAACGCATCACTTCCTCCCTGTGTTCTGTGTATAGATCGTCGCCGCAAAGGAAATATTCGTCAAGTATCCATGGAAGAGTGCGTCGTAAATGGGAAGAGTCCGCTAGTCCAGCCGGACCAGGAAGATGGAGCCTTGCGACGTGCGCGTATCGCGCGCCACTTCCTCGGCACGCCTGCGATCGTCATCCAGGACCCGCACGCGGACCCACCAGTCGCCCACAGGGCTGCTGAAGCGCAGCACTTTCGCCGTATGATAGCGCCGAGAAAGGTGTTGTGCGAGATCGCTCGCGGCATCTTCTTCCTCGAACGCGCCGATCTGTACTGCCCAGCGCCCGCCTGCGTTGAGCGGCGCGGGAGTGCTCAGCACCTCCAGCCGGACCGTCGCCAGCCCTGCCTGCCACACGTCCACTTTTCGCGCCGCTGCCTGAGAGAGATCGATAATGCGCCCCGCGACGAATGGCCCGCGGTCGGTTATGCGCACCACCGCCGTGTGTCCGGTTTTCAGGTTGGTCACGCGCACGATCGATCCCAGGGGAAGAGTGCGGTGCGCCGCCGTCATGGCGTGCATGTTGTATATCTCGCCGTTCGAGCCGCGGCGATTGTGATAGGGCGCACCGTACCAGCTCGCGACGCCCGTTTCTACCGAGATAGGTCTAGATTCCGCCGGAACATCGAGCGCATTGTCCTCCTCGGCCGCTTCGCCATTCTCGGCGACGATCGCGTCGTTGGCACTGGCTTCGGTTTGTTCTCCGGCGATGGGCGGAGCGGACGGCACATTCACGCGGGCCTGCTTATGCCCGCCGCACCCGGTGAGCGTGATGGCCAGCACCACAGCAAAGGCCAGCCAGCGGCCAGACTCCAAATCTACTTGTGAGGATTTTCGTTCTCTTCCATGTAGTCGGCGAGTCGCGCCAGCCGCTCCGCCGCGACGCGAAGCGCCTTTGTGGAATGTTGCCGGACCGCAGGCACCACTTCGTTGTTCAGATAAGTAATCAACTCCGCGCTCTCCTGCTCCACCCGCTCCGCTGCGTCCGCAATGGACTTGTGCAGGCGTGCAGATGCGTCTTCCACCTTGCGGTTGAAGTCGTTCATGCTGATCTCCCGAATGTTTGGACGCAAAAACGGCCACGTGCCGTTTGCGGATGCCAGGCCCGCTCATTATTCCGCGCCTGGCCGCAACGGTCAACCCGGGAGCATCTGGGAGCATACCCCCTTGGATGCGCCGTTGGGCACCGCCGTGATCCCCGGCTGCTGCGATAGAATTGCGCCATGCGCAACCCTTTGGCATTGCTGCTGTTGCTGGGTATCACCCTATCGCTCGCGGCATGCACGGTGTGGAGGGAGCATCCCGTCACCGCCTGGTCGGATGCAACCGGCGGCGAGGGGGTGGAGCGCATGTTCTGGAAAGACGTGAAAACTGCCAACTGGAAAGACCTTGAGCGCCACCTTGCCCCTAAATTTGTTGCCTTGACGCCCGAGGGCAAGCTCGATCGCGCCGCTGCCCTCGACCGGCTCAGACAATACAAGCTCGAGGAATTTTCCCTGGGAGAAGTGCAGACCGAACTGCACGGCAGCACTTTCGTGGTGACCTACGACATCACATTGTCGGGGACTTCAGCGGGACAGCCATTGCCCTCGGCGCCCATGCGTGTGATGACCGTATGGCAGCAGCAGAAAATGGGTTGGATGGCGATTGCCCAAACCCTGACAATCGCCCCTGGAAAATAGCAGTTAGCTCAGTGCCAGCGCGTCGTGAAGTCTGTTTGCACGCTTCCTTGGCCCCACTCGGCGCCCCAGCTTACGTTCGAGTCCGTCACCGGCCCATCCAGCGGCTCGGCAATCACCAGGTAGGAATCAACCGGCAGCCCGGTGATGGTGTATGTTCCGTCCGGGAACGTCAGGGTTCCAATCGGCGACTTCCGGATATTGATGAACGCCCCGAACGGGTTCACGTTCGATGTCGAGTTTGCGAAGACGTGCGCTCCGAACACGCCCGTTCCGCTCAATGTGACTTGGCCCGAGATGCTTCCCGTCTGCACCTGGGGTGCGGAATTGGGATAGAGAAACGAAATCGCGGCCACGTCATCGAAGCTGAGTGTCGTCAGCACAGTGGGCGCGTATGGAAACATGACTGCGCGCACGATCGCCGAATGGTCCAGCCCGAAGAAATGCCCGATCTCGTGTGTGGCAACGGTCTGCAGGTCCTGCGGCGTATCACCACTCGGGCACGGAGTTGTTCCATCTGTCACCCAGCAGATCGGCGTCCCGGAAACTCCCGGTGCCGGATTGAAGAAAATACTGGCCTGCGTAATCTGCCCGCTCCCGCCGTAAGTCGTTAGCGTCAGGCCGAGTGTCCCGTCGTCGCCGTTGAAATTGAGCCCGGTGCAGATGAAGCAAATCAGGTTTGTTCCTGCGGGCACGTTGTTGGCATCCGTAATGCCCGAGGTGCCCACATTGGTTGTGGCGATCGTGGTGTCCGGTGCGTTGTGCCAGCTGTCGAACGCATTGTTGATCACCGTCGTCACCGGCACGGTGCCAACAATATTCGCCCCCGTCGTGCTCGGATTGATCACCCACGGGATCGGCAGCGTCGTCCATGCTGAGGGCACAAACGTGGATCCGATGCCCGATCCTTGCGGAAGAAAAGAATGGGCTGGAAGAACCATGGTCAACGCCAGTGCCATCAGCACGAGCGGCATGGCAAGGACCCGCCACTGGATTTTCATGGTTGCACCGCCTTCTGCACACGGGTCTCGAGTTCCTGCAAGCGCATGGTGTTGCCTTGATATTCGCTGGTCGTGCCAGCCGACATCTTGTAGGCCGAAACCTGCGGAGCCCCATTCGATACAGTGGTTACGCCGCCCGCTCGCCGCATGCGAAAATTGCCCTGCATGGTCCCCGTCACCACCAGGCTGCCGTCCGGCACATCCCCCGGCCGCAGGAAAAGCACTGCCTGTTCGCCGCGAACCCAGTAGTGCACTCCCGCTACGCGCTGCGTAGTTCCATCCAGGGCGCCGCCCAGCTGCCGCACGATCACCGTGCCTGCAGTCTGACCCTTGAGGCTTCGCGTGACCGCAAATTTTGTGTAGGTGTAAATGATGCTGTGTGCCGCATTCCATTGCGACCACGATTGCAGGGCGCGGCCTTCGACCACGTGGCTCGAAACTGCCGTGAGCTGCTCGATGGTCAAAGGCACCACCGTCGTAGCGGCCGCCACACCCGCTGCCAACAGCAACGCCAAGGCTAACCGCAGAGAGTTTTTCATGGACCAACCACCTCGACACCCCCGCTGAACGTGGTGATGTCCTGATTGCTGTCTTGCAGGATCAGCGTCCGCGCTCCCAGAGCAGCCGCTCCGGAAGCGGCAACGCTAAGTTGCAGGCCGGGCGTGCCATCGGTCGCTGTGACCGACTGAATGCTGCTCACCGTCAAGTCACCAGGTCCGGAAAAACTGGCCTGCATGCTGCTGCTGATTCCCGGTCCGAACAACAACACCGTCGCGTTGCCTTCGCCCTGGCTCAGAATTCCACCTGTTGGAAACGCTGCGCCGTTGGAATCGACACCCAGGAATTCGATGTTCGGGGTCGGATTGGATGCGGGCGCCGCAACCGTGATGTTGATTCCCGGCGTATTCTGCTGGGCGGCAACGCTCACCGGCGTGGGCGTGGTAACTCCGCCGCCACCCCCACCACCGCCGCCTCCGCCGTGACCTCCGCCGCTGCTGCCGCCGTTGCCTACGCCGCTGCCCGGGCCGCCGCTCGTGCCCCCGGTTTCGCCAACCCCGTTGGTGACAGGTTTGTTATTGGCGCAACCTGCGGCCAGGAAAAGACACAAGGCCAAAAGGAAGGCCTTCAACACTTTTGGATTCATGAATCCTCTTGCTGATGTTCGGCTTCCGTGCTTCCCGAAAGCGGACACCCGAATACCTTGTCTGCGCAAACTCCTAACTCTTCTATGGTTATACCGGGTGGCAATCCGAACAAGTTACTTCGGTGTGCTCCCCAACGGTAGCAGCTGAAAATCGCTTTTCGCCGCTACGGATCGGCGGTTTGAATCGGGTGCCGCGCCGCCCTTACAATGCCTGCCATCCGTGACACCTTTCCGCTCAGACCGCTTGTCCGAATCTGTTTCTCGGGCTGCCTTTCGGCGGCGTCTTCTCATCTGGTACAAACGCAACCGCCGCGACCTGCCCTGGCGTAAGGACCGCAACCCTTACCACGTCTGGGTTTCCGAGATCATGCTGCAGCAGACTCGTGTCGCGGCTGTGCTTGCGCACTATTCCGCCTTCCTGCTCCGGTTCCCCGATGTTAAGAGCCTGGCCAGGGCGCGCGAATCGTCCGTGCTGGCCGCCTGGAGCGGGCTCGGCTATTACCGTCGTGCCCGCATGCTGCACCAGTCCGCCAGAAAGATCGTCTCTGAACGGGAGAAGAAGTTCCCCGCGACCGCGAAAGCCTGGCGCGAGCTTCCCGGCATTGGCCGCTACACAGCGGCTGCCATCGCCAGCATTGCGTTTGGAGAACCTTCGGCGGTTGTCGATGGCAATGTCGAACGGGTGCTGGATCGAGTCTTCGGCAAACATCTGCGCGGAGAAACCAGGTGGCAGGTGGCACAGGAACTCCTCAGCCCGCAATATCCCGGAGATTTCAACCAGGCGATGATGGAGCTCGGCGCCACCGTCTGCCTGCCCTCGCAGCCCGACTGCGCTGCCTGCCCGGTATCGGCGTTCTGTTTTACCCGCGGCCCATTGGCAAAGTCCGGCAACTCCACGCGCCAGAAAAGACGCGACATTCATTACGTGCTGGACCTTGCTGACGACTCCGTTTTCCTGCAGCAGCGTCCAAAGACGGCTTCGTTGATGCCCGGCATGTGGGAACTGCCGGAGGTTCCTCCCCGCCACGGCTCCGGGCCGTCCTTGATCTTGCGCCATTCGATTACCGACACGGACTATCGTGTGCATGTCTCCCGCTGTGCGGCACCGCCGGCGGCCGCGGGCCGATGGGTTGCAACGGACCGCGCAACCGCCCTGCCCCTGACTGGCTTGACGCGTAAAATCCTCCGGGCAGCGAGAGTCATCTAAAATTGTATGAAGTGGCTCAGCAATATTTTCGGAGGCAGGAATATGGCGGCTTTGAACCCGGGAACTACCGCGCCCGATTTCACTCTGCAATCCATGGAGGGCAAGGAGTTTTCCCTGCGCGAAGCTCTGCAGCGCGGCCCGGTGGTGGCAGCTTTCTTCAAAATATCGTGTCCCGTTTGTCAGTACACTTTTCCCTTCCTTGACCGCATTCATCGCGCTTACGGAGATCGCGGTGTCACGATTGTGGGAATTTCGCAAAACGTCAAAAAAGACACCGCCGCATTCATCAAGGAATATGGCGTCTCCTTCCCGGTGCTTCTCGACGACACCAACACATTTCCGGTATCGAACGCCTACGGTCTCACCAATGTGCCCTCGATCTTCTGGATATCCCCGGACGGCGAAATCGAAATCTCCAGCGTAGGCTGGGTGCGGAAGGAAATCGAAGAGATCAATCGCAAAGCCGCAGGGAAAACAGATGCGGACTTGAAGCCGTTCTTCAATCCCGGCGAGCAGGTGCCGGATTTTCGCGCCGGTTGAGGGTCTAAAAATTAGCCCGCGGTCCGCGGGCTTTCAACCTCAAATACCCTGAGTTAGTGAACACTGAGGAGCGAATCTCAACGGTGACGTTCCTCTGACGCCCTCGTCTCTTACAATAGTCGATCTGGGCCGTTTACCGGAGCACACAACATGCGAAGGGGTATCATTCTGTCCATAGTATTGACGCTGTCCATCATTCTGTCGGCAGCGCAGGCACCCTCCCGGAAGCCGCAACCGGCAACCTCTTCAGCGCGCCTGCCGACGACCGCCATCAGGGCACTGCAGAAGATTGATCCCCAGCATATCCGGGCCCACGTCCGCTTCCTTGCCGACGATCTGCTTGAAGGCCGCGGCACAGGCCAGCGCGGCGGCGACATCGCTGCGGCCTATATTGCTACCCAATTTGCGCTCGACGGACTCAAGCCTGTCGGAGACGCCGACACTTACTTCCAGAAGGTCCCGATGGTCGGCGTCACCACCATGCCGGAAACCACTTTCTCCTTCGTGTCCTCCGATGGATCAACCACCGTACTGAAGCATCTTGACGACTACGTCGCCGACGATCAGACCCAGCAGCCCGAGTCCACGGTGAACGCCGAGATCGTTTTCGTCGGCTATGGCATTTCCGCCCCCGAATACAAATGGGACGATTACAAGGGCGTCGACGTGCGCGGGAAGGTCCTGCTGATGCTCGTCAATGAGCCTCCCTCTGACGACATCAACTTCTTCAAAGGCAAAGCCCTCACCTACTACGGCCGCTGGACCTACAAGTACGAAGAAGCGGCGCGCCGCGGCGCCGTGGGGGCAATCCTCATTCACAAGACCGATATGGCCAGCTATCCCTGGGAAGTCGTCCGCAACTCCAACTCCGGAGAACAATCCAGCCTCCAGTTGGACGGCACTCCCAAGCTGAACGTCGCGTCATGGATACAGCTTGGCGTAGCCAGGCAGTTCGCCATCAGCGCTGGCATGGACCTCGACAAGATGATGTCCGATGCTCGCTCCCGCGATTTCCATCCCGTGGCGCTGCCCGTCCGCCTGAGTGCTCACATGGTCAGCAAGGTGCGGCCGTTCGCCTCGAGCAACGTGCTCGCCGTCCTGCCCGGATCGGACGCCTCCAGCAACGCTCCCGTTGTCCTGTACACCGCGCATTACGATCATCTCGGTATTCGCCCCGACATGCCCGGCGACAACATCTACAACGGCGCTAATGACAATGCCACCGGATCCGCCATCCTGCTCGAAATGGCCGCCGCATTCTCCCGCGCGGAACAAAGGCCTCGCGGAACCATCCTGTTTGCGGCTGTCACCGGCGAAGAACAGGGCCTGCTGGGTTCGGAATATCTCGGCCGCCATCTGCCTTTTCCTGCGAAACGCGTCTCGCTCGATCTGAACTATGACGACCTGCCTCCTCTCGGCTCGCCCGAGGAAGTCGAAGTTTCCGGCGCTGAGCGCACCACGTTCTATCCCACCGTCGAGAAAATTGCCAAGGACTATGGACTCGCCATCAAGCCGGATGCTCGTCCCGAAGCTGGCCACTACTACCGCTCCGACCACTTCAGCTTGTCG
>Ga0335079_10002437_pt1 | contig 21455 bp, 11 predicted proteins | sample Lox_Sample_33_FD_206719 | JGI IMG/M metagenome (GOLD analysis project Ga0335079, IMG submission 206719) | Soil microbial communities from Loxahatchee National Wildlife Refuge, Florida, United States - Lox_Sample_3.3 | ecosystem: Environmental > Terrestrial > Soil > Wetlands | place: USA... | reverse complement strand
GTCGGCTGGGTATACCAGCCAGACTCCGACACCGGATGAGCTGGCCGGAGACTTCACCTTCGGCGGATTGGGTGTTCCGCTCTACGATCCGACCACGACGCGCCAACTTGCCGATGGCACCTGGACGCGCGATCCCATTCCCGGGAACATCATCCCGAAGAACAGGTTCGACCCCGTGGCGGCGAAGATCATCGGAATGAATCCGTGGCTGCCGCCGAACACGCCCGGCTCGCTGACCAGCAGCGGCCCGGTGAGCAACTTCACGTATGAAGCCAAGTCGCGAACGTTCTTCGAGGACTATTCGACGCGTATCGACCAACAGTTCAGCTCCAGTTTCAAGATCTACGGCAGCTACACGTACAACCATCAGAGCGGACTGGGCCGTCCCACGAGCATCGCCATTCCGGTCTTCGACGGCGCCAACGGCATCGTCACTCCGTACACCCAGCGGAATCTTTCAATGGGCGCAACCAAACTATTCGGCCCCAGCGCATTGAACGATCTTCGGGTCGGCTATTTCCGGGCGCGGAACGATACCCAGGTCCCAAGCTACAACCAGAACTGGGCCGGTACGCTGGGAATTCCGAACGTGAGCCCCCTGCTGATGCCATCGTTCAGCTCCACGGCGGCGTCGGGCTATACCAGTGCGCCGGCTTTGAACACGATGTACGGACTCACCGTCCCCGGGCCTTCGCGGACCGTGCGGGAGACGTATTCGATCCGCGACGATTTCAGCAAGATGGTGGGAACGCACGCCTTCAAGATGGGATACGAGCTGCTGAACTTCCGGGCCAACTACTTTCAGCTAGGCCAGCCCAGCGGGATTTTCCAGTTCGACAACATGACCGCGGGTCTGCAGCCCAACGGGCAGCCGTTGCCGAATACCGGAAATCTGCTGGCGGGGCTCGAGCTGGGATCGGTGCGCCAGGCAAACTTCACGACCTATACCACCACGTGGCTGCCGCGCGACAACATTCACAGCCTGTACTTCCAGGACGACTGGAAGTTCTCGAGAAGCCTGACGCTGAACCTTGGCATCCGCTGGTCCACGGAGAGTCCGTTCCACACACAGCACGGCCAGTTGAGCAATTTCAGCCCGACCACAATCGACCCGGTTACGGGAATGATGGGCGCCATCGTCCATCCAACCGGAAGCCTGAACGACCGCAGTCTGCACAACTTTCAGCCGCGCCTGGGGGCGGCGTGGCATCCGCTGAACAAGTGGGTGTTCCGCGGCGGTTTTGGCCTCAACACAGTAGATATCCGATTCCCGAACGCCCTGCAGCAGTTCGACGAATACCAGGCGCAGGTGGTGCAGCAGCGCGCTCCCGGCGATCCGCGTCCGCTGTTCCAGCTGAGCCAGGGTCCGGCGCCGGTGGTGTACAACATCCTGCCCAATAACACGGCGACCTACGTGGGCACGAATTACGGCTCGCGCAATATTTACTGGATGGACGGCGATTTGCATCCGGGGTACGTGATGAACTGGAACGCCACCGTGGAATACGAGTTCAGCAACAACAACGTGCTGAAGTTCATGTACCAGGGATCGGCGGGCGTGCACCTGGTAGAGAGCTGGAATCGAAACATCTTTCCGACGGATTTCGGCGCCGACAACCCGGCATTGCGCGCGGCAGCCTTCGCCGCGCCGCAGAACTACCTTCCGTACCCGCAGTTCGGCAGCATCAACTACATGTCCAATACCGGCCACAGCAGTTGGCATGCAGGCACCGTGCAGTTCGTCAAGCGCTACTCGCAGGGGATTGTGCTCAACAGTTTCTATACCTACTCCAAGGCTCTTGACGACTGCGACTCGGATTCCGGCACGTGCAGCGGAGTGGCTCCGCTAACCGATCGGAATCTGAACAAGGGGCGCGCAGGCTATGACCGGCGGCACGTGTTCGTGACCAATGTGACTTATGAGCTGCCGATCGGCAAGGGGCGGCACTTCCTCAATCACAACAAGGCTCTCGATTACATCGCGGGCGGGTGGGAGATCGCGTGGGTGCAGAGCGTGGAGACCGGCAACCCGTTCGGCTTCAGCTACACGAACAGCCCGTACAATTACTTCCCGTCGAGCATGGGGAACTATGTGCCGAACCTGACGTGCAGCGGGATCACGATGCCGGGCTTCGGGCTGGGGAGCCTGATTGGGGGCAACCGGTTCAACCAGGCGCTGGAAAACCCGGTGCTGAACGTGAACTGCTTCGCTCCGCCCCCGGCGTTCACCGTGGGAAATGCCGGGCGCAATATCGTGACCGGACCGGGGATCATCTATTCGCAGGCGTCGGCGCAGAAGAATTTCCGGTTCAAGGAGCGGTGGAATCTCCAGTTCCGCTTCGATTTCCAAAACCCGTTCCACAATTGGGGGTTCAACAACCCGAGCAACCAGGTGGATTTCAAGAATCCGCAACTGTTCGGCAAGATCACGGCCGACCAGACCACGGCGTCGTTTGGCGGACAGCCGCTGATGAATCTCATGCTGAAGCTGAGTTGGTGACGCGGAGACGCGGAGGCAAACCGAGATCTACTGGGCGCTGATGAGGGTGGTGAAGCTGGTGGGCTCGAGCGTCAGCTCGGCCTTGCCTTCCACCACCGCCACGCGGCCGCCTTCTTCCATGCCGCGCCTGGAGTCGGTCACCCAGATGCGAAACTGTTTGATCTCCGCGGGAAGGCCCGTGACGATCGCGGGACGTTTGCCGGTGTTGTTGACGATGTGCAGCGTGTAGGCGCCTTCGGCGATGTTGCCCAAGGCGGCACAGGTGATGCCGGGCTGGTTGCACTTGACCGGCAAGACAAACGAACGCGGCGGCGTGGACGAGAACTGCTTGAGGTTCCAATAACGTTGGGTAGGCCGCAGGGGGCCGTTGTCGCCGAAGATGCCGCCGCCGGCCAGCAGCGAGTAGTCCGCCGTCATCTGCCATTGCAGGATGGATTTGGGCTGGGCGATGTTCAGGATGCGCGTGTACAAGTTGATTTCGTAGAAGGCGAACGAGGGCTCCTGTAAGATCTGTGGATACCGGTAGGCCGCGGCATCGGTGCTGCCTTCGGCGACCAGCAAGGGCACGTTCAGGGCACGCGCGGCATCGCGCCACTGGGCGAGGATCTCGTCCGTGCATCCGCGCCAGGAATGGAAATCGACGGCCGCGATGTACTTCACAGCCTCGGGGTCGCGCATGGCAGGTTGGATGAAATCGACGGGATTGGCGTCGGAGGTGTCGCCGAGGGCGAGTTTGGTCGCCAGTCCGCGGGAGGCGAAGTAGGGGCCAAAGGCCTTGATCATCTCGGCGTGCTCGCGAGGGGTCTGCCGGACATTGATGCCGAGGTCAGATTCATTGAACGTGAACATCGCCGCCTCGACGCCGTACTTCTCTTTCAGGTGGAGCAGGTAACCCGCGATGGACTCCCTGATGCGGCCCATCTTTTCGGGGTTGAGCGGATTTCCGCGGGGTCCGACTTGCGGCGGCGTGAATCCGGGAGGGACTGGATTCGGATTGGGCGGCGCGGCACTCCCGCGGCCGCCGAGCACGGCCCACTGCGGCGCGGCCCACGCGCTGACGATAACCGGCATTCCCTTGCGTGTCAGGCCGCGGGCCATCTCCATGGCCTGCACGACACGTGGGTTGATCTTTCCCGCGCGGGCGTCGGCCAGAGGGTCGGTTTCCTCATTGGGATGCCAGAGCGCCCACGGCAGTTCGACACGTCCCCAGGCAAGGCGCAGGTTGTCGAGATTGTATTGAATTACCTGCGGGTCGGTTCGGGCATTCTGGAGACGGAAATTGCCGCCGAGCCCGTCGAACAATTGGCCGGGATGCGCCGGATCGACTGCGATAGTGACGGGGCTGGTGTCGGGTTCGCCCGTCACCTTCAGCGTGAAGCTCTTCTTCGCGGTCTGGCCCTCCTGCGCCTTGCCGGAGATGACGGCGAAGTAGACCTGGAGGTCGAAGTTGTTCTCGCGGCGATCGTCGCGGACGACGATCTCGGTAGGCTCTTCGAACACGACCTCGATTCGGCGGCGCGGCGAAACGAAGCGGGCTCCAGTTGCTTTGCCACGCAGGTATTCGTTCTGATCGTTCGGCCCGGGCGCCATTGACACCAGCGCTTCCGCGCCGGTCAACTGCACCGAGCCTCCGGAAAACAGCGCGGCGGGTAGTTCGAGACAGTAATATGCGCCGGCGATATCGGCAGCGATGGGGAATCCGTACTCGACGTCCAACTTGGCGGCGCCCGGACCGGTGTCCTCGACTGTTTCCGTGGCGGAGAATGCCCAGTTCACTCCCTGGGTACGAAGAGGCCGGGGCGGCAACATCCGAATGGTGACCGTCTCGACTTTGCCCTTGCGGCTGTAGGTGTTGGTCTGGCGCTCCCTGCCGGTGCGCGAGACCGCGGACCAATCGGGCTGGACCACGCACATGCTGGAGTTGAGCTCCATCAGGTGGCCGTCGATGCGGATTCCGGTGAGATTGCCCCAGGCCATGGTCTCGGGCTGGGCCGCGGCGGTACATGCCATGCCCGCCAGCAGAGAAAGGACAATCAAGGCACGCGACACTTCAAACTTCCTTTCTTGCGTTCAGTTCGCGCAGCGCGAACGCGCAGGCGCCGACGGCGACCGCTTCGCTGGTTCCCAGGCGGGTGAGGCCCACTGCAGTGCGGCGCATGGGGTCGTAGAGGACATGACGGCCTCCGGGGAGTTCCACTTGGCGGACTTCGCCGCACAGGAATTTTTCGCGTTCCGAGGGCTCTTCCAGGTTGAACACGAATGGCGCCAGCCGGCGCAGCGGAGGGGTATAGCCTTCATAGGCGGCGTTGGCTGCGCGCACGAGGTGTGCGAGAAAGACAGGATGCGCGGCGGCGATTCCGCCGCCGATGACCGCCAGGCCGTCGATCAGAGTCAGGGCCTGGGCGAGAGCGTCTCCGGCGACTTCGCCCAGACGGCGGAACGCTTCGGCGGCGGCGTCGCGATTGCCGGGCGCGCGGCCGAGAGCGATATCGCAGATCACCCTCGGCTCGGGGGCGTCATCTCCGGCAATTCCGCAGGCAGCGGCGTAGCCGCGGCGAACGCCTCGAATGGATGCGCCCTCTTCCGCGTGCACGGCGGGATCGAGCTTGTTGCGCAGGAGCCAGGCTTCGCCGCCCGCGGAGTTGTCGCCGAGAAAGAGCTCGCCATTGCGCACGATGCCTCCGCCGAGGCCGGTGCCGAGCGTGAGCCCGAACAGGTTGCGGTAGCGCTTCGGACTGCCGGCCTGCTCGAGGAGGCTGTTCACGTAGGGCAGGAGGCCCGCGATGGCTTCTCCGTAGACGAAGAGATCGCCGTCGTTATTGATGAAGACGGGAACGCCGAACCGGTCCTCGAGAATCGGCCCCAGGGGCACGGGGTCGCGGAAGGCCGGGAAGTTTTCCAGGCCCGCGATGATCCCCGCGGGGTAATCGGCGGGGCCGGGGAAGGCGAAGCTGATGGCCGCGGGCGGCTCGGGCAGTTGATGCTTCAATTGTTCGAAACCGCCGATGATGTTGCGCAGGCAGCGGTCGCGGTCTTCGGGCTCGGTGGGACGGGAGGCCGGGCCCGCCAGCAGTTGCCCGCCGCGAATGGCCGAGAACTTCAGGCCGGTGCGGCCTGCGTCCAGGGTCATGACGATTCGCAGGTCGTGAGGCAGGTTGATGTTCATCGTTCAGGTATTCAGCGCCTTGGACTACCTGTTTTAGCGCGATTCGCGCGCGACATCCATCATGCGCGCGAGAGCCGCGAGGGCGCGTGCCCGTGCGGCCGCGTGGCCGACAATCGACGGCTGCGATTCCGGAGCCCAGCGGCGGATGTACTCGCCTTGAGGATCGAACTTGCCGGCCTGGAGAACAGGGTTGAAGATGCGGAAGTAGGGCGCGGCATCTGCGCCGCACCCGGCGACCCATTGCCACCCCATGGTGTTGTTGGCGAGGTCGGCGTCCACGAGCGTGTCCCAGAACCATGCGGCGCCTTCCTGCCACGGAATCAGCAGATGCTTCACCAGGAAAGACGCTGCCACCATGCGCACGCGATTGTGCATCCAACCGGTGTGCCACAATTCGCGCATCCCGGCATCGACGAGTGGGTATCCGGTCTTGCCGCGGGTCCACGCCTTGAGGTGCGCGGCGTTGAATTGCCAGGGGAACGCACGGAATTCGGGCCGCAGCGGCTCCCTCGGCGTGTGCGGAAAATGGAACAGCAGGTGGTGGGCAAATTCGCGCCAGGCGATTTGCCGGAGAAACGGCTCGGACGCGCCGGACTTTCGGCGCGCCGCGTGCCAGACCTGGCGGGCGCTGATTTCGCCGAAATGCAGATGGGGGGAGAGCCGCGACGTGCCGCGATGGTCCGGACGATCGCGATCGGCTGGATAGGCCGCGGCTTTGGCTTCGAGAAAAGCGTCCAACTGCGCCGTCGCGGCCTGCTCCCCTGGCTGCCACGTTTCGCGCAATCCCCCCGCCCAGTCGATTTCGGGCAGTAGATCGAGATCGGAGACCTGTAGCGTGGACGGCCAGCGCGCGGGCGGAGCGAGTTTGTCCGGCGCGGGCTTGGGAGGCGGGGGCGCGGGCACGGCCTGACACGCCCGCCAGAAGGCGGTGAACACCTGGAAGGGCTTTCCGCTGCTGTTACGCAGGTTCCAAGGCTCCCAAAGCAGGTTTCCGGGCAGACTCTCGGCAGCCAGTCCCGATTCGCCGAGACGATTCTTGATCGCGGTATCGCGCGCGATCACGGCGGGCTCATACCGCCGGGTCCAGTAGATCGCTTCGGCTCCGGTTTCGGCCGCTATCGATCGAATGGCTTCTTCGGTCGGTCCACGGCGCAGGATGAGCGTGGATCCACGTCTCGCAAGCTCCGCCGCGAGCGCGGCCAGGGAGTAATGCAGCCACCATCGCGATGCGGCTCCGGGCGGCCAGGGGGCCTCTTCTTCGGGCGCCCAGATGAACACCGGAATTACGGCCGGATGCGATGCCAGAGCTTTGTGCAGCGCGTCGTTATCGGCCAGCCGGAGATCCGACCGGAACCAGACCAGGGCCGGCTTGTGGCTCAAGGCTGTCCTCGTGGTCCTGGCCTGGCGGGCGGACAACAATCGGCAGGGCACTCGTCCGGCGCGGGACCAAGAACGCCGAGCGCGCGCCTCTCGTGGCCGGCTGTGCGCTCCAGAATCAGCTCGCGCAGAGCGCAGATGAATGCCGGATGGACGCCTACGGTACCGGCACGAACCAGATTCACGCCCAAATCGCGGCACAGCGCGGCGGCTTCGGTGTCCAAATCGTAGACCACCTCCATGTGATCCGAGAGGAAGCCGATGGGCGCTATTACCAGGTGGGATGGCGCGCCCTCCGAATGCAGGCGGCGGATATAATCGCAGATATCGGGCTCGAGCCAGGGCTGGTTGGGCGGGCCGCTCCGGCTCTGATAGACCAGGTCCGCGGGGGGACGGCCGAGGGCTTCACACACCAGGTCGCGGGCCTCTGCGAGCTGCGCCACGTACGGGCTGGATTGCGCCATAGAAACTGGGATGCTATGGGCCGTAAACACGAGCTTGGCCAGCGAGCGGCGCTCCGCCGGCACCTGCTCCAGCGCGATCCGGACGCGATCCACTGCCGCCGCGATATACCCCGGATGGTTGTGGAATGTCCGCAGCTTGTGGATCTCGGGCGCGTCCTGGCCCACCGCGGCGCGCGCGCGCTCGATATCTTCGCGGTATTGGCGGCAGCCGGAATAAGAGCCGAAGGCCGATGTGACCAGCGCAAGACTGCGCCGGATCCCGTCGTCGCGCATCCTGCGCAACGTGTCGGCGAGCATCGGATGCCAGTTTCGATTGCCCCAATAGATCGGCAGGGACGGCCCGTGTGCCTTCAACCCGGCATCGAGCGCGGCGATCAAGGCGCGGCACTGATCGTTGATCGGGCTCCTGCCGCCGAAGTGATAATAGTGTTCTGCCACCTGCAGCATGCGTTCCCGCGGTACATTCCGGCCGCGCAGCACGTTCTCCAGGAACGGAATCACCTCCTCGGATTTTTCGGGGCCTCCGAAGGAGACGATCAACAGCGCGTCGTATGTCATGTGAGGAACATTCCATTATCCCTGAAGTGGCGCGAATCGCGGTCTCACGTCAAGAGCGTAACCGGGAATCGTAGGCGGACCGTCATGATAGGTGGAGTAGATTGCGGCGCCTGCCCACTCATGCCGCGAGGAGGAGTTCCCGCTAGTCATGAAACCGTTCTGGTGTCTGGTCCCGGTGTTGTTTCTCGATGTTTTGTCCGGCTTCGGCCAGGCGCCCCCGAGCCGCGGTGCCGCCCGCACCCTGACGGATTTGAGCTCTGCCGTGGAGAGCGTGGCCAAGTCCGCGAGCCCTTCCGTGGTGCAGATCACAGTTCGGGCTCTCGCCCCGCTCGAAGACGACGAAACCCGTACCGGGTTTCTCGCCAACCAACAGGCGACGGGTTCCGGGGTGATCCTCGATCCGGAGGGGTACATTATCACGAACAACCACGTCGTCGATAACGCGCTAAAAATCGATATCAGCGTGGCTGCTGCCAACCAACCCGATGGCGACGATCATCAACACTACGTTGGGAAGATTGTCGGGGTGGATCGCGATAGCGATCTCGCCCTGATCAAGATCGACGCCAAGAATCTCCCCACACTTTCATTCTGCGATTCCGGCCAGCTCAAGCAGGGGCAGTTGGTAATCGCTGTCGGAAGCCCGCTTGGACTCGAGAATACTCTGACAGTCGGCTACGTCAGCGCGCCGGTTCGTCATCTGCGTGCGGACCAGCCAATGTTCTACGTTCAAACCGATGCCGCGATCAACCCGGGCAATAGTGGCGGGCCGCTGCTAGATACATCGGGGCAGATTGTGGGAATCAACACGCTGATCCTCACTCAATCGGGCGGCAGCGAGGGCATCGGGTTCGCGATTCCGGCGAGCGTGGTGCAGCGGGTGTATAAGGAACTTCGGGCCAACGGGCGGGTGCGACGCGGCGTGATCGGGGTAGTGCCGCAGGATCTCACGCCGACGCTGGCTTCCGCGCTGGGCCTGCAGCATCACTCCGGCGCGATCCTTTCGGACATCGTCCCGCACGGCGCCGCGGAAGCCGCCGGCCTCGCGCCCGGCGACATCGTGCTCTCCGTCGACGGCAAGCCCATCAAGGCGGCGCGCCAATTGACGGCGGCAGTGTTTCAGCACACGTCCGGCGACCAGGTCACGCTGGAGATCGAGCGCGGCGGCCAACGCATGCAGAAAACGGTGGCGGTGCTCGAAGCCCCCAACTCGCCCGGCGGACTGAACGAGCTGGCCCATCGTAATCCGCACCTGGTGCGCCAGATCGGCATACTGGCGCTCACCCTGGACGAGCACGTGACCGACATCATGACGGATTTGCGGCGGCTTTCGGGAGTGGTGGTGGCCGCGGTCCCGCTGGAGTTCGCGGCGCTCAATCCGGGGCTGGTGACCGGGGACGCGATCTACGAAGTGAACGGGAGCAGGGTTGCTTCGGTGGAAGATCTGGAGAAGACCTTGGCCGCGAAGAAGCCCGGCGATCCGATTGCCATGCAGGTGGAGCGCTCCGGGCGCCTGATCTACGTTGCGTTCGAATTGCAATAGGGCAAGCGCGGCGCGCTTGTGACATCATAGGCGCTGGGAGGATCGTCAATTCCCATGAAGCGTGTGATCCTGCTCCTGGCCCCCGCGGCTGTGCTCGGACTGCTTGCGTACCTGCTGGCCCAGACTCCCATCCAGCGATCTGCCGGTGCGGCGCCTGCTCCTCGAACGGCGATCCGCATCCAGTTCGGCGAACGGCAGGATCGCGAGACCGACTACTCGGGCAGCCTGGCGCTGAGCGAGGGCCGGGTCATGGAGCTGATCCCCTGGCGCTTCTTCGGCAACGATCAGATCCAGGGCAATAGCGCGTGGAGATTGACCACCCGCCGCGCGAACATGGAGAACCAACCGGATCAGCCGCGACCGATCTCCACTGCCGGTCAGAATCAGAACATCGTGCCCAAGGCCGTGTCGGCGGTGATCGACGCACCGGGCACAGCCAGCGTCACGGTGCAAACGGGGCGCGGGTCGTTCCAATTCCGGCTTAGCGATCTGAGCGGCGGCCGCACGCTGGAGTTCGAAGCCGGCGACGTGACGGTGCAAGCCGTGCCTGCCCCGGGGCGGATCTCGCCCGCGGTTGGGCCCAGCTCGCCGCCCGATCACGACTATCCGGCGATTGCGATCGCCGCCGACGGCTCTGCCTGGGCCGCGTGGCAAGTGTACGAGAACGGCGGCGACCGCGTGCTGGCCGCGCGCTCGACGGCCGACGGATGGTCGGCGCCGGAACCGCTCACCGCTGCCGGGCAGGACGTGTTTCACACCGCAATCGCCGAGGATGGGCGCGGGCGTGTGTGGGTGGTCTGGTCGCAGCGCGACGGCGGCGCGGAAGATCACCAGCGCCAACCCCCCGAACTTCTTTCACAAGCTGGTGCGCGACCGCGCGGGCAATCTGCATCTGGTGTGGATCGGGCACCAGAACGCGCAGTCGCATGTTTTCTGGAGCAAACTCGCGGGAGACTCGTGGAGCGCCGCCCAAGAGATCAGCGGGGCCAGCGCGTGGATGCCGGACGCCGCCGCGGATTCCAAGGGCAACCTCTACGTCGCGTGGGACAGCTATCGAACCGGCAACTACGATATCTTCCTGCGCCGCATCGGCGCGGACGGAACGATGGACCCGCTCCAGCAAGTAACCAAGTCCTCGCGCTTCCAGGCCCACGCATCCGTGGCGGTGGACGCCAACGACCGCCTGTGGCTGGCGTGGGACGAATCCGGTTCCAACTGGGGCAAGGATTATTCGCGCGACGACACGTGGCGCGGCACGACGCTGTACGCCGACCGGCATCCGCGCGTGGCGGTGCTCGAGAACGGGAAATGGTCCGAGCCCGCCGATCCCAGGGGCGCCATGCCGAAGCGGTACGACCGCTATGCCGAAGGGCCGCAGCTTGCGTGCGATGGGGCAGGCCGTATCTGGATGGCGTTGCGCGTGCGCACCATGACGGCGATGAACCGCACCGACTTCTGGGCGAACAACGGGCGCTGGGACATGTTCCTCACGGCGTACGAGGGCGACCACTGGCGCACGGCGGCGCAGCTTCCGAGCTCCAGCACGCGGCCGGACGGGCCGTTCCAATTGGCGCCCGCGGCATCGGGAGTCTGGGCGGTCTGGACCAATGACAACCGGCTCTTCCCGGCTGCGGCGGGGCAGCCGAATCGAAGGAGGAACGAGATCGATTTCGCGCGCACGGAGGGCGGACCTCCAGCGCCGGCGGCGGTGCTCGCAGCCTTTGGCGAGCCGCCGGCCAATGCAGCTTTCATCCACCCTCGTGAGGCGGCCGACATCCAACGCGCACGCAGTTACCGCGCGCAGACCGGAGGCGCGGAATTGCGGATTGTGCGCGGCGATTTCCACCGCCACACCGAGATCTCACCGGACGGCGCGGGCGATGGCTCGCTGGAAGACTACTTCCGATACATGCTCGACGCCGCGGGCATGGACACGGGCATCGTCTCCGATCACAACGCGGGGCTCGACGAGTACACCTGGTGGCGAACGGAGAAGGCCATCGACCTGTACCACATTCCCGGCGGGTACACTCCGCTGTTCGGGTACGAGCGCAGCGTGCCGTATCCGAACGGACATCGCAACGTGGTCTTCGCGCAGCGCGGCGTGCACGTGCTGCCGATTTCGCAGCAGGAGAATCAAAACACGGTCAACACCGGGCCGATTCTGTACCCGTACCTGAAACAGAATCGCGGGATCTGCATGCTGCATTCGCTGGCCACCGACCAGGGCAGCGACTACCGCGACAACGATCCCGAGGTGGAGCCGCTGGTCGAGATTTACCAGGGCTATCACGCCAACTACGAGTACGAGGGCGCGCCGCGCGCGGAATCGGCCGATTACAACGTGGCCACGCACGGACCGTACCGCCCGGCGGGCTTCTACTGGAACGCGCTCAAGAAAGGGTACAAGCTGGGGACGGAGTCGAGCTCCGACCATATTTCGACGCATTCGTCATACACGATGATTTACACGCCGTCGACGGCGCGGCGCGACATCGTGGAGAGCATGCGCAAGCGGCACGCTTACGGGGCCACCGACAATATCGTGCTGGACGTGCGGGCGCGCGACCGCCAGGGCGGGGAGTGGATGATGGGAGACATCCTCGAGATGCCGGCGCAACCGACGCTGCACGTGAAGGTGCTGGGGACGAGCGTGGTGCAGAGCGTCGAGGTGGTCAAGGACGGGAAGTTCGTCTACAAGACGGAGCCCAACGCGGATACCGCGGAGTTCGATTTCACGGACACGGCATCCGCGGCAGGCCAAAGCTGGTATTACGTGCGGGTGATCCAGGCGGACCGAAATATGGCGTGGTCGAGTCCGATCTGGATCACGCGGAAGTAGGACTAGGGGTTCTTGGGCACGTCGCCTCTGCGGATGATCGAGAGATCGAAGTTGCCATTGCCATCTACGATCAGCTTGCGGATCCTGGGAAGGATCTGCTCCATGGCTTCGATGTAGAGCCGTCCGCCGGTCACCTCCGGCGCTTTGGCGTACTCGGCGGCGACTGCCGTGAAGCGATCGGCGTCGCCGGTGGCTTCGTTCACCTTGGCCGTCCGATAGGCCTCGGCCGATTCCATCAACTGGCTGGCTTCGCCGCGGGCGCGCGGCAGCAGATCGTTGGCGTAGCTCTGTGCTTCGTTGACGATTCGTGCGGTATCGGCGCGGGCGCTGGCCACGTCGCGAAAGGCGTCGGCCGCTTCGGGCGGAGCGGTGACGCTTTCGATGTTGACGGTGGAGAGCTTGACGCCGGCGCCGTATTCGTTGAGGCGTTTCTGGGCCGCCGCGAGGACGGCGTCCTGGATGGCGAGCTTCTCGGTGGTCAGGATGGCATCCACGTCCGACCGCCCGATGCGGCGCGCAAGCTCGGCCTCCACGATCGCGCCCGTGGTCTGCGCCACGTTGGCGGTGCGGAACAGGTAGTCCGCGGGAATGCCGACCGAATATTGCACCACGACCCGCATGTTGATGATGTTCTGATCGCCTGTGAGGAATTGCGAAGCCAGCGGCTGCGTCTTGCCGAGCACCATGTCGGCGGCCTCTCCGCCGATCACCAGGCGCTGCAATTGGCGCACCTTCAAGGTGCTGACGCGGTCGATGGGCCAGGGGAGCGCGTAGTGGACTCCGGGGAGGACACGCGGTTCGACTACCGCGCCGAAACGGGTGACTACCGCTTCGCGGTCGGTCTGGACCACGTAGGCGCCAGAGAGAATCCAGAGGAGCAGGATTCCCCAGACGAATCGCCGCAGGAGGCTCACTTCGCGCCTGCCTCCCCGTGCGTCAGCACTCTTAGCAGCTCCGAATCGGAACTGAGGATCGCCGTGGTCTTGTCGTCGAGAACCTTCTTGTAAGCTTCCAGCGTGCGCAGCAGCTTGTAGAATCGCGGATTTTTCGAATACGCCTGGCCGTAGATTCTGGTCGACTCGGCATCGCCCTGGCCGCGGATCTTCTCGGCCTCGCGGTATGCGGCGGAGAGGATCTCGGCCTTCTGGCGGTCGGCATCGGCGCGGATGCTTAGGGCCTGCTCTTCACCCTCGGCCCGGTACTGGCGCGCGATGCGCTCGCGCTCGGCCCGCATGCGCGCGTAGACGCTCTGCTTGTTCTGCTCGGGAAGATTGATCCGCTTGATGCGCACGTCGGCCACGCGGATGCCGTACTGAGCAAGGGCGGACCGGTCGGTGAGGTCGGTGAGGGCGTCCATCAGGTCTCCGGTCTGGACTTTGCCGCCGGGCGCCACCAGCGCGTCGAGGTCGTGCGCGCCGAGGGCCGCGGAAAGGCCGGACCAGACGATGTCGTGCAGGCGCATTTCCGCGGCCACGGGATCGCCGACGGTCTGCACGAATCGCGCGGGATCCTGGATTCGCCAGGCCACGTAGCTGTCCACGACGATGTTCTTCTTGTCGCGGGTCAGGAATTCGGAAGGGCGCGGATTATAGACACGCAGGCGGCGGTCAAAATACGTGGCGCTCTGGAAGGCCCACTTCATGTGCAGGCCGGCGTCGGTGGCCGCGTAGAGCGGGCGCCCGAACTGCGTGACGAGCACGAACTCGGTCTCGCTCACGGAAAAGAATGTCCGCCAGATCAGGATCAGCGCTCCAACCGCGATCGCGGCGGGAAGATACTTCCGGTATTTCTCCATATTCGTCAGGGTTCCTCCGGCGGCCGGCGCGGCGCTTCCGTGAATACGGGATTGAGAGCCGGGCCGCCGATCTCGACTCCGTCATCCAGCAGATAAAGCTGCCTGCGTGCCTTGGTGCTGTCGACGATCAACTTTTTCTTGCCGGCCAGCACCTGCTCGACCGTCTCCAGGTAGAGGCGCGTCTCGGTGGGGCCAGGCGCCACGCGGAATGCCGCTTCACGCTGATCGAAGCGCGCGGCATCGCCCTGGGCGCGGCTCACGCGGCCGGCGCTATAGCCGCTCGCATCGGCCAGGCCGGCTTTGGCCTTGCCGCGAGACACCGCCACCTGCTCGTTGCGATAGCCTTCGGCTTCGTTGATGACGCGATTCTTCTCTTCGAACGCGCCCGACACGTCGCGGAATGCGTCCACGACTTCGAGCGAAGGATGCACGTCCTGCAGCCGCACCCCGAGCACGCGCACGCCGGCGGCATAGCGGTCCAGCCGCATCTGAAGCTCCCGCTTGACGCGCTGCTCCACCTCGAAGCGGCCGGTGGTGAGGACATCATCGAGTGTCGAACTCGTGACCACCGATTGCACGGCCGATTCGGCGGCGGCGCGCACGGTGGCTTCGCCGTCGAGCTGGCTGAAGGTGAACTCGTCGGGCTGCGGGAGGTCGTAGTGGACGGTGGCGTTGAGCTCGATCATGTTCTGGTCGCCGGTGAGCATGAGCGACTCCTCGGGCTTGCGCTGAAACCGGCCGGAACGATGCTGCACATTCCACTCGTAGGCGGCGGGCTCGACATCGGGAGTGGTGGCGTTCGAGCGAAAGCCGATTTCAACGACGCGGACGCGGCGGGCGCGCACGCGCGTGAGACGGTCGACGGGCCAGGGCAGCTTGTAGTGGATACCCGGCTCATCGTAGGGCAGCAGCTTGCGCCCGAATCGCTGCACGATGCCGACTTCTTCTGGCGGCACGACGTAGATGCCGTTCAGGACGATGATCACCGCCGCGGCAGCCAGGACGGAGCGCCGGTGACCGGCGAGCCAGCGCATCGCGGCCCGGGTGTCGAGATGAGGGCGGAAAGCCGGCACTCTCCACCGCTTCCCCATCCGCAGGCCACGGCCAGGGACGCGGAGCAGGCGCAGCGAATTCATCATCACGAAGAACGACGAAAGCTGGTGGGTGAGCGCGGCGCCGATGGGCCCCAGGCGGCCGGTCGCGGCCAGGATCACCGCTGCCAGGTTCACGATGCCGGCGAACAGGATGATGTTCTGCCACGCGGTGGCCACGGCCTGGCGCCCCACCGAAAAGACTTTCGGCAGGCTCTCCAGCGAATGGGGCAGGTAGACGACATCCGCCGCTTCGGCGGTGATATCACTCGCGCCCGTCACGGCGATTCCGACGCTGGCGGCGGCTAACGCCGGCGCGTCGTTGATGCCGTCGCCGACCATCCCGACGGTGCGGCCGCCGTGCATCAGATGGCGGATGCGATCGAGCTTTTGCTCGGGGAGGAGATCGGCCGCCACATCGCCGATGCCGGCCTCGCGCGCGATGGCTTCGGCCGCGCGCCGGCGGTCGCCGGTCAGCATGACGAGGGTGCCGATCTTGAGTTCGCGTAGCGCCTCGGTGCAGGCCGGAACGCCTTCGCGGAGACGGTCGCGCAAGAGCAACGCGCCGGCAATGCGTTCGCCTTCCGATACCCAAATGGCGGTCGCTCCGAGTGCATCGGCCTGCTCCGCGATTTGGGCTGGTGGGGCCGCGCCATCTTCCGCCACGAATGCCGCGTTGCCCACTCGCACCCGATGCCTGTTGTTACGCGCCTCGACGCCGCGTCCGGGCAGGACCGTGGCGCCCTCGAGCGGCGGCAGCGACAGGCGGCGGTGCTGCGCCTCGTCCACGATCACGCGCGCCAATGGGTGATCGGACGCCCGCTCGGCCGCGGCCGCCAGCGCGACCAGCTCGTTTTCGGTGCGGTCCAGAGCGATCAGCCGCACGATTTCGAAGCGGCCCTCGGTGATGGTGCCGGTCTTGTCGAACACCACCGTGTCCACTTTGGCCGCAATCTGCAGCACGGACGCGCCGCGCACCAGAATGCCCCGGCGAGCCAGACCGCCGATAGCCGCCACCATCGCGGTAGGCGTGGCCAGGATCAGAGCGCACGGGCAGGCCACGATGAGCACGGAGACGGTGCGCATCCAATCGCCTGTGAAGTAAAAGGTGAGCGCCGCGGCGAGCAGCAGGGCCGGCAGGAAGTAGACAGAGACACGGTCGGCGAGCCTCTCCACGGGCGCGCGCCTCTCCTGCGCATCCTGCACAAGCCGAACCACGCGCGCGAGCGTAGTCTCATCGCCGGCGCGGACCACGCGAATTTCCAGAAGCCCCGCTCCGTTGAGGGCGCCGGCAAAGACTTCCTCGCCGGCCGTCTTCTCGCGAGGCAGCGGCTCGCCGGTGATGGAGCTTTCATCGATGGCGGAGAGCCCGGACGAGATCACGCCGTCAGCCGGAAGCCGCTCCCCGGCGCGGACCACAATCGTATCGCCGGGCAGGAGAGACACCGGGTCTACGTCTTCCTCGCGTCCCTCGCACAGGAGGCGCGCGCGGCGCGGCATCTGCTCCACGAAACGATGGATGGCGGCCTCGGTGCGCCCGGCGGCGTAGGATTCCAGGCCCTCGCCCACCAGCACGATGAACATGGCCTCGGCCGCGGCCAGGTACTGGCCAACCGATAGCGCTGCGATCACCGCGATGCACAGCGCGATGTCCGCGGAGATGCGCTTTTCCATCAGCGCCGAGATGGCGTTGTAGAAGGTCTTATATCCGGCGAGGAGAGTAATCGGGATCGCGGTATCGATTCCGAAAACCGTGCGGAAGATCCCGAGCCAGTTCAACAGCAGGAGGACACCGACGAAGGCCGCAAACGTGTAATACCGGACTCGTTCCTGGCGATCCTCATCCATCGGCTGTTAATTCGGGCGGTAGGTGATCCACATCGGAGACACCCATACGATCTGCCCGTCTTCCTGCTCGCCGCGCACGTAGTAGTAGCTGGTCTTCCCTGCTGCCGGCGAATTGTCTACCCACGAGAACTGGACCTCTGTCGAATTGGGCTGCGTCGAGTAAACGTAGGCATTATCCTTGATCACTTGCACCTTGGCAAATTTTGCGGTGCCGGTAAGTTTGACCTGCAGGGCGGGCGCCGACGCGCTGGTGAACGCGTCGCCCATCATGTGGGCGCCGCTGCGAACGTCAGCGAGGATGTTGTCGGTGGCGGCGTAGACGTGGCGCTGCTTCAGAGCATCGAGCACGGCCTCGCGGGTGCGCTCCCTGACGTAGAGGATGCCGTAGCTGATGTGCGTGGAGATGTGATCGGAGCTGGCTTCGAAGCCGAGGACGTAGCCTCTTTCGAGCGCCAGGTTGACGAAGCCCTTGGGCCGCCATCCTCCGATGGAATCGTTCTCCGAAGGGGCGCGCGGCGCATCCGCCATTTCGTAGTTCTGCCGGTCGCCCTGGTAAATCTCGACCACCGGTTCCACGGTGGGGTCATTGTCGCGCCAGTCCGTCCCCATGTTGGTAGCGCTCGTGTGGGACGCTACGATTCCGTTGAAATGTTTCAGGTAGGCATAGAGCATCTGGGTGTCCGGCGCGTGGCCCGGAGCATCCTGCGCGGAGATGGGGAGACGCGGGAGCGGGCGGATGCCACGCTGCGCGAAGATCACATTTCGGTGCCCTTCCGGATAGACCACGCTGCGCTCGTAGCTGAACATGGGTACGAACACGCCCGGCGTGTAGAAAATCTCGGTCAGCTTCTGCTCCAGCCACCAGGTGTATTCGCGCAGGTTGCCGTTGTCGTGATCGCAGCAGCCGACCCAATCGAGGGCGCCGGCATCCAGGATGTAGCGCCACTGGTCGAGGATGGAGCCGTCGCCTCCGCCATCCATGGAGATCTCGCTGTGGCGGTGAAACTCTCCGCGAACCGTCTGGTAGCTCCCTGAGCGGAAATCGCGCAATCGCTTGATGGCCGCCGATTCCACTGGAGAAACGGTGGCGGACTCCTGCGCTGCCGGCGCGGGCTTTACTGCCATGGGCCGGATAGGCCCGCTGAGCGAGATCTCGGAGGTCCAGATGTCGTCGTTGTAGATCTCGATGCCGGTTTCCTCATTCACCGCGCCGCGACGGCCCTGCGCCGCGGGTTGGAACGTGCGCCGGTTATCGGACGAATCGACCACCACGAGCGTGCCGGCCCTGGTAGGAACTAAGGCGGGCCGGTTGTCGAGGAGGTTGTCGGTGTGGTGCAGGTAGATGGACGGGGTCCAATTCGAGCCATCGAAGGACGTGATGTGCTCGGTCCAGACGGTCCCGATCGGATCCCACCAGACAGGGTAGGCGCTGCGGTAGGCGAGCCAGATCCGGCCTGCGGCGTCGATGGCTAATCGCGGATAGTTGTTGCGCGCGCTCTGGGCATTCGCTGCCGCTTGCGCGGGACCACGCTTTCCGGCACGCGCGGTGTCGGGTTCGAAGTTCTCCGCGCTGCTCTGTACGCCCGGGCGATCGACTTTGGCGTTGGGCACTCCGGGCAGCACCGCTCCGAGATCGGCCTGCGTTTCGACGCGCGCCCCGCCGGGTTCGATTGCGACCAGCCGGATGACTCGCCCCTGATAGAGCGCGAGGCCCGAGGTATCGTAGGCGCCGAAATCCTTGCCCCACGAGCGCCCGCCTTCCTCGTAGGCCACCCACAGGCGGCCGCCGGGATCGTACGCAATCGAAGGGTAAGCCTCGTAGCGTGCCGTCGCGGCCACTGGTATCTCGGCGGACCATTGCCTCTCGCGCGTCGAAGTTCGCGTGTAGACGTCGTAGTTGCCGTTGCGGTACGAATCCCAGGCGACGGTCACACGGCCGTCTTTGGCCGCGGCGATGGCGGGGTTCCACTCGTTGGCAGATGACTGCGAGACAGCCACAGGGGCGCTGAACCGGTCGCCGTTCTGCGTGGCGGAGTAGATGGCGCCGCGTCCGTTACGCCAGCCCTGCCAGGCTACCCACACGTTGCCCGCGGAATCGGTGGCGGCAACGGGGTCGATATCGGAGCCGGGATCTTTCGAAATCTGAACCGCAGCGCCGGGCCGTCCGTTGACGATCACGCGCGCGTGGATGTCGAAGTTGTTGCGGTCGTTCTGCGACCAGAAGACCCAGACGCGCTGTTTGCCGTCGATGGCGATTGCGGTCCGGTAGGCGTCCAGGCCGGCGTTGGTGACCTGGATCGGCGGGCCCAGTGTGCCGCCGGAACGTTTGCGCACCATGATCTGGTCGCCGCCGGTGGGCTGCTTCAACGGCTCGAAATTCTCAAAGGGCACGGTGCGCGGAGCCCGGAGGCGCTCATGATTCGGGCTGTGATGGAAGGCCACGTAGGCCATCCACACGTTGCCGTCGCGGTCGGCCACGGCGGAGGGGAAGTCTTCTTCTTCCGGCGATGCCGTGACTCGCATCGCCGGCGGAATGCGGTCGGCAAAGACGCGGCCGTTCAGCCTGCTTGCGGACCGGCCATACGGGATCTCGTCGAGCGGGAGCTCGAAGTCACCCTGCGTAGTGGAAACGCGCAGGCGCGGGGCGGCGACGCTGGCCAGGTTGACCACGATCCCGTTGGCCACCACCGGCGGTGCAGCCGCTCCGCGGGCAGCGGCGGCGCCGGCGAACCGGCGGATCGGATGGGTCGAAACTTGCCAGCGGCCGCCGGAGACGGCATCGCTGCCTTCGAAGCGCCATGGCTCGATGGAGACGAGGCTGCCTCCTTGAACCTGGACGCTGCCGTCCCAACGGGTGGGTTCAGTGTCCGTGGTGCCGACCAGAATACGCACGCTGACCGGGGTCTGGGCGCTCGCGGATGCGCCGATAACAAGCAGACACAACAAGCCGATGCGGCTCATGGTCGCCTCCTGATGCGGATCACGGGCAGAATATCACACCGTTAACGCACCGGAGTTCCGTAAGGCACTAAGGTCTTCACGCGCTCGGCGCCATCGACGCGCGTAATTTTCCAGTCCGCACCCTTTTCGAGGTAAATGGTCTGGGCCTCGTTGCGGTCCTGGTAGACGTACTCGACGCGGACTTTGACTTCGCGATCGCTCAGCTTCTCGGGCTCGTTCAGAGCCACGCCCTTGACCGCCGCATTGGAATCGCGTAGGTATTTCGCGAAGGCTTCAGGCGTCGACTCCCTAACGGAAGCTTCCAGCGTGGTCCGCATCGGGCCCGAATAACAGGCGAGGTAGGCTTTCACGTCGCCTTTCCGGGCCGCGTCGAGCATGGCATAGATCGCATCCTGCGGGCCGGGCGCCGGCTTCGAAGCGGACGGCACGGGGGTGTCGAAGCGGGGCAGGCGCCAACCGTTTTTGCCGGTGAGAGCGGCGCCCGCGGCCAAGGCGAGTACGGCGATAGTTGCCAGTTGCTTCTGCCGCTCTTTCGTCACGCAACTCTAAGAATAGACCCGCGAGCGCGCGCCATTGCGGTATATTTCTCAGCATGACCCTACGTAGCTGTCTCGCCCTGGTGTGCCTCTCTGCGCCACTGTTCGCCCAGCCCAGTGCTACCATCCTCCTGAAGCCGGGGCGTGATGCCGGCCAGGCGGTGGACGAAGAGTACACGAAGAAGATCCGCGAATATACGACCGAGCCGTTTTTCAATTCTCCGCTGACCGACTACCTGCCGGCCTCCAAGACGGTCCCGACCCCAAAGGTGGTGCTCGGCGACATCGCGGGCGCGCCCAATATCCTGCCGTACTCGACCGACGTCTATAGGTACATGCGCATGCTGGAGAAGGCCAGCCCTCGCGTCAAGGTCTTCAGTATCGGCAAGACCGAAGAAGGGCGTGAGATGATCGCGGTGGCGGTGGCGTCGGAGAAGCTCATCGCCGGAATCGACGAGAATCGCGTGCGCCTGGCCAAGCTCGCCGATCCGCGCACCATCAAGCTGGACGACGCCGAAGCCGAGAAGCTGGTAGCGGCTTCGACCCCGATTTACTACATCACCGGCACAATTCATTCGCCCGAGACCGGCGCGCCCACGGCGCTGATGGAGCTGGCCTACCGGCTGGCCGTGGACGAGAGCGCATATATCAAGACGATCCGCGAGAACGTGATCACGCTGATCACGCCGATCGTGGAGGTGGACGGGCGCGATCGCATGGTGGATATCTACCGCTGGCACCTGGCGCATCCCGGGCAGCAGTGGCCCAGCCTGG
>Ga0335079_10002436_pt1 | contig 21462 bp, 22 predicted proteins | sample Lox_Sample_33_FD_206719 | JGI IMG/M metagenome (GOLD analysis project Ga0335079, IMG submission 206719) | Soil microbial communities from Loxahatchee National Wildlife Refuge, Florida, United States - Lox_Sample_3.3 | ecosystem: Environmental > Terrestrial > Soil > Wetlands | place: USA... | reverse complement strand
AGCATGATCTGGTCGGGCATATCGTTGGGCCGGCTGCTGAAAAGATAAAAGCTGCTTCTCGACACCCCTCCGGGTTGACGGTTTTATAATGGTGGGATATGGCCGATGTGGGTAAGCGCCGTCTGGCGCTGAGCCCTTCGGCTCCGGCGGCTTTCGTTTGACCCGGCTAAGGCTCGGCCGCTCAATTTTCCGAAGATGCTCTGCCGAAAATTGACCCTGGCGGGCCGCGTCCTTCGCCAAGCCGGGAGCCCAAACGAAATCCGAGTCGCCTCTTGGGCCCAGTGCCAATCGGCGGGTGGCCGGAGACGGGGCGCCCCATCCGCCCGCAATGGAAAAGCCAAGGGCTCTTTCGTGAGGTTCCACGAATCGATCTTCGGAGCATGCAGAGTGAGGACGGATGGGGCTGTCGCAGGACAGGACCCGCCGATTGTAATGCGTTAGGGAGGATTCGATATGAAAGAGATACTTCCCGGCATTTATCAGTGGTCCTGGTTCTCGCAGGAAAAGGGCTACGACTTCAACGGCCATCTTATTATTTCGGGAGCCGAGCGGGTGATGATCGATCCGCCGCCGCTGTCTGCGGAAGTTGGGACCTGGTTGAAAACGCAGGAACCGATCACGTGCATCGTTCTGACCAACCGCGATCACGTTCGCGAGGCCGAGGCTTTTCGAAAACAGTTCAAGACGATCGTCCTGGCTCCGGAGGCGGATGCCCCGCTCATGGAAATAAAAATAGACCGCACCTTCAAAGACGGCGATCTTCTTCCCGGCGGCGTCAAGGCGGTCCATATCCCGGACGGCAAGTCGCCGGGAGAATCGGCCCTCTTTCTTGATCGCGGCAAGGGGGTCCTGATTCTGGGGGACGCCTTGATCGGAAAACCGTCCGGCAAGCTAAATCTCATGCCACCCGAGAAATACAAAGATCCGGCCGAGGCCCGCGATGGAATCCGCGTCCTGCTCAAATATCGATTCGACAGTGTCTTGGTTGGCGACGGAGTTCCGGTGCTGACGGGAGGCAAGAGAGCGGTCGAGGAGTTTTTGCGGTCGTAGAGAATGCGCTTAACATGAACGATGCTCAACGTAATGCCATCACTCAGTTCTTCACCGCGGTTGAAGAACAGAAGCGGGTTGGTGTTGCTCGTACAGATCGATTCCTTGGAGACATTGGAGAGTTCCTATGCCACGACGCCTTCGACATGGCACTGACGAAGTCCGCTCGCGAAAAGGGGTATGATGGATATATCTCCGGCGAGAAGGTTCAAGTGAAGTACCATGGTGGCAAAAGTACAACGGTCGACTGTGGTAATCCACCGGACTATGACCGCTTGCTTGTGGTTATTGGGCCTAAAAATGTTCTGCGTCCTAAGGGTGCGCAAGGGCGCTTTTTGGTCTAACGGTTGACTCAGCAAGAAGTCCTTCAGTTTAAGAAGGGCAATGGAAAATATCTCTGCCTCAAAAGCAACCTACCCAAGGAGCCGATACTTGTTCTGTGATCTATATGCGCGCATTCCCCATCGTTGTACGGGATGCCCGTTCCGCCACGCCCCGTAAATCTCAGCCCGCTTTCTTCAAGGGCCGCACGTCGAGCGCCAGTCCCATCGCGTTGAGGATGGATTCGATCGTCGTGATGCTGGGATTCCCGTCGTCCGAGAGGGTCTTGTAGATCAGGCGCCGGCGTGATTCGGATCCCTTGGCCAGCGAGCTGATGCCTTGCGCCCGGGCCACATTCATCAGTGCGTGAAGCAGAAGACGACTGCGAGCCGGGCCTGTTTCTTTTAAACAGTTTCGTATATAGGCCACCGCGACTTCGGGATCGGCCAGCGCTTCGAGCACGGCAGGTTCGATACCGACGGCACGCGCTTTTTGTTTTCTTTTTTTATGCATTTTTTCAGTAAGACGTCAGACATGCCTTACTATGGCAAAGGTTCAATCTTGTTCGGGAGTTGATGGTTCTGGGTGCGGTTCCAATCTTCCATGAGTTCTGCCTTGTGAAGTTCAGCCCATTCGACGACAAGACCCAAGGATCGCGCCGGCAGCCGTCCGGCTAAAACGCTCAAGGTTTGAATGCTGATCAGGGCCTCATGTTCTCCAATGACAATACCATAGAACCGACTGATCTCAGGCATGCGTTGCCTTTAGAACGCGCTTACCTGTAATTTCGGCATAGAGAGATTCCGGAGACAAATCAATTCCGCCCGGCCAGGCGACGGTATGGCTTTCCTTATCAATAAACACCGATTCAAAAAACCCGCGTTCCTTCCACTTGGAAAAAACACCTTTCCCGACAAGATCGGAAAGATCCACATGGCCTTCAACCCCGTCTTGGAATTTGACCCAGATTTAAAAGCCGGGCAGCGGTCGAACCTCGTTAATTTTTAACACAGCGATCACCCCCTTTTTATATTCTTAACAGAGCATGCTTCAAAAATCAAGACGATTCATGAATCAAGGTTGCGCTGAAAATGCAATAGGGCGTGGGAACTCTGGTTAAGAAGGTTGTGGGAGTCTTAAATTAGCTGCGGGACAATCTCGGCCGCGCGTCCGCGCAAGGCGACATGGGCCGCGGCGGTCGAGGCGTCCGGATTGATCTCGGCCACGAAGGCCCCGGCCGCGCGGGCCGTCGCGGCGAAGGAGGCGGCCGGCTGGACCACGCCCGAGGTTCCGATCACCAGCAGCGCGTCGCAGGATTCCAGCGCCTCGATCGCCCGGTCCATGTCCCGGGGATGCAGCGCTTCGCCGAACCAGACGATGTGCGGCCTCAGCATCTTCCCGCACGAGGCGCAGTGCGGCGGAATCGGGATCGGGACCCGCCGGTCCTCCGACACGGCGCCGCAGCCGGTGCAGCGCACCTTCCAGATGTTCCCGTGCAGCTCGACGAGGTCGCGGCTTCCGGCCCGCGCATGCAAACCGTCCACGTTCTGCGTCAGCAGACGAAACGGCGCCCGCCGCGCCTGCCTGCCGTCCGCCTGCCGGACGGGCAGGGACAGGCGGGATTCCATTTTGTTTTCCAGATCGACCAGCGCCCGGTGCGCCGGGTTCGGCTCCTTCGAGGCGATCAACTCCCGCCGCCAGTTGTACCATTCCCATACGAGGCTTGGATCGCGGGCGAAGGCCCGCGGCGTGGCCAGATCCTCCGCCCGGAAATTTTTCCATAGGCCCTCGGGGCCGCGAAAGGTCGGGATGCCGCTGTCGGCCGAGATGCCGGCGCCGGTGAGGACCGTCACGCGCCGGGCCGATGAAAGACGCTCACGAACCTGTTCAATCGGTGATGACATGCGGGACATTGTAGCGGGGGATCGGATTCAAAGCAAGGAGAGGGAAGCGGTCTTCAGATGGAACGGGAACCTGGGGTCGGAAGCGAACCGCGCTTGACGACGCCGATGTACTGATTGGTCTCGTCCAGGCCGTCCACGGTGCCGCCTAATTTGAGCGAGCGTTTCAAATAGTCGATCGTTTCCTTGCTGATCCGTTCGCCGGGGACAAGAACCGGGACGCCGGGCGGATAGACCGTGACGATCTCGGAGCTGATCTCGTTCGCGGCGTCGTCCAATGCGATATAATGATGATCGGCGAAAAAAGCCTCCCGCGGCGTGGCCAGGGCTTCGTTTTCGAAATTCAGGACCGCGATGTCGGGGGTCTCGGCGACCGCGGCTTTCCCCGCGTGTTCGGCCGAGATCTCGCGAAGCGCCTCGACCAGGCGGTTGAGGTCGTCCTTGCGGTCCCCGATGCTGACGATGACGAGAATATGAAAGGCATCGGCCATCTCGACCTGGATGTTGTAGCGGCTGTTCAGGATCCGGGAGACCTGGTAGCCGGGAAGGCCCAGGGCCGTGACCGTGATCGTCAGCTTCGTCATGTCGAAGGGGCCGACCTGCTCCTGGCCGAAGCAGAACAGGCCCGGGATCTTGTTGATCCGAAGCCGGGCTTCGCTCGAGAGTTGAATCGCCTTTTCCAGGAGTTTCTCCCCCTCGGTCGCCATCTGCATCCGCGCGAGATCCAGCGAGGCCATGAGAATGTAGGACGGGCTGGTGGTTTGCACGAAGCGCAGCACGTTGGTCAACATGGGGAAATCGATGCGGGCGCCCCGGGCGTGAAGCATCGAGGCCTGGGTCATTCCGCCGATGATCTTGTGGGTGCTCTGAACGCAGAGGTCGGCGCCGATCTCGACGGCCGAGGGCGGGAGGTTTTTATGAAACCGCAGATGCGGGCCGTGCGCCTCGTCCACCAGGATGATCAGGCCCAGGTCGTGCGCGTACGGGATGATGCGCTCCAGATCGGCGCAGAGCCCGTAATAGTTCGGGCTGGTGAGAAAAAGGATCTTGGCTTCGGGGTGGGCGTCGATCGCCGCGCGGGTTTCTTCAAAGGAGACGTTCCGCGTCAGTTTAAGCCGCGTGTCGATGGCCGGACGGAAGAAAATCGGCTGGGCCCCGCTGAGAATCGCGCCCGCGATGACCGACTTGTGCGCGTTGCGGGCCACGAGCATCTTGTCCCCCGGATTGCAGGCGGCCAGAATCATCGCGTGGTTGCCTCCGGTCGTTCCGTTGACCAGGAAATAGGATCGATCCGCTCCGTAGGCGCGGGCCGCCAGTTCCTGAGCCTCCTTGATCACGCCGCGGGGTTTGTGGAGCGAGTCCACCTCGTCCAGGGTGGTGAGGTCGATCGAGAAGATTTTGGGGCCGACGAATTTTCGGAAACGCGTCGAGATGCCTTTTCCGCTTTTGTGGCCGGGGGTGTGAAAGGAGACCTTTCGCGATTCGGCCAAAGCCACCATCGCGTCGAAGAGGGGCGTTCTCAGTTGTTCGTCCGGATCCATGAAGAAGCGGCGGTGCCTTGTTCAGGTGTAGGTAAACAGCGGGTGGTTATCCTCGATGATTCGAGTTTCGCGCTCCGCGTGCTGCCGAATGTGCTTGGGCAAGAGAAACTGTCCGTGATGAATCTCGCCGTTGTAGTACTGCAATTCGCCTTTTAAGCGCTCGGCGATCCGTTTGTCGATTTCAGCCTGAGAGAAACTCTGCGGGTCGAGCTGTTTGGAGGCCAGCGCGAAGCCCCACGGCAACCCGAAACAGGGGATGATGGCCTGGTAGGGGCGCACGATCGGGAAGACGGACTTCAAGGTCTGGTACACGGCCGAAAAACAGAGAAGCGCCGTCAGGGCCGTGGTTCCGGCCTGGAGCGAGATGAGGCCGTCCTTGCTCAGGCGGTTCATCACGATCTGGTAGAATTCCTTCGTGTAGAGGAGATAGGCCGGGCCCTCTTCCACCGGCTCTGAGATGTCGATGATGATGATGTCGTAGACATCCTTGGTCTCCTCCAGATACTTTCGCGCGTCCCGGAATTCGAGTTTCACACGCGGGTCGTCGAAGGATCCCCGGTGCCATTCGGGCAGATAGATTTTGCAGGCCTCCACGACATCCTGATCGATGTCGACCATCAGGACCTGCTCGACCGACTTATGCCGGAGAATCTCGCGGAGGGTGGCCCCTTCCCCGCCCCCCACGATGAACACTTTCTTCGGATGGGGGTGGGTGAGCATGGCCGGGTGGACCAGGGCTTCGTGGTAGATGAACTCGTCGTACTCGCTGGACTGCATCTTGCCGTCCAGGACCAGGCAGCGCCCGTAATTTCGGGTGAGCATGATCTCCATCTGCTGGAACTTGGTTTGCTTGGCGTGGAGGATCGTCTCCACGCCATGCATGTGGCCTTCGTCCGGGGTCAAGAAGTCAAGGAACCATTTGTAGCTCTTTGGTTCGGGCATATTCCACGACCTCTTTGACCGGTTTGTGAGGGAGTTTCATATCGCCGCGGATCAGGACGCCGCGCTTCAGTTCCACGATGGAAGGATCTTTGGATTGAAACTTGTCGATCAGGAGAGACGCGGCCGTTTCCGGTTGAAGAACGTCGCCGCAGGTGAAGATGTCGATGGCGGCGTAACCGTATTCGGGCCAGGTGTGAATCGAAATGTGGGATTCGGCGATAACAACGACACCGCTGATGCCAAAGGGACTGAATTTGTGGAAGGAGATCTCAACAATGGTGGCCTTGGCTTCCTTGGCTGCTGAGACCATGATCTCTTGCACCTTCTTCAGATCATTTAACACCTTGGAGTTGCATAATTTCAACTCCAACAGCAAATGCCTCCCGAGTGCGTGCAATCTATTTGCCCCCTTTCGTCACGGGTTAGTGGCTTCTGTGAGATCTTTGGAATCGCTCTCACCTCCTCACCCCGCTGATGAACGCCGAGGTGTCCATCCGAATTCTTCCCGGAATGCTTTCCGCGATTTTTTCCGATCCGCTTCCCCGGTTTTTCCTTCGCGAATGCCGACGACCGGAGTCGCGCGATGAGTTCGTCCTCTTCACGGCGACCGATGATCGCAACCGGTCGTCATCATTTAAATGTAAATATATCTGAATTTTTTTGTTTGTCAAGAAAAAAGTAGAAAAATTCCCCGAAATTTCTCTTCGAACGGTCGGTCTTCGTCGATGAGCGGGCCACAGCGTCGGTGAAAAAATGCGGAACGATTCTCCGACGGAAAAAAAGCGATCCGAACAGGGGTTTGATTTGCCGCGCGCGATCGAGCGATGGATCGCGCCTCGCCGAAAACCGGCGGCGCTCAAGCCCGCGGCCGCTTCCTTGACACCCTTCCGACCGGGTGTTAGAATGCGATCGAACTTTTTCCGGGTTCTTCCGCAGGTGTCGATTTGCCTCGATGGATTCGTTGGGTGGCGACCGGCTTCGGCGCCGGTTATGCTCCCGTGGCCCCCGGCACCGCCGGGAGCCTCGTGGGACTGGTCCTCGTTTTTCTGGTTCAAAACCGCTCGCTGATTTTTTATACGGTCGTCGTTCTGTCGGTCTTCGCGCTGGGCGTTTATTCGGCCGATCGGGTTGAGCGCGCCACCCGGGAAAAAGACAATCGATGCATCGTCATCGATGAGATCGCCGGGATGCTGGTGGCGGGTTTCCTGCTGCCCTCCGGCGCCGGCTATTGGATCGGCGGCTTTCTCCTGTTCCGAGCCCTCGATGTCTTGAAGCCGTTTCCGGCGCGCTGGATCGAACGCCATCTCGTCGGCGGGTGGGGCATTATGCTGGACGACACCGTGGCCGGGCTGTATGCCAATCTGATGCTGCAGGGCATCAAAGCGTGGGTCCAGCCGTCATGAAAACCCTGAGCGCTGAAATCATCGCGACCGGCTCGGAGCTGTTGTGGGACGGCCTGACCGACACCAATTCGGTTTACCTGGCCGACCGGCTGATCGAGTTGGGGTTTGAGCCGATCCACAAATCGGTCGTGGGAGACGAAGAGCGGCGGATGATGGAAGTCATCCGGCAAGCGGCCGAGCGCGCGCCGGTGGTCCTGATTACGGGCGGACTCGGGCCGACGGAGGACGACCTCACCAAAAAGGTGGTCAGCCGAATCGCCGGCCGTCGCCTGGTCCTTCAGGAAAAGCTCTTGGATGACCTTCGCAAGCGCTTTGCGGAACGGGCGCAGGCCATGCCGGTTCAAGTCGAGCGCCAGGCCCTGATGCCGGCCCGATCCGTCGTCATCCCGAACCCGGCTGGGAGCGCGCCGGGCTTGATCCTCCACTGGGAAAACAGTTATCTGATCTGCCTGCCCGGCGTTCCGCATGAGATGCGTTCGATGTACGAAGCGACGGTCGGGCCCTTCCTTCAGCAACGCTTTCCCTCCCGACCCTGGAACGAGTTGCATCTCTTCCGAACCTACGGGTTGATGGAATCGGGGGTGAATGAACGGCTGGCCGATCTGATGATCGGTCATCCCCGGGTCCGGATCGGCCTGACGGCCAAGCCGGTCGGGGTCGATGTCCGGATCTTGGGAAGCGGACGGAACCGGGAAGAGGTACGCGTCCTTCTGGAAGGCCTGCTCCAAAAAGTGGAAGAGCGGCTGGCGGACATTCTGTACGTCCGGGGTCGGGACGAAATGGAAGCGGTGGTCGGGCGGCTGCTGAAGGAGCGCCGGATGCGCTTGGCCGTGGCCGAGTCCTGTACCGGAGGGTTGATCGGTCACCGCTTGACCAATGTTCCGGGAAGCTCGGACTATCTCGACCGGGTCGAGGTGTGTTATAGTAACCGTGCCAAGATCGAGGCCCTCGGCGTGCCGTCGGAACTGATCGAGGCGAACGGCGCCGTCAGCGCGCCGGTCGCCGCCGCCATGGCCCAGGGGGTCCGACGGCGAGCCGGGACCGATTTCGGTCTGTCCGTGACCGGCATCGCCGGGCCGGGCGGCGGGACCCCCGAAAAACCGGTGGGGTTGGTTTACTTCGGTCTGGACGACGGCCGGGAAGTGCGCACCTCCTTTGCGCGATTCTCCGGCGACCGCGCGGCGGTCAAGCTCCGCGCTTCTCAGCATGCGCTGGATCTGCTGCGGCGGGTGTTGGCAGGGCCGTCGCATGCGTCGCCCCTGCGGTAGAGCATGCGCGTCTTTGTCGCTTTCGAGTTTCCTTCGGTCATCAAGGAAGCCGCGGCCGCGATCCAGCGGGAGTTGATGAAGTCGGACGCGCCCGTCGCTTGGGTCCGAACGGACGGGATGCATCTGACCTTGAAGTTTTTGGGAGAGGTGCCGTCCGCGCGTCTGCCCGGCATCGAGGACGCCTTAAGGCTCGCTTCGGAGGGGACGGGGCCGATGAAGATCGCGGTGCAAGATATCGGCGTCTTTCCGAACCCGAAAACTCCCCGCGTTGTCTGGCTGGGCATCCGGCCGGAGGGCGACCGGCTCATGCGACTTCAGGAACGCATCGATCGTGCGCTGGCGCCGTTGGGATTTCCGCGGGAGGAGCGCGGGTTCCGGCCGCATCTTACCCTGGGCCGCGTCAAATCCTCACGCGGCCTGGACGGCTTGATGAAGGCCATCGCCGTCCAGCATCGTTTTTCCGCCGGAGAGAGCCTGTTGGATGAGCTTTATTTGATTCAAAGCGAGCTTCGGAGGGAAGGGGCGGTTTATACGAAGCTGTGGTCTGTGGCACTTTAATTGCAATCATTAATAATAGGGCGGGCCCGGTTCATCACGCCGTTCCGTTACAAGGATTTTACGCACGCGGGAAGGCCGGACCGTTCACGCCGGGCTTGATATAGGGTGAACGGGTGTTACGATCCTCAACCACTGTTAAACCATAAAGGAGCATCCATGGCGGACAAAGAGAGTCGGGGCAAAGCGCTCGATCTGGCGGTGGCTCAGATCGAAAAGCAGTTCGGAAAAGGGGCCATTATGAAACTGGGCTCGGAGGAAGTCCTGTCGGATATCCCGGCGATCTCGACCGGTTCTCTGGGCCTGGACATCGCCCTGGGCGTGGGCGGTTTTCCCCGCGGTCGGGTGGTCGAGATCTTCGGTCCCGAGGCCTCCGGCAAGACGACGCTGACGCTGCACGCGATCGCGGAGGCCCAGAAGGCGGGAGGCGCGACGGCGTTCATCGACGCCGAGCATGCCCTCGACGTGACCTATGCGCGGAAGCTGGGCGTGAAGACGGACGATCTGCTGATCGCCCAGCCGGACACGGGCGAGCAGGCCCTGGAAATCGCCGAGACGCTGGTCCGCAGCGGGGCGCTGGACCTGATCGTGATCGATTCGGTCGCGGCGCTGGTTCCGCGCGCCGAACTGGAGGGGGAGATGGGCGACGCGCATATGGGCCTGCAGGCCCGGCTGATGTCGCAGGCGCTCCGGAAGCTGACGGCGACCATCAGTAAATCACAAACCACGGTGATCTTTATCAACCAGATCCGGATGAAGATCGGCGTGATGTTCGGAAACCCCGAGACCACGACCGGCGGAAACGCGTTGAAATTCTACGCCTCGGTCCGGCTGGACATCCGGCGGATTGAAGCGATCAAAGAGGGGCAGGAAGTGACCGGCAGCCGTGCGCGCGTCAAGGTGGTGAAAAACAAAGTCGCGCCGCCGTTCAAACAGGCCGAGTTTGATATCATGTTTAATGAAGGCATCTCCAAGGTCGGCGAGATCCTGGATTTGGGGGCGGAAAAAGGCGTAGTCGAAAAAAGCGGGGCCTGGTATACTTACAAGGGAGAACGTATCGGCCAGGGCCGGGAACAGGCCCGGACCTTCCTGAAGGGAAACCCCGCCATGGCAAAGGAGATCGAGGAGCGAATCCGGGAGGCCGCCCTGGCGCTTCGAAAACCGGCCGCAACGGGAAAGACGGCGGCGCCGGTCAAGACGGCCCACCCCGCGCGTGGACAACAGCCGATCGCCTGAGGAGAGATCACCATGTCCGTCACCATTAACGAACTGCTTAAGATTTCGATCGACCGAAAGGCCTCCGATCTTCATTTGAAGGTCGGAAACTATCCGATCATCCGCGTGGACGGTCACCTGATTCCGGTTGAAGAGCAGCCCAAGCTGAGTCAGGAGGACGCGATCCAGGTGGCCTTCTCGATCATGAGCAACCCCCAGAAGGAGAAGTTCAAGCAGCGCAGCGAAATCGACCTGGCCTACAGCGCCCCTGGAATGGGCCGTTTCCGGGTGAACGTCTTCCAGCAACGGGGAACGATCGGCCTGGTCTTCCGGGTCGTCCCGACCAAAATCCTGACGGTCGAGGAGTTGAATCTGCCGCCGGTTCTTGAGAAACTGGCGATGGAACAACGGGGGCTGGTCCTGGTTACGGGAACGACCGGCAGCGGAAAGACGACCGCCCTGGCCTCCCTGATCGATTTCATCAACCGGAACCGGATGGACAACGTGATCACGATCGAGGACCCGATCGAGTATCTTCACCGCGACCGGAAAAGCATCGTCAGCCAACGGGAAGTGGGCGCGGACACGGAGTCGTTCAGCGGGGCGCTGCGGTCGGCTCTTCGTCAGGACCCGGACGTCATCCTGGTCGGCGAGATGCGCGATTTCGAGACGATCTCGACCGCGCTGGTCGCCGCCGAAACGGGGCACCTGGTGATGAGCACGCTCCATACGCTGGACGCGAGCGAGACGATCAACCGGATCATCTCGGTTTTCCCCCCCTATCAGCAGAAGCAGGTGCGCATGCAGCTCGCCGCCGTCCTGAAGGGCGTGGTGTCCATGCGGCTGGTGCCCCGGTCGGACGGGGCCGGGCGCGTGCCGGCGGTGGAAGTGATGATCGCCACGCAGACCATCCGGGAATGCATCATCGATCAGGACAAAACCCGCAAGATCCCGGATGTGATTGCGGCCGGACAGTCTCAGTACGGAATGCAAACGTTCGACCAGTCGCTATTCGGTTTGTTTCAGAAGAACCTGATTACCTACGAAGAGGCGCTCCGGTGGTGCACCAATCCGGAGGACTTCACGCTCAAGGTCAAGGGCATCCAGTCCACCTCGGATGCCTGGGATGGACAGCCCGAACAGACCGTGGGCAAGGAAGCGGAACCCAAATTCAAGATCGACCGCTTCGGAAAATAGGTGGATGAGGATCTTCTGAGAAAGGCGCTGGACTCCGCCTACCGCTACCTGGCCCGCAGCCCCCGAACCCGCGCCGAACTGGAACGCCGCTTACGGGAAAAGAATTATCCCGAGCCGGTGATCCGTCAAGTCCTTCAACGGCTCGAAGCCTACCGGTATATAGACGATCAAGCCTTCGCGAGACAATGGGCCCGCGACCGGTTTACCCGCCGCCGCTGGGGTCCGTCGCGTCTCCGAATGGAGTTGGAACGCAAAGGCGTCGCCCGGGAATGGACCGAAGCGGCCGTCCGGGAGCTGTTTGAAGAGGGGGCTGAGGAAACCCGGGCGACGGAGCTCGTCGTGCAACGTCTCCGAGGGCGCGGTCTTCGCGATCCGAAGGAGTACCGCCGGTTGTTCGCCTACCTTTTCCGGCGGGGCTATTCCCCGGACGCCATCCAGAGCGCGTTGCGAAAAATGAAAGAGAGTTCGGAATAGAAAGAGCGGCGGTTACGACCGGATGACGTTGATCAGGAGTTCGGGCAACCCGGTTAGAAGGATTTCTTCCTGCGCCTTGGTGGTCATGTCCCGCAGAACGGCCTTCCCGGACTTCAGCTCGTTTTCACCCACGATCAGCGTGTACCGCGCGCCCAGCTTGTCCGAAAGACCCATCTGCTTTTTCAATCCCCCGCCGGAGTAGTCCATTTCAACCCGCCGGCCGTGGCCCCGAAGCCGGATGATCACGGGCAGCATCTGACGGACGGCTTCCTCTCCCAGCAGCGCAAAGAAGACGTCGGGCTTCGGTGTCTCGATCCGCGCCATGAGCGAGGCGATCCGCTCCACCCCCATCGCGAAGCCGATGCCGGGCGTGGGCGGGCCTCCGAGCTCTTCCACGAGGCCGTCGTAGCGGCCGCCGGCCGCGACCGCGTTCTGGGCGCCGAGCCTCGTCGTGGTGACCTCGAACGCGGTCCGCGTGTAGTAGTCCAGTCCGCGGACGAGACGCTCGTTCACGACAAAGGGGATCTTGATCCGGTTCAGTCCGTCCTTGACCTGCTGGAAATGAGCCAGGCATTCCGGGCAGAGATGGTCCAGCGGCGACGGGGCCTTGGCCGCGACGGCCCTGCAGCCCTCCTTCTTGCAGTCTAAAATCCGCATCGGATTCGTTTCATAGCGCCGCCGGCAGTCCTCGCAGAGTTCCGCGAGGCGGGTCTTGAAATAGGCCTTCAGCGTCTTCCGGTAGTGGGGACGACAGGCCGCGTCGCCCAGGCTGTTGATCTCGAGCTGAACCTCCGTCACGCCGACGTTCTGGAGCACGATCGTCAACATCGCAAGCACCTCCACATCCATCGCGGGACGGTCCGTGCCGAGGGCCTCGACGCCGATTTGGTAGAACTGGCGGAAGCGGCCGGCCTGGGGCCGCTCGTGGCGGAACATCGGGCCGAGATAATAGAGTTTGGCGACCGGCGCCCTCAGGTTTAATTGATGTTCGATGTAGGCCCGTACGACCGACGCGGTTCCCTCCGGCCGGAGCGTGATCTTTTTCCCGTCCCGGTCCTCGAAGGTGTACATCTCCTTCTCAACGATATCGGTCGTGGCCCCGATGCCCCGCGCGAACAGCTCCGTGACCTCGAAAATCGGGATGCGGATCTCGGAGAAGCCGTACGATTCGAAGACCGACCGCGCGGCCTGCTCGAGCCGCTGGACCGCCTCGATCTCGCCGGGCAGGATGTCTTTAACGCCCCGGATGGACTGGAATTTCATGGCGTCACTATAGACGCAACCCGTCGGAAAAGTCAACACGGTAAGGCCGTTGGCGGGAGGGAGATTGAAATGGAACGGAAGTTGGGTTACCATGGGGTCGGCGAAGATTGAAAGGTCCTTTTCCCGATGAAAAAGGAAACCCGAGAACAGCCTCCAAAGACGACCCGGACCGCTTCCCCGTTGCGCATCGAACTGCTCGGTCCGCTCGTCATCCACCGGAATGGAAATCCTCTTCCTTCAAAGGCCTGGGACCGCCAGAAAACCCGATCGCTTCTGAAGCTTCTCCTCACCGCGCCGGGCCGAATTTTTTCGCCGGATGAAATCATCGATCTACTCTGGCCGGCCCTCAAAGCGGAAGAGGCCGCCAAAAGCCTCCGTTCGGCCGTCAGCAAACTCCGGAAGGCCTTGGAACCCGACCTCCGTCAAGGCCGTCTCTCCCGGTATATTCTAACGGAACGAAGCGGATATGCCTTTATGCCCTCGCCCGACGCTCTCCTTGACACCGAGGAGGTTCAGGCGGCCCTTCGTCAGGGCCGTGAGAAACAGAAAGGGGAGCAATGGGAGGAAGCGCTGGCCCGTTATCGCACGGCCCTTTCCCGATTCCGGGGCGAGTTTTTGTCGGATGAGCCGGAGACCCTCTGGCTTTTACCCCATCGCGAGCAGTGGCGACAGGTCCGGCGAACCCTTCTGCTGGCCCAAATGGACTGCCATCTCGCGCTCGCCCAATATTCTTACGCGCTGGAAGCCGGTCAGGCCGCCTTGGTGATCGATCGCTGCGATGAAGAAGCCTACCGAAAGCTGATGTTGCTCCATTATTTGAGCGGCCACTTGAACGAGGTCGAGGTGCTTTTTAAGCAGTGCGGGGACGCCTTGCGGGAAGAACTGAGTGTGGATCCTTCGGAGGAGACGGTCCGACTGCATGATCAGATCCGACGGAGGCGGGTTCCCGGCATCGATAAAACCGTCCGTACCGCGGTCGAGATTCCGCGGACCGGACGGGTTCTGCATTCCCTGGGACGGCTTCGATTGATCGGGCGTGAAAATGAGATCGGCCTGATCGCGACGCACCTGGAGGACGCCGTCGAAAAAAAGGGGAGCGTCGTCGCCTTGGGCGGGGAGCCCGGCGTCGGCAAGACCCGCCTGGCCGAAGAGGTTTTGGTGTATGCCCGCAGCCGGAACTTTCTGACGGCGTCGGGCCGCTGCTACGCGCCCGCGCTGCGCCGGCCGTACGAGCCGATCGTCGAAATCTTCCGGGAGATCCTGAACGGGCCCCGGCGCCCCTCCCTGCTTTCGCTTTCTCCATTCCATCTGGCCTGCGCCGCACAGGTCGTTCCGGAGATTCCGGTTCCATCGAATTTGCCGGTTCTTCCGCCGCTTCCGGGCGAGCAGGTCAAGCAGCGTCTGTTCGAGGCGCTGACCCAGTTGCTGATCGGGCTCTCGAACGACGCCCCCCTCGCGCTTTTCCTGGACGATATTCATTGGGCCGACGACGAGACGCTCGCGATCCTGCATCATCTGGTCCGCCGGATTTCCCAAGACCGGATTCTGGTGATGCTCACCTATCGAACCGACGAGGCCTCCGCCCATCCGGTCGTCTCCCAGCTCCTCGCGGCGATTCAGCGCATCGCCTCGCGGATCCTCCCGCTTTCGCATCTTCCGCGCAAATCGATCCTCGATCTGTTTCGGATGATGAGCGCCAAAGGCGAGTCGGCCGCTCATATCGACCGGCTGGCCCTTCGCCTTTATGAAGAGACGCATGGAAATCCGCTCTTTGTCATGGAAGTGCTCCAGATCTTGATCGAAAAGGATCTGCTGAAAGTGAACCGTCGCGGAAGATGGACTGTCGGATCGCGGGAGAACGCGGACCAAACGTCCTGGGAGATTCCGGGAGGCATCCGGCGCGTCATCCTTTCCCGTGTGGAACGCGTCGGCCCGGAGGACCGGAAGAGCCTCGAAACGCTTTCGACGCTCGGCCGCGACTTCAGCCGCGATCTGATAAACCGCCTGCTCGGACCCGACGGGATCGACGGCGCGGACACGCTCGACCGCCTTCTCCGGGCCGGCTTCCTTCAGGAAGATCCCGGCCTCCGCGGCGTCTACCGCTTCGCGCACGAAAACATCCGGCAGACGGTCTACGACGCGCTTGGTCCGGGCCGGAAAAAGGCGCTCCACCGGCGGGCGGCCGAGGCGCTCGAGTCGTTTCCCGGTCCCGAGGCCTCCGCCCCGGAACTGGCCCATCACTTTCTCCTGGCCGAGGCCCGGCCCGAGGCGTTCCGCTATCTCAAGGAAGCGGCCGAGGCGGCGCGACGAACGTTTGCTTACGGCGCGGCCCTTTCCTTCCTCGACCAGGCCGAGTCGATCCTGTCTCTCCACGGCGCGAGCTTTCTGTCCCCCGATGAAAGGGTCCGCCGGCGGCTCCAGCTCTTTAAACTGAAGGACCATCTTCTCGCCGAGACCGGCCAGACCAAGAAGCGGGAAAAGGTCGTGGCCGAGACGATCCGCCTCGCCCGAAAATCGGGCGATCCGGTCGAGCTGGCCGAGGCCCATCTCTCCCTTTCGGGGCTTCACAGCTCGAACCGGGACTGGGACCGCGCGATCGAGCTGGCGAAGCAGGCGCTTGCCCTTTACGAGGCGCAGGGCCGAAAAGACGGCGCGGCCAAGACCTTTCGGGAGCTCGGCTACATCCACTGGGAATCGGGGCGGCTGGAGAAGGCGCTCGAGATGAACCAGAAGGCCCTCCGCCTGCACGAGGTGACCGGAAACGTAAAAGGCGCGGCGGGAGATCTTCACAACATCGGTCAGATCTATGCCAGCCTGGGGGATTACGCGAAGGGACTGGAATACTACCGGAAGGCGCGTTGGGAATTCCGAAGGATCGGCGAGCGGAACGAGGAGGGCCGGACGCTGAACATTCTCTCGCGGATCGCCCGGCTGACCGGGAATCAGGCCGAGGCCCTGTCCACCACGCTGGAGGCGCTGGCGCTTCATCGCGAGGAGAACGACCGCTACGGGGAGATACATTATCTGCTGGAGGCGGCCTCGCTCTATCTGGGCCTGGAAAATTTCGAGCAGGCGCGGGAGTCCTACGAGACGGCGCTCCGGCTTTCCAGGGAAATGGGCGGAAACACCGGGAAGGAGGGGAATGCGCTGCGGGGGCTGGGCATCCTTTACGAGCGGCGCGGCGACGCCGGACGGGCCGAGGCCTGTTTTTCCGAGGGTGCCGCGCTTCTGCTCGAGGCTGGCGACGTCATGGTGTGGGCCGACGTCTGCCAGCGTCTGGGGGATTTGATGGTGCAAGCGTTTCAAAAAGGTGAAAAGGCGCTGCATTATTACAACAGCGCAATGAACTATTACCGAAAGGAGGGTTCCTCCGAAGCCCTCCGTCCGCTTTTGAGCCGGATGGGACATGCCTGTTGGGTCGGCGGGAAACCGGGCGCGGCGATTCCTTTTTATGTCGAGGCGCTGGAGCTTGCACGGGCGCAACGGGACCGCGCCGCGGAGGGGGCGGCGCTGGCCGCGTTGAGCGTCGTCTACCGGCAGGCTGGCGACCTGAATAAGTCTCTGGATTGCGCGCTCGATGCCTGCGACTCGGCCCGGTCGCTCCGGGACCGTCTGGCCGAGGGCTTCGTTCTCTCGAGTCTGTGCGACACCTATCTCGCCATGGGACGGCGTCCGGAGGCGGAGGAAGCGGCGCTCGCCGCGCTGGACCTCCGTTCCGGTTCCGGGGATCGGGCGCATCTTGCATGGGCGCACCATCGCTTGGGAAAGGTCCTCAAAGAAAACGGAAAGGGGCGCGAAAGCCGGGTCCATCTTGACAAAGCGCTCGCGTTGGCTCAAGAATTGGGCGACCAAGAGCTTCTGAGGATCACACTACGACAAAAGGAGTAAGCATGCCCAGATTCCTGATCGAACGAAAAGTCGGAAAGCTGACCGAGGCCCAGATCGACGCCGGACTGCGTCAGGCGATGAAGGTCGCGGATGAGCTCCATGTCAAATGGATCCGGACCTATTACGCGGCGGACGAGGGGAAGATGTATTGCGAGTACGAGGCGCCCACGATCGATCTGATCTATGAGCACGCGCGCCGCGCCCAGGTCCCGGCCGACGTCGTCCGGATGGTGACCGAGCTCCAGCCGGCCATGTTTAGATAATAATTCCGCACACCAGATCCCTCTCCGCAACAATTCCGCAACATCCCCGGGTTAGACTCACTCCCGCGTATCGAGCAGCCGCTTTTCGGCGCTCGATGCGATTCATCAAAAGAAAGGGGGTGATGACCATGCCGAAGTTTGTCGCGATATTTGCCGCCACGCCGGCCGCCGTGCAGCAGACGATCAAGGAGCTGCCCGCGCGCGCCGACCTGGGAGGCGGGATCCGTCAGTACGCCCATTTCTTTTCCGGAACGGGAAAGATGTGCTGCGTCTTCGAGGCGCCGAACGAAAGCGCGATTCGGTCGTTTCTCAAGGACAGGACGCCGGGCGATCTTTATCCGGTCGATTTTGAGTGGGATCGGGCCACCGGGAAATTTGTTCAAGGATAAGCACAAACATTGAGCCCCGCCCCGGATGGGGCGGGGCTCATACAACCCTAAGGAGATAAAAGATGAAACGCATCATGAATCTCATCGCGATGATGGTCATCACCCTCAGCCTCACGGCCGTATCCATGGCCGATGAAGGCCATCAAATGGGCGGCAAAGGGGTCAAGGGCATGTCGAAGGAAGATCTGATCAAGCTCGCGCTCAGCGCCGCGCCTCCGGAAATTGCAAGGGATGCGTCGGTGATGCTCCCCGGCGAGGACGGCAAGATGATCGAGGCGAAGCACGGGACGAACGGATTCACCTGCCTTCCGGATATTCACGGTCAATCCATTCCCGATCCGATCTGTTCGGATCAGGCCGCCGCGCAGTGGATCAATGACATGATGAGCGGAGCTCCGAGACCGACCAACACCGTGCCGGGGATTTCCTACATGGCGCGGGGAGGCTGGCATTACGAGAAGGACGGAAAGGTCACCATGAAGGAGGGGGAAGCCGGATCAAAACTGGTATCGGAGCCGCCTCATTGGATGGTTTTCTGGTCGTTCGACTCCAAGACGAGCGGGATCCCCGCAGGTCCGAATAAGTTTGGGACCTGGATCATGTTTGAGGGGACACCCTACGCCCATCTCATGGTGTACCAAAATCCGGTCTGGATCAAGTAAGAAAAAGGATCCTTCGGGATCGAAAAGAGAAGGGCTCTGCCTTGCAGAGCCCTTCTGCATTTTTGTTCTCGATTCGCTCGGATTTTCATCTTTGTCTTGACAGCGAGCGGCCGGCCGATCTAATGTTCCAAAAGGGTTTGAACGGGGATGCTTCCATGACGGATTCGACGGGCGCGGAGAACGGAACGACTGAGGACGCGGGGCCGGAGGAATCGACTCCATCCGGGACCGAAGCGCCGACCGCTTCACCGGACGTTTCAACTGATCGGGTCGCCGAGCCGGAAGCGTCTTCCCCCTCCGCCCTCGAACTTCCCCCCGTTCGCTGGATTTACCGCCACGCGCTGCCCGTGCGCCTCGCCCACTGGATCAACGTCCTCTGCCTTCCGATTCTGGTGATGAGCGGTCTTCAGATCTTCAACGCCCATCCGGCCCTGTACTGGGGCGAGCGCTCGGATCGGGACCGTCCGATTCTCGCGCTGGACACCGACTATTCGGAAGCGGCGGGACTCCGCGGGATCACCCGCGTCTTCGGTCATTCCTTCGACACGACCGGATGGCTGGGGGCCTCCAAGGATGCAAGCGGACAACTTCATCGCCGCGGCTTTCCGGCCTGGGCCACGATTCCCAGCTTCCAGTGGCTGGCCATGGGGCGGCGATGGCATTTCTTTTTTGCCTGGGTCTTCGTCCTGAACGGAGTTTTTTTCGGTCTTTACGCCTTTTTGAGCAGGCATTTCGACCGGGACCTCTTCCCGCTTCCGCGGGACCTTCGCGGCATCGGGAAGGCCGTGGTCGATCATCTTCTCTTCCGCCACACTGCGGGAGAGGCGGCGGCCCGCTACAATGTCCTGCAAAAAATCGCCTACACGAGTGCGGTGTTCGTGCTGGGGCCGCTGATCCTCCTGACCGGAATGACGATGTCGCCGGGACTGGACGCCGCGTTTCCCGGCCTTCTCACCCTTTTCGGCGGCCGGCAGTCGGCGAGGACGGTCCATTTCATCGCCTGCTTTTCGTTCATCGGCTTCGTTGCGGTCCATCTTTTCATGGTGGCCGTGACCGGGCTTTGGAACAATCTTCGCTCCATGGTGGTCGGACGCTATCGTATTGCGGAAGTCGGAGGCGGGCTTCATGATCAAAAACCGAATTGACCGGCGGCGCTTCTTCGCCCGGTCCGCCCAGGCGGTCGGCCTGATGCTCCTGGCCGGCTGCGACAAGCTTTCGCAGTCCGAGTGGTTCCCGAAAATCCTCGGCCGCGCCGAAGGCCTGACCCGGAGCGTCCAGCGTCTCGTCACGCCGCGGAAGGCGATGGCGCCGGAATACGCCGAGGCCGATCTCTCGCCCGTTTTCCCGACCAACGGAAACATCGACCCGGAGAATCCGGACTATCAGGCCCAGGTCCGGAACGGCTTTGCCGACTGGAAATTGACCGTGTCGGGGCTTGTCGAGCATCCGGCCGAGTTCTCGCTGGAAGAACTACGTCGGCTTCCGTCCCGCACGCAGATCACGCGCCACGATTGCGTCGAGGGCTGGAGCGCCATCGCGAAATGGAAGGGCGCGCCGCTGGCCGAGATTTTGAACCGGGTCCGTCCGCTTCCCTCGGCGCGCTACGTCGTCTTCTATTGCGCCGACCCGGACGATTCGGGCGCCAACTATTATGAGAGCATCGATTTCGACGACGCCTACCACCCGCAAACGCTCCTGGCCTACGAAATCAACGATCAAATTCTCCCGGTCGCCCACGGCGCCCCGATCCGCCTTCGGCTCGAGCGGCAGCTCGGCTATAAAATGGCCAAGTACGTCGTGCGGATCGAGCTGGTGGAAAGTTTTGAGTCGATCGGCGGCGGCCACGGAGGGTATTGGGAGGATCAGGGCTACGAATGGTACGCCGGAATTTGAATTCCGTCGCGGTAAAACCGTAAAATAATTCGCTCCCCCTTAACACACGAAACGGTAACCCCTTTTTCTATTTTCATTCGATGCGTCCTTTCTTGACGTTCGGGCATGGTATCCTCCTTTTCATTAGCAACCCTAAAAACCCAAGGAGGATGACATGCAGGTAGAGATTTATCAACGTGAAATGGTTGAAAGCGCAGCCCCCGATTTTCTCGATGCCTTCGAGGAGTGGGAGCACCGGGCTTCGTTGGTCAAGGAGTTGGGCCTTTCAGGACAGCAACGGTACATGGACGGTCTGGGAAAAGCGAAAGACATTCCGTTTAAGCTGCTCAGTCCGGATGAGTGCATGGTTTGGAGAAGCTATCTCGGCAAGCGGTACTTGGAGGACCGGGAGCTGTCCGAGGAGAGGAACTTGAATCGAATACTCGGTCTTGAAATGCATCGCCTGACCGAGTATGCCCATGATTTGATTCCACTGACTGCGCTCAAAACATGGGCCGACTGTAAAGAGATGGGCTACTTCGATTCTTACCAGATCTGGACGGCCGAGCGGCGTTCGGATCCGATTCTGCTCGGTCAAGTGGGTCCTCTGCTCTTTCTAATCGCCCGTTGGGGAGAAAGCCTCAAGCCGGTTGAGGAGATCGAACGGGAGGTGCAGGAGCAGCGACGTCGGTGAGCACCGAGAGCAACGGACTGGACAGCCCCTCGATTCATATTGTACGATAACTCAACTTCCGCGTCTTACTCTGTAAGGAGATCGGTTTATGGCCCGCGGCGATCAAGCCCTCCGCCAATGGAAGATTCTGACCACCGTCATGAGCCGCGCCCGGTATGGAGTGACTCAGAAACAGCTTCTGGACGAGATCGAAGAACTGGTCCCCCGTGGAAAAGGGAAGCGGACGCTTCAGCGGGACATTCAAGTCCTGGAACAAGCCGGTTTCCCAATCGATCGGTCGGAACGAAATGAGGACGGGGAGGTTTCGTATAAGCTCCTTCCAACTTTCCATCAGGTTCCGCCGATCATGCCGACGGTCCAGGAACTGATCGCGCTGGCTGTTGCCCGCACTCACCTTTCCGTCTTCGAGGGCACGCCCTTCAAAGAAAATCTGGATAATTTCTGGCGGAAGGCCCAGGCGATTTTTCCGGAGGATGCGCGGGAGGCGTTAGAAGAAGCCCAGGGGATGTACGGAACGCTCGACCGTCCGGCGATGAACTACAAACAGTACAAACCGCTTCTCGA
>Ga0335079_10002434_pt1 | contig 21484 bp, 17 predicted proteins | sample Lox_Sample_33_FD_206719 | JGI IMG/M metagenome (GOLD analysis project Ga0335079, IMG submission 206719) | Soil microbial communities from Loxahatchee National Wildlife Refuge, Florida, United States - Lox_Sample_3.3 | ecosystem: Environmental > Terrestrial > Soil > Wetlands | place: USA... | reverse complement strand
GTGGCGCCGTCGCAGGTGTGGTCACGGTCGCTGGCGAAGTCATCTCTGCCGGCGCCGTCGTCATCACGACCGGCACCTTCCTGCGCGGGCTCATCCATATCGGCGAGGAGAAGGTTCCAGCGGGCCGCGTTGGCGAGGCGCCGTCGGTCGGGCTCGCGGCCACGCTGGGCCGGCTCGGCTTCGCGCTCGGGCGGCTCAAGACCGGCACGCCGCCGCGCCTCGACGGCCGCACCATCGATCGGGCCGGGCTCGAGGCGCAGCACGGCGACGATCCGCCCCCACCCTTCTCGTTCCTGACGGCATCCATCACGACGGCGCAAATTCCCTGCCACATCACGGCGACGACGGCGGATACGCACGCGATCATCCGCGCCAACCTCCACCGCGCGCCGATGTACTCGGGCCAGATCAGCTCGACCGGCCCGCGCTATTGCCCGTCGATCGAGGACAAGGTGGTGCGCTTCGCCGAGCGCCCGCGGCACCAGATTTTCCTCGAGCCGGAGGGCCTCGACGACGACACCGTCTATCCCAACGGCATCTCGACATCATTGCCGCGCGAGGTGCAAGCGGCGCTGGTCGCGACCATCGCCGGGCTCGAGCACGCGCGCATCATCCGGCCCGGCTACGCGATCGAGTACGACTATGTCGATCCGCGCGAGCTCTCCGCAATGCTCGAGACGAAGCGCTGCCGCGGGCTCTTTCTCGCGGGCCAGATCAACGGGACCACCGGCTACGAGGAAGCGGCGGCGCAAGGGCTTGTGGCCGGCCTTAATGCGGCCATTTCCTGCGGCGGCGGGCGTGCTTTCACGCTTGACCGCGCCAGCTCCTATATCGGCGTGCTGATCGACGACCTCGTCACCAAGGGCACGAGCGAGCCCTATCGCATGTTCACCTCGCGTGCCGAATACCGGCTCGTGCTGCGCGCCGACAATGCCGATCAGCGCCTGACGCCGCTCGGGATCGCGCTCGGCTGTGTCGGCGCGGAGCGCGCGGGCGTGTTTCACGTGAAATCCGAAGCGCTCGAACGGGCGCGCGCGCTGGTGCGGAGTTTGAAGCTCTCCCCTTCCGCGCTTGCCAAGCACGGCATCGCCGTCAACGCCGATGGGATTTTGCGCTCGGCCGCCGATCTTCTCGGGCATCCCGGCATCGACCTCGCGCGGCTTGCCGCGATCTGGCCCGAGCTTGGCGCGATCGCGCCGGAGATCGCCGAGCAGATCGAGATCGACGGCCGCTATCGCGGATATATCGAGCGCCAGGAGGCCGAGATCCGCGCCTTCCGCCGCGACGAGCAGCTGGCCTTGCCGCGCGATCTCGATTACGCCGCGATTGGCTCGCTTTCGGCCGAGGTGCGTCTGAAGCTTACGGCGGCGCGGCCCGCGACCTTGGGCGCGGCGAGCCGCGTCTCCGGCGTGACGCCGGCCGCGCTGGTGGCGCTCCTGCGGCACGTGCGGCGCGAGTCGCCCGACTCCGCCATCACCGCTGAGGCATGACGGCGCGGCGGCCGGTGAACGACCGGCCGGTCCGAACCCCCCTCGGGCGAAATGGATTCGAGCGGCTCTGCGATGTTTCACGTGAAACATTGGACCGGCTCGATGCCTACGTCGCCCTTCTCGCCGCCTGGAACCGGCGTATCAATCTCGTCGGCGCGACCACGATGGGTGACCCGTGGCGCCGCCACATCCTCGACTCGGCCCAGCTTTTGCCGCTCGTCCCGGCCGGCGCGCGCCGCCTCGTCGACCTCGGCAGCGGCGCGGGCCTGCCGGGCCTGGTGCTCGCCATTCTCGGCGTGCCGGAGGTGCATCTCGTCGAGAGCGACCAGCGCAAGTGTGCGTTTTTGCGCGAGGCGGCGCGGATTTCCGCGGCAAATGTACAGATCCATACCCGCCGCGCCGAGGATCTGCCCGCCCTGGCCGCCGACGTGGTGACGGCGCGGGCCCTTGCGCCCCTCCCCGATCTGCTAGATATTGGGGGGCGGTTTCTCTCGAACCACAGCATTTGCCTCTTTCTGAAAGGCAGGGGAGCGGGAGACGAGGTGGCCGAAGCAGCGAAAACCTGGGACATGACGGCACGACTCGTGCCAAGCCGCAGCGATCCGGGCGGCAGCATCGTCGTTATCGAAAAGCTCGCGCGGAGGGCGCGATGAGCGAAGCGGCCGCGCCCGCGCCCGAAACGCCGGCCCCCGCCCCGGCGACGGCGCGCCGCGTCATTGCCGTGGCGAACCAGAAAGGCGGCGTCGGCAAGACGACGACCGCCGTCAATCTCGCGACCGCCTTGGCTGCCACCGGCGCCAAGGTGCTCCTGATCGACCTCGATCCGCAGGGCAACGCGTCAACCGCGCTCGGCATTGCGCGCGAGGCGCGGACGCGCACGAGCTATGAGCTTCTGACCGGCGCCGCATCGCTTGCAGATACAATAATTGCGACCGAAATTCCCAATCTCGGCATCGTCCCGGCCTCGGTCGAATTGACCGGCGCCGAGCTCGAGCTGGTCGACGCCGAGCGGCGCGAGTTTCGCCTGCGCGACGCGCTCGCCGCGGCCGACACGCCGCACGACCATATCCTGATCGACTGCCCGCCCTCGCTCGGACTCCTGACGCTCAACGCGCTCACCGCGTGCGACACCGTGCTCGTGCCGCTGCAATGCGAGTTTCTCGCGCTCGAAGGGCTCTCGCATCTCGTCCACACGATCGAGCGCGTCAAGCGCCGCTTCAATCCCGCGCTCGAGATCGAGGGCGTGGTGCTCACCATGTTCGACAAGCGCAACAAGCTCTCCGATCTCGTCGCCGCCGACGTGCGCGACCATTTCGGCGAGAAGGTCTACCGCACCGTCATTCCGCGGAACGTGCGCATCTCCGAGGCGCCGTCGCACGGGAAACCGGTGCTGCTTTACGATTTCCGCTGCCCCGGCGCGCAGGCCTATGTGCACCTGGCCGGCGAATTGCTGCGGCGCGAACGGAGGGTCGCATGAGCGGAGAAGCGCGAAGGGGCTTGGGGCGCGGGCTTTCCGCGCTGTTGGGTGACGAGCCCAAGGCGCCGCAGGCAGGCGTGCGGCAGGTGCCGGTCGAGCGGCTTCATCCCGGCCGCTTCCAGCCGCGCCGCCGCTTCGACGAAGAAGGGCTCGAGGCGCTGGCGCAATCGATCGCGACGCAAGGCGTGGTGCAGCCCCTTCTCGTGCGCGCCGATCCGACGCGCCCCGGCGAGTTCGAGATCCTCGCCGGCGAGCGGCGCTGGCGCGCGGCGCAGCGGGCGAAGCTGCACGAGGTGCCGGTGCTGTTGCGCGAGGCGAGCGATCGCGACGCGCTCGAGCTCGCGCTTGTCGAGAACGTGCAGCGCGAAGATTTGAACGTGCTCGAGGAGAGCGAGGGCTATCAGCGCCTCATGGCGGATTTCGGCTACACGCAGGAGACGCTGGCAAGCCGCGTCGGCAAGAGCCGCAGCCACGTCGCCAATATCCTGCGTCTGAACGGGCTGCCCGACGAGGTGAAGGAGATGGTGCGCGACGGGCGCCTTACGCACGGGCACGCGCGGGCGCTCCTCGGCGTCCGCGATCCGGCCGCGGTCGCGCGCGAGGTCGTGCGCTATGGCATGAGCGTGCGCCAGGTCGAGGCCGTCGCCACCGCAGAGAAGAAGATCCCGGCGGCCGAGCTGGCGCCGGGCGCGCCGATGCCGCGGCGGGACCCTAATTTCGTTGCGGCGGAAAGGGATCTGCAGATGGCGATCGGCATGAAGGTCGCGATCAAGAACATCGACACGACGGGCGGCGACCTCGTCATCCGCTGGCGCACGGTCGAGCAGCTCGACGACCTCCTGGCGCGACTGAAGCGGCGGGTGGGTTAGGCGCTGAAGCGTTTCGGCGCCCCGGTCAACGGGTCCTGATATATGAGGATAAGGAAATTCCAATCGGCACATCAGGAACGTGCGGCAAAGGCCGATAAACAAAGGCGAGCAGGAATAGAGGAACGCAGTCATCCGATTGAGCGGCGTCGGTTTTACCTCGACGTAGTTGCTATTGGCGTAGCTGCCGCAGCCGCGATCTTCCTGCTGATGCAACAAAATACGATGCAGGGTCAGCTCGATGAGATGCGAGCCGAGCAAAGGCCCTGGGTTTTCGTTTCGTCCATTACCGCCGCTACGGACCTCACTTGGGATAAAGATGGCGGTTATATGGAATTCAATATTTTTCTCAAAAACTCGGGGCACATTCCAGGCACCGAAGTTCAGATTCACTACACGACTTTTCCCGCCAGTCTGGGCGTTGATCCCCTTGAAGCCCAAAAAGCGGCCTGCGCTTATCGACCCGAGGAGCCTCCAGGAGATGCGGTATTCCCGGGGGAGGACGCCAAAAGAGGAAAGGCGTTGCTTCTAGCCCGTCAAAACATGCCGCAAAACTCGTCGGAAGCATTGCGCCCGGTAATCGTTGGGTGCGTCAGCTATCGCTTGCCCGCAGTTACCGGGACACATCAAACCAGTTTCTTTTTCTTCCTAGTCAGGGGTGATCGACAACCCATAGCAGCTGACATCGCGGTTGCCAAAGACCACCTCGATTTTCTGCCGTCCCAATATGGCCGGAGGGCGACCTAACCGTAACCCCGGAGGTAATGCGCGTCCTCCGAACACAAGACTGGGTTTGCATGTGTGCGTCCTTCGGACCGACTCTAACGCTGTCGTTGCGAGGAGCCGAGCGACGAAGCAATCCCCATCCGGCCGGGAGATTGCTTCGCTTCGCTCGCAATGCCATTCCTGTTCGTCATGCCCGGCCTTGTGCCGGCCATGACGACAAAAACTCTATTCCGCCTGAGCGAAGCGACGCGCTGGCCGTCATTGATCCGACTATTGCGTGCGAGCAGATCAAACCGAAGGCGCTTCGTCCGCCTTCCGATTGGGCCAACTATGGTCAGATGACGCGGATCGTGCTCAACATCCTGCGCAGCTCGTCCGAACCGCAGACAACCAAAGACATCGCTTTGCAGATGATGGTAGAGCGTGCGCTGAGTAAGGAAGATCAGCGGCTCCTAAATCGAATGACCAAGCGAGTTGGCGTCGCTCTTCGCCCCCAACGTGATAACGAGATTGTGCGCTCGTGGCAGGGGCCCGGGATGTTTATGCTTTGGGAGATCGCGCGAGACCGTTGATCAAATCTGCGACAACACGGCGTGCGTGTGCCGAAAAAATCCTTGACAACCGCAATCTGCGGCCCTTTTGTAAACCCAACTAGCGAAGAAATGGCTCGTTCTTAGAAAGGCGGGAACCGGAAACCGTCCTCTTTCGGAGAGGACTCGTCCCCGCAAACCTCTACGACTAAAACCAAAGGACCGAGCTATGGCCTTGAGTTTCGCAGAGTTTCAGTCGATTCTGCGTCAAGATCAAGAGAAACTGAAGGAACGCCACGCACCGGAAGGCGTTCTACAGTGCGCAGCTTGTAAAATCCCCCTCCAAGAATCGATCACGGGCAGCCGTCCCATTGATGACGGGACTCAGCACCTGTGCAGTGATTGCTATTTTGAGGAGTGGGGAGCCGAGATCGATAAGCATCCGATTATAACGCCCCGCCGCGTTCGCGGAGGGTAACGATTGATCACCCATTTCTTGGGGGCCGAGGAGGTCAACGGCTACGCTCACGATTTAGCCGAACGATTGGCCTCAACCGAATTCCCGCCCACTTGGTTCGCACTAGGCCTGTCGGGTCAAAAAATGGCCCAGGCAGTCGGCATTCATCTGCCGACCGAACTTCAAGATAAACTGCGGTTGGTGCGCGTGGCGTGCAAGCGCGACGACGCTTCAATCTCATTTATCGACAGCCTTGACGGCCTCGATCTCAAGGCGCAGCCCGTTCTTCTCCTCGATAGCGCAATACATTCCGGCAAAAGCATGTTGGTGGTGGCGGAAAAACTTCTTCAGATAGGTGTGGGCGATCTCATCACGTATGCACTGGTCCTTAAACGCGGGTCGTGCTTCATCCCCAATTATTTCGGCGTCTTGATCGATGATACGGACCGTTCGTACTTCCAGCTCGAAGCAATTCCCAACAATCGTCTCATAGCGAAAAAGAAGCCCTTCGGATTCCTGCGGACCATTCGCCAAGACGACTACGTCCGCCCGCCCATCGAAACTGACGTGCCGTCGATTACCGCTGTTACATTTGGAGATTTGATCTACGAGGCGACTGCGAAGGACGCCTTGGTGTATCTCTACATGCACAAGAATGAAGCATGCGGGTATATCGATTTCGAAATCAGAGATCGCAAGGTCTTAATCAATCTCGTCGTTTCTAGCAAAACGTACGCCAGCCAAGGTGTGGGAACCGCACTGATTCGGTGGGCCGAAACCTGTGGCCGTTCCGCGCGTTGCGAAATGGTCGAATTATGGGCCATTCAGGACCGAGTTCCGTTTTACAAGCACATAAAATTTGAAACAGTCTCGGGCACTCCTCCGATAATCGTAAGCGATAAGGAGCAGTACGTCTTTATGCGCCGCCGCATTCTCTACAACACAAAAATCGACTGACTTCCGGGATTGGGTAGCAAATTTGCCTCTACGACAAGTCCGGTCCCATTTGCGCCCGAATAGCGCAAAAGTCCAGCGACGACCAGCCATACCGTCGCCGTCAGATATGTTCTGCCTTGCCTACTCAGCATCCCTCACTTCCGCGCCGTGAAGTTTGGGTCGCTATTGTAGCGGAAACGAAACTCTATCGCTTCGAGGGGAAGGTACGGTGAGGACATGCTTCTTCTTGCGGGCTCTGGTGCCGGGCATGACATGATGGCGACGAGCGGCACTACAGCATCCCCCGTCTCCGCCCGCTAGCGCGGTCGAAGTGCTCGGGCGCCGCGCCCGTCGTCGCCTTCTCGTAGAGCTTGCACGCAAGCTCGTCGATCGAGTGCGAGGTGATCGGGCTCACCGACGGGAACAGGTTGAAGCGCACGCCCCTGATCGCCGGGTCCTCGGCCGAGGGGAAATAGACGATCGACACGAGATAGCGCAGGTACGACAAGATCTCGCCCTTCTCGAGGATGCGGCCGATCGGGAGGCCCGGCGGCGCGCCCTTGGCGCCCTTCTCGTTCGCGTCGCGCACATCCTCCGCAACCGAGTAGTAGCCGGTGACCGGCGACGGATCGAACGCATAGACCTGGCTCAGGCGCGGCAGGCGCGGGCCCGGCGGATCGGGCGGCACATCGAGCGGCAGCGCATAAGCGAATTGCTGCGCGAGGCCCCCGCCCAGCGAATGGCCCGCGGCGAAGATCACGGTGCGTTGCTGCTCGTCCGGCGGGATGTGCGACTTGAAGGCCGCGAGAAAGGCGGGCGAAAAATCGTCCACCACCTCGTCATACTGATCGACATTGCCGGGGATCAATCGCGTGAACCAGCGCAGGTTCGAGTTCCAGTCCTGCCATGACCAGAAATCCGTGCCCTTGAACGCGACGACGACGATGGTGCGCTCGCGCGTCTTGCGCTCCCACACATCGACATAGAGGTCGAGCGCCTTCATGCGATCGAAGAGATCGGGCGCGGGAAAATCCTGCCACGAGCGCCAGCCGAGCGCGACGAGCGCGGTGTAGATCGCGGAGAATCTTTTTTGCGCGAGAGTCGCGACTTCGCCGGTCGAGAGGCTTGCGACGTCCCGCTCCTTTGCCGCGAGGTCGGGGATCGCGATATTCGAGGTGGCGCATTCGGTCTTGTCGATCGTCTCCTGCGGATAGGCCAAGGCGGCGAGCGTCGCGTATTCCCAATATTCGCGCGCGGCGCGCTCGACCGCGACGGGCGGGCTGTAGAAATAAGCGCCGGGCTTGCGCACCAGCACCGTGTCGGGATCCTGATAGAAGAAGGCGCAGCCGCCCAGCGACACGAGAAACGGCGCCGCGCAGAGCAGGGTCCACGTCCGGCCGGTCAACAGCCGCCATGCCTCGCGCATCGTACCCCTCGCGCCGCCCGCGTGCCTGGCGGCTGCATAGGCACGACACACCACGGGGCGGTCCAAGTCTGGTGTCGCGTGCGCCAGGGTTGGCGCGGTGCTCCGCCAGGCGGTTGACGGAGCGCGCGCCCCGCTCCATCGTTTTCTCGTGTGCCAAGGGAGAATGCGATGACCGATGGGGTTCGCGCGGGCGATCGAGACGGCCGGGCCTATGGTCGGCCGCAGCAACATCCCGACGAAGAGCTGGCGCGCGTCTGCGCCGGCACGCCGATGGGCGAGCTGTTCCGGCGCTACTGGCTCCCGGTCGGGATCTCGAGCGAGCTGGGCAAGCGCCCGGTCAAGGTGCGCGTGCTGGGCGAGGACCTGGTCCTCTTCCGCAATCTCAAGGGTCAGCCCGGCCTGCTCTATTCACGCTGCATGCATCGCGGCACGACCTTGTTCTACGGCCATGTCGAGGACGAGGGCCTGCGCTGCTGCTATCACGGCTGGCTCTTCGGCGTCGACGGCACCTGCCTCGACCAGCCGTGCGAGCCCGATCACGGCCGCCGCCGCGACCTGGCGCGCCAGCCCTGGTATCCGGCGGCCGAGCGCTATGGCCTGATCTTCGCCTATCTCGGCCCGGCCGAGCGCCAGCCGGTGCTGCCGCGCTACGACATCCTCGAGGATCTCGACGGCGACGAAACGCTCGCGCCGACGCAAGGCGGCGCGCAAACCGGCGACCAGACGGTGCCGGAGGCACCCTATAGCTGGCTCCATCTCAACGACAACATCATGGACCCCTATCACGTCTGGGTCCTGCACTCGACCTTCAGCGGCGCGCAGTTCGCCAACGAGTTCCAGCTCCCGCCGGAAAAGGCCGAGTTCTTCCGCGCCGAGCAGGGCGTGTGTTACTCGATCATCCGCCAGATGGCGGACGGGCGCGAATATAACCGCGTCTCCTCGTTCATGATGCCGAGCCTCATGTCGGTGCCGGCGACGCAGAATCTCGTCAACGCGCGCTCGACCCGCGTGTCGTGGATCGTGCCGATCGACGACCAGCATTTCACGACATACAGCACCGGCAAGGTGAAGCCGGGCCAGCCCGCGTTCAATCTCGTCTATCACGGCGGCAAGCTCTGGCATCAGATGAGCGAGGAAGAGCATCAGGATTTCCCCGGCGACATGGAGGCGCAGGCGGGCCAAGGCGCGATCTCGCTCCATTCCGAGGAGCATCTCGTCACGAGCGACGTCGGCATCGCCATGACGCGCCGCATGCTGCGCGAGCAGATCAAGGTAGTGGCGGCGGGCGGCAACCCGCTCGGCACCGCGTTCGACGAGAAGGACGCGATGGTGCGCGTACCGTCGGGCAATTTCTTCAAGGCGCGCACCGCCGCGGAATAGGCGCCGCGAAACCTGCGTCCTTCGACTACGCGCTCTCGCGCTCCGCTCAGGATGAGGAATCTTCCTTGGGCTTCATAAAAGGCTTCTCATCCTGAGCGTAGGCCCGAAGGGCCGAAGTCGAAGGACGCACGGAGCCTTTGTCCGCGGGTTCATGCGCAGCGCCGCCCGCCTTGACTTGAGCCAAGCGCCGCCGCACCCTTTTTCCTTCGCGAGAGGAGAATTCGTCATGGCGCGTCCCGTCATCATCATGAGCATCACCGACATCAGGCCCATGGGCTCGGGCGGCGCGCGCGAGGGGAACGCGACCTACAAACAATTCCCGCTCGACACCGGCGTGCCCGGCACCTCCCTCGAATTCTCGTGGAACGCCTACGACACGGGCTATGCCACGCCGCGCCACAAGCACGCCTTCGACCAGTTCCGCTATGCCTTGGATGGCGACCGCCAGATCAAGGACGGATATCTGAAGCCCGGCGATTGCGGCTTCTATCCCGAAGGCGTGCCCTATGGCCCGCAACTGCAGAAGATGCCGAGCACCGGCCTTGGCCTCCAGTTTCAAGGGCCCGAGGGCATTCCCTACGAAACGCACGCGGAGCTGCGCGCGGCGCGCGAGCGCCTGTCCGCCCGCGGCGGCACGTTCGCCAACGGCGTCTATACGGTGGTCCGCGCCGACGGGCGCAAGATCAACAAGGACAGCCACATGGCGTGCTGGGAGGAAGCGGCCGGCATGAAGTTCCGCTATCCGCCGCCGCGCTTCGGCGCGCCGATCGTGGTCAAAGGAGACAACGAGCGCTGGGTCATGGACCGCAGGTTCCCGGGCGTCGAGCACAAGCATTTCGGCACGTTCGGCGACCGCCGCTCGGCCGCGCGGCTGCTGCGGCTAGAGCCCGGCGCGCGCATTCCCGCGCACGCGACCGAGGACGCCGAGATCTTCTATCTCATCGACGGCTCGATCACGTATGACGGCAAGACTTGGCTTGGCGGCAAGACCGCCGACCGCGGCACCTACATGTACCTGCCGCACGGCGGGGCGCAGGTGAAGGAGATCGGCAGCGAGACGGGCGGCACCTTCTTCATCCTGTCGTTGCCGCTTGTCGCCGACATCGAGATGGAATTGGCGGCGACCAAGGAAAAAGTGCCGGCCTGACGCGCGATCCGGCGCGCGCGCAACCGCCGGCACGCGCGCGGCACGCTTTGAATTGGCTGGAAAAGAACGCTACGGCTTCACTTGGCCGCGGGTGCGTTTGACTGTAGTGCGAAACAGGAATACTGTATTCGCATTGGAGGATACGCACATGGCAAGACGAGGCGCGGTGTTCGCTCTTGTGGCGGGGACGGCGCTCGCCGGGCCCATGGGCGCCGCGCTCGCGAGCGAGGAAATGCCGCGGAGCAGCTTCGCGCCGGCGCTCGAGGCGGTCGGCATTCGCGACATCCAGCGCCTCCTCGTCGCGCGCGGCTACGACGCCGGGCCCGCGACCGGCGCCATGAACGAGTCGACATACCACGCCATCCTCGATTATGAGCGCGATACCGGCCTGCCGCAGGACGGCATCGCCGGGCCGCTCGTCCAGAACGCGCTGCACTTCATGGCGCAGCGCCCGCGCCCGCAGCTCGTGGCGCTGACGCCCGAGACTTACACGCCGCGCCGCGCGCCGATGCCGCCGGTGATCCTGCCGCCCGCGCCCGCGCCCCCGCCCGCTCCCGCGCCACAGGCCGAGGCGCCGCCACCACCACCGCCGCAAGTCGCACCGCCGCAGGCCGCGCTACCGCCGCCACCACCACCGCAACTCGCGACGCCTGCTCCCGCTCCACCGCCGCCGGTCGCGGCCGATGCGGTGCCGCAAGCCTCGCCGAGCACGCCGGTCGAAATCGCGCCGGTCCCCAAAGCGGCGTCCGCACCACCACCACCCGCACCTGCGCCAGCAGCGGCGCCGATGCCGGCCGCACGGGCGCAGGCCGCGGCGAAGCCTGAGGCGCCATCGCCGGCACAGCCCAAAACCGCTGCCACTGCTCCTGAAGCAGCGCCAGCACCGCCGCCGGCGGTAACGGCCGCAGTTGCACCGGCGGCGGCGCCAAAGCCGCCGTCAAAGCCGGCGCCCGAAACTCCGATTGTCGCTGCCGCGCCCGCGCCCGCGCCGATGCCGGCGCCTGCCGCCGATTTCGACGAGGCCCTCGCCTTCGCGCCGCGCGGGTCGGCGGCGAGCCACGACGAGACCGCGGCCTTCGCGGCAACGAGCCACGACGAGAGTGCGGCGTTCGCGCCGCGTGGCCACGCGGCGCCGGGCTATGACGAGGCGCTCGCTTATGCGCCGCCCGCGCATGCGCCGTTGGCGCGCGCGTCGGCACCGGCCGCCTCGGCCAAGAGCGCCGACACCGCGTCTTATGACGAGGCCCTCGCCTTCCATCGCGCCGCGCCGCCCGCGCCCGCACTTGCGCCCGCGCCCCACGTCGCATCGAAAGGCTCTGTCGCCGCGCCGCCGTCCACCAAAATGGCGAAAGGCGCCGTCGCGGCACCCATGTCCGCGAAACCGGCGTCGAGCGTCGTGGCCGCATCCGTGTCCGCGAAACCGGCGACAGGCGCCATCGTCGCGCCCGCGGTTGCGGCCTCCGCGTCCGACCCCTTGGGCGCCGCCATCCCGGTGCGCGAGGTTCATTCGCCCGACGTCGCGGCCGCGCCGGGCGATGCGTCGGTGCGCGAGGCGCAGGAATATCTGAAGCGCCTCGGCTACTACGACGGCGACATCGACGGTGTGATGAGCTGGCGCACGGTGCAGGCGCTCGTGAAGTTCGATGCGAGCGGCGAAGGTCCGAAATCGGTGATCGCCGAGGACGGGCGGCTCGATTCGATCTGGCTCGCGCGGCTCAAGATCGCGGCGGCTGCCAAGGACGCGCCGCAGCCGCAATAGCGGCGCCCGTTACTGTGTGGGACTGCTCGACGGCGTGTCCGGGAGCAAGTAGAGAAGCGTCAACACGACCACGACAATGAGAACGACGCTGCCGAGGGCGAGAAAAAAACCCGTACTCTCGGTCAGACGGCGGTGGCGGCGCTGCCAGGGCAAGACGGCTCCCTCGGGCGCGGGTTGATTGCGGCCGGCCCTCACCCGGCAGTCTACACCAAAGGCGGGCGGCGAGGCGTTAACGCTGGCGGCGGGCGCCGCGCGCGACGCGCGTGAGAGCTTCGCACGCCACGGCTTCGGGCGGAATGCCGGTGCGCTTGGCGTTGCGCTCGGCGGCGAAGAGTGTTTCGAGCGCGGCGGCGGCCCGGCTTTTCGACCACAGGCGAAGCTGCGCCAGGAATGGCTCGCGCATGGCGAAGAACACTGGCGGCCGCAAGCCCGCGAGCGCGTCGTCGGCCGTGCTGCCGGCGGCGATGCGCGCGGCCGCCGCGTAGAGGCGCTGGAAATGACGCAGTCCCGCGCGCAGCACGGTGATCGGCGATTCGCCTTCCTCGAAGGCGCGGCCGAGGCTGCGCTCGAGCGCCGCGAGGTTGCCGGTCGCGGCGGCGGCAACGACATCGTCGAGCGTGATCTCAGCGCTGTCGCCGACGACCGCGCGCGTCTCGTCATAGGAGACCGTGCCGCCGTCGCCGGCATAGAGCGCGAGCTTCTCGAGCTCGCCGCGATTGAGGAGCCGGTCGCCGGAAAGATGCGCGACGAGATAGGCTTTCGCGTCGCGGTCGAGCTTCACGCGGTGGGCCGTCATGACGCCATCGACGAGCGCCGCAAGCTCATCGGCGCCGTCGGGCCGGCACTGGATCGCGGCGCCATCCTTCGCCGCCTCGAACACGCGGCGGAGCTGCGACTTGCCGCCGAGATCGGCGGATTCGACGACGACGAGCGTGTCGCCTGGCGGAGGCGCTGCGAAGAAGCGCTCGAACAGGCCGGCTTGCGCATCATCGGCGCCGCGGACGCGGACGACGCGGCGCCCGCCAGCGAGCGAGAGCGCGCGCGTCTCGTCGTCGAGCCGCACCGGGTCGGCCTTGAGCGCGTCGGCGGGAAACTCGGCGACGCGGAACGGATCGGCGAGATCGGGCACGATGCTTTGCGCGATGCGCTTGGCGCGCTCGCGCACGAGCCCTTCGTCCTCGCCAAAGACGAGGACGGCGCGGATGGCGGCGTCGGGTGCGGCGATGAAGCGCTGGATCCGCGCTCCCGTCAGCTTCACGTCGGCTCCGGCGGCGGATGCTGCTGCAGGTAGATCTGGAGCTTCTCGGCGATCTCGCGCGCAAGATCGTTGGCGGCGATGTCGCGCGCGTTGTCTTGGGCGACGTTGGCGGCGTAAGCGTCGAACGGAAAGTCGAACGAGGCGACGCGCTGCACCGTCTGCTCGTAGACGACGGCCTGGCTGCCCTCGCGCGAGAGCTTCATGGTCGCGATCAACGTCAATTCGCCATGCGTGCTGGTGTTGTCGCGCTGCAGGCCAAGGTTGGCCGGCAAGAGCGAGAGGGTGAGGTTCAAAACGTAGCGCGGCTTCAACTGCGCGCCGGCGGGATTGAGCTGCTCGCGCAACCGCTCGACGAGGATCTGGCCGACGCGGTCGGGCGCCGGGCGGACGTCGACCGAGGCAAGGACAGGGTCGTAGCCCAAGGGCTCGCTCGTCGAGTAAAGCGGATGGAAGCCGCACGCGGCGAGCGCGGCCAGCGGGAAGAGTGCCAGCGCGCGGCGCGCGCCTCTGCCGTCAGATGACGACATTGACGATCCGGTTGGGCACGACGATGGTCTTGCGCGGCGCCTTCCCTTCGAGCGCGCGCAGCACGCCCGGAAGCGCTAAGGCTGCGTCCTTCGCAGCGTCCTCGCCCGCGTCGCGCGGCAGCTCGACCGTGCCGCGCAGCTTGCCGTTGACCTGGACCGCGAGCGTCACACGCTCCTCGCGCGCAAGCTCGGGATCGGCGGCGGGCCAGCGCTCGTCGGCGACGAGCCGCGCGTGCCCCAGCTCCTGCCACAGCTCCTCCGCCAGATGCGGCATCATCGGCCCCAACAGCAGCACCGCCGTCTCGATCGCCTCGCGCAGCACGGCGCCGGCCCCGGCGCCATCGGCGGGCGTCTCCTCGATCGCGTTGGTGAGCTCGCGGATATGGGCGACGGCGCGGTTGAAGCGGAATTTCTCGAGATCGTCGGTGACGGTGACGATGGTACGGTTGACGGCGCGCCGCAAAGCATCGAGCGCCGGCGCGAGCGCGGCGGGAATATCGGTGCCATCGGGCGCGAGCACGACCGGCGGGTCAATCACGAGCCGCCACAGCCGGTTCACATAGCGCCACGCGCCCTCGATGCCGGCGTCGGTCCATTCGAGATCGCGCTCTGGCGGGCTGTCGGAGAGGAGATAGAGCCGCGCCGTGTCGGCGCCGAAGGCGTCGACGATGGTCTCGAGCCCGACCACGTTCTTCTTCGACTTCGACATCTTCTCGATGCGGCCCACTGTGACGGGCCGGCCCTTCGCATCGCGCGCCGCGCCGTCCGCGCGCTCGACCTCCTCCGGGAAGAGCCATTCGCCGTCAGCGCCGCGATAGGTCTCGTGGCACACCATGCCCTGCGTGAAGAGGCCGGCGAACGGTTCCTTCACCGAGAGATAGCCGCACTGCGCCAGCGCGCGCGTGAAGAAGCGCGCGTACAGAAGGTGCAGCACCGCATGCTCGATGCCGCCGATATACTGATCGACCGGGAGCCAGTAATCGACCTCGGCGCGCGCGAACGCGGTTGCCGCGCGCGGCGAGCAGAAGCGCGCCTGGTACCACGACGATTCGAAGAACGTGTCGAACGTGTCGGTCTCGCGCTCCGCAGCGCCGCCGCACGCGGGGCACGTCACATGCTTCCACGTCGGATGGTGCGCCAGCGGATTGCCCGGCTTGTCGAAGCTCACATCATCAGGAAGCCGCACCGGCAGATCCTTCTCCGGCACCGGCACGATGCTGCACTTGCCGCAATGGATGACCGGGATCGGACAGCCCCAATAGCGCTGGCGCGACACGCCCCAATCGCGCAGGCGATAGGCGATCGTGCCGGTGCCGGACCTCAACTCCTCGAGCCGCGCGATCGCCGCGCGCTTTGCCGCCGGCACGGCGAGCCCATCGAGGAAACCGGAATTGAAGGCGGTGCCCGCCTCGTCGGTATAAGCCTCGACGCCGACCGCAAAGCTCTTGGCGTCGGCGTCGGGCGGAAGCACGACGGGAATGACGGGGAGCGCGTACTTCCGCGCGAAGTCGAGATCGCGCTGATCGTGCGCGGGACAGCCGAAGATGGCGCCGGTGCCGTATTCCATCAGCACGAAATTGGCGACATAGACCGGCAACGTTTGCCCGGCGCGGAACGGATGGCGCGCCTTGAGGCCGGTGTCGAAGCCGCGCTTCTCGGCGGTCTCGAGCACGGCCTCGCTCGTGCCCATGCGGTTGCACTCGGCGATGAAAGTGGCAAGCGCAGGATTGCTCCGCGCCAATTCCTCGGCGAGCGGGTGGTTCGGCGCGATCGCGCAGAAGGCCGCGCCGAAGAGCGTGTCGGGCCGTGTCGTGAAGACTTCGAGCCGGTCGGTACGGCCCTCGAGCGTGAAGAAGACGCGCGCGCCCTCCGAGCGGCCGATCCAGTTCTCCTGCATGAGGCGCACGCGCTCGGGCCAGCGCTCGAGGCTCTGAAGCCCGTCCAGAAGCTCGTCGGCAAAGCGCGTGATGCGCAGGAACCATTGCGCGAGGAGCCGCTTCTCGACGAGCGCGCCCGAGCGCCAGCCGCGTCCGTCGATCACCTGCTCGTTGGCGAGGACGGTGTTCTCGACCGGGTCCCAGTTGACCCATGACTCGCGCCGGTAGGCGAGCCCGGCGGCGAGGAAGTCGAGAAACATCTTCTGCTCGTGGCGATAATAGTCGGGATGGCAGGTCGCGATCTCGCGCCGCCAGTCATAGGAAAGCCCCATGCGCTTCAGCTGCTCGCGCATGACGGCGATGTTCTCGAGCGTCCAGCGCGCCGGATGCTCGCCGCTCTGCATCGCCGCATTCTCGGCCGGCAACCCGAACGCATCCCACCCCATTGGGTGCAGCACGTTCATCCCTTGCGCGCGCTTGTAGCGCGCGACCACGTCACCCATCGTGTAGTTGCGCACGTGGCCGACATGGAGCTTGCCCGAGGGATAGGGAAACATCTCGAGCACGTAGTATTTGGGCCGGGCCGGATCCGCCTCGACCGCGAACGTGCCGCGCTCGGCCCAGAGCGCGCGCCATTTCGCTTCGGTCTCTTTGGCGTTGTAACGCTGCGGTCGCGGATCCTTGCTGGTCATGCGAGACGAGAACCGTCCCGCTATTGCGCGTTCGACGCCGTGCTGAGACGCATCTGCCGCGCGCGCGTCAGGATCGCGTTCTCGAGATCGGTGCCGGTCGCCTGGTCGACCGAGGCATCGATCCATTGTCCGCCAGGATCGCGCGTCTGGCGGAACACGCTCGCGCGCACGCCGTCGGCGCGCAGCTCGCGGCCGAGAATGAAGATGTTGACCTTGAAGCGCTCGCTCGTGCGGTCGGGCGGGCTGTACCAGTCGGTGATGATGACGCCGCCGAACGGATCGGCCGAGGCGAGCGGCATGAACGACACTGTGTCGAGCGTCGCGCGCCAGAGATAGGAATTGACGCCGATGCCCACGCCGCCGGCGCCCGCCGCGCTGTCGGGCTTGCCGCTGCCGAAGATCGACGAGAGCAGCGAGGCGTTGGGCTGGCCGACGTCGGCGCCGCGCGTGCCGAACTGGTCGGGGTTGGCGGAATAGTCGGGGTCGGTGTGATAGGGATCGTTCGTGCGCTTGGCGTAGTCGGGATCGTTGCGGCCGAGCACGTTGTCATTGTTCGGATCGAACATGGAGCAACTCGCCAGGAACGTCCCGGCGAGACAGGCGACGACCAACGCACGTGCCGACATAGGAGATACTCCCTCGCAAACTCCCCCGCGGTGTGGCGATATTACAACAGCCATGCGGGCGCGGCAAAATATTATGCCCCGCGGGCGAGGTGACGGAACCCGCGGCCCGGGGGTAGCATCCGCACATGACGAGCGCTCCGACGGAAAGCACGGTCGGCGCCAATCTTGCGTCGGTCTTGGCACGAATATCCTCGGCCGCGCGCGCCGCGGGCCGCGATCCCGCGAGCGTGCGGCTCGTTGCCGTAGCGAAGACGCATCCCGCCGAAGCCGTGGCCGCGGCCTTGGGCGCGGGCCACCTCCTTTTCGGCGAGAACCGCGTACAGGAGGCGGCCGCGAAATATCCTGCGTTGCGCGCGCGCTATCCGGACTTGCGCCTTCATCTCATCGGGCCGCTCCAGACCAACAAGGCGCGCGAGGCGGTGGCGCTCTTCGACGCGATCGAGACCATCGACCGCCCGCGTCTTGCCGAAGCGCTCGCGCACGAGATGGTGCGGCAGCAGAAGCGCCCCACCTGCCTCATCGAGGTCAATACCGGCGAGGAGGCGCAAAAGGCCGGCGTGCTGCCGCAGGACGCCGATCAGTTCATCGCGCTGTGCCGTGACAAATTTGCGCTGCCGGTCGCGGGGCTCATGTGCATTCCGCCCGAGCACGAGGAGCCGGCGCCGCATTTCGCGCTCCTGCGCGAGATCGCGCGGCGCAATGGATTGGCCGAGCTCAGCATGGGCATGAGCGCCGATTTCGAGATCGCCATACGCTTTGGAGCGACCCTCGTCCGGGTCGGGACCGCCATCTTCGGTGCGCGCGAAAGTGTATGAAAATCGCGGCTTTTCGCGCGAGTCTTCGTTGTTCTGGTGCAACAATTATTAAACAAAATCAAGGCGCTTGGCCTTGGTACCAAAGTCGTGATAATTTACCTCAAAAGCACAAGAAATTCGTGATTGATTGCTCGGAAGTTGGGTCTCGAACCCGCGTCAGAACGGCGCTTTCGGGTGATCGCTTGGGCAGGAGGCGGGGAGAATTTTCGCTGGGGAAAAGCGCACGATTGCCAACGCAAAGAGGGGCGCTGGTCGGCATCGGATTGTTGTGCGCGGGGCTCACGGGGGGAGTGGATCGGCTGGCGCATGCCCAGGCCGCACCGCCGCCGCGTGGCGAGCTTCCCGGCGCCGTCCAGCCCGGCCGCGACCGGGCGCTGCCGGAAGCGCCAACGCAGCCCTCCTTCGACTTCACGATCGAATCTCCGTCGCGGTCGCAGATCCCGCGCGCGGTGGAAGAGTTGCGCTTCACGCTCACCGACATTCATATCGAGGGCGCGCAAACTTTGCCGGCGGAAGGATTTCGCCCGCTCTATCAGAATCTCCTCGGCCAGGAAGTGACCGTTTCGAACATTCTCGACGTCGCCGACGCGATCGAGGATCGGTATCGCAGCAAGGGCTATGTGCTGACGCATGCCTTCGTTCCGCCGCAGCGCGTCAACAACGGCGTGTTCACGATCGACGTGGTCGAGGGCTATGTCGCCTCGGTGACGGTCGAGGGCGGCGACCCGTCGACGCAGGCGCTGGTGCGCTCCTATGTCGAGCCGGTGGTGAATGTGCGGCCGCTCTCGCTCGCGGCGTTGGAGCGTGCGCTCCTGCTCGCGAACGACATCCCGGGCATCACAGCGTCGGGCGTGCTGCGGCCGGCGCCCAACACGCCGGGCGCATCGGAGCTCGTCGTCACCATCTCCGAGACGAGAGTGACCGGCGGTCTCGCCGTCGACAATCGCGGCTCGCGCTTCCAGGACGTGTGGACCTTGGGCGGCGACGTCGAGGTGAACAGCTTGGCGTTCGCGGGCGATCAGCTTGGGGTGAACTATTCCTCCTCACCGAACGCGCTCGAGAAATCGACGGCGCAACTGCGCTATCGCCGGCCGATCGGAACGGACGGATTGACGGCGAGCCTGATCGCGACCGAAACGCGCGGCGAGCCGGGCGGCAGCCTGAAGCCGTTCGATCTGGTCACGCGGAGTCTCGCGGTCGGTCCGCGGCTCACCTATCCGATCATCCGCACGCGCGCGGAGAGTCTCTCGCTCGACGGCGGCTTCACGGTGCAGCAGGCGAACGTGCAGACTCTGGGCCTGCCGTTTTCGCACGACCAATGGCGCGTCGCGGATCTCGGCGTCACTTATTCGCGCATCGCGCTCGGCGGCTCGTGGTCGGCTACGGTCGACGGTGCGCAGGGGCTGGGCATCCTCGGCGCGACACCCGACGGCACGGCGACGCTCTCGCATCCGGGCGCGGCAACGGAATTCACGAAGCTCACGGCAAGCTTCCGTCATGTGCGCAGCTTGATCGGGCCGTTGAGCTTGGCGGTCTCGGGCCAAGGCCAATACGGATTCGCGCCGCTTGTCGCCGGCGAGCAGATCACTTTCGGCGGCTCGGGGATCGGGCGTGGCTACGATCCGGGTGCGGTCACGGGCGACGAGGGCGCGGGCGGCTCGGCCGAGCTGCGCTGGGACGAGCACTTCCCGTCCTTCTATCTCGAGACGGTGGAGCCCTACGTCTATTACGACACCGGCAAGGTTTGGAACTTCCATCCAAACCAGGGCGGCAACCAGTCGATCGCCTCGACGGGATTTGGCGTCCGCATCTTCCTGCCGCACGCGATCTCGACCGACTTCGAAATCTCGCGCACGCTGCGCGCGGTGCCGGGCAGCGACAACGGCGAGAAATCGACCAAGCTTCTGATGGAAGCCGGGATCCGGTTCTAGAGCGGCTTTCTTCCGGGCGGCATCAGACAAAAGCGCTGTCATGCCCGGCCTTGTGCCGGGCATCCACGGGTTTTTGCGGGCGCGGGAACTCGTGGATGGCCGGGACGAGCCCGGCCATGACGACAGGTAAGGCAAGGTCGCGGGGAAGCGCCACGCGCCTCTCTATATATATGGAGAGGGCAGCGTGAGGCGCCGGGCGCAGGTCGCACTCGCGGCGGCCTTGGCCGCGGGCTTCGTTCCGGTCGCACGCGCCGGCGGCCCGACCGTCGGCGCCGGCACCGCCACGATCTCGACCTCCGGCACCACGACCACCATTAACCAAACCTCGCCGCGCGGGGTCTACATCTGGCCGAGCCTCAACCTTCCGGCCGGCAACACCCTCCAGTTCAACGAGCCGACGAGCGCGTCCATCGCCATCAACCGGGTGACGAGCGGCGCCGCCATCATCAACGGATCGATCCTCTCGAATGGCCAGGTGTGGATCATCGATCCGGCCGGCGTGATGTTCGGCCGCGGCAGCTCGGTCAACGTCGCGGGCCTCATCGCCACCACCTCCGACATCGCGGGCGGCGACCTCAACTTCGTGAACGGCACCGGCCCGGTCACGTTCGGCACGCCGACCGCCAACGCCGCGGCGGCGATCGTCAACAACGGCTCGATCACGATCGCAGCCGGCGGCGCCGCGGTGCTCGCCGGCGCGCGCGTCGTCAACAACGGCATGATCGAGGCCGACCTCGGCAAGGTCGTGCTCGCCGGCGCCGATACCTTCACCGTCGATTTCACCGGCGACAAGCTCATCAGCTTCGCGATCGGCAGCGGCGTGAGCCATACCCCGCTCGATCGCGACGGCAATCCGGCGGCGGCGCTCGTCGCCAATGCCGGCACGATCCGATCCGAAGGCGGCGAGGTGCTGCTGACGGCGCGCGCGACGCGCAGCGTCCTCACCAACGTCCTCAACACCAGCGGCATGATCGAGGCCACCTCGGCGCATGAGGAGAACGGCGAGATCGTGCTCGATGCCGGCGACGGCGCGGCCGAGATCTCGGGCACGCTCGATGTTTCGGGCAAGGCCGCGGGCGCGACCGGCGGAACGGTCACCGCGACGGGCGCCTCCGTCACGGTCGCGGCGGGCACGCGCATCGACGTCTCGGGCGACGCGGGCGGCGGCAGCGTCGCGCTCGGCGGCGACTTCCACGGCGCGGGCCCCTTGGCCAACGCCACCAGCACGACGATCGCGGCAGGCGCCGTCATCAATGCGAGCGCCATCACCAGCGGCGATGGCGGCCGCGTCGCGGTGTGGTCGAACGGCACCACGGTATTCGACGGCACCATCCTCGCGACCGGCGCCGCGGGCGGCCGCGGCGGCTATGTCGAGACTTCGGGCGAGGGCGTGCTGACGGTCGGCTCCGGCGCGTCCGTCATCACATCGGCGGGCGCGGGCGGCGCGTCCGGCACATGGCTCCTCGATCCGGCCAACATTCTCGTCGAGAGCGCCGACGGCGGCGTCACGTCGCTTTCCGGCAACACGTGCGGCTTCGCCGACGGCACGTGCAGCATCATCGAT
>Ga0335079_10002433_pt1 | contig 21484 bp, 22 predicted proteins | sample Lox_Sample_33_FD_206719 | JGI IMG/M metagenome (GOLD analysis project Ga0335079, IMG submission 206719) | Soil microbial communities from Loxahatchee National Wildlife Refuge, Florida, United States - Lox_Sample_3.3 | ecosystem: Environmental > Terrestrial > Soil > Wetlands | place: USA... | reverse complement strand
CCCTTTGATTCAACTGGAGCGGGCGAAGGGATTCGAACCCTCGACCCCAACCTTGGCAAGGTTGTGCTCTACCCCTGAGCTACGCCCGCATCCCTTTGGGGTTCGCCGCGTGGGGCGCGGCGGAGGCGCATCATACTGTCCGCGACCGGCTTTGCAAGAAGGAGGGCGGCGAGCCCCTCCGCACCTCACGCCCCCGAACCCGCCGGTCGCGCCCGTTGCCCGAGGCCGGCCGCTCCACCTTTGACACGACCGCAAAAAGCGTTTATCCAGCGGCGCCGCGCCTGAACCCATGCCCCATCACCCAAACGCGCCCTATCCATGCCCACCACCCCCGAAGCACTGCTCGCGCGTCTGACCCAGCTCGGCATTCCCCATCGGACTTACGACCACCCCGCCGTGTTCACGGTCGAAGAGGCAAAAGCGCTGCGCGGCAAGTTGCCGGGCGGGCACTGCAAGAGCCTCTTCCTCAAGGACAAGAAGGGCGCGCTTTGGCTTGCGGTGATGCTGGAGGAGCGCCGCATCGACCTGCGCAAGCTCGCGGATGCGCTGGGGGCCGCGCGCTTCTCCTTCGGCAGTCCCGAACTGTTGCAGGAGGTGCTGGGCGTCAACCCCGGGAGCGTCACGCCCTTTGCTCTCATCAATGATACGGCGGGGCGGGTTCGGCTCCTGCTCGACGCCGAGATGCTGCGCCACGACCCCCTCAACTATCATCCGCTGGTCAACACCCAGACCACCGCGATCGCGCCTCAGGACCTCCTGACATTCGTGCGTTCGACCGGCCATGAGCCCGTTATTCTGGGCCTTTCCCAGATGGAGCGCCCGCCCGCCGTTCCCGGCATGGCTCCCGCGCAAGAAGGCTAAACTGCTTGTCAGAAGCCGCCGGGCTCGCCATCTTCTAGGAAACCAAAGCAACCAGAAGACCAATCCATGGAACAGATTATCGGTGCGGCCCCGGGGGGCGCGGGCGCCGACCTCATCAAGAACAGCAACACCAACAGCTTCATGGCGGACGTGATCGACGCCTCGCACGATCAGCCCGTGATCGTCGATTTCTGGGCGCCCTGGTGTGGCCCCTGCAAGACGCTGGGACCGGCGCTGGAAAAGGCGGTGCGCGAGGCCAAGGGCGCCGTTCGCATGGTGAAGGTGAACGTGGACGAGAGCCAGGAGCTGGCGCAGCAGATGCGCATCCAGTCGATCCCGGCGGTCTACGCGTTCAAGGATGGCCGCCCGGTCGATGGCTTCGTGGGCGCGCTGCCGGATAGCCAAGTGAAGCAATTCGTGCAGCGTGTGGCAGCGACCGCCGGCGCCAAGCCGCCCTCGCCCGTGGAACAGGCGATGGAGCTTGCAAAGGACGCGCTTGCCGCTGGCGACCACGCGCGCGCGCTCAATATCTTTACGCAAGTACTGCAGCACGAGCCCGACAATGTGGAGGCGATCGCGGGGCTCGCGCGAGGTCACCTCGCACGCGGCGAATTCGTGAAAGCGCGTCAGGCGCTCGACACGGCGCCCAAGGAGGCGCAAGCCCATACCGATATCGTGGGAGCGCGCGCGAGCCTCGATCTTGCCGAGGCCGGAGAGAAGGCGAAGGGCGCGCTTGGCGAATTGCAGGCGCGTGTCGCCCGCGATCCGCAGGACCTGGAGGCTCGCTTCGACCTTTCCGTGGCCAAATTCGCCGCCGGCGAACGCGAGGCCGCGATCGACGACCTGCTGGAGATGGTGCGACGCCATCGCGCCTGGAAGGAAGAGGCCGCGCGCAAGCAGCTTCTCAAATTCTTCGAGGCTATGGGACCAACCGACCCGCTCACGGTCGCTGCGCGGCGGCGCCTCTCCTCGATTCTGTTCTCTTGAGCGGGCGATGGCGGGCGCGTCCTTCGATCTCGGCGCCGCCGACCTGCCGGAGGTCATCCCGATCTTTCCGCTGACCGGCGTGCTGCTGCTGCCGCAGGGCCGGTTGCCGCTCAACATCTTCGAGCCGCGCTATCTGGCGATGATCTCCGACGCTCTCGTCTATCCGCGCCTCATCGGCATGGTGCAGCCGCTCGAAGGCAAGGGCGACGTGGGCGAGCCGCCGGTTTATCCGGTGGGCTGCGCCGGTCGGATCATCTCCTTTAGCGAGACCGATGACGGGCGCTACCTCATCACGCTGACGGGTGTCGCACGTTTTGCGATCGCGGGGGAACTGCCGCTGGTCAAGGGCTATCGCACCATAAAGGCCGATTGGTCGCGCTTTGAGCGCGATGTCGCCTCGGCCGCCGGCGCGCCCATCGATCGCGCGCGGCTCTTGGGCGCACTCAAGATTTATTTCGAGCGCCACGCCATCACCTGCGACTGGGACGCGATCCAGAAGGCGCCCGAGCAACATCTGGTGACCACGCTCGCCATGGCCTGTCCGTTCTCGCCGGGAGAAAAGCAGGCGCTGCTCGAGGCGAAGGACCTGGCGGAACGCACGCGGCTGCTGACCGCGCTCATCGAGATGGGCGGAGCGGCGGCGCCGGAGCCATCGGGGTTGCGCCATTGAGCGAGCGGGATAGCGCATCGTCCGATCCCAAGGGCAAGACCGAGGTCGACCCTCGCCTCCTCGAAGTGCTGGTCTGCCCGCTCACCAAGGGGCCGCTGCGCTATGATCGCGAGCGGCAGGAGTTGATCAGCATCGAAGCGGGGATCGCCTATCCGATCCGCGATGGTATCCCGATCATGCTGGTGGACGAGGCGCGTCCGCTGGACGATGCCGAGAAGGCCGCGCTGGCGCGGCCGTGAGCCAACTCGGGACCGAGCACTGGCCGACCGAGATCCGCCTCAAGCGGGCCGAGCGGACGCTCGAAATCGATTTCGACGACGGCGCGCGGTTCAGCCTTCCTGCCGAATATCTGCGCGTCGAGAGTCCCTCGGCCGAGGTACAGGGACACGGCCCCGGCCAGAAGACGCTGGTCTCAGGCCGCGCCAATGTCGGGATTCGCGCGGTCGAACCCGTCGGCCACTATGCGATCCGCATCCTCTTCGACGACGGGCACGAGACCGGAATTTATTCGTGGTCCTATCTACACCAATTGGGACGCGAGCAGGGGCGCCGGTGGGCCGACTATCTGCAAGCGCTCAAGGTGGCGGGACAATCGCGGTGAGCGATCCCGGCTAGGCCGAGACGTGCAGCATCACGAGACCGCCGCCGATCAGCGCGATGCCCGCGAGCTGCGGCCATCCGAGCGGCTCGTGCCAGAGGAAATGGGCGGTGACCGACACCACTACGTAGGAGATCGCGACGCTTGGATAGGCGATGGTGATCGGAATGCGTTTCAGCGCCATCAAGTAGCAGACCGCCGCGACGCCGTAGGCCATGAGCCCGACAATGGTGAAGGGATCGAGCAGCAGCGCGATAAAGCCCGGCGTTCGCACGACGCCGCTCTTGAGCATCAACTGCCCGAACACGCCCAAGACGATCGCGCTCAAGAGCGCGCCATAAGCGAGCGCCATGATCGACCTCAGATTCGTTCCACCACACGGATCGCCGGCGGCGCCGGCGCGGCTTGGGATGGTGCTTCGTTGCGGATGACGGCACGCACCACCGCCTGCGGCTTGCCGTTCGCGGTGAGGAACAAGCGGCCCATATATTCCCCCAAAATGCCGAGGATCAGAAGCTGCACGCCCGAGAGCAGCAGTGTCGCCGCCATCAGCGAGGCCCAGCCCTGCGGCGTTCCGAAGAACAATGCCTCGATCACGACCGATGCGACACCGAGGACGCCAAACACCGAGAGCGCGAATCCCGCAATCGTGCTCAAATGCAGCGGCATCACCGAGAAGTTCACGAAGATATTGAGCCAGAGCCGTACCAGTCGCCGCAGCGTGTAGTTGCTGCGTCCACCGGCGCGCGGCAGGTGTGCCACTTCGAGGGTGCCGATCGCCTGCGTCGTCTGCATGATGAGCCCGTCCACATAGGGGAAGGGGCCATCGTAGTGCGTCACTTGCTCCACCAAGAAGGCGTTCATGCAGCGGAAGCTCGAGAGGTAGAGCCCCCGGGGCTTTTCCATCAACACATCGGCGACCCAGTTGGCGAAGCGGCTGCCGAGATTGCGCCAATGGGCGTGCTGCTTGGTCTTGAAGGTCGTATAGATTACGTCCTTGCCGGTCGACTGCGCGTGCTCGAGGAGGCGCTTCACCTCCGAGGGCGGGTTCTGCAGATCGTCGTCCATGGTGATCACGAAGGCGCCGCGCGCGTGGCGGAGCCCGGTCATCACCGCGTTGTGCTCGCCAAAATTGCGCGCGAGATCGATCACGGTGATCGGTATGCGCGCGATCTCGAGCAGGCCACGGCAGACCGCGAGGCTGTCGTCCGGGCTCCCGTCCACCACCAGGATGATCTCATGGCCGCCCTCGATCTGAAGGGTCTCGAGCGCATGCACCAGCTCGCCGACGCTCTTTGCGCCATTGTAGACCGGAACCACGACGCTGAGCGTGTAGGGGCGACTGCTCATGGCTTCACCGCGATTGCCAGCAGCGATCCGCCAAAGGGCAAGCGGAGCCCGCATGATGCAACCTTCGCCTCCAGCAGAACGGCGGCACGGAAGATCAGATCGAGCGGCGCCGGTACGGACGCTACGTCGCTTTGGGCCGCGCGCCGCGATCCCCCGAGCTTGCGCTTCAGCACCATCAGCGGAAAGAGAAGCGTGTTCCAATAGCGCGTGCGGATGCGTGTGAACCCCGCCGCCGACAGGAGGCGCCGCACTTCGCCGGCGCCAAAACGCCGCACATTATCGACCGCGATATCGTGCCCCGAGAACAGCCAGCGATAGGCCGGCAGATTGAGGACCAAGAGGCCACCAGGCGCGAGGCAACGGTGAAAATGGCCAACCGCCGCGTCCTGGTCGACGCCGCGGTGGCAAAGCACGTCGCTGCTGACGATGGCGGCGAAGCAGGCGCTGGCGAAGGGTGGCGCGTTCACCGTGCCGACCGCGACGGGACGGCGGCTCGCGGCGCGCGCCAAGAGGGCGGCTTCGGGATCGAGTTCGAGACCGATCGGACGCGAATCCGGCAGGCGCTCGACCAATGTGGCGAGCAAGCCCCCGGTGCCGCAGCCCGCATCCAAGAGCCGCGCCCCGGACCAACGCGTGGAACCGCCGAGCGCGATCACCATCTGCGCGTGCAGGCCGCGAAACCACCAGAGGCTGCGGTCGAGGGCGGCCAAGCGTTCATATTCGCGGCGTTCCACCGGTCACGCACCCTTTATTGACCAGTGTCGACCGAGGCCGACACGTAGGGCCTGCGGTCGAGCACGACCGACAGCAATACCCCCATGCGCTCGACGCGATAAACCTCGCGCCCCGGCAGCGTCTTGTGGCAATCGTCCTTGGTGAAGGCGATGAAGAAATCGGCCCGCGCTCGGTCGCTGGTAAAAACGAAATTGGCGGGAAAGAAGAACCCGGCGGAGATCGGCGGACCGCAGACGGCGATGGTGAACTCGTGATCCATGTAGTCGGCGCCATACTCCGCGTGCAAATAGTCCTCGAGACCCATCACCGCTTCTGCATACGAGTTCGCCCAGTAGTCGGTCTTGAACAGTCCGTCCGCGCCGTGCACGCCACCGATGAAGGCGTTGTAATAGACGTATTCGTCGGGATGCAGCATCCCCATGATGGCAATGTGGCCCAACCCATAGAGCCCGAGCGCGCCATATGCCAAGCGCCGGTATGAGAAGCGCTTGAGCCAGGTGAGCACCTGGTCCATCAGGACCGCCGCGAGCGCCGCGATCGGTGGCAGCACGAAAATGAAATGGCGCATGCCGTCGAACAGCACCGCCTTGATGGCGATGGCGTAACCAATCGGGAACAGGATCGCGAAGCCAACGATCGCGTAGCTGAGCGCCGCCAAGCGCGACAACCGCTCACCTTGCCGCCACGCCAGCGCGAGACCGAGCGGAAGCGCGGCCACGGCCAAGATCAGCACCAACTCCGGCAACGCCAGTGCGATGTGGACCGGCAAATAGCTCCAAGGGAGATCGTTGGCGGGGACATAGCTGCCGTCAAACAGCGTCGGGAACGGGAAGATCTCGTGCGAGAAGTTTGCGAGCGCAATGAGCGGATTGTGCAGCGGGTCGAGCTGTCCAAAGGGCCAGAATGCCAGCATGACCGCATAGGCAATCATGGTCACGGGCAGCAACACGCGAACGAAGCTGGTCACGCTCTCGCTGAGCAGCAGGCGGAAGCTTCTGGCGTCGAGCGCGCGCCAGAGCGCAGAGGCCCCGAGCAGCGCGCCCAAATATCCCATCACCAAGAGGCCGCCGACGCGCACCCCCAGTGCCAAGCCGGTCGCAAGGCCGAGCTTTGCCACGGTGGCGAAGGACGCCTTGGGAAGCTCGGGGACAATACGCACGAGGTAGTAAAGCGCCCAGACCATGCCGACCGCGAAGGGGACATCCTTCGGGTTGTTGAACATCTGCCCGTAGTAGTTGGGCGTGAGCACCAGGAACAAGGCGGCAAAAAAGCCGGCACGCGGTCCACCGAGCGCGCTGCCGAGGCGCCAGACCCCCACCAGGCCCAGTACCCCGACCAGCCCATTGAGCAGGTGCCGTGTTTCGTAGGTGTCGAACGGCGAGACGAAATTGAGGATCGCCGCCGCCATATCGAAGACGCCGCCGTAATTGAACAGGTCGAGCCATTGAGTGGCGCGCAGATCGGCAAAGCCGCTCACATAGTAGTTGAGCACCAGCACGCCGTACCAATTGTGCACGTCCTCATCCCAAGTAATGCCGTAGTCGGCGAAAGTCGCGATCACCAGCACCGTCGTCGCGATGAAGAGCGCGCGCGAGAGCCCGTCCCAGGAAATGCCGAATCGCGACACTAAAGCCCCGCGCTCGACATCATGGCGCCGACCACGCGCGCGCCCTCGAAGAATTCCTGGGCGATACCGCGCGCGGCGCGGGCGTGTCGGCGATAGTCGGCGGCGATGCGGTCGAAGGCATCGAGCGCCTCGGCATGGGTCGTGAACTCGAACAGCCCTTCGCCCGCCGGGTAGAACTTGCTGAACCCGGTCTTCATCGTGACGACCGGGCGCCCGGAGGCCAGATAGCAGACGCTGCGGTCGCTGAACCAACCGCTGTTGGGCCGAACGTAAATGTCTTTCGCCACCGTGAATTCACCGCGCGAACCCGCAATGAAGTCGCGGTAAACGTTCATGTCGGCGGAAATCGGCCGCGAGTCCATGACTCGCCAACCTTCGGCCTCGAGCTCGACGGCGACGTTGGGCCGCTCCGTCAACAGCGCCAGCGTGAAGCAGCAACGCGGCATCCGTCGCGGCAGGTCCGAGAACCGCACGAAATTCACGTGCTTTGACCATACGTACGTCGCGCCCTCGAATTCGATGTTCTTGCCTTTGTTTTCCCAAGTCGCGATTGAGGTATAGCAATCCGGCTCGCCCGGCGCCACCGGCCATTCCTCAAGGACGACGGGCGGGCGGGTCGTCATCCAGTGCTGACCCGAAAGCGGGATCGGGCAGTCCGCGGCGCCGAGATTCTCGCCATACGTGAAGAGATGCGTATGAGCATCTAGATAAGCGCGCGCTGCAGGGTCGGCTTTGGCGTATTTGATCTGCTCGTAGACCGGGTCGGTGTCGACCATCAGTCGGACCGGGCAGGCCATGTGCTCATCCCTGAGCTGCGTCGCCCCGCACAGGTTGATGAGCGCATCGGCCTCGCGATAGAGCGCGCGCACCCGATCGCGCGGGAGCCCGTGATAGCGATCGTTGATCGCGTCCCAATAGGCCCAGCGCCCGCCGAGCCCATAACGCTCCATGGCGCCTCTCAAGAAGGCAAGATTGTAGTCGCACTCCATCGACACGCTGTTGGCGCGGGGATCATAGGGGTTCGCACCCCCGTCCTCGACGTACCATGCCTCGTACCCAAGCCGCTCGAGACTCAAGATGTACTGCATCGCCTGCCAAGCGATGCCGGCAAGCGGCATCTGGCCCACGAAGTGCTGCACAATGATTCTGCCGCGTCTCGCCAAGTCCCGACCTCTTTCAAACGCCGCCCAACTCGCTCACGCGTCGTCTCGAAGGCGCGCATAGATATCGCCCGAACCCGGGTCCCGGCTGAGGCCCTCGATCTCGCGGGTAATCGCGCTGAAATCCACCCAGCGCCGATGGATCAAGCGCAGGCTTTCGCCCTCGGACCGGTTGTATTCGTAGCGGCCCAGACTTCGAAGCCTGTCGAGAGTTTGGAGCGCGGGTTCCAGCGACACAGTGACATACTCGAACGACAACGCCGCGACGCGATGATTTAGTCCCCCTACCACCTCCGCCTCAAATCCCTCCACGTCGATCTTGGTAAAGGCGGGGACCCCGAAACGGCTGATCAGCGCGTCGAGCGTGGTGACGGGAACCGATCGTGTCTCGCGCCAGCGAACACTCCGGAAGGCCGCGCTCGCCGTGAGCGCGCGGGTCCAGGTCTTCGAGAGGGTCGCGAGCGTCGGGTTCATGGGGTCGCGGTGCAGCAGGGCGTGCCCCTGAGCCGCACCCAATGCGGTACACAGCACCGAAACCCCGCTGTCGCCGCGGAAGGCACGCTGCAGTCGCGCCGCAAGCTCCGGCTGCGGCTCGACCGCAACGACCCGCGCGCCGAGTGCACGAAAATAACGGGTCCGATCGCCGAGATGCGCGCCGATGTCGAAGGCAAGCGCCCCTGACGCGATGAACGGCCGGTAAAGCGCCAACGCTCGTCCTCGGCGCCACGGCCTTGCACGGTAGATCGCGGCCGAGCGCGCAATGCCATAGCTTCGACGCAGCGCAGCCATCACGCCGGTCCCCGCTGCTGGAATACCGTTCTTGCTCACCGGGCCACCCTATCGAGGCAGCAGGTCGACAACAAGGCAGAGGCCCGAACGACCATATGCTCCGCCACCGAGATGCCGCTCGGTAGGTGATCGGCCCGAGCCCAAGACCCCAATTTAACGAGGGTTGAACCGAGCTCGGCCGCTGTGTTAGGCAAAGCGACCTTGGTGCACGCGGGGCATTTGTGCGCTGCACCAGCGAATTTTCTCCACGAGAATGATCGCATGACCTACGTCGTCACCGAAGCCTGCATCAAGTGCAAATACATGGACTGCGTCGAGGTTTGTCCCGTGGACTGCTTCTACGAAGGCGAGAACATGCTGGTCATCCATCCCGACGAGTGCATCGACTGCGGCGTCTGCGAGCCCGAATGCCCGATCGAGGCGATTATTCCCGACAGCGAGCAAGTCGCCGAGCGCTGGGTCGAGCTTAACCGTCAATATGCGACTTCCTGGCCAAATATCACTCGCAAGGGTGAAGCGCCCGCGGACGCCGATGAATGGAAGGATGTCGAGGGCAAATTTGAGAAGTATTTTAGTTCTAATCCTGGAAAACGTTGATCTCTCAATGATTTGAATGGCCGCCCTCCGCCAGCCCGGGCGGATTGCACGGCATGCATGGCTTCCGGACTCGCTTTTCACAGGCGGTTTGTGCTATGAAATAACAGATGCCTGAGGGCATCCGCCGTTCCAGCGGCTCGGCCCAACGATAGGGCTGCGGACCTAAGGACGATAGGGATTGTTCATTTGCCCGGTCTCCGTGACTGGCAAAGGGTGGTGTGGCGTCCTTGAATTCGACCACACAGACGGGTGTTGAGAGACGATGATGGTGGAAAAGCTAAGCTACGGCGCGGGGGACTTCGTGGTCTATCCGACCCATGGGGTCGGCAAGATCCATGGCATCGAGACCCAGGAGATCGCCGGGCAAAGCCTGAGCGTATTCGTGATCCATTTCGAGAAGGATCGCATGACGCTTCGCGTTCCCGTGGGCAAGGCCAAGAATTCGGGACTGCGGCGGCTGTCGACGCGCAAGGAGATGGACGCGGCGCTCGCGAAGTTGAGGGGCCGTTCGCGCGCGAAGCGCACGATGTGGAGCCGCCGCGCGCAGGAATACGAGCAGAAGATCAATTCGGGCGATCCTGCCTCGATTGCCGAAGTAGTGCGTGACCTCTATCGAAATGTGGGCCAGCCGGAACAGTCCTACAGCGAACGTCAGATTTATCAGGCGGCGCTCGATCGGCTGGTGCGGGAATTTGCCGCGGTGGAGAAAATCGACGAGAACACCGCCGTGCAGCGCGTCGAGGAAATACTCAACGCCGCGTAACGTTGCTCGCTGCTCTCAAGAATTACATCCGATCCAATCGGGTCGGGTGCCGGCGCGCCCCGGCATCCCCATATTTTCCGTGCCGATCGCTTCTTTTTTCGGCATAGGATAACGTCGTGTCTCTTCGTGAGAATTGGGCGTTGAGTGGGGGCTGTGGCATCTCCCGGTCCGTGTGACTCTCCGGTCTATGCGATATTGCGGCGCGCCGAGCGCGTTTGGGCGGTAGCGGCAATCCACGGTGAGGTGGAGCGGCTAAGTCGTCTGCATGACCAGCTCGCGCGGCGCTGGCGGAGCGGCGACCGGCTGGTTTATCTCGGCAATGTACTGGGCCACGGTGTCACGGTTGTCGAGACCGTCGACGAAGTGCTGCGCTTTCGTGCCTGGGCGCTCGCTTGTCACAACGCCTTCGTCGGCGACGTGGCCCTGCTGCGCGGCGCGCAGGAGGAGATGTGGCAGCGTCTGCTCGAGCTGCAATTCGCACCCAACCCGCGCGAGGTCCTCGCCTTCATGTTGAGTCAGGGGGTCGGCGCCACTATCGCCGCTTATCGCAGCGATCCGCGCCAGGGTGAGGCCGCCTGCCGGGAGGGCGTTCTCGCCATCACGCGCTGGACCAATTCGCTGCGTCAACGGCTCAATCAAACTCCAGGACACACGCAATTCATGGCGAATCTGCGCCGTGCTGCGTTTACCGACATGAACTCGCTGCTGCTCGTCCATACCGGCCTCGATGCGACGAAGCCACTCGGCTTACAGGGCGATTCGTTCTGGTGGGGCGGTGCTCAGTTCCTTGAACTCGCTCAACCCTACGAGACATACCTGCGGGTGATTCGGGGTTTCGATCGTCACCACGGTGGATTGCTCGAAAGCCCCTATGCTGTTTCGCTCGACGCCGGCAGCGGGTTCGGTGGGCCCCTGCTTGCCGCGTGCTTCGGCATCGACGGCACAATACTCGACATGATCGATAGTTAGAGTTCGAAGTTTTATTCGCTTAGCTCAATACGATCACACCGTCTTCTCCTTAATAGGGTCTCGACGTTTTCGAAACCTGCGCGTTAGGCTGTGGTGCCGTGGCGAAAACGACCGCATTCGCGATCGAGAAGAGGAGCGCTCCATGGCGCACATTGACGACCCGCAGACGCAGAAGGCGAATCTCAACTTCATCAAAGCGTCGATGAAGGAACCATTGCTGACGCGCGATCATGAATTCGATCTCGCGCAGAAATGGCGTGTTGGCGGCGATACGGAAGCGCTGCATGAACTCGTGCGTTCTTACACGAGGCTCGTGATTTCGACAGCGGCGCGGTTCCGCCATTACGGTTTGCCGGTCGGCGATCTCGTGCAAGAAGGCAATGTCGGATTGATGCAGGCGGCCGCACGCTTCGAGCCCGATCGCGGCGTGCGCTTCTCAACTTATGCCGCGTGGTGGATCCGTTCGGCAATGCAGGACTACGTGCTGCGCAATTGGTCGATCGTGCGCACCGGCACGACGGCGGCGCAGAAATCGCTGTTCTTTAATTTGCGCCGCCTGCGCGCGCGCATCGAGGAAACGTCGGGCGGACCCTTGAGCGATGCCGGTCGGAAAAAGATTGCCGACGAGCTCCAGGTCGAACTCGCCGAGGTCGAACTGATGGACATGCGCCTTGCCGCCGCTGACCAATCGCTCAACGTGCCGGTCGGCGACGGCGGCGAGGACGATTGGCAGGATTTCCTGCCGGATCGACGCCCCAACCCCGAGGAAGTCGTTTCCGTGATGCGCGATGGTGAGACCCGCTCGCGCTGGCTCGCGGAGGCGCTTGGCGAACTCTCCGCACGCGAGCGCGCCATCATCACGGAGCGGCGGCTGCGCGAGGAGGGTGCGACACTCGAAGAGCTGGGCCGCGAGCTCGGCGTCTCCAAGGAGCGTGTGCGCCAGCTCGAGCACCGAGCCTTGCTGAAGCTCCGCCAGTCGATCCAGCGACGGACCGGCACACCCGGCGATTTGTTCTCGGAATAGAGACCGTCTCCGCGACACGCAGGAAGGCCCCGCGCTCTGGGGGCGGGGTCTGGTCGTCCTTCATCATCCTGGACCCATCGAAGACGGGCTGCGGGCAACTTATTGTGATTGCAGCTTAATCGTTCTACGGAAACCCACGTAGGGGATTTTACTTACTCGGATTTAATCCCCGGGCAGCACTTCGCGGCGGATAATCGAAAGCACGACAAGAGGAATTCATCGCGTGGATTCCATTTGTTGCGCTGGCTTGGCCTTCGGCACGACGTCGAACGGCACGAAGACTTTCCTTGGCGATCCGACAATCGCAGGATCGAGCCGGTCCAATCTGGAGTGTGGGCCGGCTCGTTTTCTTTTGCCTCATGCACTTGCAGTCGCAGCAAGAGGCACACGGTCCGCGGCGGTGGCGGCGGGCATTGTGAAAACGAATACGGCTCCTCCGCCGCGGTTCGCTTCAAACCAGATCGCGCCTCCATGCGCCTCCACAATGGTTCGGCAGATCGAGAGGCCGACGCCCATGCCGTTGGCCTTGCTGGTAACGAAGGGCCGAAACAATTGCTCGGCGACGCTTTCGCAGATTCCGGGCCCACTGTCGGCAATGCGTATTTCCACGGTGCCGTTCGGCTGAAGCTCGCTTGATATGACGAGCTCGCGCCTCTCGCACACGGTCATCGCTTCGATCGCGTTGCGGGCCAGGTTGATGATCACCTGCTGAATCTGAATACGGTCGACGACCGCCGCATTCGCGCGCGAATCGAGGTCGAGCCGGAGATCTACCCGCTGCTGCGAAGCGGCACCCTTGATGAGGCTCGTTGCCTCCTCGATCACGAGCGACAGGCTTTCGGGGACCCGATGAAGCTCGCGCTTGCGTACGAAATCCCGAGCTCGCCGGATAATCTCGGCGGCGCGCCGCGTCTGCTCTCCCGCGCGGTCAAGCGCCTCACATGCACCGGCGATCCCGACGTCGCCCGATCGCAGCAGCTTGCCGGCGGCCGCCAAATAGTTGGCGATCGCCGCGAGCGGCTGATTGATCTCGTGCGCCAATGTGGAGGCCATTTGCCCCATCGCGCCGACGCGCCCGACGTGCAGCAATTCGCTCTGCAATTCCTGCAGGCGCAGGTGCGAACGGCTGAGCTCTTCGGTGCGCAGACGCACGCGATCCTCCAGCGTCGCGTTCGCGGTGCGGAGCGCGCCTTCCGCCATTTGTCGCATCCGCATTTCCCAGGCAACCCAGATAGCGATCACGCAGATCGTGGTGAAGCCCGCGCCCGTGGCAATGATGATGATCCAAAGCGTTCTGCTCGCTTTGGTCGCGGCGCGTTCGCGTTCGGCTTGGTAAAGGTCTGTTTCCTCGTCCGCCATGGCCGAAACGAGACCCCTCATGCGGCTTCGCTCATCCGGCGACGGCTGCAAGGAGGCGGCAAGCGCCCCGGGTTCTGCGCCGAGCGAGCGCCGCATGACCAGAGTTTCCAGGATATCGAATCGAGCCCTGAGCATGGGTTCGAGCGCGTCAAGCCGGGACGACTGAAAGGCATTGTCCCTCACGAGACTCCGCAGCGTGCTGAGCTGATCGAGTGCCCGCGCCACTCCCTCGCGATAACGCTCGAGATCACGGGCATCGGCGGTCAGCACGTAAGTTCTGGCACCGATCTCCGCATCCCGAAGGAGGGAGACCAGTCGATCGATCCCATCGATAATGTTTTGGCTGTGCTCGACGGAAACTCGCACGTCAATCAGCGCTCGCACCGTCCGATAGGACGTGACGCTGGTGCCGAGAAGAAGCAGGAGCGCGCCTGCGACGCTCGCGAGTTTGATCCAGTGACTTCGAGACAACACGGTCGTTCTTCGCCCGTTCAACGTCCTGCTCACGCACGCGCAGCGGCGAAAGGAGCGGCTTAAAACGCATGCTGAAAGACGACGGACACCGCTTCTCGCCGACCCCGAAACGGAGCCCACCATTGCCCATCGCCGGAGCTTGCGAAGGCGTGATCTCAGAGTTGCGCCATGTCGGTGAATGAACCATTAAAATCGGTGGCCTGGGTTTCCCAGGCGGTCCCAGGATGACGAGCGGTAATTGCAGGCCGCACTCGGCCCAGTGCACAATATCCGCCGTCGATCGCTGATGAGCGCGGTGAAGTGACGTGGCAGAACCGACCGTCCATATCATTGATGACGATCCGGCAATCCGCGACTCTCTTGCTTTGCTATTGCAGAGTTCGGGTCTCAAGGCGGTCGCTTATCCTTCAGCCGAGTCCTTTCTCGCCGTCGCACTGGACGGGCCGGGCTGTCTCGTGCTGGATGTGCGTATGCCGGGCATGGGCGGTCTGGCTCTCCAGGAGGAGCTGGCGCGGCGAGACCGCCGTATCCCCGTGATCGTAGTGACCGGCCATGCCGATGTTCCGCTGGCCGTTCGCGCGATGAAGGCGGGCGCGGTCGATTTCGTGGAGAAGCCCTTCGATCACGAAGCGCTGCTAGCCGCTGTCCGCAAGGCTCTCGACCTCGGCATCGAGACGGCTCGGATCACGGCAAGGGACGAGGAGGTGCAGCGGCGAGTGGGGCTCCTGACGCCGCGCGAGCGCGAGGTTTTGGATGCCCTCATCGCCGGCAAGCCAAACAAGATCATTGCCCGCGAGCTGTCGATCAGCCACCGCACGGTGGAAATCCATCGGGCACGAGTGATGGAGAAGATGCGGGCGCGGACGCTGTCGGAGCTCGTGCGCATGGGGCTCTCCGTCGGCATCGGCGGAAGCCGGTCCCGTTCGCGTTGACTGCTCGAAATCGCCGATCCCGAGGCATCGTCATCGCCCGCGAACGCGCACGCATTGCGACTTCACCGCACCGCTTCTAGGGTAGCGACGGAGGCTGCGATGGCCCTGCGCCGCATTTTTATCGCACTCGTCGGGTTGCTGTTCTGGACTGCGGTCCTCGCTGCCGAGGTGCCGAGCATCCCGGCCGGCTTTACGCGCGATGCGAGCGCTCCGGTGGCGCAGGTGATCGACGGCGACAGCCTGGTGCTGGCCGATGGGCGCACGGTGCGGATGGTCGGCATTCAGGCGCCGAAGCTCGCCAAGGGCCGCATGGGCTTCCAAGATTGGCCCCTTTCGCACGAAGCCGAAACGGCGTTGAGCGAACTTGCCTCCGGTCAATCCGTGACCTTGCTCTATGGCGGCGCGCACCTCGACCGAAGCGGCCGTGTTTTGGCGCAACTCGAACGTGCCGACGGCCTCTGGCTCGAGGGCGAGATGCTGCGCCGCGGCCTCGCGCGCGTCTATACCTTCGTCGACAACCGTACCGGCGCCGCGGAGATGTTGCGCCTCGAAAGCGAGGCGCGCGCCGCGCGTCTCGGCATCTGGGTCGACCCCTTCTATGCCGTGCGCACGCCCGAAGAGACACTCGACCACCTCGACAGCTTCGAGCTGGTCGAAGGGCGGATCGTCGATACGGCGCGCGTGCGCGGCACGGTCTTCCTCAATTTCGGCGCCGACTGGCGCAGGGCCTTCACTGTGCGGCTTCGCCCCGATGCGGTCGCGATGTTTCAAGCGGCGGGCGTCGATCCGCTGACGCTAAAGGGCGAGAAAGTGCGGGTGCGCGGATATCTCCGCCGCGACCGAGACCGCGCCGTGATGGATGTGACTCACCCCGAGGAGATCGAGCGACTTTGAGCGAGCCTCAGCTCGGCTTCAATGCCGCGCGTGCGAGGTCGCTGAGCTTTTTCTGCGGATCGGCCAGCGCTTCCTCGGGAAGGCGGACCCGCGTCGCGGCCAGGCGGCGCAGCGCCGACATGTCGCGACCGCTGTTGACGGTGATGGCGCAAGCGAGGCGGCCTTCGCCATCGAGCCCCAGCATCGTGAAGCTGTTGGAGTTGGGATCGCCGCGGGTGATCAGCTCCAATTCAGGCGTGGGCAAGCCGAGCACCTGTATGTTGCTGTCGTACTGGTCAGTCCAGAGCCACGGCAGCTCTGAATATTCTTCGGTTGCGCCGAGCATGGCGTGCGCCACCGCCGCCGCCTGATTGAGCGCCACTTGCCAAGACTCAACGCGGATCGCGCGGCCCAGTAGCGGGTTCAGGTGCCGAGTCACGTCGCCGGCGGCGAAGATGTCCGGATCGCTGGAGCGGCCCTGCGCATCGACGACGATGCCATCTTCGACCGCGAGACCCGCAGCCGCCGCCAATTCCGTGTTCGGCTGCGCGCCGATCCCCGCCACCACGACATCGCCATGATAGGTCCCGCGCTCGGTCGCGACCATAACTCCGCCGCCCGGTCGCGGCTCGATGCTTTTGAGCCTCGCGTCGAATTCGAACCTTACGCCGTGGCCCTCATGCAGCCGACGCGCGAACTCGCCGACGGCCGACGGCATGGTCCGCGTCATCAACCGCGGCATCGCCTCCAGCACCGTGACGCGCCCGCCCAAGATTGCCGCCGCGGCCGCGAGTTCAAGCCCGACGAAGCCGCCGCCAATCAGCACCAGATCGCGGCCGGGCCCGAGTTCCGCGCGAATGGCGAATGCATCCGCAAGACCGCGCAGGCAATGCACTTGCGCCTTCGCCAACGCCGGCGGCAGCCTCCGCCCGCGGCAGCCCATTGTCAGCAACAGCTTGTCGTAGGAGAGCCGCGTGCCGTCCGCGAGCTCAACCTGCTTCTGCGCGCGATCGATGCGGGTCGCAATCTTTCCGAGACGCAGAGTGATCCTCTGTGTTTCGTAGAACGACAGCGGCTGCAGATGCAGCTTTTCGTGCGCGAGGCCTTTGGTGAGGAACTCCTTGGAGAGCGGCGGACGGTTATAGGGCGGATGCGCCTCGTCGCCGACAAGGGTGATTTCCACCTTCGAGGATTGCTGGCGCAGCACTTCCGCCGCACGAAACCCCGCCGGCCCCGCGCCGATGATGACGATTTTCATGCGCTGCCCAACTCGTTCCTTCGCGCCGCGGCAGGGCGGCTGCTTGCGACGATACTTTGCCGATGGGAAGTCTCACCACAGAGACACGGAGAGCACCGAGATTCCGAGACCGTCATCGCGAGCGAAGCGAAGCGATCCAGAATTCGCGGCCACTTCGTCGCGGAGCCTGAGCTTGGTCCGGCTTTCGGCGGGATCCGGAGACTACTCTCGGTCACACGTTTCTTCGTTCTCCCTGAACGCCGTGTCTCGGCGGTGAATTCTTCTTCCTTCAACGACATCGGCGGCGCGACCTTAGGTCAGATAGATATTACGCCAAATGTACATACTCGTACTCGACCGGGAGATTGTTGATACCGCGGTCGGGCGGCGCGATCCAAGACGCGATCTTGCCGGGCGTCGTCACGCGTTGCATCAGGCTTTTCACGAATGCGCGATCCGCGGCCGTGGGCAGCCATTCGCCTTGGCGCCGCCGCCATTCCTCGGGAGAGACGGCATGGCCCGCGGGATCGACGGAAACGCCGGCCCAAGCGCCGATCGAGCGGCGAAAGCGCAGGCTCGGGAGGGCCAGTTCGGACGCGAAACCCGCCTTTTGAATAAGGCGATTCCAGCGCTTGAGGCCGATCTCGCAATCCCTGACATAGGATTGGCGCACCACTTCGTTCATGGCGTTGCGCATCGGCACGGTTTCGCGCGTCACGCTGCCCTTGCCGTCGGGATGCTCGATCAACGCGGTCACGTCCTTGACCATGTGATCATCGTAGTTTGCCTCGTCGGGGCGACCCTTGATGCCCGCCGCGAAATAGCCCGCGGCATTGGATGAGGATTCCGAGCCAAAGAGGTCGAGCGAGGAACTGAACCAGAAATTGAGATATCGCTGAATCGTCGGCAGGTCGATGGCACCGGCCTCGCGCAGCACGTCAGGGGCATCGCTGCCGCGCTCCTTCATGACCTCGAGAGTGCGGCGAATTACCCGCGCAATGCCGGTATCGCCCACGAACATGTGGTGGGCTTCCTCGGTCAGCATGAACTGACAGGTGCGTGCCAGCGGATCGAAGCCGCTCTCGGCGAAGCTCTTGAGCTGGAACTTGCCATCGCGATCGGTGAAGTAGGTGAACATGAAGAACGAAAGCCAGTCCGAGATCGGCTCGTTGAAGGTGCCGAGGATGCGAGGCTTGTCCACATCGCCGGAATGACGCTCCAGAAGCTCCTCGGCCTCTTCGCGCCCATCGCGGCCGAAATAGGCGTGCAGCAGGTAGACCATGGCCCAGAGGTGCCGGCCTTCCTCCACATTCACCTGGAACAGATTGCGCAGATCGTAGAGCGAGGGACAGGTGTGGCCGAGGAGGCGCTGCTGTTCGACCGAGGCGGGCTCGGTGTCGCCTTGGGTCACGATGAGCCGCCGCAAGGTGGAGCGATGCTCACCAGGCACTTGCTGCCAGACGGGTTTCCCTAATTCGTCGCCGAAGCCGATGGTGCGCGCCGTGGGCTCAGCTAGGAAAATGCCCCAGCGGTACTCCGGCATGCGGACCGCACCATAAGTCGCCCAGCCCTTGGCATCGACCGAAGTCGCGGTGCGCAGATAGACTTCCGCCGCGGCGAAATCCGATGGACCCATCTCGCGCCACCAGTCGAGGAATCGCGGCTGCCAAGTTTCGAGCGCGCGCTGCAGCACCTTATTTTCGGCCAGATCGACGTTATTGGGAATCCGCTCCTGATAATCGACCGCCATGGTCACACCCTCTCCCACGAGAACGCCGGCTTGGAGCCGGTGCCGAACACCTTGAGCGCGCCCTGCGGGCCGACGGCGTTCGGCCTGCTGAAGACCCAGTTCTGCCACGCCGAGAGGCGCGCAAAAATCCGGGTCTCCATCGTCTCGCCGCCGGGAAAGCGCAGGCTCGCTTCGAGGCCGTTGAGCGCATCGGGGGAAAGGCTCGCGCGCTCCTCGACCGCAAGGCGCAGCTCGTCTTCCCAGTCGAGCTCGTCGGGCGCGAAGGTGACCAGGCCGAGCGCCATCGCGGCTTCGGCATCGAGCGGCTCGTCGATCCGCCGCAGCGCCGCTGCAACCGGCTCGCTCAGATTGCAGAAACGCGCGGCGAGTCTGGTCATCCCATTCGCCATGTCGTAGGAACCGAAATTGGCGACGGAAAGAGCAACGCACGGCGCCTCGTTGCTGTCGTCGGGCAGCGCCAGCATGTAGGAGCGGTCGGCGGCGAGCGCCAGCTCCATCAAGGTCCCAGCGAAGCAGGACTCCCGGTCAATCACCGCAAAGAAGCTGCGCGAGGAAACATCGAGCCGCGCGAGGGTACGGCGCAGATGGCCGATGGTTTCACGCACGAACCAATGGTCCCGCTCGTCCACCATCAACCGATCCGATGCGAGCATTGCCGCCATTGAGCCACGGGTCTTGAGCAGAACCGTGCCAAGCTCGCTCTCGTTGGCGCGGAGCATCAGGATCGCATCGTCCAGCTCGCGCGCCATCGCAAGCGGCCACCACCGGGCGCCCGCAGCGAGGATCTCCTCAAGCGAGCGCGGGCTGTCTTCGCCGGGACCCGCGACCGTCAGCGTTGCCACCCTTTGCGCGCGGTCGAAGGCGACATCGACCCACCGATAGTGATAGCCGCGCTCATCGATCTCGCGTTCGAGCGGCGGAAGTGCGATGCCCTGGACGCCCGCCGGCCGCACGCTTTGGGCCGCGAGTGCGCGGATGCGTTCCTGCACCAGCGTCGCAAACCGCGCGGGTGCCGCCACATGATCGACGAGCTTCCATTGCTTGGCCCGCTCGGCCCGCACGCCCTCGGCGGTGGTGCAGAAGACATCGGCGAGATCGCGGCGGACCTTGCGCTTGTCCACGAGACGCGTCAGACCGCCGGTCCCCGGCAGTACCCCCAAGAGCGGCACCTCCGGCAGACTCACGGTCGAGGAGCGGTCGTCGATCATCAAAATTTCGTCGCAAGCGAGCGCCAGCTCATAGCCGCCGCCGGCGCAAGTGCCGGTGAGCGCCGCAATGAATTTGAGGCCGGAGTGCCGCGAGCTGTCCTCGATGCCGTTCCGCGTCTCGTTGGTGAACTTGCAGAAGTTCACCTTCCAGGCATGGCTCGACTGACCAAGCATGTAGATGTTGGCCCCGGCGCAGAACATGCGCTCCTTGCCGGAGGTCAGCACCACCACCTTGACCTGGGGATACTCGAAGCGAATGCGATTGAGCGCATCGGCCAACTCGATATCCACCCCGAGGTCGTAGGAATTAAGTTTGAGCTTGTAGCCCGGCCGGATGCCGCCCTCTTCGGCTACGTCCAAGGTGAGGGTCGCAACGTCATCCGCAATGCCGAGACGCCAATGCCGGTAGCGCGATGGATCGGTATCGAAAGTGATCATGGGGTACGACCGCTGTTCCCAGGAGAAAGGCAATATATTGCATATAAGGATACGGTCAAGCAATATGATGCAGTATAGGGCGTTACCTATAAAGTTGTGGCATAATCCTTGATTTGCTACTTCGGAAAGAAAATCCAGTTGAAGATGTAGCCCTCACCCCGATCGGACTCGCTGTGGCGGCGGGTGAGATCGATCGCCCATGCACTCTTGAGCGTGCCGTCTTCGATGGCAAAGGCCTCATAGCCCTTGGCGCAGATTGCACCGAGCGTCTCGCGGATCGGCTGCCGCGTGTGAATCTCCTCGATCTCGACGATCAGATTGGGCCGATATCGCCGCAATGTTTCTGCGGCCCCTGCCATGACCGCCATTTCATGGCCCTCGACGTCGATCTTCATGAAGCCGACCGCGCCCAGATCCATCTCGTCCAAGCGGCGCGCCTCGACCGGGACGGTGCCATAGGAAATCCCGACCCTCAGAGGGGTCAGCGTGGCGCCTTGGTTGGAATAGCCGCGCCGCCCGATCGGGATAAGCAGCTCGGCCGGCCCCGAGTTGTCGGAAAGCGCCAACCGATGCGCCGTAACGGCGCGGTGGGCGGACCGCTTGAGCTCGCGAAAGATTTTCGGATTGGGCTCGAAGGCATGGACGTGCTTGGCATATCGCCGCATTGCTTCGGCCCATATGCCCTTGTTGGCGCCGATATCGAGCGCGATCCGCTGGCGATCGATGAGAAAGGGCAACAGTTTCAGCTCTGCCTCGCCCCGCAGGCGCTCCCGCGCCAAAAGAAACCGCATGCGCAGGCGAGGGGGAACCAGAACCGCCCGGATTTTTTCCTCGAAGGTGGAGGGCGGTTCCCAAGAGTTGTCCATGGACGACATTCCAAGGGAACTCAAGCAGCCATTCGGCTCAAGGACAATCTCCGCGTGACCCAGAATTTGAAGGGGATGTGGGGATGAGCAGGGGATCGGGGAGATAGCACCAACGCCATCGCCGCGCACTTCTCTCCCGATCGCCAATCCATCTCCCGATCTCCTTCATCTATTGAAGGGGATGTGGGGATGAGCAGGGGATCGGGGAGAGTTAGCG